>Ga0209697_10001625_pt1 | contig 34207 bp, 48 predicted proteins | sample AliMusrvi5mmetaG_FD_184115 | JGI IMG/M metagenome (GOLD analysis project Ga0209697, IMG submission 184115) | Freshwater lake bacterial and archeal communities from Alinen Mustajarvi, Finland, to study Microbial Dark Matter (Phase II) - Alinen... | ecosystem: Environmental > Aquatic > Freshwater... | reverse complement strand
TGAGGTTGGCGCCCCTGAGGTTGGCGCGCGTGAGGTTGGCGCCCGTGAGGTTGGCGTCCGTGAGGTTGGCGCGCATTCCGCCTTCTGTTCCTTCCGTCCACATTTTGTGGAGTCTTAAAACTTCCGACAGTTCCGTACCTTTCATTTCACGGCCTCCATCGCGATCTTCACGCAGTCCTGCGGGATCAAGAGCCTCTTGCCGACCTTGACCGCCTTCAGCTTCCCAATCTTCACCCAGTCTGAAATGGTTTCTGGCGTCACGCGGAACAGCCGCGCCACTTCCTTCCTTGTCAGGTATTCGTCCATAGCATCTATCCTCCTCTCATATTCCACAATAAGGCACCTTACGTTATACGTCAATAGACAAAAGAATCTTTTATATAGTTTGACTCATCTTTTTTTCCCCGTTAGAATCTATGGTATGGAAGCAATGAAACCGAGAAGCGTTCGTTTTGACAAAGACGTGGACAAGGTGATGGAAGACGCGGCAAAGCTGGAGGGGCTGGAAGTCGCGGCGTACATCCGGCGCTGCGCAATCCTGTACACCCGCGAGCACCATCCCGAGCTGTTCGGGAAATAGTCATGCCGTGAGCGCTTCCCTGATCCGCTTCACCTGGTAGAGCTGATACTGCGCCGTCTTCTCCATCTCGTCGCAGGATGCCAACACAAGGGCCTTGAGGCTCGGCAGTTGTGCGGCGATGTCGATCAGGATGTGCATGGCCGTGAGGTCGAAGGCTTGTGGGGCGTCATGGCGCGGCTCAGGTTGTTCTGGCATAGGTGCTGGTTTGGGCATGGAGGGGACGGGCTGAGGCGTCTCGGCAGGTATTCCTGCTTCCGTTGGCTTCGCTGGCCTCTCCACGATTTCCCCTCTCGCCCTCGCTCGGGTCACGGCGTTACGAACAGCGGCCTTGTTTACTCCCAGTCCGACCATGATGTCCCTCGTCGGCACGCCGCCCCTGTACATCTCGAGTATCCTGTCCGTGGTTTCCTTGCGCTTCATCTCCGGTTCCTCCTTCGATTCCTCGACTATGGCAGGCAGGTTATTCACGGCTTCGGGGTGGTGCCGATACCAGGCAAGCACGGACTTCACGTGCTGGGGTGTCAGCTTCAGCTCTGCCGCGATTTCTTCATCCGTGAGGCGCTTTTCGAAGTGGAGTTGCATGATCTTGATGGACGTTTCAGACGCTGGCATGAGCTCTCCCCCTCGCATCCGGTCTGCGCTCAATAGTCCCGTCGTGGTACATCGCCCGCAGGTAATACATGACGTTGTTGTCAGCTATCCCCAGCTCTCGCGCGATGGCGCAGCATCCAAGGCCGGAGACATAGAGCTGACGGATAGACTCCCGCAGCATGACCTTTCGCTGACTCCGCACTATTGCGCGGGGTGGCTTGGCCTTCTTCGCCTTCGTCTTGGGCGCGGTCATCTGGAATACGCCTTGCGGCTCGATGTAGGTCAGCCGGTTCCAGCTCGGGCCTTCGTGCTCGCTGGACTCAGGGGCGCAGGGGATGCGGGACATGGCTAGGCCGCCACCTTCTTCCGCTGTGCCAGGACGCCTCGGAACTCGGAGAACTCCTCGGGAATCCGCATGTTGAAGTACGCCGTCATGTTGTTGTCGAAGTGGTAGCGCTTGCCGTTCGGATGCTCGGGGCTGATTGTGAACCGCGAGTATTCCGAGCGCATATCCTCGATGACGGCGTAAACTGACGGGCGGAGATGGGAGGCAACTTTGATGCGAAGTCGGCGGACAATCTCGTCCCTGACAGCGGGGTTGCGCTCGTAGAAGCTGGCCTTGCGCTCGTCGAGGGTCGAGCCTTCGGCGGGAAGCGGGTGCATCCAGGGAAGATCGGGCGTAGCGGAGTCCTGAAGGCGTCGTACTTCCTCGCGGCCACGCTGTATTAGGGAGATTCCATAGGCAATCAGGCTAGGCGAGGGCTCGTAGTATTCGATCATTTCATGTACCTCGTGTCGGCGTGATCCTCATGCTTGAGCGGAGTGGGGTCGAGGGCCAGACGGCAGAACCATTTCAGGAGCCATTTCTTGAACCACTTCATGATCTACCTCCCAAGGGGAAGCCGGAGTTCGCGGGCGTCCCTTACCGCCCGCCTTCCCCGGCAATGGAGCGCTGCCGATTTGAACGGCGACGGTGAGGAGGGCACCGTCCGAGGCAACGCGGGGAGAAGACGGCCCCGCGTGGCCCACGCTCCTTGATGCGGTCGGCGAGGGGTTATTACGTCCTGCGCTCGACCGCCTGTTGACGCTCTAGGCGTCTGGCCGATTTCACGGCCAATAGTCGATACGATTCCAGGGACCGATCCGGCCACACGAACCGATCCGCTTACAGGGGCCTTTACCCTGTGCGTCCGAGTCGCTTGGGCCGTGTCCTGGTCCTCCGCGAGTGTGGCCTCGCGGCCTTCGATAGCGGTTTCGCCGATGACGGGTAGGGAAAGAGTCAATATGCCCATCACGGCGCGAAGGTCATTCAATAACGCCTCCTTTTGTCCCGGCTGGATTGCCCGGAACAGGCGCAAATTGCGCGTTCTAGCGATGTTATGCCTCATCAAGTAGATTCCCTTGCCTTGAACCCTTGCAGGCCATTGGCAGGTCGCGGCGCATAAGTTGGACAGCGGCGAGCTTGATGTACTCGGAGAGGGAATTGGGGCCAGCGCCGAAGCGGTACGCGGCTACGCGCTCCATGTCAGGGAGTACATCGTCGCCGAGGGTGAGCTTTATCTGGCGGCTCATGCGCGGGCCTCTAGAACGAGTGCATCTATCAGGTCGCCCAGCCGGTATGCGGTTATCGCCAGCCCGCCATTGTTGCGGATTTCTGCCTGAAACTGCGCTTGCTCGGGGGTGAGCTTGCCGCGTCCAGCCTTGCACTCGACGGCCAGGAAGCGGCCAGAGGGCAAGAGGCCGATGATGTCAGAGGAACCCACGCGCCCGAAATGAACCTTTCCGCCGTGGGTACTGCCTGAATTATTCCTCCATGCCATGATCTGACGGATAGCAAGGTAATCGAGGCAATCGCGGACAACTTGGCCCTCGGGGGTCACCGTATCCCCCTATAGATCGCGCAGGGTATCGCAAGCAGAAGCACGAGGACGACGATGAGGGAGGGGATCATGTGCGTATCCCTCGCGGGTGATATTCCTTGATGGTGAGATGCCCGTTCGCGGCAAGGTAATGCACGATCGCGCTTGCCCGCTGGCGGGACACGCCAAGATAATCCCCTAGCTCCTGCATCGTCGGCGGGGGGGTCTGCTGCTTGATCCAGTCAAGCGCCTGCTGTTGTCGTTCGGTCATATTGGGATTATCAGCCTCCTTTAGTTGCGTGTCAATAGTAATAATCGGGATATTTTTATCTTTTACGATGCAATGCTCCCGCCTCGCTCCCGGTGAACCTTCCCACCCCGGAAGGAATAGCACGGCGTCGCTGGACTCAAGCTCTGGCAGGCATTTCAGCATCGCCTCGCACCATATCACGGCAGGACACTTGCTATCACCAGGATGGTAAATATCGTGGGGGATAACACACTCCACGCCGCTTTTCTCAAGCAAGGCCCGCGCTTCCTGAAACGCCGGAAGGTTATAAAGCGGGATACCGGAGACAGGGCCAGCGATGTAGATTTTCATTTGTCGAAGTCCAGCATTTCTTTCGTGGTTTCGCGCTCGATATTCGTCATGTTCCGGCAAGCCTGATCGAAGTATGACCGCTTCAATTCAACTCCTATAAACTTGCGCCCGAGCCTCACAGACTCATAGCCTTCCGAGCCTATCCCCGCAAAGGGAGACAGCACCACGTCGCCGGGATTCGTCCAGAGTTGGAGCGCCCTATGGATAACCTGAAGCTGTAGCGGGCAGATATGCCTCTCGTCGTTATGCTCTCGTGCGCTTCTGAATTGGAGCGTATCCGACGGGTTTATGTCCATCCACACCGGAGAAGCGTACCGTTGCCAAATGTCGATTGACAGCCTTCCGGTACTGGTAAAGCTCCCTTCTTCGCCGCAGTAGTGGTCAAGCTCTCCCTCTACAGGCTCGGGATTTATTCCAGGCTTTCTCATGGTAACAAGATAGTCCGGGACTCCCTGGCGGCTCATGCACGAATCTTTGGCTAGTTGCTTATGGAGCAATCCGATAGCTTTTGTCCTCTGCATGGCGGTAACGGGGTCTTTCCATATGCACACTTCCGAATGGTAGATAAATCCCTCGTCCTGAAACAAGCGAATCAGATCTCCCCGGAAGTCTGAAATACCAATATATCCTTGATGCGTGATCGTGGTAGGGAGATTCATACAATGGAAGGAAACAAGACGCCCGGGCATGATGACTCTAAAAAGCTCTTTCACAAGAAACCGAAGATGCTCCGCGAACTCCTTTTCATCCTTGGAGTTTCCCATATCCCTATCCGAGTTTGAATAGGTATAAAGGCTTGCGAACGGCGGCGAGAATACCGAAAAATGGACAGATTCGGTTGGAAGTTTGGCTACCTGTTCCACGCAATCCCCGAGATACATCGTCCATCCCGCGCCTTCCTTGATGTCCTCGGAGTATGCGGTTCTGGCCCTTTCCGTTCCCTTGATATTCGCTTCATTTATGGCATGCATATTCGACACCATCATTTCAGCCATTCGCATGGCATCGGCTTCTTTTCTCTCGATGTTTTTTACTACCATTCCTTCGGTGTCGGCGGTGATAACCTTGCACGATACGGGGATCGTCTGCCCGAATCTCCAGCATCTACGGATCGCCTGATAAAATGCCTCATAGCTGTCCGAAAGTCCGACGAAAAATACATTATGGCATGACTGCCAGTTCATGCCGAATCCGGCAATCTTTGGCTTCGTTACCAGTACGCGGATTTTACCTTGGCCAAACTCAAGCATGGATTTTTCTTTATGGGCTTCGGTATCCGCTCCTTCCACTTCCACAGCATCGGGAATGAGCCTGGTCAATTCGTGGCTTTCGTCGTTCAAATCGCACCATACCAAACACTGACCTTCTGTTCGGTTCACGATATCCGCGCAAGTCTGCGCCCGGTCGTCGATGCTTGACCGCCTTGCTCCCTGCCGTTCCTGTAGCGTATTGGCTTCGAGTGCGAATAGCATCCCTTCCGTTGGTTCCGATACTTCGACGGTTATCTGCTCCATTTCGAGTGGTGGCAGTATAAACTTTCCATCGTCATATCCAAGATCGGAGGGCTTGCGAATCATAACCGCCCATGAGCATACCCAATGCCAGAATTCCTCTTGAGCGTGCCCCTTGAGCCGCCATGTCTGCGTTTCTCCGCCGTCGTGGACAAAGAACATGGAGAGCATTTCGGTACGCTTCATGGTTCCCAGGAACTCGGCATGGTTCCCTAATTCCATAAAATCATTCGGGGCAGGAGTCGCCGTGCAACAAAGCCGGAAAGGAACATTCCCGAAACGCTCGATGAGCATGGTTCGGTATTTTCCGGTATAGCTTTTAAGTATGGAGCTTTCATCGAGGACTATTCCAGTAAACATTTCAGGGTCGAACTTCTCGATGCGTTCATAGTTTGTGATCGTGATTCTGGAATTGATGGAACCGTCGCCGGAATACTGGATTCCTTCAACGCCGAACTTCGCCGCTTCTCGGATGGTCTGCGCCGATACCGCAAGAGGAGCGACGATAAGAACACGGCCAGGGATATGCCGCGCCCATTCCAGTTGCATTGGGGTTTTACCCATTCCGCAGTCAGCGAAGATTGCCGCCCTTCCCCTCGCCAGCGCCCATCGGGTGATGTCATGCTGAAATGGGAATAGCATGGGGTTTAGGTCATCTTTCGTCAGTTGCAGTCCTGTGGGTCTGTCAACGATAGTCTTTTGCTCGATAAATTCCTGGTAGTTCACGCCTCCATTCTACACCATTCTCCTTGACTGTCAATAGGCAATCGCAAGGGAATCTGTCGCCTTTTGCGCCGTTCTAAGCGTTTTCCCAGACATATAAGCGGAAAAGGGACAATAAAATAAATCGCACTTATTTTACATTATTTTATCTTTTGTGCTTGACAGATAAACCATAAACGCTTATACTAATATCAGACAGTGAGAGGGGGAACAAAATGAAAGTAAACGTTACCAAAGCCAAAGAATCCTGGATCGCGGCTAAACTCAATGCGCAAGGTATGGCAGCGGTTGGTGCTTGGATCGACAAGCTCGCGGCTAATATCGAGGCCGGACAAGGTCGCTGGGACGCATACGCCAAAATGGCATACTTCGATGGGCGCGACGCCATGGGGAGCGTTGGACTGCTTAAGGGTGCTATGGAGCAAACGAGTAAATAGCGGGGTAATCCCAAGGAGGAATAGGATGATCACAAGCAAAAGGCAGTACAAAGATTTGACGGTTATCCGCGAGACGATCATTGCGTGCGGCCCTGACGTACTCAAGACCGGACACGGCGAGTTGATCCACACCGCCAGAGTTGAGCGCAGATGCGGAGCAAATGGCGTTTGGGGTGGTGATCATATCGAGATCATCATGCCGACAGAGCCCTTATTCCGCGAGGCGGTCGAGGCAACTGAAGACACCAGCCCCGCCGCGACTCTCGGCCGCAAGGGCGGATCGGTAAAATCCCCCGCCAAGAGCGAAGCCGCCACAGCCCGAAACGCAAAGCGCAAAGCCGAAGGCAAGCCCGAGGGCGGAAGGCCCAAGAAGGATATCGAATAAGCCAGGCCCCGCACTCGCGGGGCTTTATTTTGCCCAAATTAGCGCTGTGATGCCCACGGCTAGCGCCCCGAAGGGCACCGTTACTGTTTCCGCGCCAGGCGGGTCAGTGGATAGCGAAATAGAGCGCCGAGCCTGTCGCCAGTATCACCGCGCCGCGCCATATCCATAGCTCAAGGTTGAGCCGCGTTATAGATTGATTCGAGGATTTTAACTTGCTCGCGGATTCCAACAAAGAGGACGATAGCGCGGTCAGTTGCGGCTGTAGCTCTGCCAGCTGTTGCGACAATTTCGCCGAGTTTTGTTGCTCCTCGGCTAGCTGTATCGTTAATGCCTGCAATTCGCTTTGCGAGGTTGTCAGCTCGGCTTGTAGCTGATCCAAGAGCTCGTCGAGCGTCGCCCAGTTCCCTGTTAGCGGTGCAACCGCTAGGAATTGCGAAAAGCAGGGCGAGGCCAAGAGCAAAAATAGCAAGCAGGCTCCAATGAGTTTTAATCCACGCGATGATCTTGTCCACATTATGACCCCTTCGCCGTTTTCCACAGCGCGACAATATCCGATATTGTGGTCATGCCCATAAAGATGAGCGAGGTACCCGCACAACCGATGCCTGAGTAAAACCCCGCCATCTGGCCATTGATCGCGCCTAGGATGAAGCACGCGCCCGCAAGCAGGGAATAATAAAGCGCAAGAATTCTCCGCATGGACGTTGCGCCGTCGGCCTCTTGTATCGCGGTCGGGGTCATCCGCGTTCCTTTTCCTGCCAAGCTAGTGGCCTACCTGTCATATCACCCTCCGAAATACTCGCTTCTCGTAGCACCGTCCAAACTTCGCCGTCTGTGAGTCTCCTAGCGGGTCCCAATCGTGGAGCATGAAATGCGTATGCTCCTGCCCCTCTTTGTCGATGTACTTCCAGTGTTCAACGATCAGCTCCCCGGCCTGCGCGATGTAGTCAGGGCCCTTGATGGCTTGAGTCCACCGCGCCCCACCGGAGGCCATGGTCATCAGGTTGGAGTAGCGTACCCCATCGATGATAGAGTCCACGACGGTCATGTCTTCCTCGAGGACGCCGAGGGTCCGCGCCTTCAGGATGATGTTGACCGCATCCTGTTCTGGACGTCCACGCTGCGGGGCTTCGATGATGCAGAGGGCGAAGCAACCTGATTCCCCAATGTGCTCAAATATGCGCTGGATTCCGGCTTTCATCAGTCCGCCTCGCCCATGCTCGCACATCCGGTTTTGTCCGATAGCCACTCATTGATCGCCCTTTTCGCATCACGGACCGATTTGATCGCGTCCCCCACGTTGCCGTTGATCTCCTCCCCGTGGAGCGCGAGGAGCGACACTTCGAGAGCTTCGAGTTGCGGCATCTGGATGTGGTAGAGACAGCGTACGTCGCCGCCTATCTCCATGAGTAGCCGATGGTTCTCCGTCAGCAGTTCGTCCAGCTTGGCGTACAGGGCGAAGCGCTTATCCACCTTGGCTCGACGCTTGATGTAGATCGCTCGGATGATGAAGGCCGCCCCGGTGACGAGTCCACCCCCAAGGGCGACAATAACCGAATCGCGCAAGATTTTAAGCACTTCGCTCATGGTAACTCCCTTACTTTTTTACTCGGCCCACTTTGCCAGGATTGCGGCCTTGGTTTCGTCGTCGAGGTAGACGGGCGTGATCTTCTCGTCGCCTTCCCACATGCAGGGCAGGGGCGCGTCAAGGTCGGCGCCTTTCTCAAGACAGCCACCCCAAAGGTCGTTTGATGTTTCCATCATCCGCGCTATATCAAAGTGGACATACCCGCATTTCTGGAATTCTATGCTTACGGCATATTTCGGTTTCATTGGTCGCTCCTTATGCCTTGATGTATTCAAAATGAACATATAATTTAGTGGTGTTGGTAAAATTAGCATCGGTTAGGCAGTTGTTACAACCAGTCGGTTCCTGCCTTGCGATATAGGCTCCACTCACTCCGGAAAATATGAGTATCATCGCCATGCCATTGGCAAGACCAGAACACGCATCTAGTACTGCTAAACCTCGCGGGGTAGCGTCCGCAACTTGAGGAGCATAGGGTATACCGTCAAAGGTAAATGATCCAGTTTTTGACCCTTTTGCAGACCATGTTATTCTTAAATCTCCACTTATTTTGTCCCTAATTTTCACATAATTTGCAATGGTTACTACATATGTTCCATCATCAGCAACCCCTCCAAATTTTGGTACTATGGTAAGTGTGGTCTTTCCGGAAACGAGTCTCGTATCATTCCCCTGCACCGCCGTAAATGCGCCAGTTCCGCCGTCAGCCGCAAAGAAATTCGATACCAGGATTTTCTTTTTCAGAAAACCGACCACGGAATCGAGCAGGGTGAGGTAGTCTCCGGCGACGAGAGAGGTTTTGGCCGTAAGTCCCTGCGACCCCATCGCCACGAGCTTGGAGTATTTCACTCCAGCATCGGGACAGCCGCCCACTAGGGTCGCCCCGCCCGCAGTGTGATTGGTGCCGGATTCACAGACTACAGTGATGTCGTTTTCGGGGCCGTTCTTGGTTTTGGCCGTAAGCGTGAGTACTTCATTAACTCGCGCTGAGGACACAAGCGGATTGACCGCTGCCGCCCAGTATTTGACACCGTTATTGGTGCGAGAAACTTCGGAAATGGCGAGGTTTTCGTTTTCGAGTTCAGCTTCTTTCGTTGCATCTTTGAGGATTTCGCCTTCAACACCTGGGGAGGCAGTCAACGCCGCAACGAAGGTGTACTTTTTGCCGCCTATCGTGTCGCCCTTTCCGGCAGTCGCCAGATCGGTCGCCGTGATGGTCTGTGTGGCATAAGAACCTACACCGGGAGCATCGCCAGTTTCATCGGCGATTCGCGCCGCTTCTTCGGACAGGGAGCCGGGGAGGTAGGAGTAGTCGCCGACCCAGTACCAATCAATCTCGAACCAATCATTCTGCGCTGCAGCGATGAAGGTAAATCCAACGAATGATAGATCGCTGCCGCCAGCGAAATACGATCTGATTTGAGCGATACCCACGGCCCAGTCGGTAGACGGAGCAAAAGACCCGTGAGCTGTACTGTACGAGTACCCACATGGGCACAAATTACCGGTTGCCAACGAAGATGTGCGATATCGAAACACTACAGTTTTGGAGTTCGTGGCTGTGGTGCTGCGCCTTATACCAAGACCAGTGCCAGCGCCTTTGGTATATCTGATCGCCCCTGGCGTTGCGGCAACACTGACAGTTCCAGTACCGTCTCCAGTGATTGTGAAATCATAATTTGTGGCGAAGGCATCTTGCGAATCGAGCGCCGTCGCCCCATCGGACATCTTGGTGCGCTTGGTGAGGTAGAAGTTGGCAAGATCGGCGGCAGCCTTGAGGTACTTCGCGGTGGCCGCTTTCGTTTCGTCTGTGCCGGCAACAATCTCGGCGGCAGTTTCAACCGCCATTTTTCCCGCTACGGTCGTACTGGCTGCAGGGATAAAAGCGACAACTTGGCTATTAGCATCTGACTTTACGATAACGTTTGCGCCTGCCGATGCTTGCCCGATTTCGTTAGACCCGCCATGTTTAAACGCCGTAGCGAGGACTGATTTTATATTGGCCCATGAAACTTTGCGCGTTGCGTTGGTATCCGCGTTGCTCTGAAATGGGAATTCATCATTATCGAGTGGCGTATTTTTTGCCGTTCCACCTGCAATTAGTCCACCGAGCCGAGTCCAGATTGTCGCAAAAATATTCGCCCAGGTGTAATAGAGCCGCGAATGGTCGGCCTTCACTCCCGGAACAATATCGGTATCGTTCGGCGTCGTCGTTGCAGTTCCACCCTCGATGGCGGCGGCAAGCTGCGAGGCAGTGAGCGTTGATATCGTCGCGTCGGTGTCGACGGTCAGCGTTTTGGAGGTTGTTCCGCCTGCGAGGGTAAAGCCTGTTGCCGCGTTGGTTTTGCCGGTAGCCACAAGCACAAGCGCTGTCCATCCGGCTTGCGTCATGCGCTTGAGCGCCCCGTTGACGAGTACCCACCAATGTGCAGGGGTGGCAGTGACTTCTGCTTCACCTGCTGCCGTGGTGCTGAGTCTGGAGGCGTTGGCTACCTGAGCCCCTGCCTCGATGCCGTCGAGCTTGGTTTTCAGCGCATCCGTCAGGTCGTTCTTCGACAACGCGTATCCGGTGACTTTATCGACCTTGAGATCCAATGCCGTCTGTTGCGCGGTCGATACCGGTTTATTCGCATCGGATGTATTCGTGACGTTCTCAAGTCCAAGCGTTGTCTTTTGAGCGACAGCATTTGCGCCTTGCGTCAAGGCGCGTCCAGCCGCAGTCTCGGCATCCAAGAGGTCGCTGGATGCCTTTATTTCGGCGTCCATCGCCTGCAATCCTGCTTTCGTCGATGCAGGCGTGATCGCCGTCCAGTCGTGCTCAGTGTAAGCCATGCTCAAGCCTCCTTTAAGGCGTAATATCTTCGATAAGTGCCAGTTTCAGCGTGTTCTTTTCCGAGACCGGGTCCGGGTTGATGTCCAGCACGATGGCTTTCCACACGCCTGCCCATTTCCTCGTTCCCATGATTTCCGAGGAGTCCATGTCATAGCCTGCAGGGGTCGCTTCAACGATCCCGATGTCATAAATGCGCAGGGCCAGGAACTCATGCCCCATGACCGTGAGCGTCAGCATCTTTCGGGCGACGCCGTACTTTTCTGCCTTCGCGAGGGCGGATGCAGCAGCCAGGACCTGTGTCTGCAGGAGGGAATCAAATTCCAGCTGGGGATCCTGCGCGTAGGCTAGCCGCACGGCTTTGGCCTGGCTGGAATCGATCACGGATAGATCTTTGGTTTCCCCGGTGTAGTCCTTCGCGTAGTTGAGCTTGATCGTCGCGGCCAGGATGATCGGGTCCGTCTCTATTTCCATGTCGTCGATATTGATGATGTCTTCGACGGCGATGCGGAAAGTCGGCGAGGCTTCCCAGTCGTCCAGCCTCATGGTCCGCTGGCCAGCGGAGTTAAATTCATAGCGGAATCCGATATTCGCTCCGGCCTGGATCTTCCTGATCGCCTCGTAGAGCTCGACCTGGGAATCAAGGAATATCCCAATAGTCGATAGTCCCGCTTCTGAGGCTTCCCATTCCGTCTTGCCGTATTCGGTGTCCGTGTACTGCACCCCGAGATAGCGGAGGTTCAGCGCCTTTATGATCGCTCCGGGCTTGTAGGCCACTCCAACTATGGCGTCGAAAAGTTCCGTCAGCGTCATGTCGAAATAGCACTGGTAGGAGCTGGCCTGGTTGTACATGTATCCCATGAGGATGCCGTAGGTCTTTGTCGCAGGCATTTCGATAAGATCCGGGTCGGCGGTGTGCATCCCCGGATAGGACACCTGGAAGAACGGGGATTCCGTCCATGATTCAGGAAGAAACAGATTGTTTCCAAGGTAGGCGTAACTCGCCATGATCTGCCAGTACGTGCGGCCCTTCGTGTTTACGCTTCCGGCGAGGACAAGGAGCGCAGCGCGGTCGGGGATGTACTTTATCTCGGGGTTTCCGCCACCGGGGATGATTTGATCGGAACTGAGTTGAGGATTGAATGTGAAATCAACATGAGAGAGAAGATAGGACAAGCTATGCCAAGCATATCCGAGCCCAACATCGGACTGGTCTCCCTGCGTCCCGCACTCGATGACGAAATGCATCGTGTCGCCGTCCGGGTCCATACAGATCGCGGGGTTCCAGAAGTATCGGTAAATCGAGGACGTGTCCACGCTCCTGGACATGACGGGGTTGCCCCCGTTCAGGATGGTCCACGCCATGCCCGTCAAGGATCGCCACATATACATGGGGCCTTGATCGACGATATGAGAGATGCAGTAATAGTATCCATCGAACTTGAAGACGTGAGGGAAACGGCAGGCGGCGATGTCCGTAGCGCCGACAAGGTGCATCGTCTTGCAGAGCGCGTCATTCGCCCACGCGTACATAAGCGCCCCGCCCCCGGAGGAGTAGAACACGGTGCAGGTGTTACCTTCCATGATCCGGCTTGTCTCGATGGCGCCAGCGATGACGGGATTCGTCGCCTCGTCGATCCTGGCTATCGTCTGGTTCGGGTTGAGCATCCTGCAATCGTAGGGGTTCCCCGATGAGTTGCGGCCAACTACCGAGGACAGGGTAAAGGAACCTGTGGTGAGATCTACGCTCGCCGTCGCGACGGTCGTCCATACGTCCTTGCCGTCGACGTTTTTCTTGATCTGTACTGTGCCGATCGAGACGAGTTCCTGAGCTATCCGGTATTCCACGATACCAGTTGTCAGCTTCCCATTGACGCAGATCGCCGGGGCCGCGCGGACGTTGCCATAGAGCAAGGGTATTGGCTTGTCGACGATAAAGTCTTCCAGATTCGGATAGCCGGCGACGGTGAAAAGCTCCGTCGGCACCTTGATGTTCTGCTTCTTCCTGCGATCTTGCAGGGAGAGCGTTAGGCTGGACAGCTTCGCGGACTGCTTCTCCACGTAGAGCACAGCGAGTGCTTGCAGCTCCGAGCGGCTGTAGGAATCACAGCCCCGGACGAGCGGCCGCATCATTACGGCTTCCCCTCCGTCCGTGATCGCGGTGGCGTCATCAGACAGGGCAGCCGATTCCACGAGGTTGCCGATCGTGCAGTCATAGCCGATTACCGGCGTGTCGATGGCGAAGTCCAGCTCGCCACGATGGTTGAAGAGCTTGACGGACCCCGAGAGGAAGGCCAGGGCATCATAATTCTCGAGGTCTTGCTGTTGCGCGAGGGAAGGGATGGATTCCAGCACCGGCGAGTAGAAAATATCGTCGATGTACACGGCGCGGTCTTTTGTAAATCCCAGCACTTTGCCGAATTGGTAGACAGGCCCTGAAGGATACTGATCATGCTCGAAGTGGACGTAAAGGCGTTGTGCGGCATGATCCCAAAAGTATGACATTTCTATTGCGATGCAGTCGGCAAGGGAAAGCACGCCAGAATAGCGGTTGATGCCGTCGCGCGAGAAGGACGTGATGTACATCGCCTCTGAGTTGGATTCTGCCGGTGCTCCGAAAGCTGTCGTCCAATAGTCACCCGTCGCCCAGATGCCTGGATATATGGCATAGACGAAAGGTTGTACGTTGGCAAAAGCGCCAGCGAGAGTTGGAACGGACAGCTCGAAGATGGTCAAAGTATTGACCCTTTAAGTAATTCTAATATCTGATTCCAGGGCAATATATGAAAACTTGCAATTATCCCCATATAGGAGCTTGTCAAGGCTGATATTGAGGATAAAATAAAAATATAAAACAGCATTTCTATCCTCCTATAGCAATTTTCTGTAATAAACTGTTTCCGAACCTGAGTTTAAGTTATATATTCGGTAGTTTGTTCCATCCGCAAGAATTAGTCCCGATGCTCCATTTATCCCGTCCCATCCTGTGGAACTGTTTTTTATTTGGAGTTGCAAATTGTATAAGGTCCCTGAACACGACAACATATATAATCCAGCGGGAATAACCCAGGCATCTAAAGAATTTATCGAATGAGTACCATACGCTCCTGCTGAACCCGTGGAGAAATCAATTATTGTTTTGTGAAGGATAGTGGTCCATCCCGTCCCAAGAGCTGCGATCAGCGCCGCTGCCCATCCTGCCGCAAGGTTCTTCCCGCCTATTGCCCTGAGCGATGCCGCCGCTATGGCCGCGCCAGCCAGCGCCTTTAGTTCATCGAACTCATACAGGTTACCGCTCACATCATAATAACCATTCCACGTCGATGACCACGTGACGCCGGAGAGCGAGGCAACGAATGAAGGAACGAGCGTCGTTCCGGTTATCGTGAGCTTCACATAGTCCGAAGCTGCACCGCTAATCGACGTATCAGCGGCAGCGAGGTATACGGAGCCTCCGACAAGGAATACCGCGCCCTTGACCACGTTTGACCCGACGACTCGCGCCGCGCCTTGAGCCGCAAGTGCGAGCGCCGCAATGAGATTATTCTGTGCGGTATAGTCGCCTACTGCCGATGGAGTTGTCGCAGGTGCCGTTACAAGATCAATAGACATTACCGGGCCTCCTGGAATGTCAGGGAGAACGTATAGCTCAGGCCGTCGCGGTCCGGGGATTCAACGCCTTCCGGGATCGTGCAGTAGATCGGTTTTACCGTTGCCATGGCCCCGGTGAAGGGAATGACGAAGACCGTGCCGAACTTCCCGAGCAGATTTACGCCGGACTGTACGGCGTCGAGGACCGCGCGACTTGGAGTGACAAAGCTGAATTTCTGTTTCCGCAGAGGCTCCATATACTGGCCCTGCGCCTGGCCGTCGAGCGAATTAAATCCGAAGGAGTTGTCGATGTACTCGGGTTTCCAGTCGTAGAGCGGGTCGGGCATAGCCGTAGCAAGGCCGATACTCAGTCCCCCGAGGTAGACCGTCATGGGATTGTTGCCAGATTCATCATCGAGGAGGAGCTTCGCTGATCGAACCCCCGAGACTGCGGGGAACGTCGCGCCCATCTCAGAGTTAGTGAATGTCTTCGTATACATAAGCGTACTTCCTGAATCGTAGAGCTTCAGGGTGTACAGCGTGGCGTTGGAATACCCGGCCACTATCGCGTCGATCGTCTGATCCGAGGACCACGTGAGCGTAAGGGCCGAGGCATCTGGCATTCCCGAGGATCCGTCAATGGACTGCTGTAATTTCTTCTTCAGGAAGGGATGGTTCAAGTTATCGAGCGGGTAGTTGACCGACACCCCGAGAGCGGAGAGCGTTGCCAGCGGAAGAAGGTTGCCAAAGAGGATTTTCATCGCTGCACCACCCTGACCTGGCCGTTGTTCATGCGGGTCACGACCGCGTCGGCGAGCTTCTTTCCGTCAAGCGTGATCAGTATCGGCATCGGGATAGCTCCTACCTTCGCGGCCACGGCCTCGATGAAGGACTGCATGAGCGGGTCGCCCATGGCCGAGGAGCCGAACATGATTTCGCCGGTTCCCTTGCCCACGGTGACGGATGTGTCGCTGGTTGCCCTGACAACGCCGCCCGTGTCGAGCTTGGGTTTTGATTCGGTGACGGCTGCAATTTGAATAACTCCAATGGCGGCCGCAGCGCCGGCGGCGATCGGCGCGAGGACGGGCCCGACGACCGGTATCCCAATGAGCGAGGTATAGGCATCCATGGCGGCCTGGGCCGCGCTTGCGGTTGTTGAGAGCAGCTTCATGTTCCAGGCGGCAAGCTCGCCGTCATACTTGATCTGTTTGATCTCGGCGGCCGCATCGTCCTCGGCCTTCACGCGGGCCTGAGCGGCGGCTATCTCGGCTGCACTCTGCGCATCGTTCATCTCGACAGCAGAAGCATAGAGTTCGGCAAGCTGCGCCTGAGATAGCGAGGTGTAATCCTCGACGGCCTTTTCCTTGTCGAGCTGGCCCTTTATCGACGCGGCCTTTTCCGATGCGCCCATTTTTTCTAGGGCGTCGTACATCGTCTGAAGCTCTGAAGCGGTGGAGCCGTAGGACTTCTTGAGGTCGGAAAGGCGTTTCTCAACTGCTTTCACGGCGGCATCGGCCTGCGCAGAGAAGAGGGAAGAGAAGGCGGATGCGGCGTTTGAAATAATTCCAGTAAACGTCTGAGAGACGTTCCTGAAATTTTCTATTTGCTTTCGAGTCAGCTCTTGATTGACCTGATACGATCCTGCGGCGGCAGCCTTCTCCTGCGCGACTCTCCACTGCGCGAGATTGACATATTGGGCCCCAAGGGCTTCCGTGGCCGTCTTTTCACGGGTAGCCGCATCCGCATTGTCGGCGAGTTGCTTCCGCGCGAGGGTGGCATATTTGTCAGCGAGGGATTGTTGCCTATCGGCCTCGTCTGTTGCGGCCTGTTTGCTTGCGGCCGCTTCCTGCTCAATCCTTACCCGCGCGAGGTTGGCGTATTCCTGGGCGGCATCGTTGGCCTTGGTTTCTGCGGCACCACGTACCCGGGCAACATCGGCCCATGTTTTATTTGTGATCCCTGCACCGGCCGTGGTGACAGCCAGAAGATCATTATTACGCGCTACAGCCTCGGCGAGTGTCTTATCTCCGATCTGTCCTGTCTCGATTGCCCCCGTGTATCCAAGGGAGATAAGCGCATCCATGAGCTTCTGGTTTGCGGCGTACTTCGCGTCGGCGGCTTCCTGCTCAGTCATTACGCCGAGCTTCACGCGGACATCATTCAGCGCGAGGGTGTCCAGGTATTCCTGTGTTGCGTCCTTGCGGCGATCTATGATCGCCTTCTGTGCTGCGGCCCATGCGTCGGTGGCTATCTTGGCCGCGGCTTTCTCTGCGGCGGCGGCCTCTCCGGCTATGCGGGCCCGGATCTTCCCCAGATCCTCGTACTTGTCCTGCATGGCGTTCAGGTTGATGATCGTCTCAGCCCGTACCTGATCGATATTCATGGCCCGCTTGACGGACTCGATGATGTCTCCCTTTCCGAATAGGGAGAGGAAACCTTGCTTGAAAATATCTACAAAATTATTGAACCCGACGGCGACCTGAGTCAGCACGGAATCGGTATCATTGGCCTGCTTGATGATTTCACGGAATAGGCTCGTCATTGCATCGCGCAAGGGCTGGATCGTTACGGCGATCGACTGGCCCATGGTGGACATGAGGTTTGACCATGCGTTTTTGTAATTCTTGATCGAGATGTCAGTGGAATCTTTCAGGGTTCCGGCGAATTGACTGTATTTCCCATCAAGGAGCCGGACTCCCTCGCCGTTTCTGAGCTGTTCGGCGGTGAGGTCTTTCAAGGCGGGGATCTGCTGTCCAAGGCGGCCGATGTTCCCCGAGAGCGTCATGTTCATTTTCGTGAGCGCGTCGCTCACATCTCCGCCCAGCACGCTCGACATTCCAAGGGCGGTTTTCATCATCATCTTGATCTGTTCGTCGGTCCGGCCATAGGCGGACAGCATGGCGACGATGCTCTGAGTATTCGCGTTTGACAGGCCAGACATTGTTGCGAAGACGGGCACGTACTCGTCAAGGGCGCGTTTCCCTTGGGCGGTTATGACAGCGGAAGCGGCGAGGGCGGCGTTGTACTTGAGCTGGGCGGTTTCATCGTCCTTGTACGCCTGGACCATCTTGTCGGCGGCGTCGTAGGCGAGCTTGAATGCGGCGGTGAGCCCTGCGGCGCCGAGGAGCCCAGTGAGCGTGGTTGTTCCGATCCCCAGCTTCCCCATGCTCGAAAGAGCCTCGTTCATGGCGCTTTGCAGTGAGGTGGAATCTCCGGTAATCTTTACCGCAAGCTCATCTATGTCCATGCTCGCTCCCTAGTTGTTCCATCCGTCCACCATTTCAGGCTCGCTCCCTATCGGCTCTGCTTCCTTTCCCTGCGCCTCGTCCATCCATGCCTGCCATGTCTCGTCCGCGCCTTCCTCTTTCATCGCTCCGGATGCCAGCTGCAATTCCTGGACCCTGCGGATGCTCTCTTCGGCGCGGAGCCTGGGAAGCATCGCCGTGTACGCGTTTAGGTAGCGGATCGGGAGGTCGAACCATCCTTCGATCTCGCCACCGTAGAACCGTTGCAACCTTGGGATCAGGTCTCCGTAGTCGGCTGGTTCTCGCGCTTGGCTTCCGTGCTCTTCGCCGTCAGCGTCTTCGTGGCGACAGTAAAAAAACAGGCCACCACCTTCTGCTTCTTCTCGATCGGTATTCTCTTGACGACGTCCTCAGGAATGTCCACGAGGACGGTCTTGACCATCTCATTGAGGCTGGACTCGAAGGCTTCGAATTCCTTCTCCTCGAGCTCGGACGCGTTCTCGGCATCGTCACCGATGGCCGCGTACTTCTTCAGGAACTTCGAGTACTTCACGAGGCCCATGTCCTCGTAGGCGAGGAGCTCGTAGTCCTTCCCGAACACGGTCACAAGTTCCCTGTCCGGAGCCAGGTCGTCGATGATCAGAATTGCCTTTTTCGCCATGCTTTTTCCCTCCTGGGAAAAGCCGGGAGCCGAAGCCCCCGGCCATTTTGACTATGCGCTCGGGGTGAAGGCGACGGACTTCGCCACGCAGGCGACGCCGTTCGCGTCCTTGACGTTGGCCGTGACCATGAGCGTGTGCGCGGCCGCGGTGAGCGAGGTCGTGACGATGACCAGGGTAGGCGTGGCCGAGGACACTCCCGGGGTGAAGGTGCTCGGGACGAGCAGGGCGTGGGTCGAGTCCAGGATGATGAAGATATCCGCGGCCGTCGGGGTCCGGATCGTGGTGGATCCGCCTCCCGCCTTGCCGAAGGTGATCGTGATCGTCTTGGTGGACGCCACGCCGGCGGCGCTGGTGAGGGTGAGGGCTCCGAGGTCGGCGGCCGAGGGCTGCACGACCGTGGAGAAGAAGCCGGAGATGAGAGCGGCCGCGGCTTCGGTGTCGTCGGTGTCCACCCGGTACTCGTACACGCCGGAGGAGATGAGCGAGCGGAAGATGCCCTTCAGGGAAACGGACTGGTACTTCAGGCTCTCGCCCTTGGTCTCCGCCGAGGTTTCCATCTTCATGAACTGCCCGCAGTACAGCCATTTGTAGGTGTAGACGCTCGAACCGGAGCGCGTGACCTTGTAGCCGATGGCGACGAGGGGTGAAACGTCGGAGACGTTCTTCGTGACCGCGCCCGAGGCGTAGGTATGGCCGTAGAGCTCGGCGAACTGGGAGATGTTCACGTCGCCGAATTCGGCAGTGACATCGATCTTGCCGATCTGCTCGGAGATGTACATGACCCGATCGTCGCCCTCGAGCTGGGACTGGGAGGCGTTCGGATTGACCGTTACCTTGCGGAGCCCAGGAAGGGACTTGATCGTGCCGTAGGTCGGGGTTCCCCCGGCGATGTCCGTGCCCGCGGTGAGCAGGGCATAGACGAAATCTTTTGCGCCGACAATCGGCCTGGTGGTTGCAACACTCATACAATCTCCTTAGACCAGATCCTCAGCGCGTATCGAACGCCGGTATCTGGAAGTTTTATGCTTGACGTTCAAGTCCGCGTCAGGGACGTCCGAATCGAATTCACATGTGTAGAAGAGCCCCATCATGACCGTATGCAGCGCCTCGTCGATCGCCGAAGTTGAACCGGCCGCCACATAGATGTCGAAGATGAAGACGGAATCGGCGGCTGTCGGGCGGTCATCGAGAAAGAAGGCATCGGCGTTGTTCACTTCGGTATAGATGAGGCAGGGGAAGACGGTGATGGTATCTGGGCGCGAGGCGAGCAGGTGGGTGGAGTCGGTGATCAGCGCCATGAGCGCGGTGTCAGCCTTGAGCTTGGCGACGAGCCAGGTCTTTACGGTCATGCGTCGCTTCCTACGCTCTCGGGGTCGCGCACCACGCTTTTCAGCTTGTTCTTGATCCATTCGCGGTTGCGTTCCATTGCCGGAAACATAAACGGTCGAGGAAGTATCCTGCCTTTTCCAAATTCCAAATCAGGCGCGTACTCGACATTCGTCCCGACATACCCGGCCACCTCTTCCGATTCTGTTTCCACTCGGTGCGTAATCGATGCACGTAGTCTGCCAGTATCCACTGCAGGCGGTTCTCCTGGCTTGCTTGGTCCGTTAGGCGACATACTCGCCTTGATGTCCCGCTCCAGTTTTAAACAGCACGTGTTGACTGCCTTTTTTGTGTCGCTGTCCAGTTTCTCTGCGCGCTCTTTGAACCGGGCTTGCAATGCGGCCACCTGTTCGGCGATGTCGGAGTTCAGTTCGAAGTTCATGCGCCCCCCTGTACCGGGACGAGGATCGCCTCGGTGTGAGAAGGCCAGGGAGTCACGGCTACAACGTCATATTTCACGGAACCGTCGTAGAGCCGCACCCCCCGTACCAGGCTGGGATCGTTATCGCAGAGAAAGAGCTTCGCGTCGGCCGCACTTCCCGAGATGCCGTAGATTTTGCATTCCTGTTCGGTAAGGCTCTTTGGCTGGAGGTTGCCTGACTGACTCTTGACCCCGTCGGAGACCTGGGAACCCGCGTCGGTTACGAGCACGCCCGATTCAAAAACCGGATGCGTCAGCACCCAGTTCTTTGAGGGGTTGTTCTCGGCGTCGTAGGTTATCACGGCCTCGTAGATGTCAAGGGACTTGTTGCGGATCATGCGGCGATCCTCTTGTAGTTCTGCAGCGCCTTCTTCAGGTCGGAATTTAGGAGGGAATCCCCAGGGGAGAATACATAGGCAGCATTCGCTTCTTTCATCGAGGAAAGCCCGTCGGAACCTTTCGTAATCGCGCCGTACCGGATGCACACAGCGGCCTCGGCTATCGCCTGCAGGTCGAAGGGAAGGGAATCGGTGGCGCCGGCCACATAGTGCGCTGTTGCGGGGGAGACGGTCACATCGTCGGGCAGGTAGTAGCCTGCGACGTAGGAAACGAGGATGTCCCTGTCGCCTTCGAAGGCATCGGGGACGAGCCCGCGCGTGATCATCTTTCCGTTCCAGCCTTGCGGCCGATAGATGCGGCCCTGGTCGGCGTCTTCGTCGCTCATGAAGTAGTCGGATCCAAGAGCGAGGACAGCGCCACCCAGGGTCACAGAGGTAAGAGTCTGGATAGGCCACGCTTTGAGATAGAGATAGAGCTGGCCGTTGACGGCGTAGGGTTCGGCGGTGTAGGTGGCCCGCTTGAGCGTTCGCACGGTGTATGTGCAGATGCTGGTACTCGCTTTCGTGATGAGCATCTCAAGCAGGGCGTTCTGTGACGTGTCGCTGATCCCGAGGAGGAGCTTCACGTTCGCCAGAGTGCAGAGTCCGTCAACAGCCGCCATATCCTACCGCCCGTAGACCGTGGTCGTATCGGCATCCACGTCCTTGTCGAACAGGATGATGCTCGAGCAGAGCTGGTTCTTCGGGGTCGTGCCGTCGGTGTAGGTCGTGTCCTCGACGATGCGGACGTACCGCTTCGCCTTGGAGAGGTCGACGTAGTACTGCGCGATCCCGGCCGTCTTGATGTCCTTGACGGTCGCGAAGGTGGCGAAAGTTGCATTATCGGAGAGTCCGGAGTTGTCGCCGTCCTCGATGATGAGGGAGGCCGTCGCCGTGGTCGGGGTGCCCGTGGATGCCTCGTAGCTGAAGGTCACGAGGGCGGACTGGTAGCCGAGCCTGTCGACTACCGCTCCGGTGATCACTGTGCCGTCGGACAGCGTGGAAGGAAAGCCCTTCGCCGCGGTCATCCGGCCCATTCTGTTCACTATGCTCATGGTTTGTTCCTTTGCGCGTCATACGCGCGGACATGGGCGGGTTTCCCCGCCCGGATACTTACGCCACCGAGAAGATTCCGTGGACGAAAGCCTTGGGCTGCTTTACCGCGAAGTCCAGCTCGGAGAGGATCTTGATGACCGTCTCATCGCGCTGGAAGGCGGAGTATGCCGTGCCTCCGGAGACGTAGGTCGCTTCCTTCGACATCGTGAGCTCCATGTCCCTGCCGACGCCCCAGGCGAAATACGCCCAGTCGGCCAGCCAGAGGTCGGCATAGTCGGTGGACGTGTCGGTGTAGCTGGACAGCGTGGTCGCGACGAAGGGGACGCCCTCGATGGTCTGGTCCTTGTTGATCTCATCCCGGTAGATGTAGGCGTTCGCCGTGGTCTTGAGGTTCTTGATCCAGCTCTTCATGGCGGGCGACATGATCCAGAAGGGCTTGAGCATCCGGACGTTCGCCTGCTCGAGTAGGGCGAGCATGTCCACGGGGATGTTCGCCGTCAGCGCGGTGCTGGAAGTGCCAAGGGTCTGGATGCCGGAGACGTTCGTGACGCCCTTCGGCTGGTACGCGGTGCCGGTGCCATAGAGCGCGGCGGTGTTGATGGCGATCGCGTAGATTTCCTGCAGGTCGCGGGCGATGATGGCCTGTACGTCGGCGGGGCTGTAGCGCAGGAGCTTGTTCGAGATGGGCACGTATGCCGATCCCGATTTCGCGGAGAGCTTGACCTCGTCGAAGGTCATGCCGGTCTTGTCCTGGACGGGATTCTCGGCGCCCCAGGAGAAGGTGGCGGAGGTCGCGCCACGGCCGAGGTCGAGCGAACCGTTCGGCATCGGGTACTTGGTGATGCCGATCTTGTCGAGGAAGGTCCCGGCGTAGAGCGGATCGATGAACTCGCTCGAAAGCTGCTGGGGAATCAGGAAGCCGCCCGTCGAGGGGAGCCCCGCCTCCATGCCCTTCTGGATGTAGCCGTGGAGCTCCTTGTCCGCCTCGAATATCTTCTTGGCGAACGACAGCATCTTGTCGGGCTCGCACTGGCTGGCAGCGGCAATGGTGACAAGACGCCCGAGCTTCTGCAGGGGCAAAATCGCGGCTTTCGTTCCGGAGGCTTCCTCGCGCTGGCGATTGGCCTCGTAGACTTCCTGGAACTCGGCCCGCAGGGCGGTCTTGTGTTCCGCATCCTTTGCCTTGTCGGCTTCCACCTTCTGGGCGAGCGCGGCGTCGACGGCGGATTTTGTTCCGTCGTCGATCATCTTTTTCAGTTCGACATCGGTGATCTGCATAGGATCACTCCTTGGGTAGAGGATCGCCGTTCTTCGGCTCGCCAAACTCATATACATGAGTGTCGACGATTTCTATCGTGGCCGGTTCTTCCGGCGTGATTCCTTTGGGTTTGCAGCCATCTTCCTCGATCGGAGCTTCGTCCGGCTGATCGAGATCTCCGACGAGGACACCGTACTCAGCGCGGGCTTCGCCGAGCTTCTGATTGCACTCGTCGAGCTTCCCTCGAATGGTATGGAGCGATGCGAGGGACGCGGCGGACAAGCGCCGGCCCTGCTTCTCTGACGCCTGGAAGCTCTTTATGACGGTCTCGTCGACCTTCGCTCCGCGCATGATGGCGACGGCATTGGCATTGGCAGGGACGGGGACAATGGAGAGTTCCATGAGTTCCTGTTCGATGAAGTGGCGCCCAGTGTAGTGGCCTGCCGAGTCTGTGATCGGATCGACCTTGATGCCACGGAATCCCACCGATACCGCGTTGAGGAGGCCGAGCTTCGCGAGGTTGTAGACCGAGTCCACGAAGAGTGCGTGTTCGGAAGGCGTGCCCGTGGAAAGCTCTTCGACGGTCGGGAACTTCACGTCGATGATGAGCTGCCTGGCGGCCGTGTCGATGACGACGTTCTCAGCCTTGCCAACGGGAAGCTCGGAATAGTTATGGCCATACAGGACGACGGGATTCTTGAGGTAGTTATCCAGTTTCCAGCCGGTGGCGGCCACTATGTCGCCATCCCGGTCCATCGACTCATCCGAGGCGATGAACCGGATGATTCTATCGCCGGTAGTCGCGGCCTTGACGGTCAGCGTTCTAAGTTCATTCATCTTCACTCCTCGAGCACGGGAAGGACCGTGCACCGGCACTGAATTATATTGTCTGCGCTTCCCCCGAAGTCTCCCGGATACTGCAACTCCTCTCCCCCGACGCTGAACGGTTCGTCGATTCCCACCACCTGGCCGTCGGCGGACGCATGGGCGTCCCTAGTCCTGTCGTCCTGGGTGGCGAGCCACTCTTTCTTCGATACGCCCTCGCCCTTGTAGACCTCGAACTGCCCCGCGTTCACGGATGACATAGTTTCGGTCCGGGCGATGACCATGGATCTTGACTTGCTCATGTTCTCGTAGACGCCATCGGTCGCCGATCTGATCCTGGCCGCGATCTTCGACATGCTCTCGCCTGACTGCACTCCCTCGGAAACCTCAGAAGCCAGCTTTTCACGTAAGGCGGTTCGGGTTGTGTCATTTATTTCCTTGGCCTTGGCGAGCCCCACTGCGTCGACCCAGGCGTTGAACTTGGGATTATAGAGGGAGAAGTCTATCCCGCCGCCGAGCACTTCCTTGGCAAGCTCGAATCCCTGCTTCATGGAGGCCAGCCACGCGGGAGCAAGGCCGGACTTTACGGCGAGGTCAGCAGTCTTCCCGAGCACCTTCAGGCATGTGCGCTCGATGGCCCCTTCGAAGTCGCGGGATGATCCAAGCTCGGCCTTGAAGGCATCGTGGAATAGTTTCAGTTGGGCGGTGGAAAGCTTCTGCACGGCATCGGAGAACATCTTTTCACCGGACATGGCCGAGGCGTCGAAGGTCTTCCAGATTGCAGCCTTCTGCTCGGGGCTGAACTTGCCCTTGACGGTTTTAGTGATTGAAAACTCGATGGTCTTCACGGGAGGCTCGGCCGGGGTAGTTTCAGCTGCCGGTTCCGTCACGGGCTTCTCTCCCGGCTTCACTTCGGACAGCGAGAACGGGATGACATAGACATCGTCGCCCGGTTCGACCGGATAGCCCATAGCCTTTTTCCAGTCGGACCTTTTCAGCATCCCGCGTTCCACGCCTTCGTTGACCTTCGTGAGCTTGAACTGCTCATCCTGGGGAACCGTGTTCTTATGCCGATAGACAAGGCGGTTGTCATAGTCGCAGGCGATGAGCTGGCGCGTGATCGTCGCATCGAGCGAGGCCAGTTCCGGGGTGAGTACGGCTTTCGTGAACAGGTAGAAGGCGGCCTCGATGGTCGCCCGGTTCGAGTTCTCGAGGATCCCCGCGATCTCAGGCGGGAGCTGCTCGTGCTGGTTCGCCATGTCGCGCATGAATTTGCGGGACTCAACGAAGTCCATCTCTCGCTGTGAGTCGGAAAGCTTCTCGACCTTCGCGCCCTCCCAGGTCAGGAACGCAGGGGCCCGGGCCTTGAGGAATCCCCCGACGCGCTGCATCCAGGACTGCTTCAGCTGCTCAACTTCGGATTCGCTCGCCCCTGGAGCGGATATGGCTATCGGAGGGGTGGCATCGTTGTAAAAGTAGTTCTTCTGGTACTTGGCAGCGAGCTCGTCGGACTCGTATTCGTCCAGCATGTTCTCGGATCGGCCGCGGCCGCGGCTGTAGGGGTCGGCGACGTTCGGGCTCTTGAACCACACGATGTCAGCGGGGTCAGCTATGATCGACTGCCCTCCAGCAACGCCCGAAGGCATGAAGAGGAAGTATGGACTTCCCGTGCTCGGCGTCTGCAGGCACCAATTCTTCGGCATGATGTACAGCGCCTCGATTTTCGAGCCGTTGCGTATTTTCCACCAGTACGCCTCGCCGGTAACGCGCTTGTAGACATAGGTGAGATACATGAGGACGGATCCGTCAATCTCTGGATACGCGGGACACGGTTCAAGCAGCAACGCTGCCGCGGGGTGATTCTTGATCGGCTGCGCTTCGTCGGGAGCCTCTTCCCATGCGGCCTTGTCGTAGATCGCCCAAGGAGTCCCCGAGATGTGCTGCGCCTTGATGTCGATGGCATCGAGGCGTGGGTTCGTGTGGTAGAGCTCCAGGAGGGACGCGACGTTCCCTTCCGGAGCCTGGGTCCATAGCTTCTGCAGGCCGCTCTTCTTGTCGAACTCAGGGCGGCGGCTATTGATGGCCATTATTTCCCGCCCTTCCTGGATTCCGGAAGCATGGGCTTTGTCTCAGGTGCGAAGGCCGGCTTCGTCTCTACCTCGGGCTGCTTGTCGCGACAGGGCACGCAGTTCCTGCTGGGATAGTCATAGTGGCGAGCGCATATCGACTTCCCGCACTTCTGGCATTTCAGGACGCTGGGATAACCGCAGACATGGCAACTCATACCGGCTCCTATAGGATTGCGAAGGCCGGGCGCGTGAGACTCTTCTCCACGACCCCGGTCAGCGCATCGAAAGCATCGTCGTGAGTCCATTTCACGCCTCGGCCGGCGCGGGTGACATCCTGGTAGAATTTGGGCCAACGAGACTGCCAGCCCCCGGGGAAAATCACGCAGTTGCAGACGCTTGTGGCGTTCGACAGGATCCGGGCTTGCTTGTTCTCGGACTGGTGAAACCACTCGACCATCGTCGATGAGTCTCCACTGGCCCTAAGGAGCTTTTCGACAGCCCGGGCAAAGCCCCTACCGCCGTTGTTCGACTCGATGTACGCGCGCTGCACCTTACGGTCGGAAAGAACCCTGGCTGTTTGCGGCTCGGTCGTCTCCATCGAATCCTGCGTGTAGATCACGTCCAGCACGTAGGCGAGGCCGGAGGCGATTCCGTAGCTTATCGAGCAGAGATAGTCGTCGCCCTCGTCGGCGGTATCAGTGTAGTTGCAGATCTTGGAGAAGGTCGGGGTGTCCTCTACCCGATAGGTCTTGAGCGCTGGATAAAGCTTGTCGACCGCGTCGTAAGGCTCCTGGTCGTAGTTGGCCAGGAAGATCGCGGGATCGGTGAGTGTCTTGCGATCGAGGTAGGTCTGTGCCGAAAGGATGTCAGGGGCGAGCATGTCTTCGTCGCTCTGCGGAGAATCTGGGAAGCGCTTGTTCGCCCTGAGGCGGACGACATGCCAGCGCTCTGGCTCGAGCGCGAGGAGGCGACCGGTGAGGTCTTTCTCAGCCCACCTGGTCGCCATGATGATCTGCCTCGATCTGGATTCAAGGCGGGACAGGAAGGTATCTGTGTACCAGTCCCATTGCCCCTCGAGGACTGATTCGTTGTAGGCTTCCTTCGCGTTCTTGATGAGGTCGTCGACGATCCCGAGCCGGCCGCCGGTTCCCGTGAGCGTTCCACCGGGGGAGGATGCCAGGAAAGAGAAGTGCTGCCCTTCAAGGCTCCATGTCTGGTATGAGGCATCCCCTCGCTTGATGCGAGAGGCGGGGAACACGTCAGAGTAGATTATCTTTCGGGGGTCCGAGGTTGTCTCTTGCATCCCGTCGCGTACTCCGCGGGCAAAGCGCCCGGACAGATCCTCGTTGTAGCTGGCGGTGATGACAGGGAGAGTGGGGTCATGCCCCAGGGCCCACTGGGTGGCGTTGATCATGGTCACGGTCTTCCCGTGGCGCGGCGGTCCGTTGATGATAAGCCTATCGATCTGCTTTGCATTGTCATCAAACAGGCGACCTTCAAGGAATGCCTGGATGGTGTCGCAGAGCTCGCGCAGATAGACCCGTGATTCGGTATAGACCCCTGGCATCCTGAGGCGAGCGAAGTAGTACAGGCTTTTCTGGGATAGGCTGGCTTTAATGGCCCTGATCTGGCCAAGAGTCAGCTTCGTCCGATCTGCGGTCGCTATCATATCCGCTCCAGGACGCGGAACAGAAGATCCTGCTCATCGGCCGATAGTTTCCCAAGGTCGGGAAGTTCAAGGGATCCGCCCAGGTTTATCTTGCTGCCCTCGGTGGCTTCGCGAATCTCCTTGAGCATCGAGACTCGGGAGGCAGAACTCCCTTTCTGCAGGATGTCGAGGGCTACAGCGCGAAGAAGCGCGGTCCCAGTCTTCTTTGATTTCTTGCCGTTAATGGTGACATTGTGTGTCTTGGAAAGGAGTTCGGCGTATACCGCAGAGACGGCAGCCTTCTCTCGGCGGACCTCTCCAGAACGCTTTCCGCCCTTATGGCCCATTTCACGGGCTTCACTCGGGCTTCGCTCCGATTGAGGTATGAGGTTTTTGGCATTGGGTAAGTTATCGCCCTTCGCCACAGGTTGCCCTTGTAGGCGGCCATAAAAAAAGCCGCCACCAGTCGATACGCCGGCTTAGGCCGGCGCTCGAGCTGTAAGGGCAGCTCTTCGCGTCAAGCGAAAATCAGATTCATGTTTGGGATGTGGTCTCCCTGTTGCCGGTAGTATCGGTCATGTGAAAGTGTTTGTCAAGATACTTTTTTATCTTTTCGCTATTTTTCCCCTCCAAGATCGTCCCAGGCTGTTACCTTCTCCGCGACTTGCTTCTCAGGGCGCCTTCCAAACTCCGCTCCCGTATGGAATGGCTGCACATCCATGACCTTTATCCCGTTTCGCTCCTGTAGTGTTACCCGTCCCCCTGGACCCTGCTTGTAGTCCCCGCGCTTGATCCTGAGCTGCCACACCTTCGTCACCCAGTGCGGGTCAGCCTGAGTTATCCCGAGAGTCTTTAGATCAGCGGCGATACGGATACATCCTTCCGCGTCCTCATCGTTCCGCTGGTCTGATTCGATTCTTGGGATCGCTTGCAGTTGCGTATCCTTCTCCTGGCAGGCTGCCCGGTATGCCTTGTCGAAGATCGCTACATCGGGCGGTTTTCCGTACTGGCTTTCATAGGTTCTCGTAACGACGGCCCGGAGCGCAGCCAGGTATAGCCCATCGAACCCTGCGAGGTATTCCACCATGTCCGCCATTTGCCCCGCAGGGTATTTGCCGTAGTAGCCCTCAGCCCATGAGATAAACTGCGCCGCTGTCAGTTCACGCATTCGTTTGCCTTCTTTTCAGCAACTTCCCTGAATACCTTGTCCCATTCAGCCGCCCGGTCCTCTGGTGCTTCCAGCTTCTTCCGGGCTTCCAGCTTGACCCGATCCCATATCCTTGGATTTGAGAGCGCGGAAGGCAAGAAGGGTTGCCGTGTCCAGAATTTATCATCGCCCTTCGTGAGCCCAAGATAGGTCTCCAGCATGATCTCGATGTCTCCAGGGTTGTTCTGTGCGTATCCCATGATCTTGCGGATGGCGACAACTTCCCCGCCTGGGTCCGTGAATGTGCCTTGAGACAGGAATACTGCCTGGATGGTCTCGAATAGTTCCGTATCCATCGTCGCCGGAAGTTGGGAATGGTCGCGCGCGCTCTTGTGTGTGTTGTCAGAAGTCTCTAAGTCTCTACGTAGAGAAGTCATGAAGTCAGGGCGGTCTGGTACTGGTGTGGAACTAGCCTGGAACTCGTCTGGTACTGGTGTGGATTGTTCCGGTACTTTCTCGGCGTGTTCCGGTATGTTTTCAGGAGGTTCTGGGTACTGGAATTTACAGGCAAGCTCCTTCCCGGATATGGCCTGATGCTTCCTGAATGTCGGGATATAGCCATACTCATTCCCATTGATAGAGAACCTATGGATGTACCCCGCAGATACCAGGATATTTAAGGTTCCTTCAATGTCAAACTTGACAAACGGGAGAACATCGAGGTGGATCTGATTGGGCTTGTACTGGAAAACACCCTTGCGATCACAGAGCGTCCAGAGCCCCGAGAAGGTGAGCATGACCCTGTTTTTAGGATACTTACTCTCAAGCCCCTGTAAGTCCTCGTGCCGGAAAAACTCCGGCTTCACATTTCTAATTCTTGACATTCATGCCCTCCTCGCCGTTTCCGGCTGTGGGCAAAGAAAAAGGGCATCATCCAAGGCAGAGGTGATTAGCCCCTTTACTGCGGGTGTGCGCCCGCGCCTTGAACAATGCCCATAAAAACACGTTCGCCTTCCCGCACAGGAAGGGAGCCGGAGGTCAATCACTCCATCCGACGGGGTAGAGTATATCGAGCCTCGGGAAGTTTTGCAAGCCATACTGCCGTCCTTTTTAGATCGCTAGCGTGCTTTGCTTTGCCGTGCGCCGAGGTTCACGCGTCAGGATTAGGGTCACTGAATTCATGGCCATTACGCCATTGTCGATATGCCGCCTCTCCCGATTCTGAATCTGCGTCCCATCTTCTGACTGCATCGCGTTCTCCGCGATCTAGCGCGTCACAGCGATCCTGATATGACCACTCGCGGTAATAATCATGCATTTTATCCCTCCACTTTGACGCGGTACTTGGCGGCGATGGCGTCCATAGTTTTGTCGTACAGGGGGCCATTGCCCATAGGCCAGCATTTCTTGACAATTTCATCCAGCATCTCCCTCGGCACTGTCCTGTCCCTGGCCTCGATCAGCGCGGCGGCTTCTGGCGCAATCAGGGCATATCCCATGCGCGGAGGAAGCATAATGTCGGTATTGTAGTACTTTTTCTCCCGTATCTTCCTGACCAGTTCCATCGCGTCCTGCGGCTCAGCAAGGGTGGCGTCGATGCGGTCGATCCAGTACCCCGCGTCCTGAATTATTCCAGGGTCTACAACCTGAAAAGAATCCATGGGCAGTTTTTCCATTATCTCCATTAGGTGATTATGCGCTTTGGCAAGTATGTCTCTAACCGGTTTCAGTAGTTCACGCACCTTCGACCTCCTTGAGCAAAGCGTCGAGTTCGGCAAGTTCTTTTCTCATGCCTTCCTTGTCGCTTGTAATAGTGAAACCGTCATCGATTAACATCGTGAGCAACTTGCGTCGAAACTCCAGGAACGGCAAGGCCCGCTTGATCCACGCGATAGCTTCGGGCGCGGCGGCTATAAGGGCGGCGTTTGCTTTTGTTTCATCTTCCGACCTTATGGCATGAGGCCACGCAAGGGCGCAGATTGGAAAACCGTCGGTGGAATCCACCATCGCCCTGTTTTCGTTGACTGTCCATTTTCCCGTCGTTGCCTTGTCCAGCGCGTCCAATGCTTCGCGTATCATTCTTCTGCCTCCTTTTCCTTTAGCATCGCCCTGTCGTCTTTCAGCATCGAGTCGATAGCCTCGGCCAGCGGCCCCTCGTTGCCCTGCTCTGCCTCAAGCGCCGCAATCTCAGCCTCTAGCTCGGCGCGGGTCATGTCCTCCGGAATCATATGATCCCCTTTGCGTGAAGTGCGGCGATTGCCGCGATGATGACCAATACCATGATTGCCCAAAACTGCGCCTTGCGGTCATTGTGCCGTGCGCGATACTCGGAGCGGGTCATGCTTTTACTCCTTGAGCGAGAGCATCCTTGAATTGCTGGATGCCGTGCACTATTTCGGACGGCGTGAGGTAGGACTGGACATACCTGCCGTCGGCCTTGAGATAGAGGATCATTACCCTTTCCGGATTCGTCGGCAGCGCATAGGCGGCCATCTGGACGGGATGCCAGAGAGCTTTCGCGCCCGTCTTGAGGTCGATCAGGACGCGGAATCCGTCGATCTCAGCCATGAGGTCGAACCGTCCGGCATAGCGTCGTCCGTTCAGGGCGTGGTCCACGAATTGTTCGGTTTCAATCGCATAGGCCCTCGTCCGCTTCATCCATGCGGCGAAGGCGTTGATGTACTCCAAGGAGGCAAGCGTCCGGCCAGCATCATCTAGCCTGGCCCCGTGGGCGTAGCGTTCACACAGGGTATGCACGGCGCTCCCACGTTCCCTTGCCTCCTCGGAATACCAGTGGTCATTGATGAGCCCGGCCCTCTTGAGCACTTGGGTCACTGACGGGATAATTGCATCGCCGTCGCGGTACTCGTGGATGGCCGGGTCGAAGTTCATGCGGACCTGCGGGCGATGATGGTTTCGGATGTGATCTTGACGCCTGGAATCTGGACTGTGCCCTTGAACATGCGGGCCGCGCTGTTGAGTGCGGTCGTATTGGGCTCAAGGTAGGCGAGGGGTTGCGTCCCTGCGGCCACCGCTTTGACCAGCGCCATGAGATCCACGACCTCGGAGCCCCATGTTTCGCGGAAGGACTCGCCACCGGCCTTGATGGGTTCCGCGACGGTTATCTTCTGGATGACGACCGGAGTGTCCAGCACGGCCTCGGCTGCCTGGGTCATCCCCGCGTCCTGGAGGGCTTGCGCGTTGGCGAGGGCTTCTTCCTCGGCTTTCCTGCGGGCTTCTTCCTCAGACTTCCGGAGCTCCTCGGCGGCCCGGGCCTGTTCCTTCCTGTACCACTCGATTTGCTTGGCGTCGACGATCTTCTTCGCGGCTTCGAAGGGCGCATAGAGCGCTTTCTTCTGGTCACAGGCGGCCTTGTGCGCCTTGTGCGCGGCGTCGATGACGGGGTCGCAGTACTCGTCGATAGTCTTCATCGACTGCTTGATCCTCTTCCCGAAATCGTTGGCGAGGTTGTAGTCCTCCTGGCTGACGATCTGGAAGCCGTCGGCCTCGGCCTTGAGCGCGAGTGCCTGGTTCTCGATCTCTTTCTGCTGGTCCATCTTCTTCTCCTACAGGATTGACGTGGTGACTTTGGTGAGCAGGACTGCGAGCTTGGCCGGGTCCTTCTCTTCGTTTACATTGGCTTCCTGAATTTCCTTCCTTGCTGCCGCAGCCAGAGACTTCTCGCCCATGAGGGCGGTGAGCTTTGACCAATACTCATCAGCGGAGAGGAGGGACTGATCGCCTTCGAGCTGGAATCCGTCATCCAGTTGCGCATCCTGGACCTGCGCGGCGGGCTGTACGATGTCCTCGGGGACCTGGATTGATCCGGCCTGCCGGATAGTGGGGAGTTCTTCGGCTTCCTCCTGCGTGTACATCCCGTTGAGAATTTCCGGGGCGTAGAGACGGCCAAAGAAACTGGCGGCGCGGTATCGGAGCATGAGTTCGGGCATGGTCTGCCACTTCGATCCGTTCTTCGTGTACCAGCTTTCAACTATTGCCATAGCGATGGATACGGGCGGCCCCTCGAGAGGCTGCCCAGTGGCAAGCTCGGTGGCGACGGCCTTGCACTCGCGGTTGTCGAGGTTCTTTCCGTTGACCGATACTATCCCGAGGCTCTTGAGTTCGAAGCGGATCGGAGAGAACCGGCCGCATGAATTGAGCGCCGAGATGATGAACTGGCTCGACCAGCTCGGGCGTCCCTGGATCACGTAGAGGTTCTGCATCACCATCAGTTCGTCGGCTCCGATCCTGTGGGCGATGTTCAGCGCGATGACGGTGTTCGCCAGCGCTCCTGGGGTGTTGCCCTGGTAGATCGTCGGGACGAGCTGCGATGCTGTGTAGAGCTTCGCCTTCCTCTGGATCGACTCGAATGCAAGATCGTCCGGTGTCTTGACCGCGATTTCCCTTTTTTCCTCGCTCATCTGTTCCTCCTTGGGCTTCACGCCCTAACACGTTCTTTTGTCAGTTCCCCGATCACGTCCCGCACGGTCGAATCATCCTGTAGTCCTGTCGCCATGATCACGGGCAGGTATATCGCGTCCTCGATGCTCATGCCCTGCTTCATCCGGGCGAGGGTCAGCGCCGTCCCGCGTGGCGATGCCAGGAAGCTCCTAGCTCGGGCCGCGTAATCGGATAGCAGGGAATTCATGCGGGCATCTCGAAAATATCCCGCTCTTCCGCCCTGTCGATCTGGTGCATCTCGTCCACGGCGGCGATGTCCTGAATGGCAAGCTCAAGAAGCTCGTCATTAACGATCGAGCAAGTGCGGTCTATCCATCCGGCGATATTCTCGCTGTCGGGCGCGTTCGGAACCTTCGAGGGGACACGCACCTCGTCCAGCTCCCAGTCAGCGTCCTCGTCGGCACGGGTTATCTTGACGACTAAATCGACCGTGTTATGGTGGACGGTGCATTCATGGGATTCGGTCATTTGGTCGCCTCGTCGTCGATAAGCCCGCATTCCTTGGCTCTGTGTGAGGTCTTGGCAAAGTCGCGTATCTTATCAAGTTCAGCCCGCGCTTCATACGACACTTGGAGCGAGCAGAGGTGCGCGAGGACTTGGGCCACCAGACTGTCGTCCGCGGTAAATCTCGTCCCGCCGCACCATAGTGGGAAGGCTGAAAAATCTAGGTTGGCGCCCCTGAGGTTGGCGCCCCTGAGGTTGGCGCGCGTGAGGTTGGCGCCCGTGAGGTTGGCGCGCGTGAGGTTGGCGCCCGTGAGGTTGGCGTCCGTGAGGTTGGCGCCCCTGAGGTTGGCGTCCCTGAGGTTGGCGCCCCTGAGGTTGGCGCCCCTGAGGTTGGCGCCCCTGAGGTTGGCGCGCGTGAGGTTGGCGCCCGTGAGGTTGGCGTCCGTGAGGTTGGCGCGCATTCCGCCTTCTGTTCCTTCCGTCCACATTTTGTGGAGTCTTAAAACTTCCGA
>Ga0209697_10001622_pt1 | contig 34233 bp, 26 predicted proteins | sample AliMusrvi5mmetaG_FD_184115 | JGI IMG/M metagenome (GOLD analysis project Ga0209697, IMG submission 184115) | Freshwater lake bacterial and archeal communities from Alinen Mustajarvi, Finland, to study Microbial Dark Matter (Phase II) - Alinen... | ecosystem: Environmental > Aquatic > Freshwater... | reverse complement strand
GGTCATATCCATCTCCTTGGTCACCCCGAAAGGCACCCAAGGCTCGGTCTAAAAGACCGACATATCCTGTCCAATCGCCTCAACCCACTGTCGAACAGCTGGTTGCGCTCACCCCCAGCTTGAAGGTGAAGGCTGAGGATGGTTGGTAATCAGGAAAAAGAAATTGCCACGTGAAACGAGACAAGGGACATTTGAAACGAGCCCTGACAGATGCCATCGAACCGGAAGTGATCCATGTCATCGGCGACTTCCTGGCCAAGGTTCCCAAGTCGGTGGTGCTACTCCGACTGAGCCCCTTCGGCGAGATCCTGGGCGCCAACCCTGCGTTCACAGCCTTGTTCCCATCCGGCAAATGGAAGGAGTGCCATAAGGTCCAGGAGTTCCTCGAATCATCCGATGCACCGGTCGAGGAAGGCCTGCCCATGGCCCTGGTGACCTATCGACTGCTAGGCAGCATGGCGACCGGAACGAGCATCCAGGGGATCCATGTGCCGGTCAGTGAGGGCTCGGTCCTGGTCGGAGAACTGGTGCTCCCCCCTTCCACAGAAGGCCTTGATCTGCTCACCGCCACAACCAATGAAATGGCCCGATTGAATCGGGAGGTTCAACGGAACTACCACGAATCGAAAAGGGCCCAGAACCAGTTGGAGTCCCGACACAAACTGCTTGTGACCAGCACTGACCAGGGGATGGTTCAATTTGATGCCGAGGGCCACGTTTTTCAGGCCAACCCAGGCGCCATTAGGATCCTGGGGCTGAGTGACCTCCCCCGCATTGAAGACTGCCTGATGCAGGCCTCTGGGGAGGACGGTGTCGCCCTGCCGCGCGAGGGCCACCCGGTGATCCATGCGCTGCGCAGCGGCCGCTCCAGGCTGGGCGCTGTCCTGGGGCTACGCAAGGGCGCCACCTGGCTGCTGCTGGATGCCCTCCCGGAGTTCACGAGTGACGAAGCCGCACCCCACGGTGTCTGCGCCACATTCAACGACATCACCGAGCGCACCCGGGGTGAGGAGACGCTTCTGGCCCTGACGCAGCGGCTCCAGCTGGCCACCGCCTCCGCCCATCTGGGCGTCTGGGATTGGGATCTCCAGACGGGAGCCATGTCCTGGGACGACCGCATGCTGGAGATCTATGGGATCACACGCGAGGTTTTCCGGGGGGATGTGGAGAACTGGAAACAGGGACTGCACCCCGAGGACCGCGAACGGGCCTTGGCGGAATGCGAGGCTGCGCTGAAAGGTGAGGCTCCATTCGATACGGAGTTCCGCGTGGCCCGCGGGGATGGGACGCTGCTCTGGGTGAAGGCGAGCGCCACGGTGCAGCGGGACTCCAGCGGCCATCCCAGGCGGATGATCGGTTTGAACCAAGACATCACCGAGCGCAAACTGGCCGAGGAGGAGAGGAGCAGGCTGAGGGCCCAGCTACAACAATCCCAGAAGATGGAGAGCCTGGGACTGCTGGCCGGTGGGGTGGCCCATGATATGAACAATGTGCTGGGGGCCATTCTCGGGTTGGCCTCGGCCCATCTCGGCAGCCTCCCGGGCGGCAGTCCCCTCCGCCGTTCCCTCGAGACCATCTGCCAGGCCACCGAGCGAGGTGGCCAGATGGTCAGCCGACTGCTGAACTTCGCCCGCCAGAACCCGTCGGAATTCACCTGCCTGGACTTCAACACGATCCTGAGGGATGAAAGCAGTCTCCTGGAGCGAACCACCTTGGCGAAGGTCCACACACGGTTGGATCTGACGGCCAACCTGCTCCCCATCCGGGGCGATGCCAGCGCCTTGACCCACGCCATCATGAACCTCTGCGTCAACGCCGTGGACGCCATGCCCCTGGGTGGCACGCTGACCCTTCGCACCCGCAATGTGGACGAACGTTGGATCGAGGTACGGGTGGAGGACACCGGCGCCGGGATGCCCAGGGAGGTCCTGGAGAAAGCCCTGGACCCCTTCTTTACCACCAAGGGTATCGGCAAGGGGACGGGACTGGGACTGTCCATGGTCTACAGCACCGTGAGGGCTCATGGCGGAGAACTATTCCTCCAGAGTGAACCCGGTTCGGGCACCTGCATCCTGATACGGTTCCCGGCCTATGAGGACGAAGAGCTGTCTCTTGCGCCCATGGAATCCAGAGCAGCCAGTGCCTCCGACAGAAGCATGGAGGTGCTGCTCGTGGACGACGACGAGCTGATCCAGATTTCCGTTGAGACCCTCTTCGAAGTCCTTGGCCACAGGGTTCACGCCGCCCTCACTGGCGAGGAGGCGCTGGCTGTTCTAGGCGGGGGATTCAAGCCCGACCTCGTCATCCTGGACATGAACATGCCCGGGCTTGGGGGCGCTGGTACCCTGCCGCTGCTGCGCGAGCTGGACCCGAATGTGCCCATCCTGCTCTCCACGGGCCGGGCCGACGAGTCGGCACGGTCCCTGGCCTCCGCCCATCCAGGCGTCACGCTGGTCTCCAAGCCCTTCGGTCTCAGGGAACTCCAGAAGCACCTGGAGGTCCTTGGACTGGCCTGAGTCGCCCAACGTCCAAGCCCCTGGTTCAGTACTCCGTCGCCAGATCCCCAGCCCTGATGGCCTTCTCGAAGGGTTGGAACACGGGCGCACCGGCGCTCTGGGCGATCCACTCGGCGACTCGGATGCCGTCCACGGCCGCCGAGGTGATGCCCCCGGCGAAGCCCGCGCCCTCGCCGCAGGGGTAGAGGCCCGGGTGCGACAGAGACTGTCCATCCTCGCCCCGCAGGAGCTGGATGGGGCTGCTGGTGCGGCTTTCAATGGCCAGGAGGATGGCCTCGCGGCTGGTGAAACCGTGGATCTTCTTGTCGAAGTCCGGCAGGGCCCCGGCCAGCTGTTCCCGCACGAAATCCGGCAGGCAGGTGCTGAGGTCTGCGGCCACGGCGAAGGGCCGGAAGCTGCTGCGGGGCAGCTGCCCCGTGGCGCGGCCCTTGAGGAAGTCCTGCACGGCCATGGCCGGGGCGCCGTAGGTCTCCCCGGCGGCGTGGAAGGCGGCCTGCTCCCACTTGCGCTGGAAGTACATGCCGCCCAGCAAGTGCTCGCTGCCGAAGTCGGCGGTGTTGACCTTGGCCACCAGGCCTGAGTTGGCGAAGCCCGAGTTGCGCTTCTCCAGGCTCATGCCATTCACCACCACACCGCCGGGCTCGCTGGCGCACTGGATCACCTCACCCCCGGGGCACATGCAGAAGCTGTAGGCGGCGCGATTCAGGCCGAAGTTGCAGACCAGTTTGTAGTCCGCCGCGGGCAAGGACGGATGGCCCGCGCTGGGGCCGTACTGGGAGCGGTCGATGAGCTCCTGGGGATGCTCGACCCGCACGCCCATGGCGAAGGGCTTCTGGCGCATGGCCACGCCGTGGCGGTGCAGCATCTCAAAGGTGTCCCGGGCGCTGTGCCCTGGCGCCAGCACTAGGGCCTCGCAGGGCAGCTCCTCGCCGCTGCTGAGTACCGCCGCCCGGAGTCGGCCGGCTTCGTCAAAGCGCAGGTCCGCCAGCTGGGAGCGGAAGCGGTACTGGGCGCCCCGGGCCTGGGCGTCTTTGCGGATAAGCACCGCGCAGCGGCGGATGACGTCCGTGCCCACATGGGGCTTGGTCAGGTAGAGGATGCGGGGGTTGGCGCCGAAGCGCACGAAGGCTTCCAGCACATAGCGGGTGGCCGGGTGGCCGATGCGGGTGGTGAGCTTGCCGTCGCTGAAGGTACCCGCACCGCCCTCGCCGAACTGGGCGTTGGCCTCAGGGTCCAGCACGCCGTCCTTCCAGAGTCCCGTGATGGCCTGGACCCGCTCGCCCATGGCGGGCCCCCGCTCCAGCACGATGGGCTCAAGGCCGTAATCCAGCAGGCGCAGGGCGCAGAAGGTCCCGGCGGGACCGCTGCCTACCACCACGACTCTGGGCTTGCGCGGCAACTTGGCCACGGCGTAGGGCGCCAATTCCGGCGCCGTGTCCAGTTTCAGGCCGCCGGGAAAGGGGCCCAAGACCAGGGCCCGCTCAGAATCGAAGCTCAGGGCCGTGAGGAAGCGGATGGCGCCCTTGTGCCGGGCGTCCAGGCTGCGGCGCTCCAGGCCCACGGCCTGGTAGTCCACCGGATTGCCCCCCAGGACGCGGGCCAGCGGCAAGGCCAGATCCAGCGCCTCCTCGCCCAGGTTCAGGGGGAGGTTCGAGAGCAGGTAGCGCATGGTCACCTCGGCGAAAGGAGTCCACGGGACTCAAGGCCAGGGTCCAGGGTAGCCCGAAAGGCCCGGAGCAGGATTGGCACGGGACAAGGATATTGTTCTGATTTATACTTAGACAACTTGAAGGAGTGTCCATGCCTGGTTCGACGCTGAAGCGGGTGGTGGTGGCCGGCGGCTCGGGGCTGGTGGGGCGTCCCCTGGTGCGGGCCCTGGCAGCCGCTGGGGCCCATGTGGCGGTGCTGAGCCGCGCCCCGAAGCGCCTGGACCTACCCTGGGGGGCCATGGGCTATGAGTGGGCGCACCTGTCCAACCTCCTGGAAGGGGCCGACGCGGTCATCAACCTGGCGGGCGAAGGCATCGCCGAAGGCCGCTGGACGACGGCGCGGAAGCAGGTCCTGCTGGACAGCCGGATCCAGACCACAGATCGGCTCGTCCAGGCCATGGCCAAGTGCCAAAGGCCCCCGGCGGCCCTGGTGAACGCCTCCGCCATCGGCTGGTACATCCCCCGCGATGGGGCCCCCGTGGACGAGGCCAGCGCGCCTGGCACAGGCTTCCTGGCGGAGGTCTGCCAAGCCTGGGAGGCCGCGGCCCTCAAGGCCTCGGACCTGGGCGTGCGCGTAGTCCGGGTGCGCATCGGCGTGGTGCTGGCCCGCGAGGGCGGCGCCCTGCCCAAGATGGTCCTGCCGGTGCGCTTCTACCAGGCCTGCAAGCTGGGCAGTGGCACCCAGGGCCTCAGTTGGATCCACCTGGAGGACCTGGTGGCCATGCTGGTGGAGGCAGCCGGCAATCCCGCCTGGGAGGGCGCCTTCAACGGCACGGCCCCAGAGCCCCTGAGCAACGAGGCCTTCACGCGCCTCATCGCCCACCGCCTGGGCCGCCCCATGCTGCCCATCCCCGGCTTCCTCACGGCGGGGATCCTGCAGCTGGCCCTGGGCGAGCTGGCCCAGGCCCTCCTGCTCCAGGGCGCCTTCGTGCGGCCCGCGCATGCCCTTGACCTGGGCTTCGCCTTCCGTTTTCCCACGGCCCAGGCCGCCCTGGAGGACCTGCTGTGAGGGAAGAAGTCTTCATCTCCGTCCAGGATCTCCCCGCCCCCCGGGCCGAGGTCTTCGCCTTCTTTTCGGACCCCGCCAATCTGGAGGCCCTCACGCCTGCCTGGCTGCGCTTCGAGGTGCTCACGCCCCGGCCCCTGCCCCAGGGCGAAGGTGCCCTCTTCGAATACCGGCTCCGCGTGCGGGGCCTGCCGATCCGCTGGAAGACCCTCATCGAAAGATTTGTGCCCGGGGAGCAGTTCGTGGACCGCCAGATTGCGGGCCCCTACGCCCTCTGGCACCACACCCACCGCTTCGAGGACCTGCCAGATGGCGGCACCCGCATGACCGACCAGGTCCGCTACCGCGTGGGCTTCGGCCTCATCGGGAGAATCGTCACCGCCCTCTGGGTGCGCGGCGATGTCGAACAGATCTTCCGATACCGGACCCAGGTCCTGGCCGAGCGATTCGAGGTGAGGCAGCTGCCAACCCCGCCTAAAGGCGCAGGCCAGCACCACCAACCGCCGAGAGCGCAGATAAGCGCCTAGCCTCTCTGCGCTCTCTGCGTTCTCTGCGGTTGGCGTTTTTTTTCGCCAGGAATGCGGAATCACCTAGACCAGCCCGAGTCCCCCAAACCGCGCCAGGATGCGCTTGTCGCCGCCCTGGTCGAAGCGGATGGTGTAAGTGAGACCGTCGCCGCGACCCGAGGCCGAGAGCACCGTTCCTGTCCCAAAGCGGGCGCTCTTCACCCGCGTCCCGACTTCATAGGCATTCAAATCCTTTTCCTCAGCCGGTTCGGAGAACCGGCTGCCTTCCGGCTTCCCGGCTGGTGCCGCACTCTCCTTGACGCGATCGAAGAAGCCCCGGATTCGCTGCAGCTCCGTGGCCACGGAGGCGCCGCCAGGGGCGCTGCGGGAAAAGGAGCTGCCGGGGCGCATGCCCTCGCCGGCCTGATAGATCTCCGTGCCCCAGCGGATGGGCGCTGCGAGCACTTCCGAGGGGATCTCCCGGAGGAAGCGGCTGGGCATGCAGAGCATCTCCGTGCCCATGATGCGGCGGCGGCGGGCGGCGCTGAGGGTGAGGCGGAGCTGGGCGCGGGTGATGGCCACGTAGAAGAGGCGGCGCTCCTCCTCCAGACCATCCGGCGTCTCGCGGGCATTGCGGTTGGGGAAGACGTCCTCTTCCATGCCCACCACAAAGACGTAGGGGAACTCCAGCCCCTTGGCGCAGTGGATGGTCATGAGGCTGAGCTGGGAGGATTCCTCCAGCTGATCCGTGTCCGAGGCCAGGGTGATGCGGTCCAGGAACTCCGAGAGGCGCAGCCCCAGGGCCTCGGATTCAGCGGCGGCGCTGAGGAATTCCTCCAGGTTGCGAATGCGGCCCTCGGCCTCCAGGGTGGCCTCGTCCTCCAGGCTCTGTAGGTAGCCGCTCTCCTGCAGGGCCCACTTGACCAGGCCCGCCAGGCCCATGCTGGTGCGCTCGTTCTCCGCCCGGCGGAACAGCTCCAGGAACTTGCCCAGCTCCCGCAGGGCTCGGCCCTTCAGTTCGCCGCTGCGGAGCAGCACGGCCAAGCCCTCCAGGGGCGTGCCGCCCTCGGGAATGGCGCCCTCGATCTTCCCCAGCGTGGTGGGGCCCACACCCCGGGTGGGCGCATTCACGCAGCGGCGGAAGCTCACCAGGTCGAAGGGGTTGGACATGAGGCGCAGGTACGAGATGAGATCCTTCACCTCCTGCCGCTCGTAGAACTTCGTCCCGCCCACCAGCCGATAGGCCATGTTCTGCGCACGCAGGGCCTCTTCCAGCTGTCGGGACTGCCAGTTGGCGCGGTAGAGGATGGCCACCTTGGTGTCCGCCCCTAAGCGCGGCAGCTCCTGGATGCGCTGCACCACCCACTCCGCCTCCTGGCGCCCCTCGTCCACCAGCTTGAACTGCAAGGCCTCACCGTCACCCAGGTCGGTGATGAGGGCACCCTTCCCCTCCACCCGCTGGGCGTTGTTGGAGATCACCTCCGAGGCCGCGTCCAGGATCTTCTTGGTGGAGCGGTAGTTCTGCAGCAGCTCGATGCGCACGGCCTCCGGGAAGTCCTGCTGGAAGTCGAGGATGTTGCGGATGTCGGCTCCTCTCCACCCATAGATCGACTGATCTTCATCGCCCACGACGCACAGGTTGTGGTGCTTCCGCGCCAAGTGCTGCACCAGCAGGTACTGGGCGCGGTTGGTGTCCTGGTATTCGTCCACCAGGATGTATTTGAAGCGCTCGGCGTAGACGGCCTGCACCGCCGGATCCCGGAAGAGCCGCTCGGTCCAGAGCAGGAGGTCATCGAAGTCGCAGGCGCGGTGGTTCTTCAGGCCCTTCTGATAGAGGTCATAGGCCTCCAGCACCTTGCGGGTCCAGGGATCCAGGGCCTCTTCCCGGGCCTCCTCGGGCAGCAGGCAGCGGTTCTTGAAGTCGCTGATGAGCTCCAACACCCGCTTGGGGTGGTACTGCTTCTCTGGCAGCTTCAGCTCCGCCAGCACCTGCTTGACGAGGCTCTTCTGGTCCGAGGGATCGAAGATCACGAAATCCCGGCCCACGGGCGTGCGCTCGCCCTCCCGGCGCAGGATGCGGGTGCAGAAGCTGTGGAAGGTGCTCACCCACATCTGGGAGGAGGGCACGGACACCAGCCGCGCCACGCGCTCCCGCATCTCCTCGGCGGCCTTGTTGGTGAAGGTCATGGCCAGGATGGAGCCCGGGTGCACGCCCTCCTCTTCGATGAGCCAGGCGATGCGCCGCGTAATTACCGTGGTCTTGCCCGAACCAGCGCCTGCAAGAATGAGCAGTGGGCCATGGGCGTGCTGAACCGCCTCCCGCTGGGAGGCATTCAGGTTCTGGAGCAGGGGGTGCTGGGTCGGTTCGGAGGTGGGGCCGGGCATGGCTCCATGCTACCGCGCCAAGGCCACGCTACCGCGCCACCGCCCCGCCACCACCTGCCGCGATGAGCTTGCCCTTCTCGGCCTTGCGCAGAATCCCTTGCACCAGCAGCAGGGTCTCGGCCTCGCTCAGGCGCTTCTTGAAGGGGGGCATGACCACGCCGAAGAAGATGCCCTTGCGGATGGTTTTCACCAGGCGCTCGTCGCTCACCTTGGCCATGACCTTGGGATCCGTGAAGTCCGTGCTGCAGAGCTTCCGGCAGATGGGAGTGGAGCTGGCGCCATCGGTCCCGTGGCAGCGGGCGCAGTTGGCGGCGAAGAAGGTCCGCAGCTCGTCCAGGCTCCGGGCCCCAGGCTGGGCCGCGAAAGCGCAGAAGGAGCATAGGGCCAAGATCAGTGCAGGCCAGCGCATGGAAACCCCAGGGGGAGGAGCTTCCACTATGCTGCCAAGATTCTTGTCTGCGCAGCGAAATCAGGGGTGTTTTTTCCCAATTGTGGCGTGAATCACGTCCCTGGCCAGACGCAGGGCCTCGGCCTCACTCAGCTGGCGGCGGAAACCGGGCATGGCGCCCCTCCCAGCCAGGATCGTGGCCGCCAGAAGCGGCTCCTCCTGCTTGGCGAGCCAGCGGGCCTCCGTGAGGTTGCGACCGCCCAGGTGCTGGCCCCCGGCCCGGCCAGTGCCATCCGGGCCGTGGCAGACCGCGCAGCGCTCCAGGTAGAAAGCCTTCAGATCCCGGACCTCGGCGGCCAGGGGGGTGGCAAGCAGCGCCAGCAGCAGCGCGGCAAATCGCATGGGCATGATCCGAAGGTACCACGGCCGGCGGCGATCCGTCAGGATCAAGCAGCCCCCCCTTGGGCCGGGTGGAAGACGAGCGTCGATGAGGTAAACTGAGCTTCTGCGGGTGTGCCGGAATTGGTCAGACGGACTGGACTTAAAATCCAGCGGACGCAAGTCCATGTGGGTTCGATTCCCACCACCCGCACCAGAACTTGAGGTCTCGGTCGATCAAGTTTTGAACCGCCCCACCATGGCGGCCAAGCCGTCGGCAGTGAGACTGAGCTGGTGGGTGATGGCGGCGTTGCTGTCCACGGTGCTGGAGAGCTGCACGCTGGCACTGGCGTTCTGGACCGCCTGCTCGGCGCCCAGTTCCACCTGGCGAGCCACCTCTTCACTGGCGGTAGCCTGCTCGCCCGAAGCAGCCTCGATCTGGGAGGACATGGCCGCCACTTCGGTGATGTTGTCCCGGATGTTCTCCAGAGCCAGCACCACCTGCTGGACGGTGCCCTTGCCCTGAGCCACGGCGCGGTTGCTGCCTTCGATCAGGGTGGCGATCTCCCGGGCAGAGGCATCACTGCGCTCGGCCAGCTTGCGGACTTCCTCAGCGACCACGGCAAAGCCCTTGCCCAGCTGCCCCGCTGTGGCGGCCTCGATGGCGGCGTTGAGGCTCAGTAGGTTGGTCTGGCGGGCGATGTCCTGGATGACCTGGACCGCCTCCACCATCTGGCCCGTGGCCTCTTCCACCTTGGCCATGGCCTGGATGGCGGCCTGGCCGGCGGCATCGGCGCCCTGGGCGGTCTTGGCGGCCTCCAAGGAGCGAAGGTGGCTCGCCTTCACGTGGCCAGAAACTTCCTTCACCGAAGCTGACAGCTCCGTGATGGCCGAGGCCATGCGGTCTGTGGAGTTGCGCTGGCCATCGGCGTTGCGGGCCAGCTCATGGCTGGTGCTGGCGATCTCATGGGTGGCCACCGCGATGGAGCTGCTGTTCTCTTTCACCCGCTGCGCATCGAAGCGGATGCGGTTGATGGTGTTCTTGAGCTGGGCCTGGGTGTGCCAGAGGGTGGCGATGAGGCTGCTGCGGTCCCCGGAGCGGATGGGCACATCCGTGCGCAGGTTGCCTTCGGCCAGAGCCTTGGCGATGGCCAGGGCATCCTTGGGATCACCGCCCAGCTGGTGGTCCATGATCTGGATCAGTTTTCCAAACAGGACGAGGCTGAGCACCAGGGCAGAGGCGGCCCCCCCACCCAGGATCCACAGGTTGAGGTCCGCGCTCGCCGCGAGGCTGTTGAGCTTGGCCTCTACGCCCCGGACCTCTCCGTCGCGCAGTTCCTTGATCTTGGCATTCAGGGCATCCGAGGCGCGGTCGAAGCCCTCCATGGCCTTGTTCCCCTCGGCGCTCCCCTGGGTCCAATAGGCGTTCACCATGGCCTTGCCTGAGGCGTGCAGCGCCTCGAAGGCAGGTCCGGCCTCGTCCAGGCTGCGTTGCTCCTGATGGGACGTGGTGAGGGACCGGTATCTGGCCCGGGCCTTCTCGAAGGCTGCGCCGGCGGCCTCAGCCTCCTTCAGGGCAGAGTCTTTCCGGGTCAGGGAGGCATCCGTGAGGGACTGCTGAAGCTGGATGGTCTGGTAGGCCATCTCTTCGGCCGAAAGGGTCGTCTGAAGGTCCTCGTTCTTGACCTGGGCCACCTGGGCGCGGGTGTTGAGGAACCCGAAGAAAGCGATGGCGGAGCCGAGGAGGACGACCCCCAGGACCGTGAAAGCCGTGCCCCAGACGCGCTGGTGGAACCCCATCTCCGGGAAGGGGACCCAGGTTTCCTTCTCGGGCAGTACCATGGGCTGCTTGGCCCGGGCCCGGGCGTACATCTCTTCCGCCTCGGCCACCTGAGCGGGGGTGGGCTTGCTGCGGATGGAGACGTAGCCGACCAAGGCCCCGTTTTCTTCGATGGGTGTCACGTTGGCGTCCACCCAGTAGAAGTCGCCGTTCTTGCAGCGGTTCTTGACCAGGCCCTGCCAGGGCTTGTTGGCCTTGATGGTCCGCCACATGTCCTCAAAGGCCTCGGGCGGCATGTCCGGATGGCGCACCAGGTTCTGGGGCTGCCCGATGAGTTCTTCCTGGGTAAAGCCGCTGACCCGGATGAACTCATCATTCACATAGGTGATCACGCCCCGCAGGTCCGTCATGGAGACGATGAAGGCCCCAGTCTGGAGCTGTCGTTCCGAGCGGGTGACCGGCTGGTTGTTTCGCATGGTCCACTCCGATGGTTCAGGCGTTCGCGTACGTAGAACCGCCCACAGACCCACGGCGGTGAGTTCTGTTCGGAATCACCGGCCGGATTCTTAATTCCTGGACAATTGAAGTCCGGCCCAAAAGACCCTGATTTTCTAGGGAATCTGCCTGAGAAGCGGAATCAGGATCCCGTTGAAGCGCTTCCAGCCCCCCAAGTCCCCGTGGACCAGGCGCCGGACCTTCACCCAGTCCTCCTCGGCGGCGGCCTTGGGTACCCCCTTCAGCATGAAGTCGTAGGCCAGGATCCGCGCCGCCAGCGGCGCCTCCAGGGCCAGCTCCGGGTGGGCCACCAGATCCACGCCCACCAGCTTGCCGAAGCGGGCGTACTGCGTGCGGCCCACCAGGGGCAGGAAGCCCCGACCCCGGAAGCGGAGCCCATCGCCGGGCTCCACATTGCCCAGGGCCCGGTCGAACTCGTACATCCGCCGGAAGTAGGCCTCGCTGCCGACCTCCTCCTCAGGAGCGAAGAGATAGCTCTCGGCGCCGATGCTGGCGATGACTGCCACCTCCACGCGCGGCTCCAGGATCTGCAGGTCCGCCAGGGCCTGGGTCAGGAGTGGCCAGTGAGCCTCCACGTTCGCCCGGGGCGCGTGGAGCAGGGTGGCGATGGCGTCCGCCGTGAAGGGCATGGCTGGCTCCCGGGGAAGGCACGCAGGAAGGACGGGTGGGCCAATCTACCACGGCCCGTCATCATGTCCGCATGGACAAGCATCGACTCCGAAATGACCAGGCCGAGGCCACCATCGCCCCACTGGGCGCCGAACTCCAGGGCCTGCACCTCCGTGGCCTGGACCTGCTCTGGGAGGCGGGCCCCCTCTGGCCCCGCCACGCCCCCCTGCTCTTCCCCGTGGTGGGCGCCCTGGCCGGGGACCAACTGCGGCACCAGGGTCGCAGTTACCCCATGCCCAAGCACGGCTTCGCCAGGGACCTAGCCTTCACCTGGACCCGTCGGGACGAGACTGCCTGCAGCCTGGAGCTGTGGGACGACGCAACCACCCGCGCCAGCTATCCCTTTGCGTTCCAGCTGAGCGTCTCTTACGCCCTGGAGGGCGCCGCCCTGCGCATGGACCTAGCCCTGCACAACCCCGGCCCAGAGCCCCTGCCCGCCAGTCTGGGCCTCCACCCGGCCTTCCGCTGGCCTCTGGCCCCGGGCCTTCCCAGAGGGACCCACCGGCTGGTTTTCGATCAGGCCGAGCCCGGCCCCTTGCGCCGCCTCGACACCCAGGGCCTCCTGCGGCAGGAGGCCCACTCCACCCCGATCCACGACCGGGTCCTGGACCTGCGCGAAGACCTCTTCCAGGATGACGCCCTCCTGTTCCTGGAAACCCAGAGCCGCGCCCTCCGCTTTGAGGCCGAAGGCGGCCCCACCCTAAGGCTCCAATGGGAGGGCTTCCCCCACCTGGGTGTCTGGACCAAGCCCCACCTGGGCCCAGAGGGGACTTCCGCCTTCCTCTGCATCGAACCCTGGCAGGGCTACGCCGATCCCGAGGGATTCAACGGGGAGTTCGCCGAGAAGCCCGGGAGCTTTCTTGTGGAGCCGGGGGGGACGAAGGCGTGGAGCTTCCTAGTGGGGATTTAGCCCTGAGAATGCTGATCACCCCCGAGACAACGAATGGACGGGGATCGGGATCGGGCTGGTCCCATCCCCGCCAATCCCCGTCTATCCCCGGCCAAAGGAATTAAAAGACGCCAGATAAGTCAACTTGTTGCCGTTTCCCCGCGGATCCCCGGCCTTTTCCTGGAACAAACCCTAGACCGGTTCCGCTCCGAGAAAGTGCGGACTGGCCACAGTCACTTTCGCCTGGATGAGCTCCCCAAAAGGCAACTCCCGGCCGGGCCCTGTCACAAGGTGGATCGTCTTCCACTCTGCGCTGCGGCCCAGCCACCAGCCGTGGTCATTGGGACCTCGAGTCTCCACGCGCACCGGGATCTCCCGGCCCAGGAATCGCTCATTGGCAGCGCGGGTGAGCTGGGTCTGGCGCTTCTGCAGCCGGCTCAGGCGCTCAGCTTTCACCGTCATGGGCAGGTCGTCCTTGAGGCGCAGGGACGGCGTGCCGGGGCGCGGTGAATAGACGAAGCTGAAGCTGCCCTCGAAGCCCACGGTATTGAGCAGCGCCAGGGTGGCCTCGAAGTCTTCGTCGGTCTCGCCGGGGAAGCCCACGATGAAATCGGTGCTGAGGGTCATGCGCTCCCGGGCGGCGCCTAGGTAGCCCAGGCGCTCCAGATACTCCTCAACGGTGTACTCACGCAGCATCCGCTTGAGGATCCGGTCGCTGCCACTCTGCACAGGCAGGTGGAGGAAGGGCACCACCTTGGGGTTCGTCACCAGCACCTGGGCCAGCTCCCGGGTGAAGTTCATGGGGTGGCTGGTGGTGAAGCGGATCCACTCCAGACCTTCAATCTCAGCCACCCGCTCCAGCAGGTCCGCGAAGGTGCAGCCCCCGGCGTAGCTGTTGACGTTCTGGCCCAGCAGCTCCACTTCGCGGTAGCCCCGCTCCACCAGGCCGCGGGCCTCGGCCAGCACGTCCTGGAAGGGCCGGTGCCGCTCCACGCCGCGGGTGGTGGGCACGATGCAATAGGTGCAGGCGTGGTTGCAGCCCTCGGTGATGGTGATCATGGCCTTGGCCGAGTCGTGGCGGCGGGTCACGGAGGGCGGGAATAGGTGGTTGTCCGGGTATTCGCCGGTATCGATGACCCGGGCCCTGCCCGCCTGGGCCTCAGCCACCAGGCGCGGCAGCTGGCGCAGGGCCATGGTGCCCAACACAAAATCGATATGGGGGGCCCGCTTGAACAGGGCCGCCTGCTCCTGCTGGGCCAGGCAGCCCGTGACGCCCACCAGCAGGGGCCGCCGTTCCTTCTCCGCGCGCAGCCGCCCCAGCTCTGAGTAGACCTTGTGCACGGCCTTCTCACGGATGGAGCAGGTGTTCAGCAGGATCAAATCCGCTTCTTCAGGGGAGGCCACTTCCTCGAAACCATCCACCGACAGCAGCCCCGACAGCTTCTCGCCGTCGTGGTCGTTCATCTGGCAGCCCCAGGTTTGGATGTGAAACTTCATCGCACCGCCCAAACCTTTGATTGTACTAACGAAATGAATGCCCGGCTGCATTTCATCACGAGGCCACTCCTGGATTATTTCGACCTCACCCACCCCGACTTTGGTTAAGCTGAGGCCGCTATCAGCAATCCAGTTCCGAACGATTCGGCTTGGCGTTGGCACTTCCCGGGAGGAATGCATGCGCACTCGACTGCACGCGACGTTGATCGGCCTGGGCCATGCCTGCCTGGTCCTGGCCCTAGTGCTGGGGCAGCTGGCCTGCCATTCCTGGTATCCCATCCACCCGGAGGATCTCCAGACGGGTCGGCAGGACCGGGACCACAACCTCGAACTCACCTACAGCGACGGCCGCGTGGTCCTACTGGAGCCCTATGCCATGGACTACCCCAAGGTCACGGGCCGAGTGGTGGAGGTCACCGGCACACCCATGGGCTGGGATCCCCAGCAGCCCGGCCATCTTTGGCAGAGCGTCAGCTTCGACCTGGAAAAGGCCCAGGTGGTGCGCCTCTGGAAGATCAACCCCTGGAAGGCTGTGGCCCTGTCCGCGGGCATTCCCGTGGGAATCGTCATGATCCTCATCGCCACCAAGCAGTCCTGCCCCTTCATCTACGTGGACGAGGGCAGCGGCGAGCGTCTGGTGGGCGAAGGTTATCCCAGCGCCATCTGCCGCAGCATCCAGCGTGAGGACCTGCTCCAGTTGCCCGTGCGCGGTGGCGGCGACCTGAAGCTGCGCCTGGCCAATCTGGTGGACGAGACCCAATACACGGACCGGCTGGATCTGCTGAGCGTGGACCACGCCCGGGACACCCGGGCCCTGGCCACGATGAATGCCCAGGTGGTGGTGGTCGTCCCGCCCCAGGCGCCGCTGGCGGCCCGGGATCTGGAGGGACAGGACTGTCTGGCCCAGGTGGCGGCCGTGGATCAGGTGGTCTGGAAGACCGACCTGCAGCGGGTCGCGCTGCAGGCGAAGCCGCCCCTGCGGGAGGGCCTGAGCGCCACCTTCGCCCCCATCCCCGGCCGCCCGGTGCTGGAGGTGCAGTTGCGCAGCACCCGCTGGCTCGAGACCGTGACAGGCCGGTACTTCGCGGCCATGGGGGAGGATTTTCCTGCCCTGCTGGAGCGCATGAACACCACCGACGCCAAAGACATCCAGGCCTGGCGCCACCAGGAGGGCATCGACCTCCGCGCTGAGGTACGCCAGGGCGGTCGCTGGCGCCCCCTGGGCTACCTCTATCCCTCGGGCGCCGCCGGCTACCGGCGCATCGCCCTGCCCTTCCCTGCGGACTGGCAGGAGGCGGGCCCCATCCAGGTTCGCCTCAGCGGCGGCACCGGTTTCTGGTGGGTGGATGCCCTCGCCCTTTCGGCCCTAGCACCCGACCAGCCCGCAGGTCAGCGCGTGGCCATCCTCTCCGCCAAGGGCCAGGATGGCAGCGACCAGCGCCCCCTGCTGGAGGCAGCGGATGGCCGCTACCAGATCCTGAGCCAGCCCGGCGAGGAGGTGGACCTGCGCTTCAAGCTGCCGCCCCTGCCGGAAGCCCAGGAGCGCACGGTGTTCCTGCGCATCCAGGGCTACTACAACCCCCACGCCCCAGCCATGCCCCGCAAGTCGCTCCTGACCCTCTTCCGCATGCAGACCCAGGAGGGAGCTTTCGCGCGCTTCGGGTTGGACTACTACCGGGAGCACCGGGATGTGCTGCACAGTCCCGGTGCCCCCTGAGTCTGGCTGGCTAGAACCGGTAATGAACCGCGAGGCTCACCTGCCGCCCGGGCAGCAGGTAGTACTGGGCATCGCCCAGCTCGCTTTCTGACACCGGGGGGCGGCGGTCCGTGAGGTTCTGGCCGCTGAGGCGCAGATCCCAGGCCTTCTCCCGCCAGCCCAGGCCCGCGGCCAGGGTGGTGTAGCCGCCGCTGGGAGCCGTGTTGCGCTGGTTGAGCATGACGGAGCCCACGTAGTTCGCCTCGGCGTGGGCCGTGAAGCCGCGAGCGGGCGCGTAGGTGATCCCGAGAGCGCCCAGGTGGTAGGGCGACATCTCCAGGCGCTTGCCCGCCAACTGAGTGAGGCTGCCGTCGCCGAAATCCTTGGCGTAGTCCCGGAAACGGGCATCGTGGTAGCTGTAGGCCAGGCGGGTACTCACGTCGCCAGAGCAGCGGAAGACGGCGCTGAACTCCGCTCCCTGGAAGCGCTCGGTGCCTGCGTTGGTGAGGCTGGGCAGGCCCCCCACGGTCTGAGGTACCACCAGGTTCTGGAAGTCCATGAGGAAGGTGCTCAGCTCCAGTTGCAGGCGCCGGCCCAGCAACTCCGCCTTCAGGCCCAGGTCGTAGCTGGTGGCGGTCTCCGGCTTGAGGATCTGGGCCTCGCTGTCGAGCCCCAGGTCCACGGCCGCAGGCTTGAAGGTGCTCCGCAGGCCCGCGAAGACATTCACCCGGTCCTCGCCGGCCGACCAGGCGGTCCAGGTGGCCCCGGCGCTGCCCGACAGGCGGGTCGTGGTGCGGGCATCCTGGCCCTGGTCCAGGGAGCCACTCTCAAAGTCCAGGGTGGAGGTCTGGCGCGTCTCCTTGGCGCGGGTCAGGCGCAGGCCCGCCTCCACCACCAGGCGCGGCGCCGCCTGCCACTGGCCGAAGACGTAGAGGCCCGAGAAATCCCGCTGGTCGTCCACGCGGATGGCGGCCTGGTTGGGCAGGGTGGCGCCTGAGGGCGGGTTCCTGCCGTCCAGGTTCACAACGTAGTCGAAGTCACCGCCCGTGCCCGTCCCCTGGCCGTGCAGGTGGTCCAGGCCCGCCACCACCTTGGAGCCAGATCCCAGGTCCCAGGTCAGGTGGCTGTCGAAGTAGACATCCGTGAAATCCAGGCGCTCCCGGAAGCCGTGGGCGTTGGGATCGGTGGTGCTCACATCCACCAGGAAGCCCCGGAACACGTCCTGGCTGGAGCGGGACACGGAAAGGGTGGTGGACCACAGGGTCGAGCCACCCAGGCTGCGGTCATAGCCCGTGGACAGCGTGACCCGCCGGTCCTGGAGGAAAGCCCCGGCGGGGTTGTGGTTGGCATCCAGGGGCACCAGGGTCGTGAGGGCCTTGCCGACCCGGGGGAAGGGGCTGGCCGGAGACTGGTCCAGGCGGGTGCCTTCGAGATCGAAGCGGAAGACGCCGTCCAGGGCCTGTAGGCGGTTGCGCCAGAGCAGGTGGTCCCGTTGGAAGTCCGTGCGGGCATCGGCGAAGCCCTGCTTGTCATGGTCCAGGATCAGGCTGGAGTCCAGGCCGGGGCCGCTGGGCAGGCGCAGGGTCAGGGCCGCACCGCCGCTGCCGTGGGTGCCCCCGGAGAGGCGGAGGGAACCCTGCGCGTCGGCGGGCACGCCGCGGATGATCTGGATGACACCCACGAAGGAGGTGGCCCCATAGAGCACCGGGGCCGCGCCCCGCTGGACCTCGATGCGCTCCACACCCTCGAGGCTCAGGGTGGAGAGGGCCGGGTTGAAGGCGCCGCCCCAGGGCACCCCGTCCACCACCAACAGGAAGGCGTCGAACTCCTTCAGGCCCCAGAATTCCGGCACACTGCTCGCCGGGCCACCGTCCCCGCCCGGAGCGATGGAAACCCCCGCCAGCAGGCTGAGCGCCGAGCGCAGGTCCGTGGCGCCGCGCTCTGCCAGTTCCTTGGCCGTCAGGATCGTAATGGACGCGGGCACCTTGCCCGGATCCTCGGGAAAGCGCGTGGCGGTGACCTCCACGTTGGCCGAGGGCGCGGGCGCCTGGGCCAGCAATACCGAGGCACTAAGCAGTAGGCTGAGCGAGGTCAGGGGGCGGTGCGACAGCGCCATGGCTGCTCCAGGGAATGGAACAACCTTACATGAACCTGAATCAAATGTCAGGTTGCTGAAACCCAGAATTGGACTCGGGTGCCTTGGCCCACCTGGCTCTGGAGTTCCAGGCGTCCCCCCAGCATGGTGACGATGCGCTTCACAATGGCCAGGCCCAGCCCCAGGCCCTCCGCAGAGCGGTGTTCCGGGGGCCGCAGGAAGGGCGTGCCCAGGCGGGGCAGCCAGTCCGGCGGGATGCCGGGGCCATCATCGGCCACGCTGAGCCAGACCCCGCCTGCCTCCGCGCGGGCCCCCAGGTCCACATGACCTCCAGCCGGGGCGTGGCGCAGGGCGTTGCTGGTGAGGTTGTGCAGAGCCCGCGTGAGCAGGAGACGATCGCCCACCACCACCAGTCCCGCCTCGGCCTCCATGCGCAGGGCCACGCCAGCCTCTTCCGCCGCCGCCTCAAAGAAGCCCCGCACCTCCTCCAGGAGGTCAGGCACGGGGATGGGGAGGAGGCTGAGGGCGCTGTCCCCGTGCTCGGAGCGGGCCAGGAAGAGGATCTGCTCAATGAGGGCTGCCATGCGGTCGCAGTCCTCGATGAGGATGCCCAGGTCCGCCGGTTCCACCGGCTCGGCCGCGGAGCGTCGGGCCCGGTTCTCCAGGGCGCTGCGCAGATTTTGCAGGGGGGTCCGCAGCTCGTGGGCCAGCTCGGCGCCCAGGTTGCCCACCCGCCCGAAGGCCTCCTGCAGCCGCGCCAGGGCATCGTTCAGGGTGCCCACCAGGGCCTGCAACTCCCGGGGGAAGTGCTCCGGAGCCAGGCGCCGGTCCAGGTCCAGATCCCCGATGGAGCCGGTCTCAGCAATGAGGGCCTCCAGAGGCGCCAGCCCCCAGCGGGCCAAAAGCCGGGCCACCAAGGCCGAGAGCAGGCCCGCCAAGATCACACCCACCAGCAGGGTGCGCCGGAAGTCCCGGACGAGGGCCTCCTCATGGCTCCGATCCAACAGCAACAACAGGGTGCCCCGCCGCTCGCCGCAGGCCCAGGGCCGCGCCAGCAGCGAATAGGCCCGGCCCCGGGCCACCACGTCCTGCGGCCTCGCCGCCGCCGTGGCTTCAGGCAGGGCCAGGCCTACCAGATCCCGGCTCTGGGTGAGAGTGCGCCCCACGCCATCCAGCACCCGCCAGGAGGCCCGCTCGGGCCGGGGCTCATCCTCGGGATCACGCAGCGGCCTCCCCGCAGCCAGTTCCCGAAGCAGAATCTGGGCGTGGCCCTGGAGCACCTGGGCGTCCTCAGCCTCCAGAGAACGGTACAGGGCCCGGTCCATGAAGAGGGCCAGCAGGCCTGCCAGCAGCAGGGCGAACAGCGTAAAGCCCGCCTCCAGCTTGTGGACGATGCTGCCGCTATGCGCTGTCACGGGGTTCCAGCAGGAGGCCCACCCCCCGCAGCGTGTGGATCAGCTTCACGGGATAGGGGTCGTCCACCTTCCGGCGCAAGCGGAGAATCTGCACGTCCACGGCATTGGCATCCACCACGCAGTCCATGCCCCAGACCTCCTGGATCATCTGGCTGCGCCCCACCACGTCGCCCATGTGGTCCAGCAGCAGGGTCATGATGGCGTATTCTTTGGGGGTCAGGTCGATGCGCTCGCCAGAGCGGGTGATGCGCCGGGACTGCTGGTCCCACTCCAGGTCCGCCACACGGCGGGTCTGGGCCGGGGGGGCGGTCTGCATGCGCCGGGTGATGGTGCGGAGCCGGGCCACCACCTCCAGGATGCTGTAGGGCTTGGCCAAGTAGTCGTCCCCGCCCACCTCCAGGCCCTTGAGGCGGTCCTGCAGGTCGGCCTTGGCGGACAGGAACACCACGGGGATGGCCCGGCCCCGCTCCCGCAGCTGCCGCACCAGATCGAAACCGGAGAGGCCCGGGAGCATGACATCCACCACCATGGCGTCGAAGCGCTCGCTGTCCAGGGAACTCAGGGCCTCCTCGGCACTGCCCACCACCCAGCCCAGGATGCCCGAGGCCTCCAGGCCGGCCCGCAGTTCCTGGGCGGCGCGGGACTGGTCCTCCACGATCAGGACACGCACGGTCGCACCATCCGCGCCACCAGGCCAGTGGGCTGCTCTTGGATGGAGAGGTTCAGGTGGCCCATCATGTGCTTGAGCCAGTGGGCGGCCAGGTTGCGTGGCGATTCCGCGGCGGACTCCGCCTTGAAAGCCAGCGGCAGGGGCGCATCCCCCAGCCAGGTAAGGACCCACGCCTCCGCTTCGACCCGCGCCTCGATGAGCAGGGGCCCCGGGGCGGCCCAGGGCAGGATCTGGCGGGTGAAGGCCAGGGCCCAGTCCTGAAGCGGGGGCGCGGGCCAGGCTGCGGTCCCGGCACCATCGTCCAAGATCTGAATCGGGCATCGGTAGAGCCCCGCCATAGGCTCCAGCCGGGCCTGGAGGCCCGCCTGCCATTCGGCCCACGGGACCAGGCCTGCGTCCGTGTTGCGGCCCAGGGCCAGACTCCGGGCCATGTGGATGAGGGTCTTGCCATCCTCGAGGGTGGCTTCCAGGCGGGCGCGGTTGCGCAGATCCAGGGGCAGACGCGGGTCGCTCAGGTCCAATACGCCCTGGAGGCTGGTGAGCAGATTGTTGAAGTCGTGAAGTGCCGCCCGCCAGAGGTCCTCTGATTCCATATGGCCACCGTGTGAATAAAATCCTTGATTGAAATTACCTTGGGGACGACTCTCAGTTGCAGCAAGAGAAAATTCCGGGACCCCCTATGCAGCAACCGACAAAGAGGCTGGGTGAACTGCTCGTAGAGGGCGGTCTGATCACGCCGGCCCAGCTCCAGAGCGCGATCACACACCAAAAGATCGCCCGCGGGAGGCTCGGCAGCAACCTCGTGGCCCTGGGCTATATTTCCGAGGAGGTCCTCATGGACTTCCTCAGCCACCAGACCGGAGTGCCCCAGCTGGATGTGCGCAACATCGAGGTGGCCCCCCAGGTCCTGAAGCTGGTGCCGCACCGGCTGGCGGAGCAGTTCACCGTGTTGCCCATCAGCACCAAGGAGCCCAAATCCCTGGTCCTGGCCATGTCCGACCCCTCGGACCTGAACGCCATCGACAGCGCCCGCTTCGCATCGGGCCTGAACATTGAGCCTGTGGTGGCCTCCCACAGCGCTTTGAAGAAGACCATTACAGACCTCTACCGGCGCCTGGAGAACACCAACGGAGCCCTCACCGTGGATGTGGGCAACGCCTTGATGCAGGACGATGCCCTGCCGGTCTCCTTCACCCTGGATCCCGTGAGCCTGCCCCCCACGCCCCCTCCCACACCTTCCAGGCCGGTGGCCTTCCCCAGAGATCCCTTCTTCGGTGAGCCCGCGGCGGGCACCCAGCCCGTGAACATCGACCCCTTCGGCCTCTTCGAGAACTCCCCTGCGCCGCGCACCCCACCCCCCCTGGCCAATCCCAACCTGGTCCACAGCCGCACCATCGGCGATACGGTGCGCCGCCTGGAGACCTACCAGACCCGCACGCTCGTGCTGGGCCTCATCCGCCTCTTCCAGCGCCGCGGCATCATAGGTCAGGACGAACTGCAGCGCCTGCTCTCCAATCTCATTGAAGCAGGCGAGATCAAGGACGATGAGGTCGTGGGCTAGTTTTCGACCTTGAGGATCGCCAGGAAGGCTTCCTGGGGGATCTCCACGTTGCCGATCGACTTCATTCTCTTCTTGCCCTCTTTCTGCTTGTTGAGGAGCTTCTTCTTGCGGGAGACGTCGCCGCCGTAGCACTTGGCTAGGACGTCCTTGCGGCGAGCCTTCACGTTGGTGCGAGCGATGATCTTGGAGCCGATGGCGGCCTGGATGGCCACATCGAACATCTGCTGGTGGATGACTTCCTTCATCTTCTGGCAGAGGGCGAGGCCCAGGGCCTGGCTCTTGACCCGGTGCACCAGGATGGAGAGGGCGTCCACAGGCTCGGCGTTCACCAGGATGTCCATCTTCACCAGGTCGGACTCGGTGTAGTGCTTCATGTGGTAGTCGAAGCTGGCGTAGCCCTTGGAAATGGACTTGAGCTTGTCGTAGAAGTCCATGACCACTTCGTTGAGGGGCAGCTCGTAGACCAGCATGACGCGGTCCTGACTCAGGTATTCCAGCTTCTGTTGGATGCCGCGGCGCTCCTCGCAGAGCTTGATGAGGCCGCCCACGAAGTCGGTGCGGGTGAGGATGGTGGCCTCGATGATGGGCTCCTCGATTTTGGCGATCTTCTGGAGCGGCGGCAGCCTCGAGGGATTGTCGACGGAGATCTCACTGCCGTCCGTCAGGTGCACGTGATAGCGCACGCTGGGGGCCGTGGTGATGAGGTCCAGGTCGAACTCGCGCTCCAGGCGCTCCTGCACAATCTCCATGTGGAGCAGGCCCAGGAATCCGCAGCGGAAGCCGAACCCCAGCGCCGTGGAGGTCTCGGGCTCATAGGTGAAGCTGCTGTCGTTGAGGCGCAGCTTGTCCATGGCGTTGCGGAGGTTCTCGTAGTCATCGCTGGAGGTGGGGAAGATGCCCGCGAAGACCACAGGCTGGATCTCCTTGAAGCCCTTCAGCATCTCCGTGGCGGGCTTCGTGGTGAGCGTCACCGCGTGGGTGATCGTGTCGCCCACCTTCACATCCACCAGCAGGCGGATGTTGGCCACCAGGTAGCCCACTTCGCCCACGGAGAGGGAGTCCTGCTTGTCCATTTTCGGATCGAAGATGCCGATCTCGTCCACCTTGTGCTCGCTGCCGGTGGACATGAAGCGGATGGTATCCCCGGCCTTGATGGTGCCATTCATGACCCGGATAAGGTTCACCACGCCGCGGTAGGCGTCGTAGTAGCAGTCGAAGACCAGGGCCTGCAGGGGCGCGTGGGGATCCCCCTGGGGCGCGGGGATGCACTTGACGATCTGCTCCAGCACCTGGTCGCAGTTCTCGCCAGTCTTGGCACTCACATTCACGGCGTGGGCCGTGTCCACCAGGCCGATGACCGTGTCGATCTGCTCCAGCACCCGGACGGGGTCCGAGCTGGGCAGGTCGGTCTTGTTCAGCACCGGGAAGACCTCCAGGCCGTTTTCCAGGGCCAGGTAGGTGTTGGCCAGGGTCTGGGCCTCCACGCCCTGGGTGGAGTCCACAACCAGGATGGCCCCCTCGCAGGCGGCCAGACTGCGGCTCACCTCGTAGGTGAAGTCCACGTGGCCAGGCGTGTCGATGAGGTTGAGGGTGTAGATTTTGCCGTCTTTGGCTGGGTATTTCAGCGTCACGGCGTGGGCCTTGATGGTGATGCCGCGCTCCCGCTCCAGGTCCATGTCATCCAGGATCTGGGCCTGCATATCGCGTCCCGCCACCGTCTTGGTCAGCTCCAGCAGCCGGTCGGCCAGGGTGGATTTGCCGTGGTCGATGTGGGCGACAATGGAAAAATTACGTATAAGGCTGGGATCAGGCACTGAGGAACCTCGAACCCACCATTGTACTTGGCCTAGGCCCCAGCGTCTGCGCCCTTTTACCGGGCACCCATGGCAGGGTCAATTCGTGGCCGAGGATCTTCAACCATGGCGATCTCCGAGCCGATACCATGCACCTAACGGTTCAGTCCAAGGAGCACAGCTTGCCTCAGTTAAAGTCCCCCATGAGCATCCTGATGGTGGAGGACAACGCCCTTCAGCGCCGGCAGGTGGAGGCGCAGATCCAGGCCCTGGGACACCGTCTGCTCACGGCCAACAATGGCTTGGAGGCCATTGAGCGACTGAAGGAGCACGTGCCGGACCTCATCATCATGGATGCGGTCATGCCCACCATGGATGGTTTCAGGGCCTGCGAACTCATCAAGGCCGACCCCCGGACCGCCGCCGTGCCCATCCTTGTGCTCACGGCCCTGAGCCGGGACGCCAAGGACCGGAGCTACGCCGCCGGGGCCGACGACTTCATCCGCAAGCCCGCCAACACCCTGCTGCTCCAGGTGCGGATCCAGACCCACCTGCGCATCCACGATCTGGCCCAGCGCTCGGGGCCCCAGCCCCCGGCCCGCCCCAAGGTCCTCGTGGTTTCCGCCAGTCCCCTGGTGCGCTCCCAGGTGCAAAACCACTACGGCAAGGACCAGGGCACCTTCCTGGAGGCCCAGGGCGAGGCCCAGGCCCGGGCCATGCTCCAGGCCCATCAGCCGGATGTCATGGTGCTGGACACCGACCTGCAGGAGGGCAGCGCCCAGACCCTGGCCCTGGCCATCCATGACTCCGATGAGCTGGGCCATCCGCCCATCCTCCTGCTCTACAATCCCGGAGAACTGGAGACCTGGTCCCGCCTGCGGGAGCCCGTGGCCGATGCCCTCGACAAACCCCTGGTGGCCGCCGAAACCCGCCGCCGCGTGGCCCTCCTGGCGCGCCTGGCCCAGCTCCAGAAGCTCGTCGAGGCATGAACCGCCGGGCCCTGGCCCTGCTTCTGCTGGGCGCTCTGCTGAGCCCCCTGCTGAGCGCGGGCAGTGTGGCGGGTCGGATCACGGATGGTCGGCAGGGCCTGGCTGGCGTGCGGGTCTACCCCGACCGCCTGCCCCGCGTCAGCCTGGCCACCGACCTGCCCGTGGCCACCACGGATGCCGAAGGGCGGTTCCATCTGGATTTGCCCGCAGAGGACACGGTGCTGGCCGTGGAAAAGGAAGGCTGGCGCCGGGACCTGGTGCCCGCGACCGAGTGGGGCCGCGACGTGGTGCTGCACCCCGAGCCGGACTTCCGCCGAGAAGCGGTGTACCTCGTCCGTCTCGACTTCCCCGACGAGCCCTCCCGGGTCTCTGACGAGGCCCTGCGCGCCCTGCTCTTCTCCCGCCGCCCTGGTCAGGCCAGCGCCGCCAACTACCTCTACGAGGTGAGCAAAGGGACCCTCCTCCTGGAGGAAGGCCGGCTGGTGAAGTTGCGTGACCCAGAGCACCCAACCCCACGCCGGGATGAACACGTCTCTGCCCTGTCGCGCTGGGTGCTGGAGCACCTGCAAGCTGACTGGGGCGCCTGCGACCGCGTGGACAACCGCAGTGGAGCCCCGCGCCCCGATGGCAAGCCGGACCACCTGTGGATCGTGGCACCGGGTCACCCGCAGTCTGTCACGGGTGACGAGACCCACATCAAAGCCCTGAGCCTGCTCCTGCCCTGGCGGCGCAGCCGCCTGCCCCTGCTCTTCCTCACGGAGGAGGTGCCCCTGGGGAACATCGTCCACGAGGCCTTCCACAGCATGGGCGAGCACTGCGTGGATGACCTCTACCTGGAGGACGGCTCGGCCCTCACGGCGGGCATCTGGGACCTCATGGACGGCGGCCAGTACCGGGGCTGGGACCGCAACCACCCGGGGCAGGGCCCCTGGGTGGAGGACATGGGCTACAGCCCCTCCCATCCCCTGGCCTGGGTGCGCTCCGAGCTCTGGTACCAGGGTCGCTTCCGCTCCCAGGTGAAGCACCTGAACCTGCGCGGCTCCCGCTGGGAAGGCTGGCTGGCCCCGGTCAGCCGCGCCCCCGGCGCCGAGCCCCAGTGGCTCACGGTGCCCGATCCCGCGAAGCAGGGCGCCTTCTTCAGTTTTGAGGTGCGCCGTCCCTGGGGCTTCGAGCGGGGCCGCATCGGTGGCCGGAGCGGCCCCGGCCACGAGGGCCTGGTGATAGCCCGCATCGATCCCAGCCTGCTGACCCACGGCACGCCCCGCGGCCCCGTGCGCGTGGTGGACGCCCACACAGGCAGCCCCGAGCCGCCCAAGCCCCGCCTGCCCCTCAAGCTTTGGCAACTGGATGACGCGGCCTTCAACCTGGGCCCAGGCGAGAACCCCAAGGGCCGGAGTGGAGCCCTCGCCTGGGAAGTTCTGGAGACCGACGCCAGCGGGCGTATGAAGGTACGCGTGGCGCTGGACCGGCCTCAGTTCAGGAAGGGCAGTCGGCTCCCGAAGTAGACGAAGAGGCCCAGCAGGATCACGTAGACCAAGCAGTACTTGATCGTCTGGCCCAGGAGCTTGCCTTCCATGCCGGTGAGCCCCGTGGCCGCCGTGGCCACCGCGATGCTCTGGGGGGAGATCATCTTCCCGCCGGTGGCCCCAGCAGTGTTGGCGGCGGCCAGCCAGTAGGGGTTGGTGCCGGTCTTCACGGCCACCTCCACCTGCAGCTTGCCGAACAGGACATTGGAGGACGTGTCGCTGCCGGTGAGGAAGGTCCCCAGGGCGCCGATGAAGGGCGCGATGAGCGGGAAGAAGGAGCCGGAGATCCTCACGAGGACCACGGCGATGGCCGAAATCATGCCGCTGTAGGCCATGATCTTCGACATGGCCACGATGCTGACCACCGTGAGCGCGGACTTGGCCAGCTTGACGACAGTCTGGAAGAACACCTTCACGATGGCCGCGATCTTGGCGCCCTGGATCAAGCCCCCGATGACCGTGGCGATGATGATCAGGGTGCCCGGGGTCGCCACCCACTTGAAGACGAAGGGCTGCGCTCCAGCCCCCTGGTAGATGGGCAGGGCGGACTTGATGTGACCCAGGGCCTGGTTCACGGGCTTCACCAGGGGACTGCTGGCCACGATGAAGACCAGGACCAGGATGTAGGGCAGCCAGGCCAGCAGCCCCGCCTTGAGGGAGACGCTTTCCTGCTTGCTCTGCGCGGCCTTGTCCTCCTTGTAGAAGAGCTTCGCGATGAGGATCGTGGTCAGCATGCTGCAGACGCTGCCAACCAGGGCAGGCAGCTCGGCGCCCAGATACTTGGCCACCAGCATTTCGGGAATGGCGAAGGCCAGCCCGGAGGCCAGGGTGATGCCGAACACGCCCTTCAGGCCCTTGAGGCTCTTAGTGGTCATCACCACCAGCAGGAAGGGGATCACCACGATGAAGAGGGTCAGCTGCAGGGCCACCTGGTAGCTCAGCTGGTTGACATTCAGGTTGGTCAGCTGCGCGAGGGTGATGACGGGGATGCCGATGGCGCCAAAGGCCGTGGGCACCGTGTTGGCGACCAGGCAGATCAGTGCCGCGAAAAAGGGGTCGCAGCCCAGCGCGGCCAGAATGCTCGCAGGAATCGCCACCGCGGTGCCATAGCCGGCGACGCCTTCAAGAAACCCACCAAAGCCCCAGGCCAGGATCAGGACCTGGATCCTGCGGTCCGTGGTGATGTTGGCGAGCATGGTCTTGATCGTGTCCATGCTCTTGGTGTGGAGCGCCATGTTGTAGGTGAAGATGGCCGCGATGATCACGAGCATGATGGGCCAGAGACCCAGGGCGGCGCCTTCCAGGGCGGCGGTGAAGGCCAGCAGCAGGGGCATCTTGAAGGTGAAGAGCCCGAGCAGGAAGGTGATGCCAAGCGCAACGGTGGTGGAGATGTGGGCCGGCATCTTCAGCACGCCCAGGGAAATGATCAGCCACACGATCGGGATCAGCGCCATGCCGAACAGGAACCAGGCCTGGGACTTCGGAACCTGGTACTCGCCACAGCCGATCCAAAGCCCATCATCCACTTTGACGACATAGGAGGTTTTCGGTTTCCCGTCCCAGGTGTAGTCGTACCAGCCACCGCCCCTGCTGGCCAGGGCGATCAGATCCTTGATGACGTACTTCCCGTCCGCATCCTTGTAGTCGATGAGGTCTTTGCCCACCAGGGAGGGATTGGAAGCCAGGGCCAGGTTGACGCCGTTGAAGTCATAGGCGAAGACATAGAGATCCCGCTCCGAGAACAGCCCTTTGGGCTTGTTGAACTCCTTCAGGGCCTTGTCCTTGCCGTTGGTGCGGAGGTACTCCAGGGCCCGCTCCACCATTTCGACCGCCTCGTGCTTGTAGGCGCCGCAGCCGATCCAGAGCGTGTCATCCACCTTGGTGACATAGGAGGACTTGGCCTTGCCATCCCACTTGTAGTCGTACCAACCCCCGCCTTGATTGGCGATCTTGATCAGGTCCTTGATCATGTCCTTGCCATCGGCATCCTTCATGTCGATGAGGTTCTTGCCGACCAGACCAGGGTTGGTGGCCAGGGCCTTGTTGACGCCGAAGAAGTCGTAGGCAAACACGTAGAGATCGCGATCGACGAAGGCCCCTTTGGGGTTGTTGAACTCTGCCAGCGCCTTCTCCTTGCCATTGGCCTTGATGTAGGCCCTGGCCTGCTCGACCTTGGCGATGACTTCGGCATCGCGGATGGCGTCTCTCGGGGCGGGCGCAGGCTCAGCGGCCCCGCAGAGCCGCGGCGCGAACAGAGCCAGCAGCATCGTCAACGACATAAAGAAATGTCTGAGCGCCTTGAGATCCATTTGAATGTCTCCAGTGGCTGGGATTTCGGTGCTGAGAGCCAGGCTGAGCAAAATTTTTAATGACTACCTATGGGTCATTATACCCATCCGCCTGAAGCCTGTCACAGCAGCTTTTGGTGGAATTCCTCACCCCTGGTGCCCCTGATCGCGAACTTCCATTGGCACTCGACGGGCTATTTCAGCTATCGATCGAATGGCCAAAAGCCGAATTCTTGATTCAGGCCCGAAGTAAATCAACAACCAGCGTGATCGGATTTTCATCGGTCTTCCTGGTGCCCCGGGTCTGGGGATCAGCGATGATGTCTGTCTTGGGAGTCTCCATGCGCCTTGCCCTGCTCTTCTGCGCCACACTCGCCCTGAGCGCCCAGTCCCCGGCGGAGAAAGCCATCGCCACGGCCCTGGATGACTGGCACCTGGCGGCGGCCCAGGTGGATGAGGCCCGCTACTTCGGCCACCTTGCCGAGGGCGCCGTGTTCCTGGGCACCGACCCCAAGGAGCGCTGGCCCAAGGCCGCCTTCCAGGCCTGGGCCCACCCCATCTTCCAGCGCGGCAAGGCCTGGACCTTCAAGGCCACCCGGCGCGCCATCACCGTGGCAAAGGACGGCCGTAGCGCCTGGTTCGACGAGGACCTGGCCACCCCCAACCTGGGGCCCGCCCGCGGCACCGGCGTCCTCAGCCGCGATAAGGACCGATGGCTCATCGAACAGTACAGCCTCAGCGTGCCCATCCCCAATGCGCTGATGAAGAGCGTGACGGCCCAAATCGAGGCGGCGGGGAAGACCCCTAAATGAAGCTCCCCGCAACAATGGCGGGGTCTTCGTTTTGGGGTGTGAATTCAAAGATACTGAACACTCAAAGGCTTACCAAGTAACATGAGGCATGACCTCATCCCACTGCCTCCTCTCCCTGCTCCTGGCTTCGAGCCTCGGTTCCCACCTGGTGGCCCAAACCGCTCCCGAGGCCCTCACCAGCACGGCCGAGCGACTGCGCACGGAGGCCTCGCGCACCAACGGCGCCTATGCGGACCTGGCCTGGCTCTGCGACCGAATCGGCCACCGGCTGTCAGGCTCACCTCAGCTGGACCAGGCCATTGAGTGGGCCCAGGTTCGGCTCAAGGCTGCGGGCCTTGTGAACGTGCACACGGAGGCTGCCATGGTGCCGCACTGGGTGCGGGGCTACGAAGCCGCGGAACTGCTGCTGCCGACGCACCATCGCGTGAACATCCTGGGCCTGGGTGGCAGCGTGGGCACGCCCAAGGGGGGCCTCACAGCGGATGTGGTGGTGGTGGGCTCCTTCGACGAACTAGAGAAGCTCGGGCCGGCCCTGAAGGGGAAGATCGTCCTCTTCGACGTGCCCTACGCTGGCTATGGCCACACGGTGGTCTACCGCCACGACGGCGCCGCCCGCGCCGCGAAGTTCGGCGCCGTGGCCGCTCTGGTACGCTCCGTGGGCCCCGTGAGCCTGGACACCCCCCACACTGGCGCCATGGACTACGATCCTGCCTTTCCGAAGATCCCCACCGCCAGCGTGACCATTGAGGCCTCCACACAGATGCGGCGCATGCAGGAGCGCGGTGAGCGCATCCAGCTGCGCCTGGAGATGGGTGCGCAGACGCTACCCGACGCCCCTTCCGCCAACGTGGTGGCCGAGATCCGCGGCACCGAAAAGCCCGAGGAAGTGATCCTCCTCAGTGGCCACCTGGACAGCTGGGATGTGGGCCAGGGCGCCCAGGATGATGGCGCGGGCACCGTCGTCGCCATGGAGGCCGCGCGCCTCATCCAGGGCCTGGGCTTGAAGCCCCGCCGCACCATCCGCGTGGTGCTCTGGACCAACGAGGAGAACGGCCTGCGCGGTGGTAAGGCCTACCGCGACGCCCATCGCGCCGAGTTCAAGAACATCATTGCGGCCCTGGAAACGGACTCCGGCAGCGAGCCCATCAAGAGTTTCCAGCTGGAACTCCGCAAGGCCTCACCCCAGGCCAAAGCTGACGCTTTGGCTTCGATGAAAAAGCTCGCCGAGGGATTGGCTGGCTTCAAGGTCACGTTCCAGCTGGGGCACTCAGGGGCGGACGTGAGCCCCATGGTGGCCGAGGGCGTGCCGGGCATCGGCGTGGAGCACGCGGGCACCCACTACTTCGACATCCACCACACCCAGGCGGACACCTTCGACAAGGTGGTCAAGGAGGATCTGGCCTTCAGTTCGGCGGCCCTCGCCAGCTTCGCCTATGCGCTGGCGCAGTCGGACGTGCGGTTTCAGTAGGGACTGCGCCTAACTAAGCTCTTCCGGCAGGGCCAGCACGGCCCCCCGGTTGGCGCTAGTGACCAGGCGGGAGTAGCGACCCAGCCAGCCGGTGCTGATCTTTGGCTTGGGCTTTTTCCAGGAGGCCTGGCGCCGCGCCAGTTCGGCTGGCTCCACCAGCAGCTCCAGCTTCCGCGCCGGAATGTCGATGCGGATGCGGTCGCCGTTGTGCACGAGGGCGATGGGACCGCCCTCCGCGGCCTCGGGGCTGATGTGCCCGATGCAGAGGCCCGCGGTGCCGCCGCTGAAGCGGCCATCCGTGAGCAGGGCCACCTGCTTGCCCAGGCCCTGTCCCTTGATCATGGAAGTAGGAGACAGCATCTCCGGCATGCCGGGGCCGCCCTTGGGGCCCTCGTAGCGGATGACCACCACCTGGCCCGCCTGCACCTGCCGCAGGGCCAGGGCGGCCAGGCACTCGTCCTGGCTTTCATAGACCACGGCCTCACCCTCGAAGATCAGGCAGCTGGAATCGACACCGGCACTCTTCACGATGCTGCCGTTGGGCGCGATGTTGCCGAAGAGGACCGCCAAACCGCCGTCTTCAGAGAAGGGGCGCTCCAGGGTGCGGATGATGGTCGGATCCATGATGTCCGCCTTGGCGATGGTCTGCCCCAGGGTGCTGCCGGTCACCGTGGGTGTGTCCAGGGTCAGCAGCCCCGGTCGCCGGGAGAGCTCCTTGAGGATCGCCCCGATGCCGCCGGCGCGGTCCACATCCTGGATGTGCACGTCGGGCACGGAGGGCGAGACCTTGCAGATGCAGGGCGTCTTGGCGGAGATCTCGTTGAGGCGCTCCAGGTCGTAGTCCAAGCCCGCCTCATGGGCGATGGCCAGGCCGTGCAGCACGGTGTTGGTGGAGCCGCCCATGGCCATGTCCAGGGCGAAGGCGTTGTCGAGGCTGGCCAGGGTGACGATGTCCCGGGGCTTGAGGTCCTTTTCGATCAGATGGAAGATCTGCTTCGCGGCGGCCTTGGCCAGGTCCAGGCGGCGCGGATCCACGGCGGGGATGGTGCCGTTGCCCGGGAGGGCCAGGCCAATGGCCTCCAGGAGGCAGTTCATGGAATTGGCCGTGAACATGCCCGAGCAGGAGCCACAGGTGGGGCAGGCGTTGGCCTCGATGGCCAGCAGCTCGGCCTCGGTCATCTGGCCGCTCTGTACCTTGCCCACGCCCTCGAACACGGTGATGAGGTCGCTGGGCTTGCCGTCGGGCTGCTGCCCCTTCAGCATGGGGCCGCCCGTGACGAAGATGGTGGGCACGTTGATGCGGACCGCCCCCATGACCATGCCGGGCGTGATCTTGTCGCAGTTGGAGATGCAGATGAGGGCGTCAAAGCAGTGGGCCATGGTCATGGTCTCCACCGCGTCGGCGATGAGTTCCCGGCTGGGCAGGGAATAGCGCATGCCCAGATGGCCCATGGCGATGCCGTCGTCCACGGCGATGGTGTTGAACTCGAAGGGCACACCCCCGGCTTCGCGCACGGCCTGCTTCACCACTGCGGCGAACTCGTGCAGGTGGGTATGGCCTGGCACCACATCCGTGTAGGAATTGGAGATGCCGATGAAGGGCTTGGCAAAGTCCTCGTCCTTCAGGCCAGCGGCCCTCAGCAGGCTGCGGTGCCCGGCCCTCTCGATGCCCTTCTTCACGGTGTCAGATCGCATGGCCACCCCTGTCCTGACCTGATTCTAGCGGACCAACGCCTGCCCAGGTCCCCAGACTCCAGACTCCCTCAGCGCTCTGCCACCCGCTGGAACCGGAACACCACCTGCCGCTGGAGGGCCCGGCCTTCAGCGCTGCGGCCATCCCCCTCGGGCTGGGAGTCGCCCCGGGCCTCGGCGGTGACCATCTCAGGGGGGAGGCCGACACCCACCAGATAGCGCTCGGCGGAGAGGGCTCGCAGGGCGCTCAGCTCCAGCGCGTCGGCACCATTACGGCCCCGCTCCCGGGGCGCCGCATGGCCCTCGCAGACCAGGGTGAAGCCCTTGTAGCGCAAGGACAGGGCCGAGAGCCGCGTGAGGAGGACATCACTGCCCGGGGTCAGAACGGCGGAGCCTTCGTCGAAAAGGAGGGCCCCGCGGAAGGCCACGAAACGCAGATGGGTGCCCACCTCGCGGCCATCTGTGGCCTGGGCGGCGTTGAGCAGTTTCTCCAGGTCCTCGGCCTTGGTCGGGTCCAGGCCCAGGCTGCCTGGCAGGATGCCGTCTCCGCCTTGGGGCACGGCGATCTGGGCCTGGACGCCCAGGGCCTTCCGAACGGAATTCAGGGCGATGGCCAGCTTGGCCTGGTCCGTGGCGGAAAAGGAGTACAGCAGGGCGAAGAAGGCCATGAGCTGGACCATGAGGTCCGCAAAGGTCAGGAGCCAGAGGGACTCCAGGTCCGACTTCCGGCGGCTGAACCGGAGCTGGAAGCTCCTAGCCACGCCCCCTCCGGTCCGTCGCCCGCTCCTTGGGGGCCAGGAAGGCGTTCAGCTGCGCCTCCAGGGCCATGGGATGCAGCTCAGCCTGGATGCCCAGCACGCCTTCCAGCATGATCTGCTTGAGCTGGAGCTCTTCCTTGCTGCGCAGCTCCAGCTTGCCGGCGATGGGAATGGCCAGCAGGTAGGCGATGACAGCGCCGTAGAGCGTGGACAGCAGGCAGAGAGCCATGGCCCCGCCCACCCCAGAGGGATCCTTGAGGCTGGCGAAGAGCTGCACCATGCCGATGAGGGTGCCCACCATGCCGAAGGAGGGGGCGCTCATGGCGATGAAGCGGAAGATCTCCTGGCCCTGGTGGTGGCGATCCTGAGTGGCGCGCAGTTCCTGGGCCAGCACACCATGAATGTGGTCCCGCTCGGCCTGGTCCACCACCATGCGCAGGCCCTTGGCCAGGAAGCCTTCCACGTCCATGTACTTCTCCATGTTCAGCAGGCCGTCGCGCCGGGCCCGCTGGGAGAGGCTCACGATCTGGCCCACCAGATCCTGGGTGGCCGGGGCCCGGGTGAAGAAGGCCCTGGAGGCGATGGAAAAGGCATAGCTCACGTGCTCGAGGGGAAAGCGGATCAGGGTGGCCGACAGCACGCCGCCGACCACCACGATGGCGCTCGCCGGGTGGAAGAAGATGCGGGCGTTGCCGCCCAACCAGATGGCCACCGCCAACAAGGTGATGCCCAGCAACAAGCCCAGGAAACTGCCTCGATCCATGATCCGACCTCAACCTGACCTATCGGCACCCGGGTCAGAATCGCCCAGAAATGGCTCAAACCCCTGTGGCATGGGCTCGCTGGCGGTTCCGGAACCGGTCCGTCCATAGGCAAAATTGCATACACTTGCATCCTGAATTGGTAAATTTGGATCATATTTCGAAAATTTTCTAAGCCTCTGCGGCGGGCACCCCCCGCGCCATCCTGGAAGCCGATGGAGAGCGCATCGAAGCCAGCGACGTGGAAAGGGGTGGCACCTGCTTCCGGATCCGATTTCAGCGGGTGGAACCGCTAAAGCCAGGCAGCTTGGCCCATTCCAAGAGTTAATTCACCACAGACCCCATGCCCCTGGGGCGGGGCACCACATGGGCTGAAAGCCCGGTGAGGTAAGGGAGCAGCGGTGGGAATAAGGATTGGAAAGGTGCGGGCCAGACGGCACAGGCTTACCCGTGAGGGATGTCCTAAATGG
>Ga0209697_10001620_pt1 | contig 34241 bp, 18 predicted proteins | sample AliMusrvi5mmetaG_FD_184115 | JGI IMG/M metagenome (GOLD analysis project Ga0209697, IMG submission 184115) | Freshwater lake bacterial and archeal communities from Alinen Mustajarvi, Finland, to study Microbial Dark Matter (Phase II) - Alinen... | ecosystem: Environmental > Aquatic > Freshwater... | reverse complement strand
CCCCCCCCTGTCAATAGAATCATGAATCCATACGAGCGTACAATGCAGGAGTTGATGGAGGTGCCGCGAACCTGGCTGGTGACTGGCGTCGCTGGTTTCATTGGTTCGAACCTGTTGCTGGCATTGTTGCGGGCGGGGCAGCGGGTGGTGGGTCTGGACAATCTGTCAACCGGGCATCTATACAATCTTGAGGAAGTGAAGGCCGATGTGAGTTCCGGGCAGTGGCAGAATTTCAAATGGATCGAGGGAGATGTCACCGATCGGGAGACGTGTCGCAGGGCATGCACGGGCATCGACGTGGTTCTTCACCAGGCGGCTTTGGGTTCGGTTCCTCGATCCATCAGTCATCCGGATCTCACAAACCATCATAATGTGAGTGGATTTGTCACGCTTCTCGTGGCAGTCAAGGATGCCGGGATCAGGAGATTTGTCTACGCGTCAAGCAGTTCTGTCTATGGTGACGATCCAGCCCTGCCTAAGATTGAGTCGCGGGTTGGCGAATGTCTCTCGCCGTATGCGATATCCAAGAAGGTGAATGAACTTTACGCATCGGTATTTGCCCGTTGTTACGACCTTGAGTGCATCGGACTACGGTACTTCAATGTTTTCGGCCCGCGCCAGGATCCGAATGGCCCGTATGCGGCGGTCATTCCGAAGTGGATCGATACGATGCTGCGAGGGGGGAACGTGACGATCTATGGAGACGGCGAAACCAGTCGCGATTTTTCTTATGTGACGAATGTGGTGCAAGCCAACGTGTTGGCGGCGACCGTGAGCAATCCCGAGGCGTTGAACACCGTGTACAATGTTGCGGCGGGGGGGCGTACGACACTCAATGACCTCTACCGAATGCTGCAGGAACGACTGCTGTCGCGACGTCCGCACCTGACGGGTATGACTGCCGATCACGGGGATTTCCGGCCAGGGGATGTCCGCCATTCGAATGCCGATATTGGCAAGGCGACGCACTTGCTTGGATATCGGCCGTCCCACGACTTCGAGGCGGGACTCGACGAATGTCTTGAATGGTATGTATCTCACGCAATTCCCGCATGAGTTTCCCCGGTTCCCTCTGTCATGTCCGTTTCACCCACCACTGTCCTCTCTTCCCCTGCCGGCAGTGACGTTCTTCTCGCTTCCTGCACCCGCTTCTTGGGCTGGCTCGACCGTGTTGGCTATGAGAGTTACGATCCCTACGACATCTGGGGCACGCGTTACGGGCTGTGGGCGAGGAAGATGTATTATGCGACCGGTCGGCTGGGCGTTCCACTGGTCGCACCGATCGTGTTAATGGACCTGCTTTGTCCGTCGCTAAGGGCCGTGTTCGTCAGGAAGGAGCGTTTTGCTACCGCAGACGCGCAATTGCTGCTAGCCTTCCTGAACCTGCACCAATCCACTGGTGAGGCCAAGTATCTCGAACGCGCCGTGACCTTGGGTGATGAGTTGCTCGCTTATTCAATTCCCGGCTACCGAGGGCCGTGCTGGGGCTACCCCTTCGACTGGCAGAACAACAAGGAAGCGGTATGGCCGAAGAACACGCCCTATATCACTTGCACGCCGTATTGCTACGAGGCCTATCTCTGTCTGTTTGAGGCGTGCGGGGACAACAGATATCGTGAACTCGCAGCGGGAATCGCGGAGTTTGTCCACAGCGACTTGAAGGATATTCCGACGGGACCAAACTCCGCGGCGGGAAGCTATTCGCCGTTTGACTCCCGCAAGGTGGTGAACGCCACCGCCTACAGGGCATATGTGCTCTGCGATGCCGGGCACCGGTTCGGGCGACAAGATTACCTCGACACGGCGACCCGAAATTTGAATTTCGTGCTCGAATCGCAGCAGGAGGACGGCTCATGGTACTATGCCGTGAGTCGCGAGAAGAGTTTCATCGACAACTTCCACACCTGTTTCAACCTGAAGAACCTGTACAAGCTGAATCGCCTGCTGCACAGCAACACGGTGAAGGCAGCGATTCGGAAGGGCTTCGAATTCTATCAGAAGAGGCTGATCGATGGGGACGGGACCCCGAGGTCGTTCGCGGTTGAGCCGCGGTTCCAGGTGGCGAAACTGGAAATGTATAATTTCGCGGAGGCAATCTCGCTTGGAGCGCTGCTTGGGAGGGAAATTCCGGAAGCAGGGGAATTGGCATGGCATCTCGCGGACAAACTGATCGCTTGCCACCAACTGCCGGCAGGCTATTTTGTGACACGGGTGTTTCGCGGCGGCATCCGCCATCGCTTTCCGTTCCTGCGCTGGCCTCAGGCGCAGTTGTTTCATGCACTGACGAATCTCCTTAAGACACAAGACTGCAGGATACAAGACGCAAGACAAGAGGGGCATGGGCGGCTCGCCTAATACTGTCAGGTTTCCCCAACGTCATAGTTTGGGGGAATGACGATTGGCGGGTAGAATGCCCGCACTACGGTGGACCGGACATTCTGCCCGGATTTCTCTCTGACCCCGAAAGGGTGCTAACCGGACGGTATCGGGCGACTCGCCCGAGTGAAATAGACACAAGCCGAAGAAGGATGCCGGTTGCCCTAACCCTCTGGCCCAATGACACATTCGGCTAACTCTCCAGAGCATCGATGTTTCAGACTGGTGCGGCGGCGGCATCTATGGGTTCCCACTTGGCGGGGTTGGCTGTTGTTGTTGGCATTGACCGCACTCTTGTTGTTTGGCTTGCAGCGGGGCGTTTACCCGTTTCTCGCGCTGGACCGGCCGGTTGCATCTGAGATACTGGTGGTGGAGGGATGGGTTCCCAACTACGCGCTCAAGCGTGGCCTGGATCTTTCGCTGGAGCAGAAGTCACGCTTTCTGTTGTTAACCGGCGGAACAGTTAGTGGCGAAGTCAATCCGCAACGTGGCGACACTTATGCCCAGTGGGCGACGGAACGGCTGCAGCGGTTCGGCAAGGATCTGACTCATGTTCACCCAGTGCCATCCCCTGAACTTCTGCCGGAACCGGTGCGCGACCGGACGTATGCTTCGGCCGTCGCGGTTCGTACTTGGCTGACGGAACAGAACATCGAAGTGCATTCGATTAATGTCTTGACGCTTGGACCCCATGCCCGACGCAGCCGCCTGCTGTTCCAGAAGGCCTTTGGTCCGGAGATCGAGGTCGGTGTGATCGCGATCAAGGACCGGGAGTATGACCCGCGCGTCTGGTGGCGATACAGTGAAGGTGTCAAGGAGGTGCTCAGTGAGGGGGCCGCCTACCTCTACGCCCGCGTGCTGTTTCATCCCGGCTGAGATGGCAGAATCACTCTCATTCTATCATGGAAAATGACTCCATATCCCAAGAAACGGCAGCCATGGCAAGAGCGCCCAAGCGGGTTGACGTTTCGGCATGTTTGTCGGATCGCAGACTGATCGGCTTTTTCCTGTATGTGGCTGTGTTGTCTCTGGCACTCTGCGTGCCGCTGGTAGCGCTGGCCCGCTATGCACTGACGAAGGAACTTGCCTCGCATATTGTGCTAATCCCGCTGGTCTCCTTCTATCTGGCGGCACTCAAGCTGGATTCCCTGCCGCGGGAACGGCGCGGTTCCATGGCCGGCGCTGTGGTTTTCGCGGTGGGGGCCGCCGCGGTGTTTTTCGGACCCGCGCTAACAGATGCAGCGGCATGGAGTCGGAATGACGCGATGGCTCAGTTCGCCGCCTGCTATGTGTTGCTGCTTGTGGCCGGCGGCTTCCTGTTTCTCGGGACCTCGTGGATGCGCTTGTTAGCCTTTCCGTTCGCCTTGCTGGTGTTCATGGTGCCGTTGCCCGACATTGTCGTGGTGACCGTCGAGGACTTTCTGATGCGGGCCTCGGCGTCCTTGGCACAAGAGCTGTTCCAGTGGACGGGCACCCCGGTATTCCGGGCGGGACAGAACATTGAGTTGCCTGGCATGTCGCTCGAGGTGGCCCGCAATTGCAGCGGAATCCGCTCGTCTTTGGTTCTGCTCATCACCAGTCTGATTGCCTCCTATTTGTTCCTTTCATCATCGTGGCACCGCTCACTGCTGGTGGCGATGGTGATTCCGCTGGGAATCCTGCGCAACGCCATCCGGGTGCTCGTCATTGGGCTGCTCTGCGTTCATCGCGGCCCGCACATGATCCACAGTTGGATTCACCACAAAGGCGGTTTTGTATTTTTTGCGGTCTCGCTGGCCCCGTTGTTTCTGTTAGCCGCTTGGTTCCGCCACCGTGAGATGAAAGCCCTGGGAAATGCAAACCCCCGAGACAAGACGCGTTGAATTCCTTGGTTGTCCGGTGGATTGCCTGACAAGCGGGGAGTTGCTGGAAGAGCTGAAGAGCGGCATCCTGGCGAAGCAGCCGCCGCGGGTGATCCAGTTTGTCAATGCCAACAAGGTGGCCATGGTGCGCAAGGATGCGGCGATGGGCGCAATGCTGACGAGGGCGGATTACGTCCTGGCGGATGGCCAGCCGATGCTGCCGATGGCGGCGCTGCTGGGACTTCACATTCCGGAGCGAATTGACGGGATCGGCCTGATGCACCGACTCCTCGGTTTGGCTAGCCGGGAGCATTTTTCGGTCTATTTGTTGGGGGCTCGGCAGGAGATCCTGGAGGAATGTGTTCGGCGCATTGGACTTGATTTTCCCGGAGCGAGGATCGCGGGATATCGCAACGGCTATTTCAAGGAGCAGGAGATTTCGGGTATTGCCGCCGAGATCCGTGCTGCGGCACCGGATATTCTCTTCCTCGGCATGGGTTCGCCGATGAAGGAGCGGCTTGCCGACGAATGGAAGGACGAACTCGGTGCCCGTGTCATTCAGGGCGTTGGCGGAAGTTTCGACGTGATGGCTGGCACGGTGAAGCGTGCGCCCCGATGGATGCAACGCTGCGGCATCGAGTGGTTCTACCGGGTGCTGCAGGAACCCCGACGGATGTTCTGGCGCTATGTGAGGACGAACGGCGCCTGTCTTTGGGTTTTTCTCAAGGCCTTCACAAACCGGTGGTTGGTCCCACGCGGACAGCAGTGAAGACGGGCACGGGCGGCTCGCCCGTGTGCGCATGAGCGGCAATTTCAATGGCAGCGACCGAGTAATCTTGCGCATCCAGGGACGATTGCTGTCGGCAAGGCGGTCGATGTTCCATCCAGATTTCCGGTATTCGTGGCACTCACGGCTTCGTGAACCGCAGGCGAATGAAGCGCCGCGACGGATCGCCCGAGGTCAGCGGATCGACCGCCTGCATGGTCTGGATTGCGCCGTCGGTGACCACTTGCAAAGCGCAGGGATTCCAGAGGATCATGTCGTCCGATGACTCGGCGGCATACAGCACGTCTGGCAGTCCAGTCGGCCGATCGAATGTTAGAACAAGGCCGTCGCTGTTCACGACTGCGGCCAATGGCGTAGTGAAGGCAAGCGGATTGGTGCCTAATGCATACTCGGCCAAGTTGTTCAATCCGTCCTGATCCGGATCCGCGTCGTCGGCGGCTTGACCTGCGGCGATTTGCCCTGGTGTGAAGCAACGTGCCCGCCAGTTCGCTAGCGACTCCGGGGTGGTCGAGAGAGTGGCCGCTGCGGTTTTCACCGTCACGTTCGCGGTGGTGGTGGCGGTCAGGTAGTTGTTGCTGTCGCTTGGCGTGAAGGTCACGCCTTGGGAGGAAGTGCCGAGAGCCGGAACCGTGGTCGGCCTGGTGAATGCGAAGGAACCTGCCACCGAGGCCACGCCGCCGCTCAGGGTGGAACTGGCCAGGGTCTGGCCTACTACGATATCCTTGGCGGTCGGTTTGGTCGTGATCAACGGAGTCGCCTTGGAAACCGTCACGCTCACAGTGGTGGCGGCAGTCTGGTAGTTATTCGTGTCACTTGGTGTGAAGGTCACGGACGGTGATGCCGTGCCGGCAGCCGGGACCACTGTCGGCGTGGTGAAGGCAAAGGACCCCGCCACTGAGGCCGTGCCATTGCTCAGGGTGGAACTTGCCAGCGTCTGGCCATATACAATCGCCTTGGCGGTCGGTTTCTTGGTGATCGACGTCGTCGCCTTGGCGATGACCAGGGTGCCGGTGGCCGACCCAGTGTATTTCGTATCGCTTACAGTGGCAAGCACGGCATAACTGCCCGCGATCTTCGGGGCTGTTGACGAGCCATTGTAGGTCAGTTTGACGGTGATACCGGTCGGGTTGGTGGTCACGGAAGCTGACTTCGCCGTACCGTCGTATGTGGCCGCGAGGTTGCCGAGCGTGACTTTGGCGTTCACCGTCACGCTCACAGTGGTGGTGGCCGTCTGATAGTTGCTCGTGTCGGTTGGGGTGAAGGTCACGCTTTGTGAGGCAGTGCCGGCGGTCGGGGCCTTGGTCGGCGTGGTGAAGGCAAAGGAGCCTGGGACTGAGGCCACGCCACCGCTCAAGGTGGAACTGGCCAGCGTCTGGCCCACTACAATGGCCGTGGCGGTCGGTTTAGTCGTTATCGACGGCGTCGCCTTGGCAACCGTCACGTTCACGCTGGTGGTGACAATCCCATAGTTCAGCGTGTCGGTTGGTGTGAAGGTCACGCTTTGTGAGGCCGTGCCGGCGACCGGAGTCGTGGCCGGCGAGGTGAAGGAGAATGAACCGGCCACCGAGGCCACGCCGCCGCTCAGAGCGGAACTGGACAGTGTCTGACCATAGACAATACTCGCGGCACTCGGATTTGTCGTGATCGATGGAGTCGCTTTGGAAACCGTCACGTTCGCGCTGGTGGTGACAATTTGATAGTTCAGCGTGTCGGTGGGGGTGAATGTCACGCTTTGCGAGGCCGTGCCTGCGGTCGGGACCGTGGTCGGCGTGGTGAAAGCAAAGGAACCAGGCACCGAGGCGACGCCACCGCTCAGGGTGGAACTGGCCAAGGTCTGGCCGTATGAAATCGTCGTGGCGGTGGGCAGGGTCGTGATCAGCGGCGTCGCCTTGGAAACCGTCACGCTCACGCTGGTGGTGACAATCTGATAGTTCAGCGTGTCGGCAGGGGTGAACATCACGCTCAGCGAGGCCGTGCCGGCGGCCGGAATCGTGGTGAGCAGCGAGGGTGCCGCGCCTCCCTGAGGCAGAACGGTTAGGGTGGCGGGGCTGGTGCCTGCGGTGGCCGAGTTTCTCGAAGCCGAGAGCGTGTAAGCGCCGCCATCGGAGACCTGCACGTTGGACAGGCTGAGTGACGACAGGGTCGCGCCTGGCACCGCGACTCCATCGTGGAACCACTGCAAGCTGAGCGGTCCGGTGGCGACGAGGGCCGGGGTGAGGGTCACCGTGCCGTTTGCGGTGACGTTTCCGCCCTGGGGTTGGCCCACCACGGCCACGAAATCGCCGCTGCGGGGCAGGGCGTCGGTTGGCGTGAAATCCGGATTGCTGACGATGACGACCCGGTCGAGCGCCGCGTTTTCGAGATAGCGGAAGCGGATGCTGTGGGAGCCTGCGCCGAGAGCGTAGGCGCGTGGGGTTCCGGATGAGACCTGGATCCGGCTCCAGGTCCAAGCGGACTGGAACGTCTGCGTCGGCGGCGAGGGGTCGCCGTACACATTGAAAACCTGTTCGGCATTCTGATCCATGGTCACATACAGCGAGTCGGCGCTTGCGGAAGGCGCGAGGACGCGGCACCAGACGTAGAAGTTGGAGGAATACGGGGCCTCGAAGTTGAGTGTGACAGCGGCGTTGGGATCGGCGGATGAGGCCGCGACCCATGAGGTGGACGCATCGCTGGAAACTCGCATCGGGGCGGTGAGCACGCCGCTTTCAGCCTCCAGGAGGATGATCCTGTCGGTGGGATCGTAGGTGAAGGAGATTTCTGTGGAATAATCGCTTTCCTCCCCGGTGTTGCTGTAGGCGGTGATTGCGGAGAAATAGCGGACGCCTTCGGCAAACCCGGATATGGTCGCTTCGGTGGCGTTGCCCGCGTCGAAGGTCTGGGTATAGACACCGCTCTGGGTTCCCCAGTGAACCTTGTAGCCGCTGACAATGGGGTCATTGACCGCATCCCAACTGAAACGGGCCCGTCCCGAAGGGCCACCCGAGGGTGCCGTGGGCGGCGCGATGAGGGCAAATGATCCTGGCACCGAGGCCGAGCCACCGCTCAAGGTGGTGCTGGACAGTGGCTGGCCGTAAACGATACCCGCAGCCGTCGGGCTCGACGTGATCAAGGGCATCGCCTTGGAAACCGTCACGCTCACGCTGGTGCTGACAATCCCGTATTTGAGAGTGTCGGTTGGGGTGAAGGTCACACTTTGTGAGGCCGTGCCTGCGACCGGGACGGTGGTCGGTTTGGTGAAGGCAAAGGAGCCTGGGACCGATGCCGCGCCACCGGTCAGGATGGAACTGGCCAGTGTTTGACCGTAAACAATATCCGTGGCACTCGGGTTCGTCGTGATCAACGGAGTCGCCGTGCCACTCGCAGGCGGAACGCTCACGATGGCGGGGGTGGTGGTTGAGGTGGCCGAATTTGTCGAAGCGGAGAGCGTGTAAGCGCCACCATCGGAAGCTTGCAAGTTGGACAGGCTGAGTGATGATAGGTTCGCGCCAGGAATTGCGACGCCATTGTGATACCATTGCAAGTTGAGCGGCCCGGTGGCGACAAGGGTCGCGGTGAGGGTCACCGTGCCGTTGGCGGTGACGTCTCCGCATTGCGGTTGACCCGCCACGGCCACGAAGTCGCCGCTGCGGGGCAAAGCGTCGGTGGGGGTGAAATCGGGGGTGCTGACGATGACGACCCGGTCGAGCGCCGCGTTGTCGCTACAGCGGATGCGGATGCTGTGGGAGCCCGCGCCGAGAGCATAGGCGCGTGCCACGCCGGGTGAGACTTGGACCCGGCTCCAGATCCAACCGGGCTGGAACGCCTGCGCCGGTGGCGAGGCCCCGCCATAGACATCGAAAGCCTGTTCGCTGCCCTGGTCAACGGTCAAATACAGCGAGTCGGCACTTGCGGAGGGCGCGAGGACACGGCACCAGACGTAGAAGTTCGAGGAATACGGGGCATTGAAATTCAGTGTGACAGCGGCGTTGGGGTTGGCGGATGAGGCCGCGACCCATGAGGTGGACGTATCGCTGAAAACCTGCATCGGGGCGGTGAGCAGGCCGTTCTCGGCTTCCAGAAGGATGACTCGGTCCGTGGGATCGTAGGTGAAGGAGATTTCCGTGGAATAATCACTTTCTTCTCCGGTGTTGCTGTAGGCGGTGATTGCGGAGAAATAGCGGACGCCTTCGGCAAACTCCGCAATGGTCGCTTCGATGGCGTTGCCCGCGTCAAAGGTCTGGGTATAAACACCGCTTTCCGTTCCCCAATGAACCTTGTAGCCGGTGACGATCGGGTCATTGACCGCATCCCAACTGAATCGGGCCCGGCCCAAGGTGCCGCCAAACACCGCAGGAACGGTAGCAAAAAACACCAATGCCAGCAAAATGGTCTGGACAATGAGGATTTTTTGAGGACCGATGCGGAAATTGTTTTTAATTAATTCCCATCGATTATTCGACTTTGCTAGGGATTTTTGGCTGGTCATGCAGGTAATTATACCTAAATAACGACACTTCGCAAGAATTAATTTGCAAAAATACCTAATAATTAGAAAAAATTACCTACCGCTCACGGGTATATATGTCGCAACCTGTGAAATCAACCAGTAAAAACATCTTGCTTTGACTACGTAAAAATACTGATCAAATTAGCCAAGTGCAGTGGTGGCGGGTGTCCGAGATCGAGGGCTGCGAATTTCCGCAAGGGCTGGTTTTCCGGGCCGGGATCCCCTGAACGGCCGCCAGGATCCGGGTTGTGGAGGTGATCGTCCTGGCCTTCCGGCCATGATCCGAGCCTCGTCCCGGGGCGACCGCTACGGCCGAGTCGGTCAATGTCTCGGCCAAGCCTTTCGATATTCGTCGGAATTCACGGTTTTGTGAACACCAAGCGGATGAACCGCCGCGCCGGATTGCCGGAGGTCAGCGGGTCGATTGCCCGCATCGTCTGGATGAGCCCGTCGGCAACCATTTCCAACGGACAGGGCTTCCAGTGGAGCAGATCGTCCGATGACTCGGCGGCATAAATCACATCCGGCAATCCCTTCGGCCGGGTGAATGTTAGAACGAGGCCCGCGCCGCTCTTGACTGCGGTCAATGGCGGTGTGAACGCATGTGGATTGGTTCCCAAGGCATACTCGGCCAAGTTGCTCAACCCGTCATGATCCGGATCCGCGTCGTCGCCTGCCTGGCCGGTGGCAATCTGTTCAGGAGTGAAGCATCGCGCCCGCCAGGTTTCCAGCGATTCCGGCGTGTTCGACAGGGCGGAAGTGAACCGCAGGCGGATGAAGCGCCGCGCCGGATTGCCCGACGTGAGCGGATCGATCGCCCGCATCGTCTGCACCGGACCGTCGGCGACCAGTTCCAAGAGGCAAGGGTTCCAGTGGATCAGATCCTCCGATGACTCGGCGGCATAAATCACATCCGGCAATCCCTTCGGCCGGGTGAATGTTAGAACGAGGCCCGCGCCGCTCTTGACTGCGGTCAATGGCGGTGTGAACGCATGTGGATTGGTTCCCAAGGCGTATTCGGCCAAGTTGCTCAACCCGTCGTGATCCGGATCCGCGTCGTTGGCTGCCGACCCTGCGGCGATCTGTTCGGGGGTGAAGCATCGCGCCCGCCAGATCTCCAGCGATTCCGGCGTGCCCGACAGAAAGGATTTGGAGGTTTCCACCGTCACGCGAATGTCGGCGACGGTTTGATAGTTATCCGTGTCCGTTGGCGTGAAGGTCACGCCTTGTGAAGTTGTGCCGACGGCCGGAAACGTGGCCGGCGTGGTGAAGGCGAAGGCACCTGGCACCGAGGCCACGCCACCGCTCAGGGTGGAACCGGCCAGTGTCTGGCCATAAGTGATAGACGCGGCAGTCGGATTCGACATGATCAACGGTGTCGCCTTGGAAACCGTCACTTCCACGCTGGTGGTGACAATCCCGTAGTTAAGTGTGTCAGTTGGCGTAAAGGTCACATCGTGGGAGGCAGTGCCGGCCGTCGGGACTGTGGTCTTCGCGGTGAAGGCAAAGGAGCCTGGCACCGAGGCCACGCCACCGCTCAAGGTGGAATTGGCCAGTGTCTGACTGTAGACAATATTCGTGGCACTCGGCTTCGTCGTGATCAACGGAGTCGCCGTGCCACCCCCAGGAGGAACGCTCCCGGTGGTGCCGGTGGTGCCGGTGGTGCCGGTGGTGGTCGAGGCGGCCGAATTTATCGAAGCGCAAAGCGTGTAATCGCCGCCATCGGAAGCTTGCACGTTGGACAGGCTGAGTGACGACAGGGTCGCGTCTGGAATTGCGACTCCATTGTGAAACCACTGCAAACTGAGCGGCCCGGTGGCAACAAGGGTAGCGGTGAGGCTCACTGTGCCATCTGCGGTGCTGTTTCCGCGCTGGGGTTGGCCCACCACGGCCACGAAATCACCGCTGCGGGGCAAAGCGTCGGTGGGCGTGAAATCCGGATTGCTGACGACGACGACCCGGTCGAGCAAGGTGTTATCGCGGCAGCGGAAGCGGATGCTGTGGGAACCGGCGCCGAGAGCATAGGCGCTTGCGATGCCGGATGAGATTTGGATGCGGCTCCACGTCCAAGCGGACTGGAACGCCTGCGCCGGTGGCGACGGATCGCCGTAAACATTGAACACCTGTTCGGCATTTTGATCCACGGTCACATACAACGAATCGGTGCTTGCGGAAGGCGCGAGGACGCGGCACCAAACGTAGAAGTTCGAGGAATACGGGGCATCAAAGTTGAGCGTGACAGCGGCGTTGGGATCGGCGGGCGAGGCCGCGACCCATGAGGTGGAAGCATCACTGAAAACCTTCATCGGGGCGCTAAGCACGCCGCTTTCAGCTTCCAGAAGAATGACCCTGTCGGTGGGATCGTAGGTGAAGGAGATTTCCGCGGAATAGTCGCTTTCCTCCCCGGTGTCACTATAGGCGGTGATTGCGGAGAAATACCGGACGCCCTCGGAGAACTTCGCGATGGTCGCTTCGGTGGCGTTGCCCGCGTCGAAGCTCTGGGTGTAGACCCCGCTCTCGGTTCCCCAGTGAACCTTGTAGCCGCTGACAATCGGGTCATCGACCGCATCCCAACTGAAACGGGCCCGACCCAAAGTGCCGCCTGACACAGTGGGAAGCGCGATGATCAACGCGAATGCGAGCAGCACGGTCTGGAAATAGGAATATTTCCAAAGCCCAATAGAACCATCACGTTTGGCGAAGGGTGGAAATTGACTCCTGTGATCATTAGGTATGAAATACCGTTCGCCATGAGGGCTGGCTGGTATGTTTAGCAAATACATGCCGCAATTCTCGTCCCCAGGGGGGCGCCCGCAAGGGAAAAAGCGGGAAAATACCTAATAATTAGAGTAATGTCCAATACGCAATTATGGCAGCCACCAATGAAACATTTCCAGCGCGGCGAGAGGCGGGCTGGGGGTGGTTGAGCACGCAGCGCGGGGCGGAAATCGCTGGCCGTACGGTTGGCTGGCGGCGAAGGATGAAACTGTGATGAACATGCCCTTTCCATGGATGGTAGGCGGAGTATGCCTTTTGTTCGGCACGGTGGCCTTGGTATCGAGACCCGCGGTGCTGGCGAGTTGGCTGTTTTTCGCAGGGATGTGTCTCCTGGCTGTGGATTGTCTGCTGGACCGGGCGCTGGGTCTGACGGTAGTCACCGGCGATGTCGGCGAGCAGGTGCGTGCGACAATGCTGTTGAAATCCTTGGTCCCGGCTGTCTGGCTGGGCTTCAGCCTGGTCTATGCGCGGGGCAAGCCATACGAATTCCTAAGCCGCTGGAAATGGGCCTTGATGGCAGCCTTCCTGATTCCGGCGGGACTGGTGCTGGGTTTGCCGGATGCGTTCCACCGAGCGGTGGGACCCGACACGCGGATGGAAATTCGCTTTTCAGCGGCAGGCAAGGCGTGGGCGATCACTATGCTGCTGATCACGCTGGCGATTCTGATCAATTTTGAGAAGACATTCAGGGCCTCGGTGGGCATGGCCCGCTGGCGCATCAAGTACTTGATTCTCGGTGTGGCATTGATCTTCGGGGTGAGGGTATACATCTTGAGCCAGATGTTGCTGTTCTCGGGTTACGGTCCCGAGTTTGCCAATCTGATGCTCGTGGCGCTGCTCCTTGGATGCGTTTTGATCGGCGTCGGCCAGTTGCGATCAAGCTTTCGCGAATTCGACATCTACCCTTCGCGGGCGATGCTGCAAGGGTCGGCCACGGTGATTCTTGCCGGAGTGTATTTCGTCATCGTCGGCATCTTGGCGCAGTGGGTCGCACTGCTGGGTGGGATTGCGAATTTCCCCGCCCAGGCGCTGGTCTTGTTGCTGGGTGTGGTGGGGGTGACGGTGATGTTTTTGTCGGAGCGTTTCAGGACGAGCCTCCGGCGTTTCATTAGCCGTCACTTTCGCCGGCCGGAACACGATTTCCGCAAACTCTGGACCGAGTTCACACGGCGAACTTCAAGTGTGCTCGACACGGCCACGTTGGGAAAGAATGCGGCCGAAGTCATTGCCGAGAGTTTTCATGTGCTCGGCGTCACGGTGTTCAGGGTCGGGCCCGAGTCGCCGGGCTTCGAGTGGCTGCACTCAACCGAGAAGCGAGGGGCGCTCAGTGGGCCGCAGATCGATGCCGGAAGTTTGGCCGGACTCGCCAAGCGTGCCCAACCCTTTGTGTTGGAGGCGGAGCGTGACGCCTGGGCGGAGGCTTTGCGGGAGTGTTGCCCCAAGAATTTCCACCACGGCGGGGATCGGTTGGTGGTTCCGCTGGTGGCGGCCGAGCGCTTGGTTGGGGTGATGGTACTGGCCGACCGCGTCAACGGGGTGCCTTACAGCCATGAGGAGTTGGATTTGCTCAAATGCATCGGCGATCAGTTGGCCGGCGCCCTGCTGAATTGCTCGCTGACCGATGAGGTTTTGCAGGCCAAGGAATTGGAGGCGTTTCAGACGCTATCCACTTTTTTCGTGCATGATCTCAAGAACGCGGCCAACGGTTTGAGTCTGATGTTGCAGAACCTGCCGACCCATTTCGATGATCCCGAGTTCCGCACCGACACGATTCGCGGAGTGGGTCGGACCGTCGAACGGATCAACCAGTTGATCATGAAACTGAGCAGCTTGCGCCGCGAACTCCAATTGTCCACGACCCCTTGCCGATTTGACCTTCTTTGTGCCGAGGTGCTCGATGGGCTCGACGCCACGATGGATGGGAGGAAGCGTTTGAAACGGGACTTGCTGCCAGTTCCGCTGCAGTCACTTGATGAGCAGGCGATGCGAAGTGTGGTGACGAATTTGGTCGCCAATGCCCGCGAAGCTTTGCCTGAGGGCGGGCAAGTGAGCGTGGGCACGCGCCTGGTTACCGCCGGCGTGGAATTCGTGGTCGCCGACAACGGCTGCGGCATGAGTCCGGAATTCATCAAGACGCTGCTGTTCCGCCCGTTTCACACCACCAAGACCAACGGCCTTGGCATCGGGATGTTCCAGTGCAAGAAAATCGTCGAGGCGCACGGTGGCCGCATCTCGGTCGAGAGCGAACCCGGCAACGGCACCCGCTTCACCATTCTCATTCCGCTTGCCAAGCATCCTCAAACCGACAATTGTCCGGCATGAAACCAAAAGTCCTGATTATCGACGATGACGAGGAAATCCGCACCCAAATGAAATGGGCGGTGGCGAATGACCACCAAGTGTCGGTGGCAGCGGATCGCCGCAGTGCCCTGGAAGCCTTCCGCAAGCAACGTCCCGAAGTCGTGCTGCTCGACTTGGGACTGCCGCCCAGCCCCAATGACACCAGCGAAGGGATGGCCACGCTGGCCGGGTTGCTGACGCTGGATCGTTCGGCCAAGATCATCATCATTTCGGGCCAGAGCGACCGGGAAAACGCGGTGAGGGCCATTGGCGCGGGTGCCTATGATTTCCTCTGTAAACCGCTCGATCTCGGCCAGCTCAAACTCCTGCTGCAGCGTTGCGTCTATGTGTCCGAACTCGAACGGGAATATCGTCGCGTGCAAGACGGCGAGCGACCGGACATGTTCGAGGGGATGCTCGGCGGGAGCGATGGGATGCGGGACGTTTTCAAAACCATCAACAAGGTTGCCAAGTCCAATGTTCCGGTCCTGATCCTCGGCGAGAGCGGCACCGGCAAGGAAATGGTCGCCAACGCGATCCACCGCCGCAGCGCGTTCAAGGCCAAGCCGTTCATGGCGATCAACTGCAACGCAATCCCCGAAACCCTCATCGAAAGCGAATTGTTCGGGTATGAGAAGGGCGCCTTCACCGGGGCCAATACCCAGCGGGTCGGACTGATCGAGACTGCCGCCGGCGGAACCTTGTTCCTTGACGAGATCGGCGATCTGCCGCCGCCGGTTCAAGTGAAACTGCTGCGCTTCCTCCAGGAAAAACGCATCCAACGGGTGGGCGGCCGTCAGGAGATCGAGGTCGAAACCCGGGTGCTGGCCGCAACCCACGTTGACCTCACCAAGGCCATCGAGGCGGGGCGCTTTCGCGAGGATCTCTTCTACCGCCTGGCGGTGGTCATATGCAAACTGCCCCCGCTGCGCGAGCGGGGTGATGACATCATTCTTCTGGCAAAGGATTTCCTCAAGTGTTTCGGGACCCAGAATGGGCGGGACGGACTCGCGTTCTCTCCGCAGGCGCTTGAGGCCATCCTCCGGCATCCCTGGACAGGCAACGTGCGGGAACTCCAAAACCGCATTCAACGGGCGGTGATCATGGCGGATGACCGGAAAATCACGGAGGCCGACCTGGAACTCGAAGCACCTGCCCACAGCGCCGGCCCCGGCGACTCCAATGCGGCCAACCCTGCCAACGGGACCGCCGCAGCCCACGATCTCAAGACGGCGCGGGAGCACTTGGAGCGCGAGATGGTGCTCAAGGCCATCGAGCGTCATGACGGGAATATTTCAGCCGCAGCCAAGGAATTGGGGGTCAGCCGACCAACCTTCTACGAGCTGATGAGCAAACTCGGAATCTCCAAGGATTAAGACCTCCGACCTCTCTTCCTCTTGTCTTCTGTCTTCTGTCTGGCAGCGCAGCGATCTTTTGTCTTTCACAATCCCCCTGTTCCCGCAACTCCGCGCTGGTTTTCCACTCCCGGCATGATGGAATCCTGCGGTTCAGAATCACCTACTAACCATGAAAACCGTCCAACGCCTGATTTGCGGCACGGCAGCCATCTTGCTGCTCGCCACCCTACCGTCCGGATGCACCAAGAAAGCCAAGGTCGAGCGCAAGCTCGGCGCCGCCAAGGAGCATCTTGAAAAGGCTGACTTTGCGGCTGCCGAAATCGAGTTCAAGAACCTGCTCGCACTGGAACCCGGAAATCCCAAGGCACTCAAGGGGCTCGGCCTGATCTGGGTGAGGCAGGGCGCGACGTTTGAGGGTGCTCGCATATTGTCCGAAGCCAAGAACAAGCTTCCCAAGGATGACGAGGTCGGAGTCAACCTGGCGCTGGCCTTCTTGGACCTCGGCTTCGTCGCCGACAGCCGGAAGGAGCTTCTCGAGGTGCTCGACCGCACGCCAGCCCAAGGCGAGGCCCTGATGTTGCTTGCGGAAACCTCGCTCACTCCTGAGGCCATGACCGAATGCGAGGAGCGGATCACCCGTGCCAACGCCAGCGACCAGGCGTCGGTCTTGCTGGCTTCCGCCCTCATCGAATTGCGCCGCGGACAAATCGACGCCGGCACCCGCACGGTGGAGCGGGTCCTTGAAATCGCCCCGGACTTTCCCCGCGCCCTCGCCCTGCAAGCCACCCTCTTCAGGATGATCAAACTGCCCGAGCAAGCCCTCGCGCCCATGAAGAAAGCCTCCGATCTCGCCGGCCCGCGATCCAGCGAGAGAGACAATTATGCCAAACTCCTCATGGAACTCGTGCGCCCGGACGACGCGCTCGCCCTGCTCACGGAAGCGACCCGCTTGGCCCCGGACTACCTGCCGCACTGGCGCTTGCTCGCAATGATCGCCATCGATGCAGGCAACGATGCCGAAGCAGCGACGAACTTGTCCAAGGTCCTCGCGAAGAGCCCGCTCGATATTGAAGCCGGGCTGCTCCAAGCGCAACTTTGGATTCGTGGCAACGAGCCCGCCAAGGCGGTCGAACTGTTGGAAAAGGCCAACAAGACCTTTCCGTCTAACCTGCCGCTGGCACTCGCCCTCGCCAAGGCCTACCTCGCGGCGGACAATTCCTCCCATGCCTCCGAAATTCTGGACCGCGTGCTCGCCATCGCACCAAGGACGAGCGAAGCGGTCCTGCTGCGTTCCCGGATCTATCTCAAGGACGGCCAGCCCGCGGAGGCGATCTCCCTCATCGAACCGCTGTTCGCCGCTGAACCAAAGAACCGCACGGCTCAGGACCTTCTGGTGGCAGCCTACAGCGCCGCCAATCGCATCGATGACGCCGTCGCGATTCTTAAGCGCCAGGCTGCGGCCTCGCCCAAGGATGAGGACCTGCAACTCCAGCTCGGCCAACTCCTTCGCGCCCAGGGCAAAGCCGCCGAGGCCCGCGCCATCTTCGAGCGCCTGCTCGAACGCTCGCCGAACCAGCTTGAAGCCTTGTTCCAGTTGGTTTCCCTCGACCAGCAGGAGGGCAAGGGCGATGAGGCTTTGGCCCGCATCAACGCCTGCCTGACAGCTCACCCGGAGTCCCCGCAGGCGCACCTCGTCAAGGCCCAACTCTGCTTCGCCCGGAAAGACCACAAAGCCGCAGAGACAGCGGCCGAAAAGGCCATCCAACTCCAGCCTGAAAACACCGCCGCCTATGGCTTGCTCGTGTGTATTCTAGCCGCTGATGGCCGCGCGGACGAGGCGATCGCACGCTTCAGGAAATTGATCGAAGCCACGCCCGACAACCTCGTGGTGCGGATGAACCTCGGCACCCTGCTCCACGAACTCGGCCGCAGCGACGAGGCGCGGGCCTGCTTCGAGGAAATCGTGAAAATCGCGCCGAAGTTCGCGGCGGCATACAACAATCTCGCCGAAATCAATTTGATGAATCCGGAAAATCTCGACAAGGCGCTGGAGTACGCACGCAAAGCTCGCTCCCTCTCCCCTGACGACCCCTCGATCAACGACACCTATGGCTGGATTCAATGGCTCCGTGGCGACTACCGCCAAGCGCTGCCGCTTTTGAGGGAGGCTGCCAACCGCCTGTTCGACGCCCCTTCAGTGCAATATCACCTCGCGATGGCTCACTACATGATGGACCAAGTCCCCGAAGCCATGGCCGCTTTCGAAAAGGCCCTCGCGGTCACTGGCGGTTTTCCTGAAAAAGACCAGGCAGTGAGTCACCTTGCCATCCTGCGTGATGGCGAACAGTTGGACCTCGCCGCGCTGGAGCAACGGGTCAAGGAGGCCCCCAAGGACGTCGTGCTCATGGTGTTGTTGGCCAAGAAACGGACTGCTGCGGGCAGCCCCCAAGACGCCGCCGCCGCTTACCAAAGCGCCCTTGCCGTCAACCCGGACCTCGAAGTCGCCCAGGTCGGCCTGGCCGAACTCTACAGTTCGGCCCTCAACCAGCCCGACAAGGCCCTTGAGGCTGCCACCCAGGCCCGCAAAATCGCGCCGCAAAGCCCGCGTGCGGCGGCCGTGCTTGGTGCGGCGAAATTCCGCCTCGGCAGCTATGAAGAAGCCTACAACCTGCTGGCGGAGGCTGCCCGCAAACTCCCGGATGACCCCGGCGTCCAAGTTGATTACACCTGGGCCGCCTACAGCATGGGGCGCGTCGATGAGGCCCGATCCATCGCGAGCAAAATCGCCGCGAGCGATGTCACCCGGGCCGATGAAATCAAGGAGTTTCTGGCTTTCACCGCTCCGAATGCCGCAAGCGGCGACGACATGCCAGTGCTGGTTGAAAAGACGCTGGCGAAGCGAGCAACCTATGTTCCCGCCCTGATGGTTCGGGCTGCACTTCTGGAAAAGGCTGGCGAAAGCCCGGCGGAAACCTATGCCAAAGTACTCGGCGTGTTCCCGGAATTCAATCCCGCCCGCAAGGCCCTCGCCCGCGTTTACCTCGACGATCCCAAGCAGCTTGAGGCGGCGGAGAAACTCGCCAATGCCGCGCGGGAACGGCTCAAGGATGATCTCGAACTCAGCGGCATCCTGGCCATCGTGAATTTCCGCAAAGGCCAGTTCGACTACGCCGCCCAACTCCTCAAGGAGCTTTCCTCAAAGCGCCCGCTGACCGGACCGGAACTCTTCGCACTCGGCGTTTCCCAGGCCAACCTCAAGCGCGTCGCCGAGGCCCGCCAGACCCTCACCCAGGCCCTCGAAACCAAACTCCCGGCAGCCGATGCCGCCAAAGCCAAGGCTGCTCTAGACGAACTCGAAACGCCGGATGCCGATTATGGGAAATGAATGTCGGAATTGTTTACAATCACTGATGGAATTCTTTCCACCCTGTGGAGCCTACACGCAACAGAAACTTTTTTAATGATTCAAACATCCTCAAGATCAACGCGTTATGGCGTAGCAATTGATTTCTGGCACGGAACTTGCTGACATCCTTTCCTCAGCGGCTCAAGAACCGCCGAGGGAAATCCTCCAACTGAAAACTACAATCATCCACCCCAATGAAACCTAAATCATCTGCACGTCTTCTCGGAGCATCGTTACTGGTCGCTCTTGCACTGGGTTCTGCGGCCAATGCCGCGTTCATCACCGGAGGCATCTCCTTCACTGGAGCATACACACCTCAGAATGCAAGTGGGGTCGCCGTTTCTGACCTCAATCTCGCCAAGAAAATTGCGTTCGGGGCGACCACTGTTGGCTCCGGATCCGGCACTTTCGCGGCCATTCCAGGCGGCACCTCGGTCTCCATGTTCTCCCCATTGGTGTTCTCACCTCCCACGCTGCCAGGTTCAAACCTCTGGAGCGTGACCAACGCTGGCATTGTGTACTCCTTCCTTCTGACGTCCATGATCAATGGTGGCGTCACTGGCACCTATCCCGCAGTTCAGGGGCTTTCGTTGTCGGGCACGGGGACCCTTTCCGCCACTGGGTTCCAGGCGACGCCCGGAACTTGGATCGGAACCTTTAATTCCGGCGGCGGCACGTTTACCTGGTCTTCCAGCACTGCCAGCTCTCCGGTCCCGGATGGAGGCACCACGATGTCGTTGTTGGGACTGTCACTTCTGGGTCTCTACACTGCCCGCCGGAAATTCAGCAAACACTGAGTTGTTTTCCTAGGAGATGCGTTTCAAGGGTGTCTCGATAGTTTCACCAGGCTGGGAAAAATCCCAGCCTGGTTTTTTTGGGCCTGCTTCCCGGCAGTTTCCGGCATGGAACAGTGTCGCCGCTTCAGGTGTTCCTGCCGGAAACCCCGGCGAGGAGCTTCCGGTTTATAGGGCATCAGGGCCAATACCGTCAGTTTCGCCCCAACGTCACTGTTGGAGTGGAATGAATGCGGCGGGCAGAATGCCCAATACTGTTTACTTAGGACGTTTTGCCGGGAAAACTGGCGTCCCGCCTGTTAGGGAAGACAGCGCGTCCCGCCTGTCCGCCCATGAAGCGACAGGCTGGAAGCCCGTCGGCCCAGACAGGCGGGGACGCCTGTCCTCCTGCTAAGTAAACAGTATTGGGCAGAATGCCCGCACCACGGTGGACCGGGCGTTAGGCGAGCTCAGCCGAGCCGCATTTTGCCCGGATTCCTCTCTGGCCCCTGAAAGTTGCTAACCGGACCGTATTGGCCATCAAGGCGTGACAACGAAGCGGCAGAAGTGCTTCGGCCCAAAGGTGTAGATGACTTGGTTGGGGTCCGTGGTGTTGATACTTGGGTCGGGCGGCACGACATCCTCCCAGTCCGTGCCGTCGAGGGTGTCGGAGATCTGGAACTTGAAGGCTGCGCTCGCGTTCGGATCGCGGGGCCAAGCCCAAGTGAGGACACCGGCGCTGTTCACCACTGCTGGAATCGACGTGAAACCAGAACCGGTTTGGCCCATGAAGTATTCCACGCCGTTGGGCACACCGTCGTTGTCATGATCCAACCCAGCCGTCTGGTTGTCCGCGTAGAGGGCCGCCCAGACAGCGTAGTCACAACCGCTTTCATAAGCACCGAGGTCAATGGTGACGTTTTGGATCCGGACGTTTCCAGCCAGATCCAGCGCGGTGCTGCCAAAGGCATTATTGCCTCTGTTCCAAACGGGAGAGCTGCCCAAAACCCGCAGGTTGGCCGCCGAACTCGGGGCATTGGCCGCAGGCACGGCCCCAACAAACTGGGGATCATTCGCAGCCAGGGTGCCATCGAGATTGCCGCTGCCCCAGACGACGAGATTGCCGTCTTTGAAACTCGTCGCATCGGAGGCTCCTTCGATGAGACAGTAGTCAACATCGGGGTGGGAATCACCCGAATTCCCCAATTGTTCGGGAGCGGTGGTACTGCCACCGCTCGCTGAGTTTCCCCAAACAATACTGTTGCGCAGGACCGGCTCGGAGAGCGGAAAACCAGGAGGCGCAAAATTCTGCAAGCCGCCGCCCAAATTCCCTTGGACGCTGCAGTTTGCAATCCGGGGACTGGCCGAGAAATTGTAGATGCCTCCACCGTTGAGCGATTTGTTGCCGGAAATCTGCGAACTGGAGATGCCCAGGGAGTTCGTGCTGACACCGATCAGAAAGATGCCACCACCGTATCCGCCCGATTGATTGCCTGTGATCATACAGCGCTTGATGCTGCCCGACACCGCGTTGCCCCAGATGCCACCACCGTCGGCGGCACTGGAACAATCCCGGATGACGCATGCCTCGAGCACCAGTTCGCTTTGATAGGCCAAGATGCCACCGCCATTGCCGATCAGCAGGTCACCACCGACCGTGGCACTGACACAGTCCCGGATCGAACATGCCTCCATCACCAGATGGCACTGAAAGGCGTAGATCCCACCGCCATAGCCGCTCGTGTTATTGCCGTTGCGGAGGTGCAGCTTCTTAAGCGTCACATCGGGCCTCAGCGTGCCTTCGTCCTCTCCGATTCTCAGGATGCTGGAACTGTGGTCGCCGCTCAGCGTGACGCCGGAGGCCAGCGCGGACGCATCGATTGTGAGAGTCAGCCCCGTGGTCGTCAGGGCGCCACTGCTGAGGGTGATTGTGGCACCGTTCAGGGATTGGTCGAAGTCGATGACCCCGTTGTTGCCGGCGGCGCCCAGCACCTCACGCAGGGAGCCGGGTCCGCTGTCGCTGTTGTTGGTCACGGTGCCGGCCTGGACGCCTGAAATCACAAGCGCCACCAGGGGCAATAATACGGAATACTGGACTTTCATGGTTCGGAAGAAGCTGGAATACGTTGTCTATTTTACCCGAATTTCCCGACAATCCAATGACTTTCTTCCGAAAAGACGCTTTTTCGTTCATCCTGCTGAAAATGCGGGCGGCCCGGCGGATGGCAGGGGGCGGTTTCAAGCGCAAGCGCGGGGGACCTCATGACTGCCCTCACCGCAACTTGTGAAATAATCCGGGTTTGTGAAGGAAAAGGATTGACAGGCCGGGTCATACCCGTCACGGTCAGAGCCGACAACCTGCTGGGTACGAACAATGCGGTCGTGGTGACCCACACCGGGAGTGGGTCCTGTCTCGCGCGGCGTTGGACAACGAGTGAAATCTTCGACCTAACACAATAATGACATGACAACGAAAACGATGCATCAGATGGCGTGCGACAACGGGCGTTCGGAATGGCCTGCCAAGGGCGCGGGCACTTGGGTTTTTCGCCTGCTAGGATTGGCGGGGACGCCGAGTGCATGCCGGCGGCGCCTGGCGACTGGGTTGTTTTGCCTTGCCGTGCTCGTCCCGGCCGGCGGGTCAGTGGGTTGTGCGGACAGCCACTCTTCGCCGCCGGTGCCTGCGGAGGCCTATGTTTCCAAACCGAGCGGCAACCTCGCGCCCGGCGACGAGATCATTGTCACGTTTTCCAGTGCCCCCGAGCTGAACACCAAGCAGAAAATCCAGCCAAACGGCAAGGTCAGCCTGCCGACCATCGGCGCCGTCAGTGCCGCCGGCAAGACCGTCACCAGCCTCCAGGAGCAACTGACTTCCCTCTATCAACCCAGCCTTCAGGATCCGACGGTGGTGGTGACCCTGGCTGGCGCGGCGGCCGGGGTTTACGTGTCCGGCGAAGTGTTGCGGCCGGGCAAGATTCCGCTCGACCGGCCGATGACGGCGCTGGAGGCGGTGATGGAGGCCGGCGGCTTCTCCAAGTTTGCCAATCCCAAGCAGGTGATCGTCGTTAGAAATCAGGGCGGCAAGAGCCGGCGTTACGTCCTGAACATGAGCGAAGCCCTCTATGGCAAGGACAGCATTCCCTTCTACGTGAGGCCCTTCGACGTGATCTACGTCAAGCAGAGCAATTGGTGAGCCGTCAGGCCGCCACCGGGTGAAACGCGTGCCGCCGGATTGCCGCGCGAAGGGCGCTTGCTGGCGCTACCCGAACCGGGAACCCCAACACGTTGTTCGTCCTGTGATGCCCCTGCGTGCAGGGCGAGTGCTGGCGATGGAGCAAGGAGGACGGCCCGTCCCCACTCTGTCGAGCCACCAAACACTCGTCCCTCGATTCCCTCGAAAAGCGTCGGATTCGTTTACACCACCTGATAGGAATCTTTCCACTGACCCGTCGGCGTTACCCGTTGGAATATTTTTTTAGTGAGTCAACCAACTTATTATCAGCGTGTTACGTAGCATGTGATGACTCTTGGCACGGTATTTGCTGGTGATTTCAGCGTAAGCTCATCAACCAACACCAATTCTCCAAGAACAATATACCCCAGTGAAGAACATGAAAACAAAAACACCTATCTTGCGGCTTTCGGCGCTGGCAGCAGCCGCCTTCATCGCCTCCAGTCTCAACGCATCCGCCGTCAGCACCGTCAACATCAGGCTGGAAGCTGGCGCCCTCGGCAACATCGGTGCCGGAAACACCAATACCACGATCAATGGTGGCGGCACGCTCCAGTCGGACATTGCCAACAAGCTGGTCACCAGCACCACCACCGGGCAGGGCAGCATCCTGACCATTCAAACCGACGGCAAGGCCGGTCCCGGGACGGTGGCGGCTCCGCTCTTCGTGACGGTTACGGCACAGAGCCATTTGGACGTTGTGGATGGCAACATTGGTGATTTCCAAGCGGGTATCATCACGATGACGGCGGGCACGGGCGCGGCGAACGTTTACAAGGATCTTGGCCTTGGCGTCAGGGTGTTCACCGTCAACCAAACCACCGGCTTGCGTGCTTCGGGCGCAAATCCGGCGATCGAGGGCAGCTTCGAGGTGTCCGGCGGCACGGATACCTCAACTTTCGCCCAGCGGGGCAACGGCCCCCCTCACGTCGACGAACGGGTGAATTTCGCCTTCGCCGGTTCAGGGGTGCTCGGGTCGAGTATCAAAGTGGTTCTGACGAAGTATGACGGGGTCGGCACCTTGACCGCCGACCACCTCAACGGAAGCCAGGACATCTTTGACCTCATCGTTCATCGCACGGTTGGTGCTGACATCGTTCTCAACGGACTCAATCCGTCCACCACGGACACGGCGCACGGCTGGACCGCCGGCTTCCTGACCGCGATTGATTCGGCCAATGACGTTTGGCAGATCAATTTCGACAAGCTTCTGGGTCTCGGTGCCAACGATGTGGTGACCAGTTTCTCCATTCGTGCCAATGACGATGATCCCACCCACCCTGCGGGGACGGCCGAGCACTTCCTGATCGACGGACTCAGCGCGTCGACCAGCACGCCGCCTCCCCCTGTGCCCGATGGAGGAAGCACGATCGTCCTGCTTGGCATTGCCCTGTCGCTGCTCCCGGCGGCCAAGGCCTTCCAGAAGCGCTCCTAGCCCAAGTGGCGGCCAATGTCCGATTCACCAGGTCCACCAAAGAACCAACCCCAGCCCCGGCGAGCGCCCTGTCGCTCGCCGGGTTTTGTTTGGCCGTGGCCCACCGAAAAACGGCGACCCAAATCCGGCACTCCGGTCTTTTCGCTGGCAATAACCCGCCGGTTCTGTTTGAATCCCCGCATCGGTCGATCTTGATTCGGACTCGGCGGAAGCCGAATCCGGGGGAAGGATCACCTGAAACGTCAATCAACTCGTTCAATCCATGAAAAGCCCCCTTGATTCGACTCTGGCAGCCATTTGGCAGCGAGTGAGGTCCCATTTTTTCCCATTCCTGGCGCTGCTGACGTTGGCGGTCATCGCGACAGGATGTTCGGCCGAGGCCCGGAAGTCCCGCCACCTCAGCCGTGCCAAAGGCTTCTTTGATGCCGGCGACTTCGACAAGGCGAAAATCGAATACATGAATGTCCTGCAAAAGGACTCGCAGAACGTCGTCGCGTTACAGCAACTCGGGATCATGTGGTTTGAGCAGGGGGCACCACTCCGGGCCTTCCCCTATTTGACGAAGGCCGTGGAACTGGACCCGGACAATCTTTCCGCCCGGATCACGCTGGCCCTTGCCTACAACGACATGGGTTCACCGCATCGGGCGCGAACGGAAGCCGTCGCGATACTCGACCGGGAACCGACTCATGCCGAGGCGCTCATCCTGCTGGCCGAAACCTCTTCGTCAAAAGAGGACATCAGCTATGCCGAGCAAAAGCTGCAGCAAGCCAAGGATCCCGACCGAGCCGCGCTTCACATTGCCGCCGCAGACTTGGCGGCCCGTCGGGCGGACCCGGTCGCCATGGAGAAGGAGGCGCAACTGGCGCTGGCGCTGGATCCGAAATCCGTTCTCGCGCAATTGGCGCTGGCGAATGCGTACCTGGCGAAGAAGGATTATGCCAAGGCGGGCGAAGCGTTCAAGGCGGCGGCGGATCTTGCGCCGTTGCGTTCGTCGGCACGTATCAAGCTGGCCGAATTCAAGTTGGCCACCGGGGCGGCACCAGCGGCCAAAGCCCTGCTTGAGGAGTTGAGCAAGAAGGTTCCCGACTACTTGCCCGCGTGGCGGCTGCGAGCGCAACTGGCTTTTGCGGAAAAGAACCATGACGAAGCGCTCGCCCTGCTGGAGAACGTGTTCAGCCGGGATTCGGCCAACATTGAGGCGAGGCTGCTTCAGGCGCAAATCTGCTCAGTCAAAGGCGACGCAAAAAAAGCCGTCTCGGTCCTGGAATCCCTGCACAACACGTTTCCGAAGCTTCCGGCACCCGCTTATCAACTCGCCCGCGCCCATTTGCAAGACTCCAATCCCGCCCAGGCCCGTGCCGTCCTGGAACAGTTGGTGACCGCCTATCCGGACAATGCGGAAGCCATCCTGCTGCTGGCCAGGCTCAATCTGAATGCCGGCGACGCCCAGGCCATGGTGACCCTGATGCAGGGGCTGCTCAAGAGCCATCCCTCCCTCGTGGCCGCGCAACTGATGCTGGCCGAGGGATTTCGCACGCTGGGGCGCTTCGATGACGCCGCCGCAGTGTATCGGGATCTGCTCAAGGCTTCTCCCGACAACGCCTCCGCCCACTTCATGCTCGGGATGATCCTGCGCCAGAAGGGCTCCCTGCCGGAAGCCCGCGCGGCCTTGGCCAAGGCGCAGGAATTGCAGCCGGACGACCTGCTTGTCACCTATGAATTGGTTGAGTTGGACATTGCTGACAAAGACTTCTCCGCAGCCCACCAGAGATTGGCGAAGCATGTTCAGAAGGAGCCGGGGGTCTCGGCCGCGCACTTGCTGGATGGCAAGGTATTCGAGGCCGAAAAGGATTGGGACCGGGCGGAGGCGGCTCTCCTCAAGTCCCTGGAACTGGATCCCGCTTCAGGTGCCGCCTACAACGAATTGATCGGCATCTACATCGCGTCCGGAAAACTGCCCGAGGCCAGCACCCGCCTGGAAGCCCATCTGGCCAAGAACCCGGACGACCCGCGCGCGCTCATGACCTCCGCCTTGATCTATGAAAAGCTCAACGAGTTTTCCAAGGCCTGTGACGCTTACGAGAAAATCCTCGCCAAGAATCCCGATATGCTCGTGGCCCTCAACAATCTGGCGGACATCTATGCGCAGCGGATGAATCAAGTTGACAAAGCCTACGAGCTGGCACGCAAGGCCAGGAAGCTGAATGCGACCGATCCGGCCATTGCCGACACACTCGGCTGGATTTTTTACAAGCGCGGGGATTTCCAGCAAGCACTCGGGTTGCTCACCGAAGCCTCCGCCAAACTTGCGGAAGTCCCCGAGGTCCAGTTTCACCTGGGCATGGCTGCCTACATGATGGGCCAGACCGAGGTCGCCCGCACGGCGCTCAAGCTGGCCACAGCGGCGAAAGCGGATTTCGCGGGCAAGTCCGATGCTCAGGCCAAGCTGTCCTTGCTGGAAAGCACGAGCGATCCTAACAAGCCCGTGGCGGTGGTCGATCTGGAGGCAGCCCTACAGAAACAACCCGACGATCCGCTGCTCCAAACGCGACTCGCCGAGGCTTATGAGCGCCAGGGAGACAATGACAAGGCCGTGGCTGCCTACGACAAGGCGCTCAAACTCAATCCCAAACTCATCGCCCCACTCGTCAAGCTCGCGCAACTCCAGGCCGGGCCGCTGAAAAACCCGGACAAGGCCATGGAATTGGCCACCAAGGCGCGGGAGCTTGCCCCGCACGATCCGCGGGTCGCCGGCGTGTTGGGGGGTATCACCTATCAGGCAGGGGACTACCCCAAGGCCTACAGCCTGCTTCAGGAAAGCGTCGGCGCTCTGCCGGACAACCCAAGCGTGCTGCGTGCTCTGGCCTGGGCTTCCTACAGCCAAGGCAAGGTGGACGAAGCCCGCAAGTCCATGCAGCATGTCTTGAAGGCATCTCCCACGCCGGCCCAATCCGATGACGCCACGTCCTTTCTCGAACTGACCGCCCTCGACCGGGGCGCGAAGGATCTCGCGGCATCGCTGCCCAAGGTCGAGGGCGTCCTCAAGAAGAATCCCAAGCATGTGCCGGCGCTCATGGCGCGGGCAGCCCTTCATGTCGAGGGCGGGGAAGCGAAGCCGGCCGCTGAGATCTACGCGAAGGTATTGGCGATATTCCCCGATTTTGCGCCGGCGCAGAAATGGCTGGCCGCCTTGTATGCCACCGACCCGGCGAACGTCCAGAAGGGCTATGATCTGGCGGTCAAGGCACGCGAGACGCTTGGCGAGGATGCGGAGCTGGCCCGGATTCTCGGCGGGCTCGCCTATCAGCGGAAGGAATTTCCCTATGCCGCCCAGCTCCTGCAGGAAAGCGCGAGGAAACAGCCCCTGGATGCCGCGAGCCTTTATGCTTTGGGCAAGTCGCTGCTGGCAACGAAGGAGATGCCGGAGGGCAAGGCAGCATTGGAAAAAGCGCTGGCCGCAGGCCTAAAGGACCCGCAGGCCGCGGACGCCAAACAGGTGATCGGGAAATTAAAGAAACAGGATTGAGCCTCTCGGTGGGCGAAGCTTGGAGGTTGCCTCAATTCTCGGTGGGGCATGCCCGATTTCATCAAATTCAGCCACCATACTTGTCCATGGGGGTGCCGGAAATTATGGAGAGTACCGGACGACGGCAGTCAGTGGCTGGAAAATCTCAGCAAGAAAAAGCCGCTTCCAGACTGACCGGAAGCGGCTTTTTCGTGGATTTGTTAAGCGGCTCAAGCACGCCTGCGGCGCAACGCCAAACCGAGGCCAGCCAAGGAGACCAGAAGAGTGGAGGACGGTTCGGGAATGACGTTGAGATTATCCATTACAAGAGCGTTCGAACCGAAGCCATTCACATCGCCCTTGGTCCAGGAAACATTGAACTTGTCAGTTACGGCGGTGGGCGCCACGGCCAAGCCGACGCCACCGTCACTCAATATAATCCGGTTGCCGCCGCCATCAAAGACTGCGGAAGCAATTGTAAGATCGAAGTTGGTTTTTGTGGGATCCGCATTGGGGGTGAAGCTCAAGTTGAAATGGTACTGAGCAGAGTCAAAAACAGCCATATTCAGCTCGACTGTAGGTCCGGCACCCACTTTGTAGCTCAAATTCCACTTGCCAATATCCCCTTCGGCATCCGGAGTAAGTGATTGTGCGTCCGGGGTGAACGCGACCGAAAAAACATTGTTCAGCCCGTTTGAGATAGATACTCCGAAAATATCGCGCTGCCCAAATGCACCATTTGCAGTGCTACTGTCGGTGAGCAGGAAATCGAAGCTTATGTGGTTGCCAGCGGCAGCTCCGACCGTGCCGACGTAGTCCTGAGACAATATCACGGAATTCCCCACGGGTTGATAAGTCACAAGACTAGCATCCCCCAAGATCATAACATGGCTAGATAAAGACGGCTGGTACGGATTCACATTCAACGTGTCCACCGTTGAATATTGGTCCGTTGGGTCGTTGACGCTCCAACCAGTTTGGGTGGCCATATCGGTCCATCGGGGAATGGAATCGAAATCGTTCGAATAGGTGGCACCATAAAGGCAGGAAGTGAGCGCCGAGGCTGTGAACAAAACAAATACCGAGGGCTTCATGTTGCGCTATTGGGGATTGTGGTGGGGAATTTCAAACAAGGGATTGTGACGCGACGCTTGGTCAGTATCTGCTGACCACGGGTTTGGGGACAATTATGACGACCGTGATTGGAGCATGAGCACGCTCGGCCATGGCCGGTGCAACCAAAAATGCGGCAAATCCGCCGAGGCATGCAACCAAAACAAGTTTTCTTACGAAGGTTTTCATAACGCGGCAACAAAACCAGAATCGGGCCGGGGTGGCAACAATTATTTTCACTTTTTTAAAGCCCATTCGAGAAATCCGGGCTGGATGACGGAATGAGTGCTCATTTGGGCGGTTGGGACGGGATGAAACCCTCGATTTGAGGCTTGCCTTTGGCGAATTGGCGGATTCGTTGCAAAGCCCCATCGCGGGATGCGTGGCCCCCCCCGGGCTTCAAAAGGTCCAGAGAATCGGCCCGCCGGAGGGCTTCGGTCCAGAGTCCGGCGGTTCGCTGCGGATCGAGCGTGGCCCAGGCCTCCGCCTGCCGCAGTGGTCCGGCCACCCAGGTCGGGTCCAGCGCGCGTTCGATGGCAAAGGAGCGGTCCGCCAGTTCGAATTTGTCGTCGAATTGCAGGGCGAACACACCTTGCAAGCGCAAGAGATCGCGGTCGAGCGGGACAATCCTGGTGGCGGGTTGGAGCAGGGTCAGCGCCTTTTCAAGAAGATCCTGCGAGGGCACGGGTTGGTAGGTTTCGCCTTTGGCGAGAGCGGCTTTCTGCAGGACCTGGTCCTGGCGGTAGAGATCGAGCGCTTGTTCGCTGGCTTTTGGGACCGCGGTGAATGCGGGTTGGGGGCCGCCCCACCACTCGGCTCGAATGAGGAATGCGCTTGCGGCAAGCAGCGCCAAAGCGGCGAGACGGAATGGCCAGACTCTGGGGGGATCCAGTGGTGTATCCGCTGCCGGTGGTCGCAGCGAGAGGGCGAAGAGGAAAGCGGCGCTCCACGCCAGGGTGATGCGGTGGCCGGGGACGTCGAAAAGCCCGTGGATGGGGACAAGCAGGGCGGCGATCAGGCAGGCACTGCGCACGGCGCGTTCCCTGCCAGTTAGAATGTCCCGCAGGGATTTTCTCGAGGCCAGCAGCACCAGCGCCGCCAGGGCAAGAGTGGCTGGGATCCCGGTCTCCGAGGCCAGCCACAGCCAATCGCTCTCCGGATGGTAATTGTCCGAGTCGTTGGCAACGGCGGTGAGTTTCCGGTATTGGGGGAAAATATAATGGTATTGTCCTGCGCCGATGCCGGTCCAGGGAAACTCCCGGATCAAGCCTAGGGTGTCGAGGGCTGTTGGAATCCGGAAATCCAGGTCGCGTGCGGAATCCATTTCCGCTTTCCCTCCTTCCAGAACTTTGGAGTCTGCCGGGTTGATCGCGAGGTTGGTCTGCTCCACCGTCTTGGTAAGGCGTGCTTTCACCCCGCTGTCGGCGATGAAAAACAGCCCCGTGGCCGCCAGCGCGATCAAACCGAGTGCCCGCAGGCCGTGTTTGCCAAGGTAGCGCGTGCCTAACATCGGGAACCAGCCGAGCCCGCCGATGGCCACCAGCACGACGCCGCTGCGGCTGACCGACCAAGCGGCCACCGCCCACAGGCAAACGCAAGTGCCGGCGAGGGCCACGATCATGGCGAGAAAGCGCTTGTCGCGCAGGGCTTGCAGCACGCTGCCCAATCCGCAGATGGACCCCATGGCCAGATAGGTGGCGGTGTGATTGCGGTTCGGGAAAAACCCGAAATGCGCCTCGCCGCCGGCAGGGGATGAATCTTGCATGAGCCTTGCGAGGATGGCGTAGGCGGCCACTCCAACCGTGAACGCCAGCGCCCAGAACAGCACGCGGGATGGCGAGGGACGGTGGCCCGCCAGCCACAACCCGGTGAACAGCGTGATGGCAAACAAGGCCAACGTCTCGGCCGCCAGGCGCGACTGGATGACGACCAACGAGCCGGTTTCGACGCCGAGGTCGGCAAGGTTCCGCCGCCATTCCGGTATCGCAAACCACCCCGCCGGTAGGAACGTGGCTGCGGCGGCGAGCACAAAAACCCCCGCCAGAATCCACCACAGGCGCGGCAGGGCAACCAAGGGGGGGCATGACAGCATCAACAAGCCGACACAACCTAACAACACTCCGTGAAAACCCGCCCACGGCCCCGCCACGAAGAAGGTCGCCAACAGCAAGAGCGCCCAGAATGAACCAAAGACAAATCGCGAATCCAACTCCGCCCCATCGCGGCTCTCTCCACCTGCACGCCGCCTTGTTTGCCCGTTGCGACCGTCGCTCATGGGGCGCATCCAAGCCGAAATGGCCAGCCTGTCAACCATTGATTGCGTGCTCTCACGTTTCGATCGGCGGATAGACATTCTCGGTTTCCCCGACATCATCGCCCGTGGCCAGGCGGCTGTGGTTGACGCCGTAGAAAAAGTAGATGAGCAGGCCGATGGCGAGCCAGATGCCGAAGCGGATCCAGGTGAGGATCGGCAGGCTCAACATCAACAGAACGCAGAAAATCACACCCAACAGCGGCACCAGCGGGACCAGCGGCACCCGGAACGGCCGCGCCCGGGTGGCGTGGGTGCGCCGCAGGATGATCACCCCCATGCAGACCAGCGCGAAGGCAAACAGCGTGCCGATATTGGTGAGGTCGGCCAGCGAACCGATGTCGGCAAACATCGCCACTCCGCCCACCACCACCCCGGTCCAGATCGTGGTGATGTGGGGGGTCCGGTAGCGGGCGTGAATCCTGGCGAAATACGGCGGCAGCAGGCCGTCGCGGGCCATCGCCATGAAGATGCGCGGTTGGCCCAGTTGAAAGACCAGCAGCACCGAGGTCATGCCGGCCAAGGCACCGGCGCTGACCAGGGCCTGGGCCCACGTCCGCCCGGCAAAAGCCGTCGCCACCGCAGCGGAATCCCCGAGATAGGCCGTGTAATGTTTGATCCCCGTTAGAACGCCGGACATCAGCACATAAAGCACGGTGCAGACGATCAGGCTCGCGAGCATGCCGATGGGCAGATCGCGCTGCGGATTGCGTGTTTCCTCCGCCGTGGTGGAGACGGCGTCAAACCCGATGAACGCGAAAAACACGATCGCCGCCCCGCTCATCACGCCGCCGAAGCCGCTTGGCATGAACGGATGCCAGTTGCCCGGATTGACCAGGAATGCGCCGAAAGCGATGAAAAATACCACGACCGCGACTTTCAGAATCACGATCATGCTGTTAGCTTTTGCGCTTTCGCGAATGCCATACACGAGCAGGATGGTGACCACCGCCACGATGACCAGTGCGGGCAGGTTCAGCGCGACCGGATGGCCGGCTATCACCGGCAATGCGGTGGAGGAAAAATCCCCCAGGGCCTCCCCGCCTTGCGCCAGCACATCCTTGGCCGTACGCAGGTCTGCCACCGCCCACAGCGGAAACCTGAGTCCTAACAAACTATCGCATAGTTTCACGAAATAGCCGGACCAACCCACCGCCACCGCCATGTTGCCCACCGCGTATTCGAGGATCAGGTCCCAGCCGATGATCCACGCGACGAGTTCGCCGAGGGTCGCGTAGGTATAGGTGTAGGCCGAACCAGACACCGGAATCATCGCGGCGAGTTCGGCGTAACAAAGGGCCGCGAAACCGCAGGCGATGGCCGCGATCACAAACGACAGGACCACCGCGGGCCCGGCTCCCGGCCGCCCCAAAACCATCGGCGCATGGGTGACCCAGGATTGGATGAAGTTGATCACGGGCGTGGCCAGGTTACCGGCACTGGCCTGGGTCGCCTCGCCCGCGGCGGCGGTGCCGGTCATGGCGAATATCCCCGAGCCAATGATGGCGCCGATGCCCAGGCACGCCAGATCAAAGGCCGTGAGTGTGCGCTTCATCATGCGCCCGGGTGCGGCGGCTTCAGCTATCAAGCGGTCCGGACTCTTGGTACGCAGGAGTTTGTTCGGCACGGGATTTCTCGGTTAGAAGATCGGGTCGCCGGCCGTTGCTGAAGGCGACCGGACGATAATGCGTCCCGCTGCGCCCTCGCCAGTGGACGTTGCCCGCTTGTGCCGATCGATTTGAAAGTCAAGCATGTGCGCGTGTTTGTGGCGGGTGGAAACGCGAGGTGCTACTGGCTGAGCAGCATCCAGATCGGTTGCGGCCAGATGCCGAAGAGCAAAACCGCGAATGTTAGTATGGCGATGCACGCGGCGCTGAGCGGGGGCAGGATGATCGGGATGTCATCGGCTGGCGGCGTCCACCACATGGCACGGATGACCTTGAAATAGTAATAGAACCCGGCACCGGCTGCGATGGTGGCGATGCCCACCGCCCACCACAGGTGAGCTTGCACTGCCAGGAAGAACACGAAGAACTTGCCAATAAAGCCGGCGGTGAGCGGCACCCCGGCCAGCGCGGCTAGCAACACGGTGAGGGCCAGCGCCAGCCGCGGATTGGTTTTGCCCAGCCCGTTGAAATCGGCAATGTTTTCGCCATCGCGCTGGATGCGGACTTGGGCAAGAACGAAGAACACGCCCAGCGTCATGAGCAGATAGGTGGCGAGGTAGAACGACACGACTTTGGCGGCGCTGAGTTCCGCATCGAAGGCTTGCCAGGCGGCCAGGGCCAGCAGCAGGAAGCCGGCATGGGCGATGGAAGAATAGGCCAGCAGTCGTTTGAAATTGGTTTGCGGGATGGCAGCAAGGTTACCAAACAGCAACGTCGCACATGCGCTAATGAGCAAGAGCGTCATCACCGGTCCGCGCGTGAACGGGCTCGCCAGAAACGGTTCGAGAAAACGAATGGCTAGAATAAAGCCGGCCGCTTTCGAGCCC
>Ga0209697_10001619_pt1 | contig 34253 bp, 21 predicted proteins | sample AliMusrvi5mmetaG_FD_184115 | JGI IMG/M metagenome (GOLD analysis project Ga0209697, IMG submission 184115) | Freshwater lake bacterial and archeal communities from Alinen Mustajarvi, Finland, to study Microbial Dark Matter (Phase II) - Alinen... | ecosystem: Environmental > Aquatic > Freshwater... | reverse complement strand
ATTATTAACATTAAACAGCACATGATCGCCGCCAAATTGATCATAATGATCTAGACGCGTTTCTGTCGTCGTCAACCAATTACCCCATTCCATTTCCGCGCGGGCGATAGGACTTAATAAACTATTAGTTAAGCTATTAACTTTAGATAAATTATTAAGGTTTTCTCCATGTTGTTGTTGACCATCAACCCCCCAGATTAAACTCAAGGATTTATTACTTTGCTTATTCAAAGCTATTTTATGGGTGTTTTTCCAATGTGCTAACAGTAATTGAGTGGTTAAATTCATTGAGCAACAATGGGGTAAAGTACCTATTCTTCCAATCTGTTGATCTTGGGTAAAACCAACTTGCAGGGCACTATCCCAGTGCTCGGAGAGATGATAAAAAGCCTGACTCTGAGCCACCCAGGTTTGTTCCTTTACTAAACCATTAGGATCAGCTTTCCAGCCTCTTGTACCATTCGATAGTAATCCAGGGCCATCAGAACCGTCTCTGCTATTCACATAATATAAGCTACTTTCTACACTCAGCGCTTTGAAGTGCTTATCCCAGCGCAATAAGCCGGTACTCAATTGAGAGTTTTTAGTTTCGTTATTACCGCCATTACTGGGACTAGCTTGGCTGATACCCTCAAAGATATTGCTTTGCCCACCGGCAAAGCTCCAATTCCCTAACTTATTTTGCAGACCCAGACCTACGTTGTTACGCACCGTACCAAAACTTCCGCCTTCAGTATGCAAAAAAGCTTGTCCATCATTTAATTTTCGACTCGAAAGATTAATAGCACCACCTAAGGTTCGACTACTGCTTTGAGCTTCATCATGGCCACGGTCAACAGACACGCGATTAAGTAAGTCCAAGGGGTAATGGCTTAAAGGGAAAAAGGCGGTAAAGTTACCAAACAAAGGGATACCATCTAAATTGACCAGGCCTAAGCCACCACCTGCCCCTCTTAAAATGATATTGGATGCTGAGTTACCGTTAGATTGTGAAATGCCTGTGCTGGGAAGGCCTCGTAATACGCCATTTAAATCAGCTCTGTTTACAGCATCTAAAGATGCACGATTAAATTCAGTACTTGAATGGGCTGGGTTATTGATGTTGTCATTAACATCGTTGCTTACAATTATGTCCGGTAAAGCAAGCACTTCAGTATCACTGGCCTGCGCGGCAGTTAATACACTGACACTGCAGAATATGAGTAGACACTTTATATAAAATTGATTGGGTTTAATTTTCATTAACGGGCGTCTTTATCCATCATTTTCGGCAATGAAAACTGTTTTTGTAGTAGGGAGTTAAAATTTGGACTTTTAGTAATTAGCACATTACACCTGTCCTCTTAAACCCAGAACCTGATCTATCGTTTGTATAAGCACAGTTTTATCAACAGGCTTTGAAAGGTAGTGACTAAAGCCAGCTACTCGCCCACGCTCTATATCCTCTACCATTGAATTCGCAGAGAGGGCAATTACTGGTATAGTCTTGAGCACATCATTGGCCTTTATTGCTTTCAGTACCTGATAGCCATCCATTTCTGGCATATTAATATCAAGTAAAATAACATCAGGACATTGTAACAAGGCTTGTGCAATAGCTAGCGTTGAATCTTGAAGGGTGGCTAACTTAAGATGTGAAAAAGCACGGAACATATTTGCAGTCAATTTCAAATTTGAAGCATTATCATCAACGTATAACACTTGATATTGGCATGACGATTCAGGCATTTTGTAAGTGTTCTTCTCAGTACTAGGCAATCGAATAGCTGACGTTATCGGCTCATCAACATCGGTCAATAGTGGCATAGTAATCCAGAAGTGACTACCTACGCCCTGCTCACTTTTTACACCTATGGTACCGTCCATTAAATTTACTAGTTTTTGGACAATACTCAGGCCTAAACCCGTTCCTTCAATATCTTCAGTGGTCGTCAAGCGCACATAGGGATCGAATACTTTTGCTAGTCGTTCAGGGTCCATGCCTATGCCAGAATCAATAACATGGATCGTGTAAGTTTTAGTGTCATTCAGTTCGACACTAATATCTACAGTACCTTGGTTGACGTTATATTTTATAGCATTGGCAATTAAATTCAGTAGTAATTGAATAAGTTGAGTGCGATCACAAAGGGTAAAAATATCCTGCTTATGCTGGTAGCGTAACTTTATCGCCTTTTTCTGAGCCAATGGACGTGTTAAAACCAAGCAGTCATCAATGATAGTAGAAATGTTTTCGGGACGCAGCGTTAAACCTATATGACCTGATTCAATTTTAGACAGATCCAACATTTGATTAATAAGCTGCAGTAGATGAGTCCCCCCTTTTAAAATTTCCTGCACAAAATCTAATTGCTCTGTCGTTATTGAATTATCCATCTGTAGTAACTCAGAATAACCCAGAATGGCATTCAACGGTGAACGCAGTTCATGACTCATGTGGGAGACAAAAACTGACTTGGCTAGATTAGCCTGGTCGGCCATTTTTTTGGCTAACTCCAGTTCCTTAGCTAATTTAACTCGCTCAGTAACATCTCGCTGTATAAATAAAATGTGAGTCGGTTTATTGTCGATATCGTATATCAGACTAGAATTAACTTCGCAGCTAAAATGACTACAATCTTTTCTGACCATGTCATACACAACAGCACCTAAACTATTGCCTTTTAATAACTGGGCTATCATGTTTGTCACTGTTTCATGGGAACTGATATCGATTACATCAAAGATAGACTTTCCCAGCAACTCTTCCTTGATATAACCCCACATGAACATGGTTTTATCAGAAACGAAAGTAATCATGCCTTCAAGGTCGGATATACCTATACCGTCTGGCGACAATTCCAAAATGGTTCTTAATTTTTCTGCTTGGGTTTTTAGGGCTATTTGTTGGGTAACAGAGGCGCTATGCGCTTCAGTTGCAGCCGCTAATTTTAATCTACTATTTTTCAAGTAAACAGTACTGGTTTCATTCTCTTGATGGAGAAGTCGAAAGCGATCAGTTAGATAAAAGGTAAACACTAACAACCCAAAACATGAGCCCAATTGCAAGCCGTTTAGGCTATAAAAATTAGTCTCAATGAGCCCCGCTGCGTGTAACTCACGAATTAGTATGCCAATGATGAGTAAAGAAAAACCTACACTTAAAAAATAGGCATTAGTTTGTTTTTTTAGGCAAGCGATCACCAAAATGATTATGACAAAAACTGTAGTAAGAGTAATTAGGATATTAGCAAATATGGCCAATTTAATGCTATATGACACTAACATAGGCATTATAAGATTCAGAGCTATTAACCCTTTAGCTATCAAACTAAGTCTAGGCATCAGTTGTTTTAGCTTCAGTACTCGATATATAAACAATAATTGAGACGCAAAAAAGAATGAAGCAAAAATTAATAATCCTCTTTCTGTTAACCAAGGAGTGTGCGGCCAAACATAGGTAGCGCCAAAGCCTCGACTCACTATAAAGGAAAGAGCCATAAAAAAAATCATGCTCAAATAGCAATAATAATCAATGTCCTTTGTCGCGATTGCTAACCCTAAAGTAAACAAGAAAATGCTTATCATAATACCAAAAAAGAACGTCTGAAAACCATACCTACCTAACTCTTGCTTTTGAAAGGCACTGGGCTCCCATAAATTCGCTTCTATGAACATAGCGTTAGGAGTGGCGCACCTTATGTAAATAACGTTTTGACTGTGTGCAGAAATTTGCACGGGAAAAGCAAAAATAGTACTTTCATAGGCCCTATTTTCGTAAGGCAAGGCATAGCCGGTATGAATGGTTTGATGATTTTTATGGTCAATCTGCCAATAAAAATCTATGTTTTTCATTAAAGTGTAATTAAGTTCAATGACTTTTTCTATAGGCAGGTCACTGCTATTATCTATGATTAAACGTAACCAATAAGCTGACGATGTAAATCTTAAGTTGATCGATTTAGTCGATGATAGATTGGTTTTAAAGGAGGAACTCAGAGATTCTTGCTCTATATCCGCGAGTGTTAGTTGTTGGCTGGCATCCTCTAAAATACCTATATAGGGTGTCAGTGAAATCGATGGCTTTGCACTACTGTTAACATCTAAATATTCATCAGATACGGCAACTGAGAAGTTTGTTATCAGCATTAAAAAAATTAGACACGTTATGAAGTTCTTTAATTTAACTTCAAATAGATACCTATTTTTATAGCTTAGGCCCTTTGCTTTCAAAGCTAAAAACGATCTAAACTAATTAGTGCAGATAAAGATTTAATCTTTAACTTACGCATTACTGCTACTTTATATTGCTTAGCCGTAGGAAGAGAGACCCTTAAGGTTTCAAGTATTTCGGTATTGTTATAGCCTAAAATCATGAGATCGTAGACCTCTCTTTCGCGCGGTGTCAGAACCATTAATCGAGTCTCTAAGGCGCTTTTATTGATTGCCGATTGAATAGTTTGCATAGCCGATTCAAAAGCAGTTTCAACTGCCGCTTTTAATTGCTGCAGGTTAACCGGTTTAAGTAAAAAATCCACTGCACCTTGCTTTAAGGCGGTAATTGATTGGGGGACGCTAGATTCTCCACTGAGAAAGATAATAGGCATAGTTCGCTCTAAACGAGCCATTTCAGCTTGTACTTCAATACCCGTCATTTCGGGCATATTCATATCAGTGATAAGAATTGAGGGACTTACTTCAGGTATAGCCTTTAGAAAATCAATAGCATTACTATATAAAAAGGTTATATAACCCATTTGAGTAAGCATAATATTTAAAAGCTTAGTCATAGCCATATCGTCATCTAATATAAAAATATACTGTGCAGAAAATGAGCCAGTATCGACTGAAGTAAGCATTTTAAATAACCAAGCATTATCGTACGGTTTATATTTTGTTATATCCTACCTTATAATGCAATCATACGTTCGAAGGATATGTATTTCATATTCATACTATACATAAATACGCATCATTTTTAAACCCAAGCCATAGCACTTTCTTGATAACCGCTTTGTGACTATACTATTAATCCGCTATCCCCGAATTATTAGATTATGGCCGCTACAAAAGTTTTTTTAAATGTCCCTTTTACTCAAAAAGATGAAGCGAAGGCGCTAGGAGCAAGATGGGATGCCACACAAAAGAAATGGTATGTTTTAGATGATAAAGACCTAAGCCCGTTTAGCCAATGGCAATCACAGACTGTACTTGGATCTAACCATAAAAAAATGGTAGAGACACCTGCGACTGTATCAACTAAGAGCAGCAAAGCTGGCACTGTGACTATTGCGCAGCATAAAGAATTTGTAGCTTATAACGGTGAGTTGCCACCGTGGCATTAAGTATTTTAAATGGATTGGCGAACACATAAGCTATGTAACTTCTTCTAGAGACCTCATAACCACAGATGTTTTATTTTTACGGGTGAGAATAATACACGGATGATAAACACAGAAATTAGGGTGGGCAAACGAAGTAAGCCCCCCTTATTGCGTTTAATGATGATTTCTTAATTTAATAATGAATAAACTTCTTCGCAACTAATGATGTTTTTATCACTGTGGATAATATAGTCAGCTAGTTTTGTTATAGCCTTCCAATTTTTACTATCACTAATAAAATCCCCTGCTGCTATGAACAATTCATCTAATTTTTCTTCTTGCCGCTGTTTGTCTTTAGAATAACTTTCTAAGTATTCCCAAGCCAGAGCTAGATCTGAGTCACCGCCATAATTTTTCAATGCTTTTAAATCGATTAACTGATAATTAAAGTGCTCATTATCATTAAGATAAGATTGCTTAGCTTCGGCTAAGGGACCAATGAGTAAGTTAATAATATCGGTTTCAAAAGCCACTTGATATTCTCTTACTAATGGCGCGACACTTTCATCAATACTTATTAATTTATCCGTTAAGACATCAACATTAAAAATAAGTGATTGTATTAAACGCCCACCTTCAACTCTTGCCACACTATCATCAGAATCAACCAATAAGTTATTACACTCCTCATCATGCTGACTTAAGTCTTTAATGACAATTTGAAAAAAAACCGGCTGCTGCTGCCTTGCTTTGTTATTTACACAAATAGCAATGGCGTGACCTGCTTCATGAAAGGCAATGCTATGTGTAAAGTTTTGTAATCTATTGCGAATAGATCTATGGCTAATATTATTACGTTTCATTTTGTATAGAATAGCGAATGAGATAGGGAATTTTTACGCTGTAATTAAGTACAACTAAAGTATTTATGAACATTAAGTGATTGATATAACTCAAGAGTCATGTAGATCGGGTTAGTACAGCTCAAATCAGAAAACAGATGCACTATTAGTTAATGTCATAAAGCAGAAACTAAATATCTAACATCAATAAAAAGCCGCTTAAGGGCCATTGTCTAAGACATCAAATAACTTGGTTTCTGAGAGTGCATTCTATATACAAACCCTAAAGACGCACAATACGTAGAAATACGTATTTGGAACTGTTTTTTAAGAAAAAACAGTTTAGTCGTGTTGATGCACTATTAATCGATGGCCTCTATAACCATAAAAGGCGATATAGGCATAACAAAGTACGGGGATGACAAAGGCGCTTTGTATGCCAACGCTATCAGCAAAGACACCTTGTATTAGAGGAAGAATGGCGCCACCTACAATGGCAGTACACAAAATACCTGAACCTTGCCTGGCATGCTTTCCTAGGCCATTTATAGCTAATGAAAAAATGGTAGGGAACATAATGGAGTTACACAAACCAACGGCAAGCACAGCCCACATAACTAAGTGCCCCGCACCCATAACGGCCGTCATTACTAAAATAACAGCGACCAAGGCATTAAAGGTCAGTAACTTATTCGCCGCCACTTTTTGCATTAGCGCGGCACCCAAAAATCGGCCAACCATAGCGCCTCCCCAATAAAACGTAGCATATTTTCCTGCCTCTACTAGGGATAAGCCTGCAATCTTAGGTTCTGTTAGAAAGTTAATTAAAAAACTACCTATGCAGACTTCTGCACCTACATACATAAAGATGCCCACTGCTCCTAAGACCAAATGTTGATAAGCCCAAGCACTAGCTTTAGTTTCAAGTGGGGTAGGCGTTGTCGTATCGAACTCAACATCTACCGCCTGAATAATAGGCAACTTAATGAGCGCAAAAACAACCGCCATCATAAGTAACATTGCTGCGAGGCCTAGATAAGGGATTTGTACAGCTGCCGACTGTATAGCTTGATAAGCCGTTAATTCAACGCTATTAAGCTTAGCTATGTCTTCAGCACTTTTAACGGCGCTTGCCAAGACGATGAGCGCCCCAAAATAAGGTGCGATAGTGGTGCCTAAGGAATTAAAGGCCTGAGTGATCGTTAATCGACTTGAAGCCGTCTCAGGCTTTCCTAATAAAGTCACATAAGGATTCGCAGCTACTTGTAATAAGGTAATGCCAGAAGCTAAAACAAATAAAGCCACTAGAAACAGAGCATAACAATGTTGACTGGCTGCGGGATAAAATAATAAACAACCTACACTGGCTATGCTTAAACCCATAACTATGCCGGTTTTGTAGCTAATTTTTTTAAGTAAATAACCACTAGGAATAGAGACGACAAAATAGGCGGTAAAAAAACAAAACTGCACTAGCATGGCTTGGGTATAGCTGAGTGTAAACACGGCCTTTAAATGCGGTATTAAAATATCATTTAAACAGGTGATAAAACCCCAGATAAAAAACAAAGTCGTTAATGAAGTTAATGAACCCGCATACGAGGTTTGTTGGGTATCAGTATCTTTAATCATTAGAGAGTAGCCTTAAGGTTTATTAAATATCAAGCTGGCCATTTTTATCACCCTACCAGTGTCCTCGGAGTAAAACAGCTTCAGCTGTTTTAAAAGCAATAGCTGAAGCTATTGCACTCCAGACAAATGGTGACTTTAAGGTTTATTAAGCGTAAAGCTTACCGTTTCTTTACCGACCATAATCTTAAATTCGCCAGGCTCTATGACTCGCTTAAGATCAACACCAATAAAAGACAAATCTTCAGGCCTTAAGGTAAAGTTTAGCGTTTGTGTTTGTCCAGATGCCAACTCTACCTTCTTAAATGCTTTTAACTGTCGACTAGGCCTAGTGACGCTAGCTGCTACATCATTAAGATAAACCAATATCGTTTCTTTACCCGTTATTAAGCCTGTGTTTTTAACAGCGACGCTAACTTCTATAGTGTCACCCATGTTAACCGTATTGTTAGCCAATTTTAGATTACTGGTTTCAAAAGAGGTATAACTTAAGCCATGACCAAAGGTGTACAAAGGATTGTAGGCATTGCTTTCATAGCTCTCAATCGGCTTATGATCATATAAAACGATATCGTTAGTCTCTCTGGGATAAGAAATAGGTAGCTTGCCATTCGGGTTATAGTCGCCATACAGAATATCAGTAATAGCCTCCCCGCCTTCCATACCGGGTAGAAAGCCTAAAATAACCGCAGAGGCTAATTCAGCTTGCTCGGTAATAATACGCGGACGGCCGCCAGTCATAATTAAAATAACCGGCTTACCCGTCGCTAGCATGGCATTAGCTAATTTGACTTGCGTGACATCAAGAATTAATGAACCTATATTACCAACCGTTTCTGTATAAGGTTTTTCTCCTAAACACAGCACTATCACATCGACATTTTTAGTCGCATCCAATGCAGCTTGTTTATCAAGTACGCTATGTTCTAAGTAAGTAACCTGTCCTGTCGCTTTCTTTTGTATAGCCTTTAAAATCGTTAACTTATCTTTAGGATATAAACTTTCATCATCACCTTGCCAAGTCAGCGTCCAACCGCCGTTCATCACACTCAATAAATTAGCATTAGGGCCTGCTACTAAAACATTGGCATTCTTTTTTAACGGCAAACTATGGTGTTCATTTTTAGCCAGTACAATCGATTCTCTGGCCGCTAGTCGATTAATACCGTTGGCTTGCGCGGTGGCAAAATGATCGACTTCGGACAATAAGGGTGTCTGTGGATTAAATAAGCCGGCACGGTACTTAACGGCCAGTATTCTAGTCACAGCCTCATCAATTCTGGCTAAGGGTACTTCTCCCGTATTAACTAATTCTAGTAATAAATGATAGAAAGAATAATCAAAAGGCACCATGCTCATATCGATGCCAGCCATGACCGCAATTTTAACGGCTTCTTTTTCATTGGCCGCTAACTTATCACGCGTATAAAGGCGTTTAATATCTTCCCAATCAGAAACCGTGAAACCTTTAAAGCCCAGTTCATCGCGTAAGATAGTGGTTAAATACTGATAATTAGCATGTCCTGGAATACCATCAACTTCTGCTGAGTTAACCATAATAGTCGGTGATCCGGCTTTTATAGCCGCTTCAAACGGAGGCAGGAAATATTCACGCAGCATTCTTTCACTTATCCAAGCGGGCGTTCTATCTTTACCGTTAATAGGAAAACTATAGCCTACATAATGCTTCAAGCAGGTTAAGCCTTTTGTGGGCGCTGAGAAATCATCGCCTTGATGACCTTTGATATAAGAAGTCCCCATGACGCTGGTTAAGTGCACATCTTCGCCATAGGTTTCCCATAAACGTGGCCATAAAGGTTGCCTACCTAAATCCATTACCGGAGAAAAATTCCACTGCAAGCCAGCTACGCGTAATTCTCTTGCGGTAATTTCACCTTCTTTAAAACTTAAATCAGTATTAAAGGTTGCCGCCATATTAAGGGCTTGTGGAAACAGCACTGAGTTTTTTATATACGTGGCGCCATGAATGGCATCTATGCCATAAATCACTGGGATTTTTAATCGTGACTGGGCTGCCACCGCTTGTATAGCCTGTAGAAGTTTACGCCAAACGGCAACTGGTTGAGCTTGGTTATGGGGCGTTTGCGGCGCATTAAGTATAGAACCGACATGATATTTTAAAACGGCATCTTCTAACTTACTTTGATCAACTGGATTTTCACTATTGTGCTCTGCCGCTATCACCGAAAAATCAATTTGCGTCATTTGCCCTATTTTTTCTTCTAGGGTCATTTCAGACAACAGTTGCTCAACCTTAATATCTATTTCGTTGTTTGATTGCATGGTATTCACAGCACACCCCAATAGAAAAAATAATGGCCCAATAAAAATAAGGAATTTTCTTTGCAAGGTAAAGACTCTTGAAGTATCGAAAAAAAACGTATGAAAGTCATTGCTAGCTTATAAAAACTAGCTTTACATAACTAAAAATGAAGCGAGGTAAAGAATACTGGTAGTGATCAATACCCACTTTAGCTTGCTAATAAAGGGTAGTTTTTGCCAATAATAACTAATATCTTGACGTAACAATAACCATTGATTCTTATAGTCCGCATATTTAATAGGGATAGCCGTTAATATTAGAAATAAATATCTCAATAAAACACGCGCTAAACGATAAAGAGGATAGGCTAAAACACTAACGATTACATAATAAACAATGATTTGAGTATCGTGTAGACCCGTATGGAATAGATGTTCAATCACATTATCAAGCATGGTCTCAACCGACTCAAAAGTCACATCAGCGACCTCAAAGATGAGCTCAAAAATCAGATGAAACAATTCAGTTGATAACTCTATAACCATATCAGGAATAGTGACCATAACAACTATCCCTAAGAGCACTAGGCCATAAATAATCTTTTGATATGTCGTTAAAATCATCGGAAACCTGTCAGTCATTACTTATGGAATACTATAATTATGAGTTTATCACTTTAAACCTTGAGTCCAAACCTTAGCATTTCTAAACATTCGCATCCACGCACCATATTCTTTCCAATCTTCTGGATACCAAGAGTTTTGTATCGCTCTAAAGCAGCGTTCAGGATGCGGCATCATAATGGTAAAGCGCCCATCACTATTTGTTAAACCAGTAATACCTAATGCAGAACCGTTGGGATTAGCAGGGAAATCAGTTGTTTTAACACCATAATTATCTACATAACTTAAAGCGATAGCATTAGCATCAATAGCGACTTGAGGAGACACAGAAAACTCGGCGCGTCCTTCACCATGTGCTATAGCGACCGGCATACGTGAACCTTCCATGCCTTTGAACAGAATAGAGGCTGATTTTTGCACTTCAACCATAGCGACTCTAGCTTCAAATTGTTCTGAGGTATTGCGCATAAATTTCGGCCAATGTTCAGCGCCAGGAATAATATCTTTTAAGCCCGCCATCATCTGGCAACCATTACAAACACCTAAACCAAAAGTATCAGTACGTTGAAAGAATGCCGAAAACTCATCTCTAGCGCGTGGATTAAATAAAATAGATTTAGCCCAGCCACCACCTGCACCTAAAACATCACCATAAGAAAAACCACCACAGGCGACTAAGCCAGTAAAATCAGCAAGGCTAACTCGCCCATGAATAATATCGCTCATGTGTACATCAATACTGGTAAAGCCAGCACGATCAAATGCAGCAGCCATTTCCACATGGCCATTAACACCCTGCTCTCTTAGAATAGCTACTTTAGGCCTGTCTGATGTTATAGGGAATGCTGTGACATCTTCATTAATATCGAAACTTAAAACAGCATGTAAGCCTGGATCATTGTCATCAGCGATACGCTCAAATTGCTGACGAGCGCAATCGGGGTTATCACGTAAAGCCTGCATTCTATAACTGACTTCTGACCAATAACCTTGCAAGGTTGCTCGACTAGCCGTATAGATGAGATCATTTTTAAAGCTGACAGTTAAGTGTGGTTGTTGAGTAACTTCTCCAACGATAGAAATACAGTCTTTTAAACCTAGCTCGGTTAATACTGCAAGAACAGCATCATGGTCACTAGCACGAATTTGTAATAACGCACCTAGCTCTTCATTAAATAAGGCCGCTAAGGCATTATCGCCCAAGGAATCAAGCGTTAATGTAGCGCCTAAACGGCTGGCGAACATCATTTCAGCAACCGTCGCTAATAAACCACCATCAGAGCGATCATGATATGCCAAGACTTTGCCTTGGCCATTCAATGTTTGCAGGGCAGTAAATAAAGCTTTTAATAGGGAAGGATTATCCAAATCTGGACAATTATCGCCCATTTGATTATAAACTTGAGCTAACACTGAGCCACCTAAACGCCCAGAACCTAAATCGATCATTAACAACAAACTGCTCTCATCTTCTAACCATTTTAGCTGAGGCGTTAATGTTTTACTGACATCTAGTACTGGAGCAAAAGCAGTCACGACTAAAGATAAGGGCGCGGTCATGGTTTTTTCCCCAGCCCCATCAGTCCACACTGTTTTCATAGACAATGAATCTTTACCCACAGGTATCGCGATGCCTAATTCTGGACAGAGCTCCATACCTACAGCTTTAACGGTATCAAACAGAACGGCATCTTCACCCTGAAAACCTGCTGCGGCCATCCAATTAGCAGAGATTTTAATTTTAGAAAGTGATTCTATTTGAGCAGCAGCGAGATTAGTCAAGGCCTCAGCAATCGCCATACGACCTGATGCAGGACCATCGATAACAGCGATAGGTGAGCGCTCACCCATGGCCATCGCTTCACCTGTTAAGGCATAAAAACCAGACGCGGTCACTGCAACATCGGCCACAGGTACTTGCCAAGGGCCGACCATTTGATCTCTAGCCACTAAACCGGTTACGGAACGATCACCAATATGAATTAAAAAACTTTTGTCAGCAACAGCAGGAAATGACAACACCCGTTTCACTGCTTCTTTGATATCAACGCCAGTTAAATCTAAGGCTGAGTTAATAGGCTTTATATGTTTAACATTTCTATGCATTTTTGGCGGCTTGCCAAATAACAATGACATAGGAATATCAACTGGTTTTTCACCTAATAAACTATCATTAAGCGTCAAATGCTCTTCTTGCGTAGCCTCACCTATCACCGCAAATAGACAATGTTCTCGTTCACAAAAAGAACTGAATAATGGCAATGATTCTGGCTTAATAGCAACTACATAACGCTCTTGTGCTTCATTACACCAAATCTGCATAGGTGACATACCTAGATCGGCATTATGAACCTGACGTAGTTCAAAGCGTCCACCACGCTCACAATCATGAATAATTTCTGGCACGGCATTAGAAAGACCACCTGCTCCTATGTCGTGTATAGAAACAATGGGCGTATCATGACCTAAAGAATTGCAATGGTTAATGACTTCTTGGCAACGACGCTCCATTTCTGGGTTTTCTCGTTGTACCGATGCAAAATCTAAAGCTTCAGAACTAGCACCTGACGCTTGTGATGAAGCAGCACTTCCACCTAAACCGATAAGCATAGCAGGGCCACCCAAAATAATAATGAGTGAGCCTGCTGGTATAGGATGCTTATCAATCAACATCGGACGAATATTGCCCATGCCACCAGCAATCATAATAGGTTTGTGATAGCCTTTGTATTCATTACCCTGAGCATTAGGGGCTACTTGCTCAAAGTTACGAAAATAACCCGCTATATTAGGCCTTCCAAATTCATTATTAAAAGCTGCACCACCTAAAGGGCCTTCCAACATAATGTCTAAGGCCGAGGCAATACGCTCTGGCTTACCAAAATCGGCTTCCCAAGGCTGAGCGTAACCGGGTATTTTTAAATGCGATACCGAAAAGCCCGTCAAACCCGCTTTAGTGGCAGAACCTCTTCCCGTAGCACCTTCATCACGAATTTCACCACCCGAACCGGTAGCTGCACCAGGAAAAGGAGAAATGGCAGTAGGATGATTATGGGTTTCAACCTTCATTAATAAATGCGCGTCTTCCTCAATATAACTATATTCACCGGTTTGCGCATTTCTAATAAAAACTTGGGCTTTGGAACCTACAGCAACCGACGCATTATCATGATAAGCGGACAAGATCCCCTCTGGGCTTTTGCTCGCGGTATTGCGTATCATGGCAAATAATGACTGAGCTTGTTCTACGCCATCAATCGTCCAGTCAGCATTAAAAATTTTATGTCGACAATGTTCGGAATTAGCTTGTGCAAACATCATCAACTCAACATCGGTTGGATTTCTGCCCAGCTTTTGAAATCCATCGGTCAAATAATCTATTTCATCATCAGATAAGGCCAAACCTAATTGTTGATTAGCCGTAACCAAAGCTACGCGACCTTGCTCAATTAATTTAATGACAACTAAAGTTTTAGGGCTGTGGTGGCTAAATAAATCAGGTTCAGCACTCCCAAGTAAAACCGACTGCGTCATACGATCATGCAGCAACGTGGCTAACTTAGTTTTAATATCATCTGTTAATGCAGCATCGGTGACTAAGCCATACATAATGCCTCGTTCTATACGCTTAATCGATATTAATCCACAACGCTGGGCGATTTCAGTAGCCTTACTAGACCATGGTGAAATAGTGCCTGAACGCGGAACAACTAATATTGAATCTTGTGCATCATTAGCTTTAACTTGTACTTCGCCATAAGCGAGCAACTGACTTAAAATACCCGTTTCTTTCTCATCTAACTCGCAATCAATATCAACAAAATGTATAAATTGAGCAGACACAGCGCTAACAACAGGACTTAACTCTTGTAATTGTGTCAGTAGTTTTTTTAGTCGAAAGTCAGATAATGCGTAGGTTCCAGAGATTTTTAACATGAGAGAAAACAGTCAGTGTGAATAGTTTAATTAATAGTGCAGAGCATAGAGCTTAAGTTTAAGTTTAAGTACACAGTACTAAACAAAACGACACTTATTTATGGGTCGCCAAATCTGCTTTAATCGTTTCTTGTATTAATGTTAATAACTTAACACTGTCAGCATCAGCTATTGGTTTTTTATCTTTATCAAGCACGATTACGTCAGTTTTTTGCTGATCTTTTACTAGCTTAATAATGTATGTTTTTTCATTGCTACGTAAATTTCCAATCAATGCTTTTAGACTATCCATATAAGAAAGATCTTTTACATTATGTTCGTCAGGATCATATTTTAAAGTAAAAAGCCCAGCTTCTTGATCACGAACCATTACTTCTAAAGCTTTTCTGCTTAATGATTTCCCTAAAATACGCCACGCTCTGATAAAAGGCACATTAAGTCGTAGGCGATTTTCGCCAGCATCAACATTAATACGTTCAACCGTTACCAGCTTAGCAGCTAATTCTTCTTCATCGCTATATGCTTTGTCTGCTGTTGGTGTCGTCGAGGAATCACTTGCAACAGCAGTAGGTTTTGTTAAGGCATTAGTCGCTATATCTGGTGCCGCATTTGCGGGTTCAGCATGAGCCATAGAGCCTGGCAATACCGGTAAGACATTAACTTTTAAATCAGCAGGATAAATGAGTGCAGGAAGTTCAGCCGTATATTGATATTCTTTTTCCTTATCAGGAAAATAACTTTTTATACGAGTACATGCTGATATTGAACTTAAGGCAATGATGGCGATTATAGATAAGGTGATTTTCATTAAATAACTTCTGCTTGACGCAATGCGTTGCGTACTAGATCAAAACAATCGGCTGTTAGCCACGTTAACGGTAAGCGTATACCTTTACCAATCAAGCCCATCTCAGCAACAGCCCATTTAACAGGTATTGGATTTGATTGTATAAATAAACTACTGTGCAAAGCAGCTAATTTATCATCCAGCTCTAAGGCTGTCTTTTTATCACCAGCCATTGCCGCCCAAATCATGTCATGAACTAAGCGAGGCGCAACATTACCAGTTACCGTAATCGTGCCATTGCCTCCTAGCAAACAGAATTCGCGACTACTAGCATCATCACCGGTATATATAGCAAAATCAGTTCCCACTAGATCACGTATTTCTTTAAATCGAGATAATTGCCCAGTCGCTTCTTTTACACCAACAATATTAGTGACATGAGATAATCGCCCTATGGTTTCAGGCAACATATCACAGGCAGTACGCCCAGGAACATTGTATAAAATTTGCGGAATATCAACCGCTTCAGCAATCGCTTTATGATGCAGATATAAGCCTTCCTGAGTTGGCTTATTATAATAAGGCGTTACAATCAAACAGGCGTCAACACCTAATGCTTTTGCTTTTTGGGTAAGTGTAATAGCTTCTTTAGTCGAATTTGCACCCGTACCGGCAATAACAGGAACTCTACGATTAGTGACATCAACGATAAACTTAATAACGTCGCAATGTTCATTTTCATCCAAGGTCGCTGATTCGCCTGTAGTACCTACAGCAACTAGGGCATCAGTACCTTGTTGTATATGATAATCAACTAATTTCTTTAGACTCTCCTTGTCCACATCACCATTTTCAAACATCGGTGTGACTAACGCTACGATACTACCTTGAATCATGAAATCTCTAGCTCAAAATTATACAGTTACAAAATTTATGGCATTATAACAAGCAAATACATAAAAAAGGTATCTACGACTAGGCTATATGCCAAAGTGCTGTTTAAAGCAGCGATATAATAGAGACTTCTGAATATATCAATTAATCTATTTATTGACGCTAGCCATTGCTAGACCTAATTTCAGCTGCCTTAAATTTGACTAAGGAAAATTGCTGACATATCATCATCGACATTGGTTAAGGATTAAAGGCTTACCGAATTTAGACATGGGATGCAGCCTTACTCACCTCCCCTGTGTTAAATCACATTCATAAACAACATGATATAAATAGCTAAAGCTTTTTTTATTTTAAACGCGATTATTAATGGTGCATAAATGACAACCATTACTCTCTGATTTTTACAGGATTATTAACTTTATATGGCACTAAAAAACGATATCAAAACCAAAGTAAAAAATATCGTTGATGAAGATTTGGATATCATTGATGTACCTTATGTACCTAAAATAGGTGATCCAAAATTAAAAACTAGTAACACTGGCCTACTTTTTGAAGCGACCACCGTTTATATTGAAATGCGAGGCTCAACCAAAATCCTCAACAATCATAATAGATCAACAGTTGCTAAAATCCGCAGTGCCTATTTAGAAGTCATCTGCGACATTGCCAATGAAAATAATGGTTACGTCACTAATTTTAGTGAAAACAGTGCCTTGATATTTTTTCATGGCGCTTCAAAAGAAACGCTTTCTAATGCTGTATTAACAGCTATGAAAATAAAGTTTATGCTCTCAAATGAACAGCAGGGCATAAAGCCATTGATCAAGAAATATATTGATATTGATTTTGGTATAGGCATAGATCATGGAAAAAACCTTTGTACTCGTATTGATATTAGCAACAATCAAAGTTATGGGCTATTTTGGGTAGGAAACGCCATCGATAGAGCTACTATGATAGGACGAGAATGCAAGGGACCCAACCATATTGGAGTCTCTCATCATGTACATGAAAATCTAAAAGATTATCCTAAATATATCATCCGTAAAAATTACAGCGGCTATGATGAAAAAGTTAACATGTGGGACCGCACTAAATTTATTTACAACGATAACTACGAATATTATTACCATTCGGATGGATCCCTGAGTATTGACTAACAGGTTTATTATCGTATCCATTATAAATATTCCCTCAAACATCAACCATGAAGATATTTACTATGCCAAGTATTAATGAAGTACAGGATAACAATGACAGTTATTTAGGACAGTTTATTCCCCTGCACTATCATCATCACATGCTGATCTCTGAATACCGAATGGGAGCTTTTAAAACAGCGATAGAACAAACTGTATTTCCTGGTGCCAAAATATTAGAGTTAGGCGGAGGCACCGGCGTTTTATCGTGGTTTGCTGCCGCAAAAGCTGAAAAAGTTTGGTGTGTTGAATATAACCCTGACTTAGTCAAAGAAGCGACTAGGTTACTTAAACTTAATACTGGCAGTGAACACATCGAAGTGATACAAGGCGATGCTTTTACTTACCTGCCTCCTGAGCCAGTCGATTTAGTTATTTGTGAAATGCTACATCCAGCGATGTTGGTTGAAAAACAAATTAATGTTATTAAGCATTTTAAAGAACGCTATACCCAACACATTAGCAGCACCTTGCCACGCTTTCTACCCGAAGCTGTTATTTTGGCCGTTCAGCCGATACAGCAGAACTATGTATTTATGGGCTTTCATGCACCTATCATTGAATTCCAAATACCTGAAACAAATTACAGTGATACTCAGGAATTAGCTGAGCCCTTGGTATATAGCACCGTAGATTTCTCAAAAGAGATCTCTGAAGAATTCAGTTGGGAAGGGGAATTTACACTAGAAACTGGAACAGTAAACGCATTACGCTTTATTACCAAAAACATTCTATGCATATCAGGACCTGATAACGACATCACTGAATGGCATAACCCACACATGATTTTACCTTTACCAGAGCCCATAGTAGCCAAAGCAGGAGATTTACTGCAAGTTAGCTTCAATTATTCTGCGGGCGGCTCATTATCTCAATTACAAAACTCGATCAAAGCAACATTAGTGCGCCCTTGGGATAGTGTAAAACCCACCTAAAGATTAGCATTTAAATAACGCCTTAATAAATCAAGCGACAACAATGCTGCTTGATTTTGCTTGCGTTGAATTGGCCCCGCTATTGAATGACTAATTTTGTGTAGACCAGTATCTGTTAAAAGTACGATATAAAGTTCAATAGACTTTTCTTTGCTGTGTAAACACTCCTTATTTCCCACATAAAGCTGAACCATCACATAATCAGCAGCACTTTTCTTTTTGTGCTTATAAGCTAAAGATTCAGCGACCACCATTACATCTATATCTGCATCTAGTTTAATTGATGAAGGTTCATAGATTGCACTGAGCAACCAATCACAGCCTATACATTTTGCTGCTAGCAGACCATGACTAAGTGTTTCTATAACAGCTAAAGTAGTGTTTCTTGCAGTCATTTGTTTATCTATTTCATAAACAAGATCACCCGTTGCTACACCTAAGCCATCTATAGCGAATACAAAATCACCTAACCGATCTGAGAACTCGGCAATTAAAGAAACCAAACCTTGCTTTGGATAATCAGTAGGAAAAAGTAATTTAATATGTACATCATCGGTACCGGCACGAAACCCCAATTGTACCGACAAGGGAATCTCAATGACCTTAATCAATTCCTGTATAGCCGACTCCCCTAAACCAAAAGTCTTAAAAGTAATTAATGATCCTGGTCGTAAGGCAAAGCGCTGGGATAATGAAGGTAAAATCTGCTCTTGAAATAAATGTTTCATTTCCATAGGCACGCCCGGCAAAAAAACGAACCAACAACGTCCGTATTTTAATGAAAACCCTGGCGCAGTTCCCCAGTGGTTATCAATCCGTTCCGCTCCCTGCGGAAGCATAGCTTGCTTACGATTTGAGTCGGGCATTTCGCGATATCGGTTAGCAAAGAACCTAGCTATTTGCTCATAGGCTTGCGCATCAAATGTTAACGGAAGATCAAAAGCTTCAGCGACCGCCATTGCAGTCAAATCATCACTCGTAGGGCCTAGACCACCCGTACAAATACAACAATCTGCACGTTGAGCAATATCGACCAACAAAGCCACAAGCCCAAGCATATTATCGCCAACCGCTGTATGTCGAGTAACAGTAAAGCCACAATCCACAACTTGTTGCGACAACCAAGCCGCATTGGTATCAACTATTTGGCCAGTGACCAACTCTTCACCTTGTGAAAATATTTCCAGTAATGGGTTCATTTTACAAACTCATGAATCAGTACATTATGCCAAAGAGGGAGTGATATTAAACTTAACGCGGTGGTGATAGTCACAATCATCGCATACAAGGCACTATCCAACTTATAACGATCACAAAATATCACGCCTAAAACCATACTGGGCATGGCCATATCCATAACAGCCGCGGCCTTAAATTGCCCTGACATGGGTAAATAACTAGCAACAAGCGCTGCAAACAGCGGCATTATGAGTATCTTAATTAGAACAACCGGCAGCACATATGGGATGTTCTTAATTTTAATAGCTTTCCAACTTAAAGCTAAGCCCAATGAAAACAACATTAAGGGCACTACCGCAGAGGATAGTTTTTGTAAGGTACCCAACAACCAATCGGGCGCAATGACACCATTAAGATTTAATAACACCGCCAAAGCCGCTGCCCAAAAAGGTGGTGCATTCAAAAAAGACAACGTTGACTTTGGATTTTCTGAATCATCAACGCCATAATGCCTTACTATCATAATACCTATGGTAAATAAAAACGGTGCTGTTGCAAACAGATCCATTTGTATTGCCACTGAACGCGCCCAACTACCAAAGGTTTGCTCTAATACTGGCAAGCCCAAATAAGTCACATTAGGAAAGGAAGCAGCTAGTATCATGGCTCCTAGACGTTTATGTTCAAACTTAAATAGAGTACCTGCCGCCCAAATACAAAAGATTGCAAAGCCAATACTGCTAATGCCCAACAAACTAAACTGAAAAGATTGTAAACCTATGTTCGCCGTCCATAGCACGTCAAGCACCATAGCAGGCAATAGCAAATAATAAACAAAAGTAGTTAATACGTTTCGAGTTTGTTCGGCCTCTAATCCTGCGGGCTTTAACAAGCGCCAAATAACTCCGCTAGCCATTAACAGCGTCATTTGTACTAAGGTTGAGTTCATAATGGTCGTATTTATTTAAAAGTAAGAATATTGATTCAAAGTAAAAGCAAGTTACTGTAAGATATCGCTTTCTGCAAGTGTTACAAGTAGTTTTAACAGGGCGTGATGATAACATTACTGCCCACTCGCTTAGTTCAATAATTTGAGGATAGTATGCGAAACTTTTTAAAATATTGCCGCTTAAGCTTCATCATTTCCTTGTTGAGTTGTAATGTGGTTAAAGCCGGCACTGATACACTAGAACTTATATCCCCCCAAGAAGCATCAGCCTTAACGGCTGAAAAAAAAGCGATCATCATTGATGTGCGAGAAGATAACGAATGGAATACCGTACATATTCCTGGTGCGATTCACATTCCCTTAGCGCAACTAAGCACTCGTTTATCTGAGCTACAGCCTTACAAAAACACTGCCATCATTACTCAATGTCGTTCTGGTGCACGCTCAGCTAAAGCTTTAGATATTTTAAAGTCAGCTGGATTTAGCCATGTCCAAAATATGGAAGGTGGTTTAATCGCTTGGAATAAAGCAGGCTTAAAAACTCAATAATAGTAATGCCGTTGCTACGGCTTTTCATGCTTCGTTTCAACTACAACTTATATAACTCAAACTATGGCTTTTATATCAACTAAACCCATCCCCGTCCGTGAACGCTTAATTATGGCCTTGGATGTTTCTAGCATACCCGAAGCCATGGCCTTAGTAGAAGAACTTGGTGACTCTGTTATTTTTTACAAAGTTGGCATGGAACTCTTTATGTCGGGTGATTATTTTGGTTTTATCGAATGGTTAAAACAACAAAATAAGAAAGTATTTGTCGATTTAAAATTCTTCGATGTACCCGCAACAGTGGGACGAGCTATTAAAGCCTTAAGCAGCAAAGGCGTAGATCTAGCCACTATTCATGGCAATGATGCCATCATGGAAGCAGCTGCTAAAGAAAAAGGTGATCTTAAAGTACTCGCAGTCACCGCCTTAACTAGCTTAGATCGTGGCGATTTAGATGACTTAGGCTTTCAATGTGATGTACGCGAGCTAGTCTTATCTCGTGCAAAACGTGCATTGCAGATAGGCTGTGATGGCATAGTCTCATCAGGACTTGAAGTCGCTATGCTTAGAGAAGAACTCGATCATAAATTATTAGTCATTACCCCAGGTATTCGTCCTGTTGATAATCGTGAAGAAGATGATCAAAAACGCGTAGTCAGTGTCGAAATGGCTATGCAAAATGGCGCTGATTATATCGTGGTTGGCAGACCTATTCGTGATGCAGATGATCGCAAAGCCATGGCGGAAAAAATACAAGGTCAAATATTGGCTCAATTTTCTAGCACTTTGTAAGTCTTAAAGCAAAAGACTAAAGTAGATTTATTTTTAGTCTTTTGCCCTGAACCTTTTGCCACTTATGCTTTTCCTACCCTTATGATGCACTTTGACCCAGCCTTTACCTCCTCCTATGTAGTCGCTTTTATTATGGGCCTATTTAGTAGTATGCACTGTATAGGCATGTGCGGCTCTATTATAGGCACGCTCACGTTAAGTCTGAGCCCTGAAATACGCAATCATAAAAAAAGACTACTCCCTTTTGTTTTTAACTATAACTTTGGGCGCATCACTAGCTATGCAATTGCTGGCGCGTTAATAGGCGGAGTAGAGCTATTACTAACCCTACCACTGGGTGATGCACATGGACATCGTATTTTACAAATCATCTCCGCTGCCATCATGGCTGGGGCTGGACTATATATAGCCGGCTGGTTCCCACGATTCGCCTATATTGAAAAAGCGGGGGTATTTTTTTGGAAAAAACTAGAACCTTATGGCCGTAAACTGATACCCGTAAAAAGCCTTACGCACGCCTATCTTTTTGGTATGGTTTGGGGCTGGTTACCCTGCGGCTTAGTTTATGCAGCCTTAGCACTTGCTGCAACGACCGGCGACATCAGTACAAGCGCACTCACTATGTTAGCGTTTGGCGCAGGCACTTTACCAGCTGTAATGGGCGTCGGTATAATGACGCAAGTTTTAACTCGCTTATCCAGAATGAACCGCTTTAAACAAGTGATAGGTGTGTTTATGATAATTCTGTCGCTATTAGCCGGTTTACCTTGGCTTAACCCTATGGCTTATACCCACATGGCCATACACTGAGGCAGCTTATCATGAGTCATTTTAAAGCTATCATCGGCCAATCTCCTACCTTAGAATCATTGATACGTAGCGCCAAAATGGTAGCTGCAACAGACGTCACTGTTTTATTACACGGTGAAACCGGCACGGGTAAAGAAATCTTCGCCAATGCCATACAAAAAGCTAGCACTCGTGCTGACAAAGCCTTTATTACCTTAAACTGTGCTGCTTTACCAGAAAGCCTGATTGAATCAGAATTATTTGGCCATAGAAAAGGTTCATTTACTGGTGCGACCTCTAGCACTAAAGGACTCTTTCAGGCCGCAAATGGTGGCACATTATTTCTTGATGAAATCAATTCCCTGCCCTACACGATACAAGCTAAATTATTACGCTTTTTAGAGTCTGGTGAATGTTTAGCGATTGGTGACATTAAACCTTATCACGTTGATGTCCGCATTATTGCTGCGACCAATACCGACCTACTTAAATTAGTGACGGCTAAGGAATTTAGATCGGATTTATATTACAGGCTAAATGTAGTGCCTTTAGAATTACCTTCATTAAGGCAACGTAGCGATGACATAGAAGCACTCATTAGTCATTTTATGAACATGATGTCAGTTACGCACAGTATGGATGCAGCAAAACTCAGCAAACCTGCTTTGAAGGCACTTAAGGCTTACCCTTGGCCGGGCAATATTCGTGAACTACGAAATTTATGCGAAAGACTAAGCATACTGATGGCTGGAAATATCATTGAGCTAGAGCATCTGCCTCAAGAGTTTATAAATGCTAACTCCAATACCGATACATTACTGCTACCGGAAAGAGGCATAGAACTTGACGCTTTAGAAGTCAACTTCATACATCAGGCTCTAAATCGGACTAAAGGCAATCGCAGCAAAACCGCTAAGCTACTGGGCCTTACCAGAGACACTCTGATTTATCGTATGCAAAAACATGGCTTTCATTAAGCTCAGGATGAATATGCTCGCGTATTTGATCAATCTTCTCTTTGATAAGGCCTTTAAATGAAAAATAAATATAAGCTACTTAAGGCCTTGTTACTTGGCTGCTTTGTTACCTTCAGCATGGCTGCAAGTTTCGCAGAATATCCTCCCCCTTATTACAATCAACAGCCAAACTACGATCAACAACAAGATTATAATGATAATCAGCAACGTATTTATAATATGGAGCCGTCTGAAGACGAAAGGATGGCGCCTGGCGGACCGCCGCCTTCACAACAAGAAATCATCATGCAAGCTCCCTCACCCATGCATGTTTGGATGCCAGGCTATTGGAATTGGCAAAACCGTTGGATATGGATACCTGGACAATGGGCACAACCACCCAGACCCAACGCCGAATGGATGGAGCATCAATGGAGACGTCATGAAGATGGTGAACGTTATCGTATGGAACGCGGAGAATGGCGTTAAAGTTCGACTATACAGATAATCTGGAGTGCAACAGCTTCAGCTGTTGCTTTTAAAACAGCTGAAGCTGTTTTACTACTAGCCATTATTTACTGACCAACACTGCTCAAAAACCTAATCATCAAAGACATCGATGAATAAAAAAACTATTATTCCCAAACACAGCCCCTTCCCTACTGCAAAGCAAGATGCTGGCAGAGTCGTCTACGATGCTGGCACCCCACAAAGTCATTCCCCTTCCTATCGTTTAGCCTATGACGATTTTGACTTTATCATGCGCGACGAATTACGCCCCGTGCGTTTGCAACTAGAGTTACTTAAGCCTGAACTCAGCCAACTAGAGCACAACATCAATGCCACCGTCGTTATCTTCGGCAGTGCTAGAATTTATGAATCAATTAAGGCTGAAAAAGTCCTATACGAAGCAGAACAAACAGCAGATGCTGTTAAAGTCGACGTTGCTAAACGTATGCTGGCTAAAAGCCATTATTACGATGAAGCCCGTCAGCTAGGCACACTGATTACTCTAAGCGAATATGATTTAACAGTAGTCACCGGAGGAGGCCCTGGCATTATGGAAGCGGCTAATCGCGGCGCGGCAGATGTAAATGGTAAAAGTATTGGTCTTAATATCGTCTTGCCCGGCGAACAAAAACCCAACCCTTACATTACCCCAGAACTTTGCTTTCAGTTTCATTACTTTGCCATCCGTAAAATGCACTTCTTAATGCGTGCCACTGCGCTGATTGCTTTTCCAGGCGGCTTTGGTACCCTAGATGAACTCTTTGAAGCACTCACACTCATACAAACCCAGAAAGTAAGACCTATACCCGTTATTCTGTTTGGTAAAGCTTATTGGGATCAACTCATCAACTTCGATTTTTTAGTTGAAGAAGGCGCCATCACCGCCAGTGATCGTGATCTGATTCAATACGCAGAAACCGCAGAACAAGCATGGCAATTAATACTTGAAAGTTATACCATTAACGACAACCTCACTAACCATAAGGCATCGTCATGACTCAACTCTCTTTTTATGGTGCGACCGGCCAAGTAACAGGCTCTTGTTACTTACTTGAAACCCAACAACACCGCATCTTGTTAGATTGCGGTATGTTTCAGGGCTCTAAAGAAACAGAAAAACAAAACGCTATCGACTTCCCGTTTAACCCGTCAAGTATTGATGCGGTAGTTTTATCTCATGCCCATCTTGATCATTGTGGCCGTCTACCCAAATTACTTAAAGACGGTTTTAAAGGCCCAGTGTTTTTAACGGACGCCAGCTTTCCATTACTGGAATTAATGCTTAAAGATGCGGTGCATTTACAAACTAGAGACATAGAATGGGAAAACAAGCGCAGAGAGCGTTCGGGCAAAGAGCTTTTAGAACCCCTCTATGAGCTTAATCATGTCGAAGACTTACTAAAACTAAGACAGCCCATTGCTTATAACAAAGAAACCACCATTTTAGCGGGCATCAGTCTTAGCTTTCATGATGCCGGCCACATACTAGGCTCAGCTATCGTACGCTTGCACATCACAGATGAAAACGAGACTAAAACGCTGGTCTTTTCAGGTGATTTAGGTAATCCCAACTCGCCCTTATTACGTGACCCTACGCTATTAACCCAAGCCGATGTCTTATTGTTAGAATCCACTTACGGTGATCGCAATCATAAGCCGCTAGAACATACCTTGGATGAATTAAGCGACACCTTAGCGGCCGCCGATAAAAATGGCGGCAATGTCATTATTCCGGCTTTTTCGGTAGGTAGAACTCAAGACTTAATTTATTGGCTAGGTAAATTGCAACGCCAAGGCAAGCTACCACAAAAACAGATTTATATTGATAGCCCCATGGCTATTAGTGCCAGTGAAATCTATGCCGCTAACACCGCACTATTTAATGTTGATGATCCAGAGTTTAGCAAAACAGCTCCTCACGGTTGGCACGCTTGGTTAAAAGGCCTGATCTATTCACAAAGCGCTGAAGAATCCATGGCCATTAACCGCATTGCTGGCGGCGCTATTATTATTGCTGGCAGTGGCATGTGTAATGGGGGGCGCATACGACATCATCTTAAATACAATTTATGGCGACGTAATGCCCATATACTCATTGTTGGTTTTCAAGCTGAAGGGACTTTAGGCCGTATGCTGGTAGACGGCAATAAGAAATATATTAAAATCCTAGGCGCTGAAGTTAAAGTGGAAGCCAAAATCCATACCCTAGGTGCGTTAAGTGCCCATGCCGATCAAAGCCAACTCTTAGATTGGGCCAGTCATTTTAAAGCCCCTAAACCTCGCCTATATTTAGTTCATGGTGAAAAAACAGCGGCATTATCCTTACAAAGCTGTTTTAGCCGTAGAGATTGGCCTGCCACAATTCCAAAAATAGGCGAAACTATTAGCTTTTAAAACGCCCCATAATCCTCAATACTAAGACAAGGTGAGCTACCATTGCCTGTAATGGCATAGATATCTATACAAATCGTCATCCCGGCAGGGATTGCCGGGATCCAGTTGCCATGGATGGCAATGTTAGGTTACATAAATAAAATTTTAGCTATATGAAGCTAACTTGATCTGATTTTTCACATCCATGTGACCTTGATTCCGGCCAACCCTCGCTGCTCTCTCCCAGCCGGAATGACGTGACTTTAACTTGTGTAGATACCTATGCTGTAATGGGCAATTTGTCCTTGAGCTTAAGTAACTTACAGTTGATTCAAAAGAGAGTGTTGCCGTGTCCAATCAGACACGGCAGCAGTGCTTAACAAACATCCTGTTATAACAACTAGCCATCTTTGCAAGACGAAATATTATCTGGCTAGCGTAGGTAGTCGTCTGGCTGCCATTGCTAGTTACATTTTATGCTTGCTAGTCGTCTGTCCGCACTAGCCAGATGCCTAGCTAATGCTGCTAGGCATCTGGCTACCATTGCTAGTCACATTTTATGCTTACTTGTTGTCTGTCCGTGCTAGACAGATGCCTAGCTAACTCTGCTAGGTGTCTGGCTGCCATTGCTAGTTACATTTTATGCTTGCTAGTCGTCTGTCCGCGCTAGACAGATGCCTATCTAACGCTGCTAGGTGTCTGGCTAACGTTACTAGGCATCTGGCTACCATTGCTAGTCACATTTTATGCTTACTTGTTGTCTGTCCGTGTTAGCCAGATGACTAGCTATCGCTGCTAGGCGTCTGGCTGCCGTTGCTAGTCATATTTTGTGCTTGCTAGTTGCCTGTCCGTGTTAGACAGATGCCTAGCAATGGCAGCCAGACCTCGTAATAGCGCAGCTAGAGAACTGGCAATCATCGATGAGGCCTCATTAATGATAGCAAGATGGCTCAATAGAACAGCTAGTTATCACTTAACCTAGGCAGCACACTTTAAAAACATAGCCAGAGGCCGTTGCGTGCCATGTAATGGCTAAGCTTAAGCATCAACTTAACTCGCCATAAATATCCACTACGCTTGATTGATGTCCCCCTTAATATCAAACAAATAAACAATAATCGTAACACAATGATTTTAAAGTAATACTTTATAAGCATCCTATCTGAAGACTCTTTCACTGACTTTTTTGTAAGCTATATAATTCAGTATAAAACCTAATAATTACGTTTTTATTAAGAGATAAGATAAGTCATGAATTACCGTAACCGCCAAAAACCTTCCTACTCCATGATGTTAGCATTAGAGCCACGCATGGTGTTTGACGGGGCGATAGCCGTTGCCGTACCGGATACCGCAGCTATTGTGGCCGATGCCGCCCATGTCACTGGCAATGTCCTTAGCGATGGCACGCCTCATGACACTGGTACAGGGACACTTAACGTACAAGGTGTTGCCAGCGGCAGTACCACAGTACCGCTCAATACTGGCGTCAATACTACTGTAAATGGCCTTTATGGCAGCTTAGATATTCAGGCCAATGGCAGCTATGACTACAGCTTAAATACTAGCGCAGCAAATGTAATGGCGTTAGGGGCCGGTCAGCCAGCGACCGACACCTTTAGCTATACCATGACTGACGCGGCTCATAACACCTCTACCACGACCTTAACAATTGATATAACCGGTGTTAACCATGCACCCAGCGCCTTAGCCGATAGCACTCATATCACGGCCAGTGCAGCCACCGTTACGGGTAATTTACTGACTAATGACACCGACCCCGATGCCGGTGATACTAAAACTGTTTCTGCTATAGCCACTGCCAACACAGCAGGCAACGTTGGCAGTGCTCTGACCGGCACTTATGGTAGCCTCACCGTTAATGCTGACGGCAGTTATAGTTATGCCTTAGATCACAACAATGCCGCTACCCTAGCCTTGCCAGTCGGCCAGACCTTAACCGAAACCTTTAATTACACGACGAAGGACTCGGGCGATCTGAGCGCCTCGTCTACACTGACGATAACTATTGATGGTACTCATGCTGCCTTACCGGTAGCGACTAGCACCCAGCTCATGTTTATTGACGCCAGCATGGCTGATGCCTCAAAATTAGCTGCAGGCGCACGTTCAGGTGTACAAGTCATCATGCTTGAACCAAGCAGTGACCCTTGGCAGCAAATGAGCAGTACCATTGCTCAACACCAAAATATCAGTGCTATTTATTTAGTATCTCATGGCTCGACTGACGAAATTTTTATTGGTAATAAAATCTATACTGCTGCCAATATACAAGCTGAAGCTAATTATCTAACCAACTGGCACACACATCTAGCGGCCAATGCTGACTTTTTATTATATGGTTGTGATATAGGCGTAGGAACAGATGGCCAAAGCTTTGTAAATACCTTAGCTAGCTTAACTCAAACTCAAGTTGCAGCTTCCAGCGATGCGACCGGCTCTGCTGCACTAGGTGGAAACTGGACATTGGAAACCAGTTCCGGTGTTATAGATGCTCCATTAGCGTTTACGACTGACTTTATTGCAAACTATAACAACATACTAACAACCTACCCACAAACAGCTATAGTCACAACAGGTACTAATGTTGATACTTCTGGCGTCACTACCGGCTTAGTCGGTGCAGGAAAATTAATTACCTTAGCGCCAGTTACACTAACGGTGGGTGCTTCATCTAACACTATGATCATCAAAGCCTATGACGTTGACTATGGCATGATGAATGGTACTACACCTTATGCGATTGGTAACGCAGGCTCTGAATGGGATGGCGTATATGTAAAGTTAACCACTGCTACTGATACGCCTGCAAATTGGGTATGGGTAGGTTTTCTTAATGGTTTTAATAATACCTGGAACACCACTACCTTTAATCTTAGCAGTGAGTTAACAGCATTAGGTTTAAGCGCAGGACAAAGTGCCAGCATTGATATTCGCGTCGTTCCCGATGATAACGGTACACAAACACAAGCCAACAATGCTGGAAAATGGGTTGTCGGTGTTTCAATGGCGCAATTTATCATTGATGGTGGCGCAAACTCAAGCATCACTACTCTTACTACACCCACTGAAACTAATTCAGCCGTATCAACAACCGTCACTGCTAATACCACAGCGACTTACACGACCGTTTTTAATCTGATCGATGCTAATGGTCATTATGTAGCCTCTTATTCACAAACCACACCATTAACATCGGGTGTAGCAACCACTATATCGGGAAGTCTTTCAGCTAACACAACGCTTTATTCCACTAATGCCTTTTCTAATGTTCCTGCAGGTACCTACATTCTGCAAGTTAACGTAATTGATGCAAGCGGTGTTGTTCAGGCATCAAATAGCACAGCAGAGACAATTACTTCTAGTAGTAGCTCAAGCAGTTCTAGTGTACCTAGTAGTTCGACAACTGTACTTAACAGCAGTAAAAGTAGCAGTAATTATACAGACATCATCGGCAATACCGTATGGAGCGGGACATCGGCTTCTGACTTAGCTCATTTAGCCACATCGGCTTCATCAGCACCTACTATCACCGGTTTTGTCTATGCAAGTAGCTCCGGTAGCTCACAACGAACTGTCAATGTCTATGAAAATGGGGTTTCGCTTGGTTCAACACTTAGCTCAACTACTTATAATAGCACTACGCATGGGTATAGCTGGAGCTACACACTAACTACAGCGCAAGCAGCAGCACTAACTTCTGGCACCTATACCTTTACGGCAGTACGTTCGGGCACCGGTTATGTGCTGAGTAATCCTTACTCGCTCATCGTTGATAAGCCGACAACGCCTACCATATCTGGCTTAACGGCATGGTCAGGCACATCAACAGCCGATGGACTTCATACCAACACTACGGCAAATTCAACACCCACACTATCGGGCACCGCAACGTCTCTAACCACGATTTATATCTACGACGGCATTACTTTGCTTGGAGCCACCACTGCCAGCAGTAATGGTAGCTGGACATTTACTGAGCCAAGCAACGCGCTTTTAGCCAACAGCACTCATAGCATTACTGCCAAAGATATCACCAATGTATTGACCTCGTCTGCTTATAGCTTAGTTATTGATTCGGCAGCTCCTTCAACAACGATTAGTAATGTCCATATTTCAACTGATACGGGCTCTAGTAATAGTGATTTTGTGACTTCCGTCCAACAACAAAATATTACAGCTACTTTAAGTACTGGATTGACAGGCAGTCAAAAGTTATTAGGCAGTCTCAATGGCGGTGCAACATGGACAGATATTAGTAGTTACGTCAGTGGCACCTCAGTCAATTGGACTAATCAGCTGTTGCTGAGTGGTTATGCGGTTCCTAGTCAGACTACACCTTGGGATATTTCATTTACCATTAGTAACGGTTTATCAACTCCACAATATGGCCCTGTTAGTAATACCGATTATGTTTATATTCCCTCCATTGCAGATCCTACCATAAGCAGCACCGGTACCACTTGGGTAACAGCGAGTACACCTACACTCCACGGTACAGCCAACACCAGCGCATTAGTCACCATAATGAATGGTAGTTCTGTTTTAGGAACCACGACACCTGATGTAAACGGTAACTGGAGTTACACGCCTGCCCTGCCTTTTGTCAATGGCACTTATACCTTTACCGCTACTGCATCTGACCCTTATTCGGGAGCAACCTCGCCCAATACCAGTAATTTAAGCTCAGATACTGCCGCAAGACTTACTTTAACTATAGATGCTACGTTACCGATTATCAGTAACATACACATCAGCAACGACACAGGCACTAGTAGCTCAGACTTTATTATCAACAATGCTAGCCAGACCATTACTGCAACACTTTCAGTTGCTCTACAAACTAATCAAGTACTCTATGGCTCAATAGATGGGGGTACAACCTGGACAGCGATTACTGTCAGTAATGGTTCGACAGCTATCTCATGGACTGGCCAAACACTGTCTAGCGGCACTAATAACATTGAATTCCAAGCACGCAACACGGCCACTAATGCTTTTGGCGCGACGGCCATTCAGAGTTATATGCTGGATACTACTGTTCCAGTTTTGGCTAGCTCAGGTTTGGCAGCTACCTATAGTGCGACTGATGGTACCGTTATCTTAACCTTTAATGAAACAGGCTCTGGTCTTTATGTCCCAGGAACGGCACTTTCTACTTCCGATTTTTCACTCACAGGAGGAGGTAGTGTTAGCTCAGTAACGGTAAATGCCAATAATACGGTTACCTTAGTGGTCTCTGGTACTGTAACTGCAATAAGCTACACTAAACCGGGTACTGGTAGTGTGTTACAAGATATAGCCGGAAATGCTGTTGCCAATTTCAGCAACCATACTGTTATTGCCACCGACGCCTTAACCACACCCACTGCACCCACCCTAACATTACCCGCAGCCTCAGACACCGGCACCAATACGTCTGATAAAATAACCTCTATTGCCACACCCACTATCAAAGTTACCCTCTCATCACCTACAGCGGGTGATATTATCGAAGTGTATTCTGGCAGTAACTATGTAGGAGGAGCAACCTTAGTTGCAGCTGATGTAACTGCTGGTTATGTTAACGTGACGGTATCTAGTTTAGGGAGTGATGGCAGTTATTCTTTAACAGCAACTGAAACGAACGCTGCTAACTTGGTATCTTCATCTTCTAATGCGCTAGCTATCACTTTAGATACAACAGCACCCGCACTTAATACTGCCTCAGTTATTGGCAGTAATTTAACATTGGCTCTGAATGAATTTGGTTCTGGCCTTAACAGTAGTGTTACGCCTATCGCTAGCGAATTTACTGTGCTTAAAAATGGCGTAACGGACATTATCAGTAGTATCGCTTTCGATGCAACCAATCTGACAGTAACTTTAATGCTCACCTCTGCAACGACAAGTTCTGACAATATCACGGCTTCCTATACGGCATCAGGCAGTAATAAAATTCAAGATATAGCGGGTAATTTATTAACTAACTTAACTAGCCTAGCAGTCATTAATAATAACTCAGACACTACACAACCAGCAGCACCCACTTTGGCATTAAATGCTGCTTCAGATTCTGGTACTAGCAATAGCGATGCTAATACTAATGTCACCACACCCAGTGTTCGCGTTACGCTTAATGGCACAGGTGTTACCGCACCTTTGGTAGGTAATACGGTTAATGTCTATTCGGGTGCTTCAGTAATAGGTACAGCAACCTTATCATCAACTAATATTAATGACGGCTATATTGATATAACGACTAGCACTTTAGGTAGTGATGGCAGTAAATCCTTAACCGCCACAGTAATCGATGCGGCAAACAATGTCTCAGCAGCGTCGAGTCCCTTGATTGTAACACTCGATACCACGGCACCAACTTTAGCTACTGCGACAGTGAATGGAACAACTTTAACGCTTACTTATACCGAAGATGGGGTAGGTTTTTCTAGCGTCACGCCTGCAATCACGGATTTTGCCGTTACAGTAAATAGTGCTACAGCTGTAAATCCTAGCTCGGTCGTGGTCAATGCGACTAACAAAACCGTTACGCTTACTTTACCCAATGCAGTTATCAGTTCCAATATAGTTACTGTTAGCTATACGCCAGGTACTAATAAAGTTGAAGACATTGCCGGTAATTTAGCACTGGCGCTGACTAATCAAGCGGTGACTAATAATATTATTGCTACCCCTACGGTCAGCTTAACCACCGATACCACTGATGGAGTCACTAACGACAATACCGATAAAAAAACCAGTAATGCTGCTTTAACAGTCAGTGCTACCGCTGAGGGTGTTACCCGTACCTACACCGTTGATGGCGGCACTCCGAGTGGCAGCTATACAGTACCGACCACTCAAGGCCCCCATACCGTGCTGGTGACAGATAACGATACCTATGCCAACACGACTCAAGCCAGCATTACATTCAACTTGGACACCCTAGCACCTGCACTGTCTACAGCCAGGATTAATGGCTCTAGTTTAGTTCTGTCTTATACAGAAGCAGGTGTTGGCTTTTCTACCGTCACACCCGCTACCACGGACTTTTTAATTAAAGTGAACGGTGCAACAGTCAATCCTACCTCAGTCGTGGTCGATACCATTAACAAAACCGTTACTTTAACGTTGGGCAATGCGGTTATCAGTACCGATACGGTGTCGATTAGCTATACGCGAGGCACTAATAAAGTTGAAGACATTGCCGGTAATGTAGCTCTGGCGCTGACTAATCAAGCGGTGACTAATAATACCTCAGCAGCAGTAACTCCTACAGAGACCGTCAACATTGTCTCTATGACTCAGGATTCAGGCAGTTCAGCGACTGACTTTATAACCAAGGACGGTGGTGCTAATCGTACTGTCAGCGGTACCATGAGTGCCGGCTTAGGCGCTAATGAAATAGTACAAGTGTCTTTTGACGCAGGCGCTACTTGGACAACAGCCACGACCACCAGCACTAATTGGACCGTGACTGACTCCGGCAGCCATAGTGCCGACTGGACGTTGGCAGCACGCGTAACTAATACCGTTAGTACGCTCTCTGGCACGACGACTAACCAAGTAGTGACTTACGATACGACTATTGCTACGCCTACAATTGGACTCACGTCAGATACCACCGATGGGGTCGCTGGCGATAATGCTGATAACAAAACCAGCAATGCGGCCTTAACAGTCAGCACAGCTGCTAGTGACGTGACTCGCACCTATAG
>Ga0209697_10001617_pt1 | contig 34269 bp, 33 predicted proteins | sample AliMusrvi5mmetaG_FD_184115 | JGI IMG/M metagenome (GOLD analysis project Ga0209697, IMG submission 184115) | Freshwater lake bacterial and archeal communities from Alinen Mustajarvi, Finland, to study Microbial Dark Matter (Phase II) - Alinen... | ecosystem: Environmental > Aquatic > Freshwater... | reverse complement strand
CAATTATTTTAAGGTCAATCAGATCAAGGTGGCCCGACATGGCATGATTTTGTTTAATTCAATTTTGTAGGAAATTAACTAATAATAAGAAAAAAACAATCAGTTTCTTTAGAATTCACCTCAATTCAGGCAAAATTCTTAAATAATTTAGGAACGATATTTATTCACAGCACGTTAACGATACCATTGAAAGTAATTATCAGTCGTTCTCCGTTTCCTATATGTTGGCAAAATTTATTGAAATCCTGATAAAGAGAGCACTGCAGGGGTTCTGTTTTGTTTAAAATCCTGCTCTTTCCTACAAAAGGGATGGTTTTCCTTATCGGCTTGTAATTATGTATATTAACGCCTTGAATTGCCCTCCTTGATTTCGGGGCAATCCACTTCTCTTGTAATCACAAATAATTAAGTAACGGTGAAAATAGCAATTTTCGGCGCAGGAGTTGCAGGACTCAGCGCAGCGATAGAACTTGTGGATCGAGGACATACTGTTGAGATTTATGAGAAGCGTAAAGTACTTGGCGGGAAGGTTTCGGTCTGGAAAGACAGTGATGGAGATTCCATAGAGTCCGGGCTGCATATTGTTTTCGGCGGTTACCAGCAGCTTCAGAAATACCTCAAGCAGGTCGGAGCTGGAGATAATTATCAGTGGAAAGAGCATTCGCTCATCTATGCGGAGTCTGACGGCAAGCAGTCCTATTTCAAAAAGGCAAAGCTTCCGAGCCCCTGGGCAGAGGTTGTCGGCGGTCTGCAGACAGATTTTCTTACCGTGTGGGATAAAATCTCTCTGATCAAGGGGCTCTTCCCTGCCATTCTTGGCAATGAGGAGTATTTCCGCAGCCAGGACCATATGACCTATTCGGAATGGCACCGTCTGAGAGGAGCTTCTGAACATTCACTGCAGAAGCTGTGGCGCGCCATTTCTCTTGCCATGAACTTCATAGAGCCTAACATCATCAGCGCCCGACCGATGATAACAATTTTCAAATATTTCGGGACGGACTATACAGCAACAAAGTTTGCCTTTTTCCGCAAAAATCCCGGCGATTCGATGATTGAGCCGATGCGTCAGTATATACAGAGCAAGGGCGGGCGTATTTTTGTTGATGCAAAGCTGAACCGCTTTGAACTGAACAGTGATGAAACTATTAAACATGCAGTTCTGCAGGACGGCCATATCATTGAAGCCGATGCCTATATATCGGCACTGCCTGTACATAACATCAAGAAATTAGTGCCCGTCGAGTGGCTGGCGCATAAATATTTCCGCAATCTGCATGAGTTTGTCGGCAGCCCGGTTGCCAACTGCCAGCTCTGGTTTGACAGGAAAATAACTGATACCGATAATCTGATGTTTTCGCAGGGAACGATTTTTGCGACGTTTGCAGATGTATCTATCACCTGTACAGAAGATTTTCAGAACGGTACGGGAACGGCAACCGGCGGCAGCGTCATGAGCCTTGTTCTTGCTCCAGCTCACCAGCTCATGAATATGCCGAACGATGTCATCACCGGCCTTGTCATGAAAGACATTCATGACAGATTCCCAAAATCCCGAGGGGCAAAACTTCTGAAATCGACAATTGTCAAAATTCCACAATCTGTCTATAAGGCGGTACCTGATGTCGATCAATTCCGCCCTGACCAGATAAGCCCTGTCAAAAATTTCTTCCTTGCAGGCGATTATACCGATCAACGTTATCTCGCATCTATGGAGGGGGCTGCACTGAGCGGAATGCTGGTTGCTGAAAAACTCCTCAGCAAGCTGGGCGGTTGAATGAATTAGCCAACTCTTGCCATGCAACAAAAACCATCGACATTCCGGAAAATCACTCTCTCTGCAGCTGCTGACGCTCAGGTTAAGCTGCTGGAAGAGACTGATTGCGGTATTATTGCGTTCAATAAAGCTGTTAATGAGAGTGCTAAGGCTCCTCTCTCGGCTACCGGTATCAATGTATTACAGATCAACACCGGCTACCGCTGCAACCTCGTATGCCGCCACTGCCATGTTGAGGCTGGCCCGGAACGCACGGAGGTGATGAGTCGTCAAACAATGCTCGAGTGCCTTGAAACTCTTGATAAAAGCAGCATAAGCACTGTCGATATTACAGGAGGATCGCCGGAAATGAACCCGGAATTTCGCTGGTTTATTCAGTGTATCAGAGCAAAAGTGAGTGACGCAACAATCATTGTCCGTTCGAACCTGACACTGTTCACCGGTAATGAGAAATACGGTGACATTCCTGAATTTCTCAAACAGCACCGAGTAACCCTTATTGCCTCACTCCCCTGCTACACGAGGACAAATGTTGACAGTATCCGGGGAAAAGGGGTTTTTGACCGCTCAATTGCGGCACTGAAACTGCTCAATACCCTTGGATATGGTAAAGAGGAGACCGGCCTTGAACTCAACCTTGTCTATAATCCAGGAGGCCCATCACTGCCTCAGGAGCAGCATCAGCTTGAGATGGCTTACCGAGAGCAGCTCGTCGAAGAGCATGGCATAGTTTTCAACCATCTCTATACTATTACCAACATGCCGATCAGCCGTTTTCTCAACGATCTGCTTGAAAGCGGCCAGTACTGCCACTATATGACGCTCCTGGCAAAAAGCTTCAATCCCCTTGCAATGAACAACCTGATGTGCAGAACAACACTCTCTGTGGGGTGGGACGGCACACTTTACGATTGTGATTTCAATCAGATGCTTAATCTGCCTGTTGAGAAAAGAGCTCCTCAGCATATCAGCCTGTTCAATGAGGCAAAGCTACAGAGTCGACTTATAACAGTCGGTCAGCACTGTTACGGATGTACGGCCGGGGCCGGTTCAAGTTGCCAGGGCTCTCTGGTATGACAGAAGAGTCACTGCTTATCATTTTCACAAAAAACCCGGAACCGGGATTGGTGAAAACCCGGTTGGCAAGTGCTATAGGCGATGAGAAAGCCCTGGAGGTTTATCGGAAACTCCGGCATCATACCGCGTTTATCGCCGAACAGACTGCCGTTAAGCGCACAGCATTTTATTCTCATTTTCTGCCTTCAAAAGACATCTTTGTCAGCGATAACTTCGGTGTGCAACTTCAAGTCGGAAACGATCTTGGTGAGCGCATGCTGCATGCAATTGAGAGCGGGTTTGACAGAGGGTTTCGCCGCGTCGTGCTTATAGGAACAGACTGTTATGAGTTAAGTACGGCAGTTCTGGATTCAGCCTTCGAGGCTCTCAAGCGTGCAGATGCGGTTGTGGGGCCTGCCAGTGATGGAGGGTTTTACCTTATCGGCCTGACCAAACCCATTCAGGAACTCTTTCTTGGTCGAGAGTGGAGCACAAAGGAGGTGCTCAGCGGCACAATAGAAGTTCTTCAGCGCCTCGCCGTAGCGTATGAACTCCTTCCTGAGCTTTCAGATATCGACACTTTTGATGACCTGAAAAAAAGCGGATTATGGAGCCGAGAAGCATAAGCATTATTATCCCCACCTATAACGAAGAGGCAATCATTGCCCACTCGATAAAGGCGCTCCTTGCGATAACTGAACAATACGAAGAGATCGAGATTATTGTCAGTGATGCGAGCAATGACGGGACTCGAAAAATTCTTTCAGAGTTTCAGGTAACGGTTTGCCAAAGCGCAAAAGGACGCGCCATACAAATGAATACGGGTGCGCAACGGGCCAAAGGAGATATTCTCTATTTTCTTCATGCTGACTCTCTTGCGCCTGAAACGTTTATCGACAATATCCGGTCAGCTGTCAGAGAGGGGAAAAAAGCCGGATGTTTCAGGATGAACTTTAACGACAGCAACCCCATAATGAGCCTTTACGGATGGTTCACGCAGTTTCCGATGATGATATGCCGGGGAGGTGACCAGTCGCTCTTTATTGAGAAATCTCTCTTTCAGGAGATCGGAGGATTCGATGAAACCCACCTCGTCATGGAGGATATCGCTATCATAAATCGCATCGAAGAGCGCGGGCAATTCCACATTCTTGAAGCAGAGGTCACTACCTCGGCCAGAAGGTATCATGAAAACGGCATGATCCGGCTCCAGCTACTCTTTGGAACCATTCATCTTATGTATGCCTTAGGATTTGACCAGGAGACAATCATCAGATATTACAGGGAAAACATCAGCGGACAGTGATGCATAAAAATACATTTTTGAGAGGTAAAGAACTTAGTAAATAGATTGTTATATTATCCAAAAATACATCTAAATTTACCTTTAACCACCTACAATTATGGCAGCAGAAGAGCTAAACAACCCTGGAAGCGCCCTTAAACCGGCGGCCCCGACAAAACCGGAATCCAATGTCGGCAATGGAGATATGGCTAATTTAATCGGCAACGTGGGCTTTCTGATTGATTCAACTATTGAGTCAGTTCAGGGAATAATAAGCTCGGTAAGTTCTGCTACGGGGCAGATGATTGAAGGTGTTACCTCAACTATCAACTCCGATCCGGTCAAGGAAATAATCCAGAATGTCAACACTGTTTCAGGTCAATTGATTGATGGTGTCACCTCAACCACCGGGCAGCTGATTGATGGCGTGACCGCTACCATTAATTCCGAGCAGGTTCAAAACTCTTTTCAGGAACTTGGAAAATTATGGAAAAATCTGCTTGAAAATCTGAACTCAACCGTGAGCTCAGGTCAAGTACAGGACCTGTTTGCCAATGTAAGTGCCGGACTTGGGCAGCTGGTTAACAATATTGTTTCGCCTGGAGTCCAGACAGGTCAAGACCGTCACAGAAAAGAGGTAACACAGATCCCATTTGCGCAGAAAGAGGTTGTGCAGGAAATAAAAGCTCCTGCGCCGGTAGTGATAGCTCCTCCTGTTGTGAAGCCTAACTACTGAGAACACAAACTATACCCCTATTGTTTATAGTTTTATAATGAACTATCTGAGATGAGCCGGAACATCTGATAAATCCCTGAGAAATAATAGATCAGGGATTTATCAGATATGGCTTATTTTATCTCGTCCCCATTAAGAAAAAAGGATAGCTGCGGTGAAAGAGGAACGTATTACCAGCCTTTCCGGCAAAAAAAAGGATGACCATCGGAAGCGAACTGTTCTTATCGCTGACGATGACAATACTTCACGCCGGATTCTGACTCATTATGTCCAAAAAATGGGATATACGCCTGTCTCGGCAGAAGACGGTGAGAATTGCATACAATGCATTTCGGAGCAGCCTTTTGACGTTATTCTTCTTGATATCAATATGCCCAAGAAAGATGGCTTTGAAGTGATGCTGCATTTAAAAGCGCACAAAATTTCAACGCCCGTTATTATGGTTACAGCCTCGAATGACATTCCTCAGGCTGTAAAATGTATGAAACTCGGCGCATACGAGTACCTCACCAAGCCCCTGGATATTGAACGGCTTGAAATTGTCATGCGCAATGCTCTTGCCGAATCCACTCTGAAAAACCAGGTTCAACAGCTGAAGAAAGAGCTGAAAAACAAGGAGCTGTTTCAGAGTATTATCGGACAGAGCGCTGCACTCAAAGAGACTATGGAGCAAGTCAGACAAGTCATGAATACTGACTTGAACGTGCTTATTCTCGGGGAAAGCGGGACGGGCAAGGAGTTATTTGCACAAGCTATTCATTACGGAAGCACGAGAAAGAACGGCCCTTTTGTTTCAGTCAACTGTGCTGCGATTTCAAACAATCTGGCCGACAGCCTGCTTTTCGGTCATGTCAAAGGTTCATTCACCGGTGCAGACAAAGATCATATCGGTTTTTTTGAACAAGCCAACAATGGCACCATTTTTCTTGATGAAATAGGTGATATGGATTCGGATGTACAGGCCAAAATTCTTCGGGTGATGCAGGAAAGGCAGATTCGAAAAGTCGGAGAAAAAATGGAAAAGGACATCAATATTCGAATCATTTCAGCTACCAACCGGGATTTTTCGCTCGCCATAAAAAACAATATCTTCCGCGAAGATCTCTACTACCGGCTGGAAGAATTTTTACTGTTCATTCCGACACTGCGCGACAGACCTGAAGACATCCCTATTCTCGCCAAACATTTTTTAGACGAGTTTTCGAAATCAAACAACATTGAGCCACTCCAGTTTGATCCAGAGGCGCTGAGGATTCTGGAAAGCTATCAATGGCCCGGCAACATTCGTGAACTTAAAAATGCCGTTCAGCGATCAGCAGTTATTCGAAAAGGGAGCACCATTGATACGTTGCGTACAGCTTTTGTACCCGGTTCAACACATGCTAATAACTCTTCGGAAACAACATTGCCTGAAACGCTCAGCGAAACAAGCGCCCAATCACAGAAAAAAAGTGACCCGTGGTCTTATTCGCTTGAAGAGAATGAACGGAATGCCATTATAAAAGCGTACAAGGCTTCCCATGGCAATCTCACAAGAACAGCCCGCATGCTTGGCATAGGACGGGCTACTCTTTATAGAAAGCTCAGCAAATTCGGTCTTGAAAATCTAAAATCGACCTGAACTTTTTTCCCTGACCGTCAGGATTGTTTCCGCTGTTTCAGCGAATACCTGTACCTGTATGGCCAAAACCACCATCACCCCGCACGGTCGCCGTCAGTTCGCCAACTTCTTCAAAGCAGACCTGTTCAACTTTTGCCACCACCATCTGCGCAATGCGGTCGCCGTGCTGAACAGTGAACGGCTCTCTGCCGTGGTTTATAAGAATTACCTTAACCTCTCCCCGGTAATCGGCATCGATAGTAGCCGGGGTATTGGGCAATGATATCAGTGAGCGCAATGCAAGGCCGCTCCGTGGGCGAAGCTGCGCTTCATACCCTACTGGCAGTTCAATGGCAAAGCCGGATGGTATCAACGCTGTTGTAGAGGGCTCTATAGTTACAGGAGCGTCAAGACATGCGGATATATCCATTCCTGCAGCATGGGCAGTTGCATAAACGGGCAGTACCGCTTGTTTGTTAAGGCGAACAATCTTTACTTTCAGCATTGGAGAGGAAATGTGATATGTTTCATGTACTAACGGATTTAAATATAACAGGAATAATGTCAAGGCAATTGGAAAGTTCAGCTGAAAAGGTTTATGCGCTTGCGTTCGGCGCTCATCCTGATGACGTTGAACTGGCATGCGGAGCCACTCTTCTGAAGATCATGAGTGAGGGTCGGACGGTTGCTGTATGCGATCTGACACGTGGAGAGATGGGCACACTCGGCACCCCTGAAACCAGGAAATGTGAGGCCAAAGCCGCCGCTGCAGTTATGGGATACCAGAGCCGAACCACGCTTGACCTTGGCGATGCAAAATTATTCTATACCGAAGAGAATCTGGCTGAGATTATCCGGGTCATAAGGCACTTCAGGCCTGACGTGGTGTTTGCCAACCCGCCGGATGAACGCCATCCCGACCACTCGAAAGCCTCAAAGCTTGTGACAGATGCCTTTTATTATGCCGGTCTTCAAGAGCTTCCGACAAGCATGAACGGAGCTTTGCAGAAACCTCACCGGCCTCAACACCTGCTATACTATGTCCAGTTCAAACACCTTGATCCAGACTTCATTGTTGATGTCTCGGAAACCTTTGCTGCATCGAGAAAAGGAGTGCTTGCATTCGGTTCGCAGTTTTACCGCGAAGGAAGTACTGAAGAGCCTAAGACGCTGATAAAACGAAAAGAATTTCTGACCGGACTTGAAGCGCGCGCAAGGTATTTCGGCGAACAGATCGGCGTTATGTATGGCGAGGGGTTCCTGCTTTCGGGAACGATGGGGATCAATTCTTTCAGTGCCGTTTTCTCTGGAAAAGGACAGGAAAACGGTTAAAGTGCTGAGTACTGAGATTGAAATCAGTTGGCAGTTGGCAGTGGGCAGTGGGCAGTTGGCAGTGGGCAGTGGGGCTTATGGGACCTATGGGACTTATAGCTGAGAGGGGGCTTCATTGTTTTTCATGTTTGTAATATTCTGAATATTATCAATAACCTGAAGGAGTCAATGCATATGCCTGATAGATCACGATGGCCCTTGACGATTGATGATGCGGTAGAACGTGTTATCGCCTCAATGAGTGAGAATGAAAAAAGCCAGCTCAGGAATTCTCAGGAGAAGAGGTTGATCGATTTTCATTTTGGTCTGGGGTGGGCAATCCGCAACGAGTTCGGGCTCTATGAAGGCAACGATGCTTTATTGAAAGCTTGTGCCCGTTCAAGGTTTAATACTTTCGAATGCCTGATGTTCATGAATGACCCGGATGAAGCATCAGGATTTATCATCGAAGAGGTCTGGAAAAGGCTTAAGAGGGATGCTCAAGCCATAGGCTGAAAAGCACACTTGACTTTGGACTCATTTTGTTATAACATATGGTATAACAAAAAAAGGAGGCAGTGTTATGCGTGCTACGGTAACAAAGATTGGTAATTCAACAGGCGTTATACTTCCCAAGGCAGCGGCTGATCGCCTTAAGGTAAAGCAAGGTGATATTGTATTTTTAACCGAAACGCCGACAGGCTACACGGTAACCCCCTACGATCCGGAATTTGCAGAGCAAATGGAGGCAGCCCGTCGCGGCATGACTGAATACCGCAACACTCTCCATGAGCTTGCCAAATGACCTGGCGTCGGCTTCTGGATGAGGTGGTCATTGCCATACATGACGAACAAATTGCTGTGCACGGCGGAAGCTCAGGCATTCGCGATGCCGGACTTATTTCTTCAGCCCTTTCCCGCCCGAAACACAAGGCAAATTATACTGATTCGTCCGTCTTTGATTTGGCCGCCGCCTATGCCTTTGGCATTATTCGTAACCTTCCTTTTGTGGACGGCAATAAACGCACAGGGTTTCTTGCTGCCTATGTCTCTCTGAATATTAACGGATGGGAGCTGAGATCAACAGAAGTCGAAGCTGTTAACGCGGTTATTGATTTAGCGGCAGGCGAAATGGATGAACGCGGTTTTTCTGCCTGGCTTAAAGCCAAGTCAGTTATGCGGGCCGCACGGAAATAAGAAGGAAACGATGGAACTGTTGTGATATAATCCTCTGTATTTTTTTTTCAATCTCTTAACGTTCTCTGTGAGCCGTTTCCTGAAAAAAGTTGAAATTCCGGAATCGGGACTTGCGGAATTCATTTCGCTTACGGCGATGATGATGTCGCTGGTCGCACTCTCCGTCGATACCATGCTGCCCGCCCTTTCAGCAATAGGCCGCGATCTTGGAGTCATCGATACCAACAGCTCACAGCTCATCATCTCCCTGTTTTTTTTCGGAATGGCTTCCGGCCAACTGCTCTACGGCCCGGTGTCAGACAATACCGGTCGCAAACAGGCTATTTATCTGGGTTATGGCCTTTTCATAACCGGCTGCGTGCTCTCGCTCATCGCCACAACTCTTCCAATAATGCTCGCAGGGAGATTACTGCAGGGATTCGGAGCGGCAGGCCCCCGCGTCGTCTCGGTTGCAATTGTCCGCGACCGTTACGAGGGCAGAGCCATGGCCCGTGTCATGTCCTTTGTGATGACGGTTTTCATCATCGTACCCATTATTGCCCCGACCCTTGGCCAGGGTATGCTCTATCTTGCTGGATGGCGTGCCATTTTCGCTGCATTTCTCATTCTGGCTCTGCTTTCGCTTATATGGTTCGCCCTCCGTCAGCCCGAAACCCTGTCGAAAGAACAAAGAGTCCCGTTCTCGTTAAAACGGATCATCAGCACCATGATGACAATTTTCGGTAACCGCAGCGCGATCGGCTATACGGTAACCGCCGGTCTTGTATTCGGCTTTTTTCTCGGCTACCTGAATTCAGCGCAGCAGATTTTCCAGGAACTGTATGCGCTCGGAGCAGCATTCCCCTACTATTTCGCCTTCCTTGCCGTCTCGATAGGCTGCGCATCACTGTTCAATGCACGGTTTGTACTTCACCACACCATGCAGTCGCTTTCAAAACGTGCGCTCATTTCCATCAGCGCCCTCTCAGCCGGATTCTTTCTTCTCGCCCTCTTGCATCATGGACATCCCCCGCTCTGGACACTCATGGCATACCTCTTCGCAACGTTTTTCGGCACCGGAATACTCTTCGGCAACCTCAACGCACTTGCAATGGAGTCCCTCGGAAAAATCGCCGGTATCGGTGCCGGTGTTGTAGGCTCCCTCTCAACCTTCATCTCGCTTATTGCGGGAACCATAATCGGGCAGTGCTATAACGGGACTGTCCTGCCTCTCACCGCAGGTTTTTTCATGCTCAGCCTTGCATCGCTCGCAGCTATGCGGTGGGCAGAAAAATAAACTGACAACACCCCGGGCACGGTTTACCATCGCAACAGCAAGACGCAAGAAAGGTTGCAGACCAAATACAGCAAAGGGTAAAATGTTCGAGCGGATGGAAATGAAGTTGAGCAAGAATATGAAATAGCAGTATCGGTAAGATTAGCAGCACGCTGAAGATTTCGTGGGAGAGAAGAGGTACATGGCGTGGAATATTATAGCCATTAATACCAATAAAATACATTATATTTTTCTAAATTAAAGAGTAAAGCTAAGACTCCAATCATCTGGCGCGATTATTTTTATTTTGAATATATTCAGAAATGAATAAATTCACTAATGAATATATTCTAAGTATTAAACTTAAAGATTATTATGAAACTCGGCACCCCTGCAACCGGGGAGGACTTTTTCGGTCGTACCCAGGAACTGGGTGACCTTTGGCGTTACTTAGAAAGCGATAACATACGCTTTCCCGGTGTTCGCCGTCTCGGCAAGACCTCCATTCTGCGTCGATTGGAAGAAAATGCGGCTGAGCATGGCCTCTTGGCCAAATGGCTGGATCTATCGAACATCAATTCGGCAAGGGATTTCGTTACGTTTCTGGATCGAGAGTTTCCTGAAAATGCCATCAAGCGCTTCCTCTCAGACAAGGCGAAACAGGTGAGTGTCTGGTTCAAACGTATCCAAAAGATAGGCGCTACTTTGCCCGATGAGGTTGGTGGCGTGGAATTAAAGATCGAATTTGGCGGTGAAGCAGCTCCGGAGTGGCAAAAGGCAGCCAATATCCTGCATTCGAGATTGTGTGATCAGCCCTTGCTGATACTTCTCGACGAGTTTCCCGTGATGCTGAACAAGATCATTCAGCGGAATCGTCAAGAGGCCGAGCAAATTCTTTCATGGTTGCGTATCTGGCGCCAGTCGTCGGGAAGCTGCCGATTCGTTTTCACGGGCTCCATTGGCCTTCAATCTCTGTTGGAACAGCATGGGCTGGGCGAAACCATGAATGATTGCTTTCCCTATCCCCTTGGGCCGTACAAGCTGGCGGAAGCGCGTGGGTTGTGGCAGCATTTTGTCTTGATCGCAGACGAGACCCCCTGGCAGATGGCGGAACCGGTGATCGACTACGCCCTGAACCGGGTCGGCTGGCTGTCTCCCTATTTTCTATGCCTGCTGCTCAACGAGAGCATTCGTGCGACGCGTGAGCGACGGCAGGAGTGTCCCTCGTATGCAACAAGCGAAGCGCGTATCGAGATCGAGGATGTCGATAACGCTTACGAGAATCTTCTTGCCGAGCGCTCCCGCTTTCACCATTGGGAAAAACGCCTCAAGGACGCTCTGGCACCCGCAGACTTGGACTTCTGCCTCAGCCTTCTCACCCATCTTTCCCGCCATCCCGATGGTCTGACCCTGCGTCAGTTGAGCAGCCGTCTGGCAAGGCGCGAGAGCGACCCCGACCGCCGCGCCCAGCGGCTGCAAGACTTGTTGGTGCGCCTCACCGATGAAGGCTATACCAGCACGCCTGACGGCAATAGGCGTGTCCAGTTTCTCTCATTTCCTTTACGCGATTGGTGGAACCGAAACCATGTCTGAAAATATTACAACTTATAGCCAGCCGGCTGGCGGATTTACCGCTATCAGCAAGTACAACCCGCATCTTTGGAGTGCGGAGCAGTTACGCGCCATTTTTGTTGCACGGAAAACCGAACTGGCTGACTTGCAGCACACTCTGCGCACTACGCAGCTTGACACGGTTGGCCAGCATGTCTTGTTGGTCGGCGCTCGGGGCATGGGCAAATCTACCCTCATGCGGCGTCTGGCTCTGGCCGTGGAAGATGATACTGACCTCTCCACCGCATGGCTGCCCCTGCGCTTTCCGGAAGAGCAATACACAGTGGCCACTCTCGGTCAATTCTGGGCCAACGTGCTCGACAGTCTGGCCGATGCCTTGCAACACTTAGGGTACTCGGTCAGCGAGCTGGATGCTGCCGCAGAACGCATCGCCGCCCTGCCCGCCGCCGAGCAGGCTGCTGCCTACCTTGTCGCTATTGACCGTTGCGCTGACGAACGCGGGCAGCGTTTGCTCCTTTTGGTGGATAACACCGATCTCATGCTCCACAACATCGGCCGAGAAGCCCACTGGGCGCTGCGCGCTACTCTGCAAAGCAATCCCCGCCTGTTCTGGGTCGGTGGCAGCTACCAAAGTCTGGAAGCGGATAGTGACTACCACGATGCCTTCCTCGACTTTTTCCGCGTTATCACCCTGCGTCCTTTGCGCATAGAAGAAATGGCCCAAGCGCTCCAGGCTCTTGCCGAAACCTTTGGTGGCGAGGTGGAACGCCAGAAAATGGAACGGCAACTCGCCGCCCAGCCGGAGCGACTACTAACCCTTCGCCAGCTCTCCGGCGGCAATCCGCGTACCACGGTCATGCTCTACGAAATCCTCGCTAATGGCCATAATGGCAGTGTGCGCAGTGACCTGGAAGCATTGCTGGACAACATGACGCCACTCTACAAGGCACGCATGGATAGTCTGGCTGATTTACCGCGCAAGCTCTTCGCCCACATTCTGGAGTATTGGGCACCTATCTCTATTGGCGAACTGGCGACGATTTCCCAGGTGCTGAGTACCAGCATCAGCCCGCAACTGAAGCGTCTTGAGCTTGATGGGTTAATAGAGAAGATTCCTCTGCATGGCACAACCCGTAGTGGATATCAGGCAGCTGAGCGCTTTTTCAATATCTGGTATCTTATGCGTTTTTCGCCTCGCCGTCAGCGTACACGACTGACTTGGTTAGTGGAGTTCATGCGCTTGTGGTTCAGCAGTGACGAACTGTGTATCCTTGCCCAACAGCGGATGCGTGACGGTCAAGCTGCTTTGCGCTCAACCCATGACTTGGAATACGACCGAGCCATTGCTGATGCCCTGCCGTCCCAGGCGCCCGAACGCCATACCCTGCGCTGGTCGCTCCTCAAACAACTGAAGGCAAACCGTAGTCAGATGGCCGAACTTTTTGATATGGAAGGCGCTGATGCCGATTTCAAGGGCGCTGACGATTACCTTCGGCGTCTTGTCGAACTGCCAACCCGGTTGCGTCAATGTCCCCATGCGTCAACTGAAGAAGAGAAAAACCGCTGGGAGGAAGCAGTTATGGGATCGATCAAAATGAGCTTGGCTGAGAAAGAGCGTGTGTCCCAAGATGCAGCCGGGTTGAGCCGCTCCCAATACGACAAACTGGAAAAGATGTTACACGAAGAACGCAGGGAATTGGAAAACAAGTTCGGTGCTGTTGCCGTGCAAACCATACGCACCGCAGTATTCAACCAAGACTTCTTTCCAGACATGCCCGATTCACAACTCGCTTTCGAGCAAATTCAAGCTTGCTTCTCCGAGGAGAGAGAGGCTCTGCGTTTTGTCAGCGAGCTGTTTTACGATAATCATGAAGATGAGTGGTGCTATAAAATCCAGAGACTGGCCGAGGCGACCTGGCCGAAAGATGCGAATATTGCATATCGATGTGCATGGTTGTTGCATTACCGTCTCGGTCGTTATGAAGAAGCAGAAGCGGCCTATCGCAAGGCTATCGCTCTCGACAAGAAGTATGCGACTCCATGGCACAACTTAGGCAATCTCTTGGCTGATCAACTCGGCCGGTATGAAGAAGCGGAAGCTGCCTATCGCCAGGCAATAGCCCTGGACGAGAAAAACGCTTATCCATTGGCAAATCTTGCCCGGTTATTGGCACGGCTTGGACGCAAGGCGGAAGCGGAGTCGATCTATCGCAACGTTGTTGTCCCTGTTACCAAAGACGATCAGCATTTACTCCTTCAAAAGAATCTCTTCCTGGGTAACCGTCAGTTAGGCATGGATGCCCTGCAGGATTTGACTAAAGCGGTACAAAAGGGTAATCAATTAGCGTTTTTCCGCCTCAAAGAACAAGTCTGGGAGTGCCATGAGATTGGCCTGGGCGAGCGCCTGGCCGACTGGATGGCGGAGAGTGAAACGGTGGGGTTCCTCGCACCTTTCATTCAGGCCCTCTACACCCTTGCAGACGTGGAGGGGAAACTATGCGACCTACCTCTGGAAAGCCAGCAGATGGTGGACGAAATCGTGCGCATAGGGCGCTTGCGGCAAAAGAAGAAGTGATTTTGGGAGGGGGTTTTTCTTACATAAGGACTGACAAAGCAACAAAATTTGGCAATTTATCGTCAAAGCCTTACAATGATTGAGCTTAATCCGCAGGATTACATTCTTTGATAGACATACAACATAATCGGGGTATACTGATGATTCCAGAGAAATTGACGGAAGTATTGAAGCATGATGGTGTGGTTGCGATTGCGACGTTGGGGCAGGATGGGCCTCATATGGTTAATACCTGGAACAGCTATGTACGCATTACTGACGCTGAGCGCATATTGATTCCTGTAGGGTATATGCACCGTACTGAATCGAATATTGCTTTTAACAATCAGGTGTTGATTACGCTGGGCAGCCGCGAGGTTGCTGGAAATATGGGGCCTGGTACCGGCTTTCTGATTAAAGGTACCGCGAGCATTGAAACCTCAGGCGTTGACTTTGACGGAACCAAAGGAAAATTTGCTTGGGCACGTGCAGTAATGGCAGTCACACCCGGCTCCATTGAACAGACGCTGTAAGGGATACCATCATTTAGCCCGCCTCCTGCAGCATGGCATTTCGCCACTGAGAGTCAGAAGCCATGTTAGTGATGACTCCAAGTATTTTGATGTGGCCGTTCGGATCTGAAATCGGTGTTAGGACAAGGAATATAATCCGGGCTTTATTATGAGATCCCTTGTCATACACCCCGTTTTTGCTTACTCCAATAATAACCGCTGGCTGCTTTAGCCCACCCAGTCGGGCGTGAGGTATTCCAATCTCCGATCCGACATAGGTTCCTCCCTGTTTTTCACGCTCCAATAACCTCTTCCATGATTCCTCTTCATCGATATCGGGTCGTGCCTTGCAGCACTCATGAAGCATCATCCTGAAAGCTTTTTCTTTATCCGTAACATCATCAAGAACAACCACCTTTGCATTCATAACCAGCTCTTTCCACTCATTCTGTGGCAGTTTATCGAACCGGGGAATCTCCCTTTTTATGACAGGAAGTTGCCCATAGCTCTGTGATGAACCGGGCTCCCCTTCCTGCCTTGTATCAAATACCGTAACGCTGATATCCCGGCATCCATCAATCAATCGTTCAACAAGAGTCTTTTTCCCTATGATGCGCTGCCAGAAAGGAAGGGTATCACCGGAATTGCCGATAACGATGTGACCAACCCGATATTCACGGGCAAACTGCAGAATCGTTTTCACCGCATCATCACCTTTATAGGTAAACACTGCGGCGCCGAGTTTTCGGGCGAGAGCGAGAGTATCTGCTACCCGAGGCTTCGATTTTTCATCCATCACCGGTGACGTGTCGTCCAAAGCTTGTACATAGACCGCATACCAGTTTTTATTCAATCGTCCAGCTATTCTTGATGCATAGCGAATAAGTGCTTCGCTGTTCTGACTTTTTGAACTGATGTAGACCATGACCTGATCGGGGTTCGATGGAAACTCATCAGCAATTTGAGTTCGACGCTTCAAGTCAATTTGTGAAGCAAGTTCTCGAAGTGTGAGCTCACGAAGCTGTTCCAGACTTTCGGTTTTGAAAAAGTCTGATACAAGAGTTCCGGGCTGGCCTGGTAAAAAGATTTTACCCTCAATCAGGCGCTGCCGCAAATCATCAGGGGTAATATCCACATTGACAAGCTGTTCGGCCTGCAAGAGAAGTCGGTCGGGCAGACGGTCTTTCACCTTTATACCGGTTACCTGCTCAACCGTTTCATAAAGACTTTCGAGATGCTGGATATTAAGCGTCGAAATTACATGGATACCCGCACCGAGAATTTCCTCCACATCTTCATAACGTTTGGCGTTTTTGCTTCCCGGTACATTTGTATGCTGCAGTTCGTCCACAAGAACAACCGATGGCTGCCGCTTCAGGATGGCGTCAATGTCCATCTCTGTAATTTCTATACCTCTGTATATCTGTTTTTTAGGGGGGATAGCTTCAAGCTTTGAAAGCAAGGATTTCGGCTCTTCTTTTTCGTGAACGTCAACAAAACCTGCGACAATATCAATGCCGTTTTCATGAAGACGTTCTGCTTCCTGAAGCATTGCAAGGGTTTTGCCAACCCCCGAACAGTAACCGAGATAAATCTTGAGTTTGCCTCTTTGAGAGCGCTGGATGAGATGCAAAAAACTTTCGTTCCTGTTACTTTCCACGAGTTCTCCTTTATTGGCAACGAAATAACCGGTTATCCATTCATGCTTCAATGATGGACTATGATACCTATCACACCGGCAGTTAATGCAAAAACAAAAAAGATAAGTATTCCCAGAAGCAAGTAATGATAAACGTTCACGATTTCCGATCCTCCTTTGTTCTAATTCTGAGGGATGTCAGATTGTCTGTTTACTTACAGGAAGGGTGAAATGAAAAACAGCTCCTTTTGTATAGGCACTCTCAGCACTTACCTTGCCGCCATGAGCCTCAACAATCTCTTTGACAATGGAGAGTCCCAGTCCTATGCCGCTTTTTACCTGCTGTCCGGGAACCCTGTAAAACTGTTCAAAAAGGTGTTCCATGTGTTCAGGGGAAATCCCTTCGCCAGTATCTTCGACCGAAAACTTTATGCTCTTCTGTGCCTTGGCCGCACGTATCGTTACAGAACCTCCAGGCAAAGTAAACCTCAATGCATTCGATAGTAAATTGGCAAACACATACCTGATGCTGTCAGAATCAGCCATAACATCGGGCAAGTCTGGCGGGATAGCGTTTACAATGGTTATGCCCTGATCACTGGCCTGGACAAGAAACGACTCAACTCCTTCCATGCCAAGGCGCGATGGCGAAACAGCCTGGATATCCAAATGAGCCATTCCTGATTCAATGCGATTGATATCCAGCAGATCGTCAATTATGTGCACAAGGCGCTCACTTTCGTCCCGTGCAGCCAAAAGCAGGTCAGCCTGTTTTTCATTCAACTGACCGATCCGTTCCTCAAGCAGGAGGTGGATCGACATTCTCAATGAAGTCAGAGGAGTTCTCAACTGATGGGAGACTGTTGAAATAACACTTCGTTTCAGCTCCAGCTGTTCATGCTCTTTTGTAACATCTTTAAAAATCAAGGCTGTTCCAGCAAACCCATGACTTTCATTACCTGCAGGAATAGGGAGCGCCATTGGTTGAAAAAAGTATTCCTGACTCTCCGCAAAATGCTGGATATAACCATTGCCCTCTTCCGATTCAGCAAGTGAACCTTGTCGAAGCGCTTTTTGCCACAAGAGCATCAGCCACTCCTGTCCAAGATCTTTTACATTTACTCCCGGCTTCAATCCGAAATAGTGTTCAGCGGATTCGGTTGCAACTTCAACTTCACCTTCAGAGCCGAGCACGGCTATAGGCGAAGGGAGTACCTTGAATACTTCCTGTGTTGCTTTTCTTGTCCGAACAAGCGCCTCCCTGTCACTTTTACGCATTTTGCGCAGAGTCGCAGCCATTTCGTTGAATGATCCTGAAAGCTGCCCGATTTCATCGTTGGAAGTGGTATCAAGCACCAGATCAAGGTTACCCTTCCGGATTTCCTCTGCCGAGGCTATGAGTTTTTTTATCGGCATTAGAATCCATCGATGTGACTGATAGCTGAACAACAGGGCAATAACTGCACTGGCAATGATTGCGAAAAGCACATTGTTATGGGCAGATGCCGCCATCAGCCATGCTGTATTGTTTGCCCGTTGCATATTGGACTGATTCATTTCAAGCACTTCGCCGGTAAGCAGCTTCATACGGTGAACCAGAGGAAGGAGATCAGAAAAATAACGTTTTTGTCTTTCGGAAAGGGATACCGCGGGATCAGTAACCAGAGAGATAACAGCGGTATATTCGGTAAACTGCGTCTTTATCTGCATGGCTTTCTGATGTTCACCCGGCAGGGTAATATTCCCAAGTTCTACCTGTAATGCCTTGAGAAACCCTTGGTTATGCTCCCGAATACTCTTCATGCCTTCATCATAATGACCGGTAAAGGTAAACAGCACCCCGCTGTCAATATGGTCAAGGGATTCCGACATTTCCTGACACGCAACCACACTCCGGTAGTTCTGCTTGAGAATAACGTCAATGGCTCCCCCAAGCGAGTCGATCTGGCGGATGGTCAAAAGACCCATTGCTGCCACAATAAGGAGCAGACCTCCAAACCCCAGCAAAAGTTTTTGTCGTATGCTGATCATGTGTATCCTTCATGCATATGTGTAAGAGAGAGCATCAACAAAAACTATACCTTTACCGGCAGAATCACAAAGGGAATGCCGTGCACATAGAGGTTCTGCTGTACGGCAAACACGGTGTAATTGTGCAGCCAGCGATCCATCAGTGATTCGTTGGTAAAGACAAGCTGGCCGCCAAAGAAGACAATGTCGGGGAATTTTTCACGGATGGCCGGCACAAGCTTGTTGACTTCATCCACGACATCGGTTCCAATTGAATAGTATGCTTCGGCATAGTGCCCATGATCGTTCATATAATCGACATACTTTGAGGTTTCGTTGCGGACAAAACTGCCAAGATTTTCTATTTCATCAGCCCCTTTGAAGTTCCCTGCATCGATCGAACCGATTTCAACGAAGACATAATTTTTATAGGTAGTGCCAAAGAGACGGAACACACTGAAGAGGGTATGCAGACCAAGTCCGTTAAAACCGTTCACCAGAATAGCTGCCGTTTTAGCTTTCTGATCATAAGCCGGAGCTGGAGTGGTGCTGTCATGAACATCCGAGCCGCTTAGTACTGCTGCTTCAACAATAACATCGAGCCGTTTGAGTGTAGCGTAGGTCTTGTTGTAATGGTTTTTGATGAAAAAGGCACCAAGAACCAATACGCCGGTTATGACTATGGTGACCCACCCGCCCTCATTAAACTTGAGAATCAGTACCGAAATAAGGATAAAGGTGGTCAGCGTCAGGCCTATTCCATTAATCATGAGTTTTTTGAACCACTGCTTTTCTGTCCCTCTTTGCTCCCACCAATGCTTTACCATGCCAAGCTGTGAAAGGGTAAAAGTTATGAACACATTGATACTGTAAAGGACGATCAGAAAATCGACCGATCCATTGGAGGCAAGCATCATAACAAGAGAGGCGAAGCCCATCACAAGAATACCCTTTTCGGTCACCAGCCGGTCACTCAACATGGCAAAACGGGTAGGCAGCCATTTGTCGAGCGCCATATTTGCCAGCACCCTCGGGCCATCAAGAAAACCGGTCTGAGCTGCAATAAAGAGAAGGACTGCTTCAGAAAAGAGGGTAATCCAGACAAAACCGACACCGTAGAACCCACCCCATGATGCCGTTAAGCTCTCAAACAGGATTGCGTTCATCGTTTTGCCCGGAGTGTCACGCACTTCGAAAAGGATGTATGCCAGCATAAGCCCCATGACAGTCACTGAAAGTGAGATCGCCATATACTTCATGGTTTTCTTTGCCGTGGCGACTTTAGGATCCCGCAAGACTGGGAGACCGTTACTGACCGCCTCAATACCGGTAAAGGTACCTGCACCAAGACTATAGGCTTTTAAGACAAGAAAGAGCACACCGAAGAGACCAAGGGTATGGAATGAATTGGTAAGCTCGCGCCCGGTTTCATGATAAACCATACTGAAGTTGCCCATATGGGATATCACTGCATAAACGATGACAACTGCGTGGGTGAAAACAAAGAGAAGGAAAACAGGAACAAGCGGCATGACAGCTTCTTTAATCCCTCGAAGGTTAAGCAGGAGCAGAACCAATACGCCGAAAACGGCAAACCAGAGTTTATAACCAATATAGCCTATGGGCAAAAAGCTGAAGATTGCGTCAGCGCCGCTGGCAATTGATATGGTAATGGTAAGGATGTAGTCAATAAGAAGAGCACTGCCTGAAATAACACCCATTTCCGGGGAAAGCAGTTTGCTGGCAACCAGGTATCCCCCGCCGCCATGCGGGAAAAGTTCAATGATATGGGAATAACTTGAAGCGATAATAAGGATGGTGATTCCGGTGCCTATAGCGACAAAAATACCGAGTGTGGGATGACCCTGGAGTGCTTTAAACGCTTCGGCAGGACCATAACAGGAAGATGAAAGGCCATCGGAACCAAGCCCGACCCAAGCAAGAAATGCCGAGAGTGCAAGCTGATGAAAAATCCTGTGGTCTGTAAAATCCCGGGCTCCGCCCAGAAAAAACGTTTTTACCTTCTTGAATGCTTTATTAACCGCCATAATTCAACTGAGAGATAGTTGCCGGATAAGAGTCTCATTTTCTTAGCGCCACGTCCTGATGTCCGGATAAATTAACAGCAACTTCAGCCTGCATGAATTTCAATCATACGGCTTTGATGTTGCTCTGGTTTTACCAAACATAGCGAAAGAGTGAGAAAGGGCATCTTGCGGAACACAAGGCTCATAAAAATTGGGCCTTGAATTTTGCAAGGTGACAGGAAGGCTTCTAAATTTTAAACTGTTTCCTTTTTCTCCAGAGGGTGGCCTGATCAATACCGAGGAGATCTGCAGCTTCCTGCAGTGATTTTGATGAGGCAAGAATGCGGCGTATATGGGTTTCTTCTATCACGTCCAGTGGCAAGGGATCTCCAATACGAACCGGTTGAGCTTTAATGAAAATATTTGCAGGCAGGTGTTCCTCACTTATCAACCCGGTTTTAGCAAGAATTACAGCTCGTTCAATGACATTGCGAAGTTCACGTATATTGCCCGGCCACAAATAGGTTTTGAGCGCAAGCATGGCATTATCACAAATGCCATCAATATTTTTGTGGTTTTGTGAAGCAAAGAATTTCAGCATGCTTCCGGCAAGTTGCTCAATATCGTCAGGTCGGCCTGCCAGTGGAGGCAACTCAATTTGCAGTCCATTAAGACGGTAGAAAAGATCTTCACGAAAACGACCCTCTTTTACCCCTGTTTCAAGATCTGAATTAGTTGCAGCAATAATGCGGACATCGGCTTTCCGTGTTTGCTGTTCGCCTAAACGCTCATACTCCCGATCCTGTATAAAACGGAGAAGTTTTGGCTGAATAGAGAGCGGCAGTACTCCTATTTCATCAAGAAACAATGTGCCGCCTTCGCACAGAGAGACTTTGCCTGGATTATCTTTTAGAGCTCCGGGAAATGAACCCTTGGCAAAGCCGAAAAGCTCTCTCTCAAGCAAATCATCACGGAGTGACGGACATGAAATGAGAGTAAAAGGTTTATCGGATCTACGGCTCCAGTTATGCATAGAGCGGGCAAAAAGGTTTTTACCGGTACCGCTGGCACCCCGCAAGAGTATAACGGCATCGGAATCTGCAGCCTGACGGGCCAGTGCTATGGCTCGCTGCATGGAGGGGTATCGGGAGGTAAGATTTTGTTCGGGGTTATTCCGATCAAGGTCCTCCTGCAAAGATACAATGCGTTGTTCCATCCGGCACACTGCAGAGAGTCGTTCAGTGACAAGTTGCAGTTGATCTGGTGTAAAGGGTTTCGGGATATAGTCTGCAGCACCTCGCTTCATGGCTTCAACGGCTGTATCAATTGAAGCGTAGGCTGTTATGACAACAATTTTTATCCATGGATTCGCCGCCAGAAGAGAAGGAACCAGATCAAGCCCATTTTCAGAGCCTAAGCGTACATCAACAAACGCAAGATCAAAAACCTGCAGTTCAGCCTCGGCCAATGCGTCGCGTGAGCAACTTACGGCTTTGACTTGATGGCCGCGTGATTCCATGAAAACCGTCAGGGTTTTGCGAATATTTGGCTCATCATCGACTATCAGGACATTGAGATGGAACATTGGCTGGTAGATGTGATGCTCTTTATATCAATACGTTAGGAGAATATACACAAGTTTTCTTGGCAGTTCTGAGTGCTGAGATTGAAAACAGTTGGCAGTGGGCAGTGGGCAGTTGGCAGTTGGCAGTTGGCGGTAGAAACATTCCTCTTTTTCAGTTCCTGTAATGGTTTTTCAATTGTGTAACATTTTCTACTGAATATTATTAGTAATCTTGCTCATGAGTTAATGAATGCTCAAAACTGATATCAGTAAATACTTTTTTTACCATAATTACATCCTTATGCCTGATTCATCACTATGGCCCAGGACGATTGATGATGCGATAGAGCGTATTATCAGTGGAATGAGTGAAGAGGAAAAAAGCGAGCTCAGGAATACTCATGAGAGGGAGTTGATCAATTTTCATTTTGGTCTTGGGTGGGTAATCCGCAACGAGTTCGGGCTATATCAAGGTAACGATGCTTTACTGAAAGCTTGTGCCCGGACACGGCTTAATGCTTTCGAAAAGCTGCTGTTCATGAATGATCCGGATGAAGCATCTGGATTTATCATCGAAGAGGTCTGGAAGCAGCTTAACAGTGTCACTCAACTTATGAGCCACTGACATGATTGATTTTTTTTCCAAGATTTCAATTCATCCGAAACTGGTTTTGAAACTATGGCAGAGAACCAAAGCGACGGGACATTCAGTGGCAACATACAGATTATAAAATCCATGTTTCCGCTGACTATCGGCATGTTTATCGGAGTCCTTGGCGGAATTGGCTTGAGTACTCTTGATGATAATGCAAGAGTTTCAACTGCAACTCATAATGTGTTAAACGAAAAAAGGCTTGTAAGGCGCATAGATACAACGGCCGTTAAAAAACGCCCCATTGAACTTCCACATAATACAGTGGAAAAACATCACAATCAATAGCCCCATCTGTAGCGCCGATCGAAACGGCAATTTACAACCACTCTTTGATTCTTCCTGCTATTGCCTGTAACGGGCATGGATATTAACAATTGCAATTATTACTTTTATCATATTTGCAATCAAATATATGAGCACTGATATTTTTATAAAAGATTTACGATTCCGAAACAATCCCGTAACGACCTCTTAATAAAGAGAGTGATATATTGGAGTATATTGGCGTGTTATTATTCTTATCTTTTTTTACATAACGGATTAATTACTTTTTCAGCAATTAGAACCGACGCAATAAATCGAAGCACCTCTCAACAAGCTATAAATGCTTACAGGAAAGCATATTAATCTATAAAACGAATACCCTAATCCACAAAATAAACAGCTACTCAATATGGCTTTTATTTAAAGCCACATACAGGCATAGCCAATACTCGCACTTATTTAATAATAAGTCTCGCGGCTTTTATTTATAACCACGATTTAACATATCCGTCACAAATAAATTAATTATTCTTTAATCTGAACAAGAGATTTGTATTTCAGGTTGTAACAAAAAAAAGAACAGTACTGGTAAATTAATTCAAAACTTTAAGGGGGTGATTAGTGCAGCGATCGAAGTTACATCGTTTTAAATATCAGGGCAGTGCGAAGCCATTGGTTATGGCTGCCATAACTCTGGGTCTTTGTTCACCCTTGGGTGCGAATGCCGAAACGGCAACTGACTTAGGTACCGTTGGTACTCAGGGAGGTGGAGGTGGCGTTTCTGCGGTTGCTCCTGCGAAAGCTTCTCTTTCAGCTACTCAGCCACAAGCCGTAATTGACAGGACTTTTATTGAAGATGCAAAATCTCCTGTATCCGATTTTGCAACTTTAGCGGCAATCACTCCCGGTGTCAGTGGCGGTATTTCAGCAAACGGTCCTGGACTTACTGATGGCAACAAGGTTACCCTTAGAGGATTCAAAGATGGAGAGTATAATGTGACTTTTGATGACATCCCGTTTGGCGATACCAATGGACCGACACACCATCCAACGGCTTTTTTCCCTGCTTCCATAATTGATCATATCACTGTTGAGCGCGGACCTGGTAATCCAAGTAATTTAGGCCAGGCAACGTTTGGCGGATCTGTGAACTTGTATTCGCTTGTCCCGTCAAGTGAATTCAGTTTTTCACCGTTTATTTCGACGGGGTCGTGGAATACAAAACTTACCGGTTTCAGGATTGATTCAGGCACCATTGCCGAACTTGGCGGATCAAAATTATTAGTCAATACTCAGGAAATAACAAGTGATGGTTATTTGACCAACTCAGGTCTATGGAACGGAAACGTCACTGCTAAATATGAACAGCCAATAGGCAGCAGTACGTTGCTGACTCTCTTTTCCAGCAACCAAAAAAACTACTACTATCAGTCTGACGTTTTGAAAGGCCTCACTTTAGCACAGGCGGCAATCTATGGGAAGAACTTTGCCATGTCAAGTGATCCAACAAGTGCCTTCTATTATGGATATAACAGGACAGATAAAACCACTACGTTTGATTATATCCGTCTTCAGAGTGATTTAGGCTGCGGTTTAACTGTTGATAACACTTCATATTACATCTGGTACGGTAACCACACCCTTTCTTCCGCTGCGTCTAACCCTGCTACCGGGCTTGGGAGCGTTTACAATACGCCAGGAGGACCAAAAAGTGCTGCGACACAGATGCCCGGCTATATTAAAATAAACCAGTATACCATCTATGGTGACGTTTTAAAGGTTACCAAACAAACTGACGCAGGTCTGTTAAGGGTTGGAGTCTGGGGTGAATGGACCAATACACAACGCAGTATATACGACTATAACCTCTTTGGCATGACACCTGACTATGAGCTTACAGCCATTGGAGGTACAGCAAAGAATGTTTCTAATGTTTTGTATGATCAAGGCTCCAGATGGAATAATTATCAGCCATTTGCGGAGTTTGAATGGGCGGTGACTAAGGATCTCACGGTTACACCCGGTATTAAACTGATGAGGTGGGAACAGTTCATTGATGCGGCTGTATTGGATAAAAATGCGCGTATTCCTGCTTCAATCCATAACGATTATACCGCAACCCTTCCATACCTGACAGCGAATTACAAGATTGACAAGAACTCTTCTGTCTATGCTCAGTACGCACAGGGTATGCTGGTCCCGGACATTTCATATTATTATTCTCCGTCATACCAAAGTACCGTGGTGACCCCTCAGACATCTACAAATTATCAGATTGGTTATGTACAAAAATCTGATAATATCGCATTTGATGTTGATGTCTATTACATCGATTTTGCCAACAAGTTAACCCTCGATACATCATTTACTGATCCAGTCTACTATAATGCTGGAGGTGTTGTATACAAGGGTATCGAAGGGCAGCTTACTTTTGGGGTTGGAAACGGGTTCTCTATTTATACCAACGGCTCGATCAGCTCATCACTCAGCAAAGCCACAAGCCTTTCCATAGCAAACGTTCCAGGGAGCACAGGGGCACTTGGGCTGTTGTATAGTGCACATGGCTGGGCAAGCTCTTTAGTGTATAAATATGTCGGGAAAGAATTTGCGGATGCCAGTGAGGTTATTGCCATTGACCCATACGCAACACTTGATTGCAGCATTGGTTATACCTTTAAGAATCCTGGATTCGGTGCAAAGAAAATGAAATTTGATCTTGGCGTCTATAATCTTCTTAATCGCCAGGATGTCATTGCAGCAACTACTGCAAACCTTTACACCTGGCAACCTGAACGCAGTGTCATGGCCTCTTTAAGACTTGAGTTTTAATCACTGCAACTGTTTGTCATGAGAAGAGAGAAGAGAGGGGTTACCCCTCTCTTCTTTTTATACAGATAATCTATAAAATCTATCCATCCATGTCATTCGTCCATCTTTTCAAATTAGCCAACGAATCGGGTGGCACCTTGTACCTGATGCTGTTTCTTTTACTCCTTGCACTAACCGTTATTATTGAGCGATCGCGCTACCTTGCCAATATGTACCGGGTGGGGGAAAAAGCAATTGAACTGTGCCGCTCAAAAAAGGTCATTAATAAAAACACCATCAAGGAGTTTCATCAAAGTCATAATGAAGTTCCTGTTCTGAGGCTGCTTGAAGTTGCCATTGATGGTGAGCACGATCATTTGAATCAGGAAGAGCTGTCGGGCAGTCTGGAGGAGGCGCTTATGCATGAAGTGCCGAAGCTAGACCGTTCACTGTGGCTTCTCGATACGGTCATTACCCTGGCACCGCTGTTAGGATTGTTTGGCACGATCATCGGGATGTTTAATGCTTTCAGCGTTCTTGCGGACATACAAGGTGGCATAACTCAAGTTACAGGCGGCATTGCCGAAGCGCTGATTGCAACTGCGTCAGGACTCGTCATTGCCATGATCGGAATATTTTTCTTCAATAGCCTGAATACCAGGATCAGAGAGGTTGTTCATCAAATGGAAACTCTCAAAGTGATGATTCTCAATCGTCAACAGTTATTCCAGTCGGTCTCTTATTAAGGCATAATACAGAATAATAATGCGCTATTTCACACAACGCAGGGCTCGTGTTGAGATCATTCCGATGATCGACATCATGCTTTTTTTATTGGTGTTTTTTGTCATGTTCTCTTTGCGCATGATACCGGCAAGCGGTCATGTCACAAAACTGCCGACAAGTTCCAGTGCGGCACAAATACCAACGCCAAAGCTGCTGGTTGAACTTGAATCAAACGGGACGCTTTTCGTCGAAGGGAAACAGATAAATTATGCACAGTTGACAGCGTTATTGAAACAACGGGATGCTGAAAAAACTGCCGTGACTCTTGCAGGAACGGAAAGCGTTTCGCTTCAGGATGTGCTGCATACAATCGATGCTGTTAAAGCAGGTGGCGCGACCCAAATTGCATTGGCGGCGCGCAAAACAACTTTTTAAGGGGTGAGTGAGCTATGATTTCAGTTATGTGGCGTGAACATAAAATGCTTCAGGCATTCGGGTTGGCTTTTGTAGTGGAATTGATCATTCTCTTATTGCTTGGCATCGGTTTTGTTGGCTTACAGCGATTGAAAGATAGCGGGATGACACCACCGGCAATTATTCAATTAAGCAGCTCACCGGAAGAAAAAAAGATGCTCAACGCTCCTATTACTCAAAAGAAAGTTGAACAGCAATTGCCGAAATTGAGGAGTATGGTTAAGCCGAGCCATACGAAGTATAAACCCGTTATGCATGAACTTGCACCTGAAAAACCTATGGCGCAAAGTGCTGCGCCAGTACCGATGAGGTCGGAGATGGTTTCCGGTGACGCAACGGGAGCTCACAATGGTTTTGTTGAGCAAGTGGCTGCACAAGGCGGTGGAAATGGTAAAGTGGACCCACTGACAGAATATTCGGCAAAGGTGAAAGCTGCCGTTCAAGAGGCTGTGGAGTATCCTTCGGCAGCTAACAATATGAGAACAAAAAGCAGGGCACGGGTGGAATTTTCGTTGCGGGACGGCATACAGCAAAATCCACATATCGTCATAAGCAGTGGATTTGATGTTTTTGATCGGGCCGCTATTCATGCTGTGAACATTGCTCACTATCCCCTGCCACCGGCTGTGTTGCGTGATCAAACAAAGTTGTTTCAGGTTTGGGTTGAATTTCATCGTTAACCATCAATAACGTTTAACATCATTCTATGAAAAAGTTATTCATCACCCTGTTAGGGTTAATCTTTATAGTATCTGCCTCATATAGAGCAGATGCCGAGGTAACGAAAACTCCTGTTGTCTTTCATTTCACTACTGTCGGTGATTGCCGGGGTGATCCGTCACTTGCCGGAGCGACTGAGCAGGATTTGCTTTGGGTTCAGAATACCAAAGTCATGACGCGGATGATAAGAGAGATGCAGGTGGCTAAACCACAGGCTTTGTTTTTTAATGGTGACATGATTTATGGGTATTCATCAAATAAAGAGAAGATGGACCGTTACTATGCCTACTGGAGGGGCATGATGTCAAATCTGATCGAATCGGGCACCTACGTTGTTCCTATTCCTGGAAACCATGAAGTCCAGATTAAGATCAAAAATGCTGAGGGAAAGGAGAAGAAAACTGCTGTCGTTGAAAATGAAAATATCTGGCGATCCAACATGGGTGATCTTATTTTGGATCTGGATAAATGGAAGTCCATTACACATCAGGATGCTACAGCCTGGAATGTTGAGAACAAACCGAAAATCGGTACCGATGGAATTACCACTGACCAAAGGCAACTCAGTTATTCATTTGACGTAGGAAAGAGTCATTTTACGATGATCAATACTGATCCTGTTGGTTTTGACAGTTCTGCACCGGTGAAATGGCTGGAAGCTGATTTTAAGGCTGCGAAAAAAAGAGGAGCCAAAAAGTTCTTTATTTTTGGGCATAAAATGGCATTTACCTATGTACCGGAAAAGCTGAAAGGGACTAAAGAGAGCAAGGAAGGCGGATTTGATGTAAGACCTGAAGTCAGAGATGCATTCTGGAATCTGGTAGAGACTTATCAGGCAGTATATTTTACTGGACATCAGCATACCTATCACGCTGAACAGCCAAGGAAAAATCAAGGCGGCAAAGCTTGGCAGGTGATCGTTGGCGGGGGTGGCTCTCCATTTTCAATTCCTAAAGAGTCGATTGATAAAGAGAGCGACCGGATGTTTTCATGGGCGGATGTGCTGATTTATGAGAACGGAAAAGTGAGCATCAGGATTTTTGGATTTGATGAGGTTTTCGGGCCGACAAGAGTTGTTGAAGAGTGGGAGATATAAGTGCTGAGTGCTGCTGAGCGCTGCTGAGTGCTGAGTGCTGAGTACTGAGATTTAAAACAGTGGGCAGTTGGCAGTTGGCAGTGGGCAGTGGGCAGTTGGCGGTTGGCGGTGGGGATCGAAGGGAGGAATAAGTCCTATAGGGTCTATATGTCCTATAGGACTTATGGCTTTATATTCAGGTTTGGATTAGATGATGGAGGTTCTGCTGGCCTACGGGTTCTTCTTTCATTAAGGGGATAACTGCGTAGCGGGTGGCATAGTGATGTGCTACAGCGTCAATTTCACTGACTTCATTCAGCGCTCTTTGTTTTAAGAGATTGGAACCAAGACAGGGGGCTGCTGCTATACTGTTGTTGATGATCCAGGCCCATGGTTCGATGCCTGCCCGACGCAAATCGGCCTGCAGATTGAGGGCTTCAAGGACAGGCGTTGTTTCTGCTAAGGTTACAATCAATACCTTGGTCTGTTTCGGGTCTTGCAGCTGCATCATGGGCGTGACATCGTGCAAACCTTCCTTACCCGCCTGACGGCTGACTTCGCGGTGATAAGCCCCTGTGGCATCGAGCAGCAGCAGTGTATGACCTGTGGGCGCTGTGTCTATAACAACAAATTTTTTATCCGCCTCCCTGATGATGCGCGAGAAGGCCTGAAATACAGCGATTTCTTCCGTGCATGGCGAACGCAGGTCTTCCTGAAGCAGGGCGAAGCCTTCGGCATCGAGCTGAGCGCCTTTGGTATCGAGTACCTGCTGGCGGTAGCGATCGGTTTCCACTTCAGGGTCAATGCGGCTTACGGTGAGGTTTTCGACTCTACCGGTCAACGTTCCGGTGAGATGTGCTGCCGGGTCGGTGGTTGTCAGGTGTGTCGGGAAACCCCTCTTTGCCAGTTCAACAGCAACTGCTGCGGCCAATGTGGTTTTGCCCACCCCGCCTTTACCCATAAACATGATGAGGCCGTGACTGTCGGCAGCGATTTCATCAACCAGTGATGAGAGTCCGGGAGCGTTGATGGTGATGGGTTGATCTCTTTCGGGTAGTTGTTGCGGAACGTTTTCAGTAAGTAATTGCCGCAGGGCGTCAAGACCGACAAGATTGAAGGACTTGAGAGTAAGATGGTCGCAGGGCAATGCTTTCAGAATTTCGGGCATTGCTGAGAGTGCCGCCTGCTCACGGGCAAAGATAGCCTTGGCGAGATCGTCATGACGGGTTTCGCTTTCGGGGAGCAGTCCATTAATGACAAGATAGTGTTGTGAGATGCCAATGGCTGCAAGCTCCTGAGAGGTGCGTGCAACTTCCTGCAGGGTTGCATTCTGGGCCCGGGAGACCAACACCATGCGGGTATGCAGGGGGGCTGCCAAAGCATCAACAGCTTCCTTGTACTGAGTCCGTTGCTTGAGCAGTCCGGCCAACGGGCCAAGACACGATGCATCACCTTTTCCCTCTTCAATAAAGCTGCTCCAGGCACCGGGCAGCTGCAAGAGCCTGATGGTATGGCCGGTCGGTGCCGTATCGAAAACGATATGATCGAACCGGGCATGGAGAGCCGTGTCAGTCAGTAGGGAGGTGAATTCGTCGAAGGCGGCGATTTCAGTTGTACAGGCACCGGAAAGCTGTTCTTCAATACTCTTGACAACGCTTTCGGGGAGTATGCCGCGAACCGGTCCGACGATTCGGTCGCGGTAGATCTGAGCTGCTGCCTGGGGATCGATTTCCAGGGCAAAAAGGCGTTCCATCGCACTGATGGCCGTAATCTGATTGCCTATAGTTACACCGAAAACCTGCCCGACGTTGGATGCCGGGTCGGTGCTGACAAGGAGCACCCTTTTGCCGTCATCGGCAAGCTGCATGGCCGTTGCACATGCAATGGAGGTTTTGCCGACGCCTCCCTTTCCAGTGAAGAAAAGGAAGCGTGGCGGCTGCTTGAGAAATACCATAGTAAGTTTGATTGTGGTCAGCAGCAGTTTCGGCCTGAGCAACAGCTCTTTGCAGGTTTAGCTGCATCAGGCGGGAGAATGTTGATCCAGGAAGCAAGCTCTGTCCGGCTTGGGTATCGGCCTGACAAAATTATTGCCCCATCAAGGAGAATAAGCGGCAAACCGTCCTCGGCAGAGTGTTCGAGGAATGCCTTGACAATCTGATTTTCTGCGAAAGCAATTGGCTGCTGTGCAAGATTGAATCGTTCAATCTGGGCGCCCTGCTGCCTTGCCCACTCGACATCTGCTGAGAAGCTTATCAATGCCTGATCTGCATCGACACCACACACCCCTGTTGAGCAACAAAGTGCAGGATCATATACCTGAATTTTTTTCATAGTAACCCTTGATTAGCTGTTAATTGAAGCTGATAATGAAACTTCGTTAAGCCATGAGGTTATTTTCTGCTGAAGTTCGTCACGAACCTCACGAAAAACAACAAGTTGCTCTTCCGTTGTTCCGGATATCGATGCAGGATCGTCGACCGGCCAGTAATATCTTTTTTCATCCGGCAGTCCCGGCCATATTCGAGGGCAGGTTGACTGTGCCTTGTTACACACAATCAGCAGGTAATGAATCATGGTTTTTCCAAGGAATACATCTACAGCTTTCGGTTGTTGAGAGCTGATATCGATACCAATTTCCTGCATTACCTGTATCGCCAAAGGATGGACTTCATTGCCGGGTTCAAGCCCTGCGCTTAAAGCTTCGAAGCGTTCCCCAGCCTGGTGGCGAAGCAGCCCTTCTGCCATCTGGCTCCGACATGAGTTGCCGGTACAGAGAAAAAGCACGTTTTGTTTTTTTTGCATATGGAATAGTGATTAATAGGTTGCGATCAGGCTTCTGCTGTTTCACCGAAATATTTGCCCTTGAACCAGAGGGCTACATTGACAAGAGCAATAAGAGCTGGAACTTCAACCAGAGGGCCGATGACTGCAGCAAAAGCTTCGCCTGAGTTGATGCCGAAAACGGCTATCGCTACAGCAATGGCAAGCTCAAAGTTGTTGCTTGCGGCAGTGAAGGAGAGTGTTGCTGTTTTGGAGTAGTCCGCTCCGACTTTCTTTCCCATATAAAACGAAAGCAGAAACATGATGACGAAGTAAAGCAGAAGAGGTATGGCAATACGAACGACGTCGAGCGGGATTGAAACGATATAGCCTCCCTTCAGTGAAAACATGACCACAATTGTGAAAAGCAGTGCCATGAGTGTGAGCGGACTGATACGGGGAATGAACTCGTGCTCATACCACTCTTTGCCTTTGAGGCGAAGCATGACAAAACGGGTCAGAAATCCGGCAATAAAGGGAATGCCCAGATAGATAAAAACTGAAACGGCAATGTCGGCTATGGAGATATCAACGACGAATGAGGTCAGACCGAGCCACTTTGGCAGTACCGTCAGAAAGATCCAGGCATAGAGAGGGAAAAAGAGAACCTGAAAGACGGAGTTGAAGGCGACCAGCCCGGCGGCATACTCGGTATCGCCTTTGGCAAGTTCGTTCCAGACAATGACCATGGCGATGCAGCGGGCAAGACCGATCATGATGAGGCCCGCCATGTAGTGCGGCATATCGGAGAGCAGAAGCACCGCCAGAATGAACATGAGAACCGGCCCGATGACCCAGTTCTGAACAAGCGAGAGGGCAAGCACTTTTGTGTTGCGAAAGACGTCACCCAACTCCTCATACTTTACCTTTGCCAGCGGTGGGTACATCATGACAATGAGCCCTGCAGCTATGAGGATGTTGGTTGTGCCTGACTGAAAAAGATTCCAGAAGCCCGGAACACCGGGAAACAGATAGCCAGACAGCACGCCTGCAGCCATGGCAAGAAATATCCAGAGTGTCAGATAGCGATCAAGAAATGAGAGTTGTTTTACAGCTATGCTCATAAGGGTTACTTGCCGGTTAGATTATCGTTATAAAACTGACGGAAGCGCTGGTTGATTTCGTTTCGAACCCGCCGGAACACTGCCATTATTTCTTCCTGTGTGCCGGTGGCTTCTGCAGGATCGTCAAACCCGATGTGCTGCCGATGCTCTACCGTACCTGTAAAAAGGGGGCAGGACTCTTTTGCCGCATCGCAAACTGTGATGACATAGTCGAAAGGTCTCTGGAGAAATTCATCAACGCTTTTTGGTTTAGATAAACTGATATCGATCCACTCTTCATGCATCACTTTTACAGCAAGCGGATGCACTGATTCTGATGGTTTCGTGCCTGCGGAATAAACTTCGAGTGAACTGTCAAACGAACGAAGAAAGCCTTCTGCCATCTGGCTGCGGCATGAGTTGCCGGTACAGAGAATAAGCACTGATTTTTTCATGATAATAAAGGAGTGATTTAGGGGTTCATTTTATTTCTGATGTCGGGTCGATGCACTGCGGACAAATTGATGATGCAGTGAAGTCGCCGCACTGTTCCGGATTACCGCCACAGCACTCCTCGGTGAGATAGGCAATCAGCTCCATCATTAAGGGAAGGTTGGCGCGGTAGCGCTGAAAGCGGCCTTCCTGCTCAACTGTTACGAGAGCGGTATGCGTTAGTGTTTTCAGATGGAACGAAAGATTGGTGGGCGGCACATCGAGCGCCGTGCCAATATCACCGGCTACCATGCCTTCGGGGCCTTTTTTGACAAGTAATCGATAGACATCGAGCCTGACACCGGATGAGAGCGATTCAAATATTGCTGTAGCTATGATTTTTTTCATGCTTTATTATACAACATTATTTGAACTATTGAAATATAAAGTTGAGAAAAAAAGAATGGGACTCATGGTACCTATGAGGCCTATAGGACTTATAAGCGATGGGGAGGTGGTATGGAGAGAAAAAAGATCCCTCACTGCGTTTCGGGATGACAGGGTGGAAGCGTGCAGGGATATTTCCTTACTTGTCAAACCTGGCTGCCGCAAAATTGCCGTTATGGTTAATGACCGCCCAGACTGTCTTTCTGCGTCGGTCGATGCCGCAGGTGCCTAAAGCATATCCTTTTTTCCAAGGGCCGTCAACAAAGGTTGAGGTTCCACCTGAATTTTTATCAACAGCCTTGACCCATTGGCCGTTAGCCTCTCTGGTCGCGAGCGTGAAAAAGTCTGCTTTGACATGATGTGGGGATACCTTATCAGGGTGATACGTTAAAGAAAGTGTGTAAACATCGGTCTGTTCCCGGCCAAGGTAGCCCATGCCTGTCAGTTGCAGAATATTGCTGGCAAGGCATGTGTTACTTTTCGATTGCAGGGACGATGGATTGTCGTGCCAACCTGTATCTACTGTCTTTGTCAACTTTCGACCAACCCCTCCCTTGGTATCAAGAGAGCCATCCCTTTCTGTACTGTTATTTGTGCCATCAAGAATTCGCATAATGGTGCCTTTGAAACTGTCCGACACCTTGGCATAGCTTGCTGCCTGAGGTATAAGAAATTCCTTGCCGTTTGTGCTGTAGCTCCATGTCTCTTTT
>Ga0209697_10001616_pt1 | contig 34271 bp, 32 predicted proteins | sample AliMusrvi5mmetaG_FD_184115 | JGI IMG/M metagenome (GOLD analysis project Ga0209697, IMG submission 184115) | Freshwater lake bacterial and archeal communities from Alinen Mustajarvi, Finland, to study Microbial Dark Matter (Phase II) - Alinen... | ecosystem: Environmental > Aquatic > Freshwater... | reverse complement strand
CAAAACCCGAGTGGTTACCAGACGATCCTACGGCTTTCGCACGTTCAACGCGATGGAAATGGCCCTTTATCACAACTTGGGACGACTGCCGGAACCGGAATCACCCCACAGATTCTGCTGAAGAGGCATAAAATCATTGAAGGTGTAGAACCAGTCAAGTAAGCGGTCTCGTTCGGGCGAAGTTGACAAACCAGTTGCGACAAAATCGACTGAATTTGCCAATGCGAACAATCGATTATTCAGGCATGAAACTGCGCTACCCGGCTTTGGCCGTTGCTTGGATCCCGCCGCCGGTCAAAGAACGTAAACCGCTGTCGTAGACGTGAAAACGAGCCGAAGGGCCCGACGGCACTTTACCGGTAACAGGCATTTCATGGACCTTCACCGAGTTTGTCAGCCGGTGTCCGGTCTACAGGGATCTGTGGCGTCCTTCTATTCGCGCCGACTCGGAACTATACATTACCTCGCACTATTCAACAAACACGCCTTCCCCGGATCCCAAAGTCGCCGACGCAAAATTGCCGATGTGGATGTTGAGCAAGGCGACGCCAGGGCTCAACGTGTCGGGTACTTGGATATTGACCTGAACGGCTCCGGCAATAAGGCCAGGAGCTTGGCCCGCGAACACGACTGGCGCCGCCACCAGACCGGAATAGGATTTACCGGCGAAAGTGGCGCTTACGCCGAGAACAGGATAGGGGTACGGCGGCGATACGGGCCCAGTTGCACCTGTGGCCATGGACGGCGACATCAGTCCCGCGCCCGTCATGTACGCAGTTATTGTGGAGCCGCGTTTGGCTGGGTGTGCCTCCGAATTTACGCCACCATCCTCGTTTACTATGGCATTGGAGAATATACCAGGGACGGCGGGAATGACCGGCAATACAATGGGGCCTATGACATCGTGCGCCGTTTCGATCCAGAGATTTGAGCTGACGCCGGACACTTCAAATGGAACAACCGCGTTGATCTGATTCGCGTCTGCGTAGAGAATCGGCGCACTATAGTTATCGAAACGGATACGAATGGGTTCGGCGAGGCCGCGGCCGCCTAGAGAGAGAATCTCACCGGGTGCGACCGAAAATGTCGGTAGCCCTACAATGCCTGGAGAAAGGCTCGCCGCGTTAACAGCGCATGTCAGGCTTGGCCCAGATTGCGGAACCGAGGCGTCGAACTTGGCCGCGAACACGGACGAACTACCCGGATAGATTGGCTGGTAAGCGCCGGGCGTAGCAAGGAACGGCATGGGCGCAGTCACACCCGTTACATAGATGTCACCACGCTGATCGAGGACAATGTGACGGGGTTCACCGCTAAAATATACTGAGGCTAGAACCTGTGAGCCGTCCGCGCTGAGCACGGTGAGTTGGGATTGGAGTGTCCGTCCGCAGACAGTAGCCTGTGAGTTCAGCGGCGGGCTCACATTAGTAGCGAAGAAATATGGGTTATTCGCGCCATCCACGGCGAGGGACCAAATAAAGCCTCCTGGGGCGGTGGGGGTAATACTGTAGACAAGATCGCCGGATGCCGAGTACTTGGCGAGAATAGACTTCCTCCCGTTGGCAACGAAACCATACCCGGCGGCGTAAACAGAATCCGACGAATCTATGGCGAGCGCCAGGACGTCGGAATTCATGCCGCTGGAGGGAACCGGTGGGGTCGCAAAGCTGCCCACGACATCCGCCTGCGTTGCCGTTGAATTCAGCTTGAGAATCCAACCTTTCGAATACGTTATTATCAGCTGGCCACCGAATTGGCCTGTGACCGATCCCGCGAGCCAGGCCTGCCCTTTGCTATCTGCGGCAATTGCATTGACCGACTGAAGCGGATCCAGAAAGGTCGCATAGTCCATTACCCCCGCGCTGTTTAACCGCAGCGCAAACGGCTGATTCGCGGCTCCGGAACGTAATTGCCGCTGATACGCGCCCGGTGTGGTAGGGAACCGAGAACCGGCAATTCCGGTGAGATAGAATCTGCCGAGGCGGTCCACGTCGAGACAGATGGGACTAGCGCCCGGGACAGTAACAGCATAGATGACGCGCCCGTCCGGACTCAGCTTAAACAATGTTGCGGATGCGTCTGTATTCAGTTCGCTAACGACGGTGTAAATTGCCCCAGCCGCATCGATGGCAATGCCGCTGAGAAATCCGGCTACCGGCAGAGTTAGGCAGTTGCTGCTTGTGCCGGACGGGTTGATCTTCGTAATGGCACAGTGCGCGGCGCCTATGACGAAGGCGTTTCCGGCTGCATCCACAGCGATGCGGGTTGCGGCGCTTGGCGTGTCGATGTAGGTGGCGTAATGAAGTCGCGGTTCGGCGGTGACGCCTGCATAGAGGGTTTGAAGTACGCAAAACGGCAACAGGAACAACTTCATATCTCAAAGACCCGGCAGGGGCGGAGGAAACTACACCCAATCATAAGAGTATTTGTGCGCGCACAGAATTAATCGTGTACAAGCACACCCCAACACCTTTTTATCTTAGCATTTCTGCTATTTTGAAGGCATATCGCTTTCCAATCTGTGCTAGTGGCCAAAACACGGTGCCGCAGGACTTTGACCGGTGGCATTTTTCCGATATCGGGCATTTGCTGGACCTTGGCAGACTTCCCAACCGCCGCTATGAATATAGACACCATAGACCCCAGCGTGCTGTTTCGTCTACAGTCACGGAGGTTCTGAGTGGCCTGCTTTGCTGAAGACACGGTCCCGAATCACCATCCGAGACACAAGGCGGTGGCGCGATAAGTTCCTCCCATGAATGATGCGTGGTTCGAGGTGCATGACCTGCAAAAGTTGGATAAGGAACAACTTTTTCTGGGTGGTGTCTAATGAAGTGTGACTGTGCGAACTCTCCTGCCCGGATTGACTCTGCTTCTAGTAGGCATCGGCTGGTATGAGATTTGGCATCGCTGGGACTCTACTCGCAAATGGAAGCCTCTGGAGATGAATGTTTCCCTCACGCCGGGCCATATTCACACCCCCGAATTCGAGATCAACACGCAAGGCAAATACCAGATCGCGTTTGCAGCGCGCAGTGGATTCGGTCATCAGCCGGAGCGCTCCGAATCCCTGGAGTATCAATACTGTCTTCCTGACCTGGGAACGTCGTGGTCTTTGTCGAATCAAGGAAAGGTTGTCGCAACGGGTCTGGGGCAAAGTTGCGACTCGTTGGGAGGCTTTAACGTCGGGGACGGTCGTTACGTGCTCGACGTGATTGTCTCTCATGACGGAGGCCGATTCAATTCTTTCAATCCCCGTCTTGCGATTTTTGAGGCGGGTGGTGCACAGGAGGCTTCCGCCAATCAGGGATCTCTAGCCTTTTGGTGCGGGATCGTTCTCATAACATTAGGTGCGGGCACAGTCATTAGTTCCGCACTTCATCGTCTGAATGAAAAGTTCAATTCTCTCTTGATTGCGTGGCCGCTCACTCAACAAGAATCCCACTTACCGCCGCTAAAAAGAGTGGAAGGGAGAGTTGCGGTTCTTGCTACTCGTAGGCCAATCCCTGCTGAATACCTGCTGGGAGATCACAGGTCATCCGCCCGGTACCCACTTACAAATCTTTCTTCATTCAGCCTGATTGCAGGAACCCTCTTCCTGTGCACGTTTGTTTTCATTTTGATTCTCAAATGCTTGGATCGTGCGCCGCGGATGGGCTTACCTATACACCTGCCGCAATTATCCCAATTATCCCAAGAGGTCCCAAAGATGCAACCTTTGCTTGTCCGGGTGGAACTCGCAACATCTAAGAGTCCTCGTGACAGACCTCGTGTTTACTTTGGTTCCCGGCCTATTGCCTGGGTGGATTTTGATACTGCGTTACAAAAGGAACTCAGTCGGCGGCCCCCAAATTGGCCTGTTTATATAGAAGCCGACTCTGATATGGAATGGGGGTGGGTTGTGCAAACCATTGACCGGATTCACGGCTTGTCAGCGGAGGTAACATTGCTTACAAGCCGGACACCATAAGCCCTCTGGCATGGCGGGACAGCAATATGCGCCGCTACAGAAGAATTGATTCAACAAGGCCAGCGATAACTGAGAGAGCGTCGCAACAATACAGGAGAATTTATGAGCCGTAAGTTATTGCACCCAAATAAATTACTGGAATGAGCTATTGAAACTGCGCCACCCGAGTTTGACCATGTTCTATGCACCCGCCAAAAGTCAAAGAACGTAACCGCTAGTGCTGTATCGGAAGGGACCCGGCCAGGCAACTCCGCGAGCAGGACGACCCTTGCCCGGGTCCCTTTCGATAGAGCCGGTTGAAGTGAGCCAAATTGGAATCCGACAGCTATGTAATTTGAATGCCGGCGCAACGTAGAATCCAGACCGGCAACGCCATCTTGGGAAAGAAACCGAGACTAACTTCCCAACGACACAGCGGCACTATGAGCAAAAAGCCACCTAAGTACTCGCAACCGGCCAGCAACCAGACACACTGAGAGCGTGGGTCTTCAGGCCATCGCGTCCACCGAGTTGAGAAAGATCGATTCATAGGTAGCCCACCCGGTCCGGCGGAGCCCGAAGTTGCACCTGCGCGGACGTGAGCCGCTCGATGACCGCCATCGGCCCTCCACACTTCGGACAAGTCCAAAGCGGCGTGCTCGCAGCCGCGGCCAAGGGAACGGACGGCCCGGCCGCCTGCTGGGAATGCGGAGGAACCGCCGCGAGCAGCCGCAGACACAGCGGCAATAACTCGCGGCGGTTGCGGTGAGCAAACAATCCAAAGTGCCGAATGCTTACGAAGCCCGGCGGCAACACGTGCAACAAAAACCGCCGCAGAAACTCCTCGGCTGAGATGGTCATGAGTCTCTTCTTATTGCCGTGTCTGGAATCGCGCCAACGAAACGTCACCCCGTCTTCGCCGAGCGACACCAGACGGTGATTGGAGATTGCCACCCGATGCGTGTAACGGCCGAGATACTGGACCACATGCCCGGCCCCGCCGAACGGACGTTTTCCGTACACGACCCAGCGTCTCCCATGCACGGTCCGCAACAGCTCCGAATAAACCTTTTCGTTGCGGAGTGGAACGAGTCTTCCTTCGAGCACGAGTCTGTTTTCGGCGTACAATTGCCGGAGTCCATCCACGAACCTGCCGCGGAACACCTCGCCGAGCGCCTCCACCGGCAGAAAGAATTTCGGCTGAGCGGAAACCCAGCGGTCATGCGCCGTGCTAAGCCCGCCTGCCGGAATCACGCAGTGTACGTGCGGATGAAGCTGCAACTGCTGGTTCCAGGTGTGCAGAATGCTGAAGAAGCCGATTTCCGCTCCCAGGTGCTGCGGATCTTTGGCCACTTCGAGTAGCGTTTCAGCGCTCGCCCGGAGCAGAAGATCATAAACAGCCTCCTTGTTCTGGAGGGCAAGCGGGACAAGAGCGTGGTGCAGCGTGAACACCACGTGCGCGTACGGGACGGGCAGCAGTTCCCTGGTGCGTGCAGCGATCCAGCGGTCGCGCGCCTGGGTCTGGCAGCGCGGGCAATGCCGGTTGCGGCAGGTACAGCCAACGCCAGGATCGTGTCATCCAATATGCCATCCACCTGAAAGGCGAGTGGCACAAAGAGCTTGATCCGATTCTGTTGTGGTTGGACAGCTTTCTGCTGCGAAAACCCGTTCATCCGGGCTAATGGAAATACACTTGGCGTTGCAACGCTGGCAGATCGGCGAAACTTGAAGTTCACCACGACGAATCTGGCGAATGCTTCCGTGGGACAGTCCAATGTCAGAATCAGTAAGGATCATTCACTTGGGAAACCTCAAAAGCCCGGAAATGGAAAAGACCTTTGCCGGGTGAGCACCAGACCCATCACGTCGCCGGGAGCTTACAGCAACTCTACATAAAGGTCGCCCGTTTCGATTTTCCTTCCGTCCCCGGCCTCAATTAGTTTGTGCAGAATTTTGAATCCCGGTACTTCGATCGCTAAGTTGTATCTTGCGGGAGGAACCGCACGAAAAGTGAAGGTGCCATCCCGGCCAGTGTACGTCCAGGCAGTTGTCATCATCTGGCCCGGTTCGCGGAGTGTGACAACTGCACCTTTGACGTTCTCTTTGGTGACGGGAGCTTTCACCCGGCCAGAAATCGAAACCGGAATAGCATTCCCGGGCTCGATTGCCATCGAGAGATAGCCAATATCGATATGTCTTCCGTATGTTGCATCAAGATCGACATTTCTTCCGTCCCTTGCATCGACAGCGACATGCAGCGTTATATAAGCCGTCGCCCTTACTTCCAGTTCGTATTGGGCAGGGAGCAGTCCCGGGAACGTGAATTTTCCATACGGGTCGGCTTCGGTTGTGGCCGGGGCCATGCTGCCATCGGTGGCCTTGAGGGTGAGCGTCGGGTATGACGTTGCCGTCGTAAATGGGAGCGTTGTAATGGGAGCTCCCGTTTGACCTATGACCCGGCCAATTATCGAAAAGCGCTTCGCAGGGGCAGCAGATTGCGTCTGCGAGAACGCCACACCGATAAGCACGGTGGCGGAGATCGCAACGGCAGCGCGCATTCTCACGATCATACACATCACCTTAGCACTGCCACGACGCAAGCGCCGTGGGGTCTATGATGTTTAGGCCCCGCACGGACGTTCATCCATCAAGTGGCCACAGAATAAAAGCGGAGCTACCGCCGCACGCGGGATGATCAACGCGCTGCCGGTGCAGTGGTGCCCGGATGCTGTTTTCTCAATCTCATCCTGAGCAACAAGAACAGCCGTAGTAAACTCAGAGTGAAAGGAATTGATTGGTGCGTTTATCCCTCTTTGGCAGCGGCATGATGATCATGGCTGTTGGCGCACAAGGATGGCTTGCCGCACAACAAACAAACCCACTCTCAGAAGAGAGGATGGTAGCTGTCCCGTTTGTAGGCTGCAAGTCCGAGGGCCAGGTATCCTATGAAGCGCCAAAGCGGGCAAGCCGAGCCGTGCTGGTAGGGCGAGACGCGGCGCAAAAACTCGCCTATTACGAGACCGATTCGCCAGTTGGTGTGCTTGCCCCGCGAGGCTGGTACTGCTTGGGGTTAGTCGGCTCTAGCGGCGACGGTCTCATTGTGAGTCCAAAACCCATTGATAGCGAAGTAGTTTTTTCCAGCCGCCATGGCGACCTTGTGGGGCCGGCAATCGCAGTTTCCCACACGATTGGCGTTGGATCGGGTTCAGATCATGTTGCCCGGATCATTGCCCGGGTTTTTCCTGCGTATCGGGCATTTGCTGTTGACGAGATGAAGAGATTTGGAGGGCGATTCACTTTTGGTCCGTATCCAACGGACACGCTAACGTACAAGAGTGAGAAGGTGGTCGAGTACAGAACTCCGGCCCATACAGAGGGCCTGGGGACACTCTCCTGGCTCAAGAAGAATGACAGTCCAATCGAGGGAGTTGCAATCCTGGTTGGCCGAACGCCTGATCTACTGCTTTTGGCAGTCAGACTTCCTGCTACGCTCAGCGGACTTGCGCCAGCGATCATTCGTGAAGCTGAGCGCATCCCGGATCGCAGTTTTATACACTGAGTGCCGGGTTTGTTCCACTACCTTTGGTTTTTGCATAACAATACCATTGACTCCTCAACTCCCGGCGACTAGGATCGTGGATATGCTTCTCAGGTTTGCTGTTTTCGCGGCTTTCGCTACAAGCTCATTGACCATCCAACTCGCCGCTGCCTCTGAAGTCAGCCTGATCTCGGAACTCAAGTTCTCCTCCATTGCCAGCCCGCTCTCCTCAAATTCGGCGATCGTTGTTCGGGGCGTGACATATTCGCCAGACGGAAAGTGGATCGCGGTGGTTGCCGGCACATCCCGTTCTATATGTAATGGAAACGACCTCCTCATGCTAATTCCGGTTCAGAGCCAGACTGCGCCAACTCGGCCGGTGGCTTTGGGGGCGTGTGCGACCCGCGGACCACTGGAATGGTCGCTAGACAGCAAGCGGATAATCGTTAAACTCCTCGGGGGTCATTTCATCCATCTCCGTGTCGTAGCCGGGATTCTTTTGGAGCCTAAAACCCATAGCGGCGTGTTCGCTGGATTCCTGGATTCAGACAACGTCATGGTCACTCAGCAGAGTGGAATACCAGGCGTTTCACCGGCCGGAGAAATCACTATATGCAACCTGGAGACAGACGCGCACTCCACTCCAAAGTTCGGCAATCCGGGGTTTGATTATGTGGCAGCTTTCGGACCTCCCGCCAGGGCGCTTGTATACAGTTCGACGAAGCACTCTGCAATGGTGATCGATCCGATTACCAACGCCGAACTCATGGGGGGACTGACCTTGAGTGCCAATCCGGAGGTTCGCTTTTGCGACGGCGGAAAGACAGTCTGTATAGGCAGCTTTCCGTTTGCGATGCGGCCGATGAAGCTGCGTTGCTTCGACATAGAACGAAAGGTCGAGCTGCGCCGCCATCCAAGAGTTCAGAACGGCGCGCCGTTTGAAATCGCCCAAGGCGCCGCGGTGCTGCTCGCCAGCGACATGTCCCGCCCCGCGGTTCCATTTCTGATTGGGTTTTTAATGGAAGACGGCAACCCACTGGTCGCGCATGCCTGGGTTTTATGGGACATGCGCAGTGGCAAAGAAATTGCGCGAATGCCTTATCAACTGCAGGATAGGCAAGCCAAGAAGAAAAGCCATCTACCTGCACAAGCAGCCTTATCGCCTGATGGACGGCGCATCGCAGTAGGGTGCGGCGATTTTCTGCGGGTCTACGAAGTACTATGAAAAGATAGAGTGAGGAGTGGATCACAATGTCTGCCGCATTGCTGCTACTGTTTCTCGTATCCACCGCTCAAGGATGCTCGTGGGATAATCCAGTCTGGCCAAAGGACAAGCGCTCGGATACTCCGCTGTTTCGCTTCAAGGTCGATCGCCAAATCGGCTTCATCGATGTTTCCGGCAAGATCGTAATCGAGCCGAAATTCGAGGAGTTCGGCAATTTCGGGTACGACGACTTCTTCGAGGGTATCGCCACTCTACTTAGACATCAACTCCCGCCGTTTATGATCGATCGCGCTGGCCGGGTCATCCAGTTTCCTGGCATACAGCCGACCGGCATCTACCATTTTTCCGAAGGCCTGATGCCGGTAGAGGTTCCCAAAGCGAAGCTTTCCGGGTATGTAGATCACGATGGTGTTCTGAAAATCCCGGCCCGCTATGACAGCGCCGCGGAGTTTTCCTCCGGTCTGGCAGCCGTGCATCTCCAAGGCAGATACGGCTACATCGATCATAGCGGTGACTTTGTGATTCAGCCCAAGTATCTCCGCGCAAAAGCTTTTTCGGACGATGTGGCTCGCGTGATTGCGTCGGGTCCATGTGTACTCACCAGCATCGGAGACTGCATGCAATCCAAAACGGAAGAGGTTACCTGTGTTGAATTGACAACGCCTCGACTCTGCAGCACCCAGGAAGATTGACATTGGATTATGCATGTCTGGCGGAAGAGTTCAATCCGAACGAAGGAATCCTGGCGATCGAGAACATCTCCCTAGCTGGTGGGTGGTTCAATGTAATTGTGGTCTTGCCACATCACTACCGGTATATCGGGCCGGATCACAGACAAGTCGGAAGAACACGAATTCTTTTGAGTTCCGGCCTGCATCGACCCGGGCCGCACGGTTCCATGATGACCGGGGCATACACTGCTTCGAACCCGGGCAAAAAGGTCTGGAACGTCAGGTCTTCATCGAAGTAACCTGCACGAGAGATCGACACCCAATATGCTTCCGGCCCGGCTTGCAACCCGACGAACGAGAATCGGCCCTCATTCGTCGTGCTTTGGGAACTGATCTCCCCTTTGCCGCGCATGTGGAGCGTCACGTTGGCCTTTGCAATCACTCCGCCGGTTTCGCTCGTAACTATCGCGCCCGCAGCTCCTGTTTCAACTGCCTCGGCGAGCGGCCGATAGTAGTTGGGCCGAGGCTCTGTGCGGCAGTCGATAAATGCCCAGTCAACCCGAACGGCGGGAAGTGCAACTAATCCTGGCTTCACAATTTGTACGTCGCGGATTTCGGCCGGGTCAAAGCCCTTTATGCCAGATATCTCGATATTATACGTGCCGGCCGGAAGATCTCCGAACCGGTAGGACCCATCCTGTGCGGTCGTCGTAGATTCCACGATTGTCTTGCCCTTTTGCTCACTGGCATAGACCCGAGCATTCGGAACGGGCGCACCGTTCAGCGCAAGCAGAGAGCCCCGTATCTCTCCGCGGACTTCCTGCGTCTTACCCAGGTCGGCCCGGATTAATGTGAGGAGCACGAGCAAGAGCCAGATCCGCATGAACCAATCTTATCGCCTTAGGCAACAGGGAGGAAGGGCCGGGAAATTGCCTTTCGTCACCGGACAAATTCGAGCGCACGATGCCAGTTCGAAAAATTCAAGAAAGCCGAATCCAGCCAGGCTGCTTCGGCTCCGGCCAATTGCATCCCTACTTGTATGTCGCGCGCGTCGGAACCTATCATCCCGGCGATCATGCAGTGGTCCAACGGTTAGACGTAATGGGATGTTCAGCCATGTTGTCAAAGAAACTGCTTTCTCTATTCTCGCGGTGCACGCGAACAAGCAGGCGCGCGACATTTGGCGAGCCGGACACAACCGTGCGAACGAAGACCCGGAAGACAATTCTTTCCGCGGAAGGCGCTCGCATTGACAACCTGCGAAAGAAAGGCAAGAACGTACGGCGGGGAAGTGCCGGTTCTTGTTAAAGCGCATACCCCAAATGATGCTGTGGCCCTGTGGATGGTTTCGATCTGTACCGCCGGCATCCTGAAGAAGATGCCGTCTGACAGGCTCTCAATGATCTCTCCTCAACGAAGCCAACTCTAGGCAAATGGCGCAATCGTGGTTGGGTGTAGACTGGCTGTAGGATCAGAACAAGTGCCAGTTCCATTGTTGTTGGGTAGTTGGATTCTCCTGTCGGTTGTTGCGGCAGCGCAGTCCACTCTGCTTGATGCCGAAATTAATCGTGCCCGTCAACTCCTGTATTCCGCGAGCCTCCCGGAAAAAGCGTGGGGTGCTCACCTCGCCGCTGGCCTCGACGATAACGGACTTCGCGACAAGTTGATCGACGAACTTCGGGCGGCAACCAAATTCAGCGATGCCGAACCATTCAGTTCGGAACACGCCTACGTGCAGACCCTGCTGGATAGTCTGATCCAACTCAAAGCGGTGGTGCCACTCGATCTGATTAAACCCTTCGAATCGCAGTGGCGCGCGGAGTTCTTCATCCTGCTTTCCCGTGCACCGAAAACAGAAAGTGTTCTTCTGGCGATGCGTGAGCAGAAACTATATGAGATCGAGTGGCTGTTGGTGAACAACCTCCTGCTGCGAATGAGGTCACGGCCGTTTTTTGAACGCATTCTCGGCGAGATATCGATCACTCACCAATTTAAGATGGTGGGACATCCAGGGACAGCGAGGCAAGCTGGAATTCCTACATGGAGCGCCGATGGCATCGGCAACCCTAATAACAATGTTGTACGCCACTTTCCTTCTGAGTTTCCGCCCATTGGTGTGTACCGGCTAATGTACAACCCTGAAAGAGACTACATTATGCTGGCAGATGGCCCTCGTCCTTCGTCCTATCGGCGCATCATCGTCTCGACCGCGGGATTGGTTACGCCGAAGACGAATTCAAACCCGAATCCAGTTTTCTACGACCGACAGAATTACTTGCTCGGCTATCTTGCCAAACTTACGCGTCGGGATACGGAGGAGATTCGCGGATTGTTCGTTCCTGCATCGACGATTGCGTGGCTTAGCGATCGCGACTTCCGGAGCAAGGTCGATGCGAAACTAAGCCAGCAAGTATTTGACCTGCGGAATTTCATTGTGCGCGAGCAATTGCTGGGGCACGGACATTTTTCCGGCACGCGACTGGTCATTACTCCTCACATTGTCGACCCATACGGGGAGCCATCCGGCCTGTCTCCCATGATCCGGGAAAAGGAATTCGTATTGCCATGAGCGGCGGATGCCGAGCGCCGTGGTTTTATTCACAGTAGCCGATCTCCTGCTTTCGCGCTGTCGCACAATTGCTGGAGGGGCAGGGGGAGAGTGCAACACCGCGATTGACGGTTTCATACCCGGCGCGAACGCTATATGGGATCAAGATCTCATCATAATAGCCTTTTGCCTCAACACGAATTCTGTGTTCTCCTGGCTTAACCCCGGTGAATCTGTATTTGCCCGCGAAGTCCGTCGTTTGCACGCCGCAAGGCTGATGGCCGTCGCATAGCAAGGTTAATCTGAAGCCTTCCAATGGCGGATGCAAAGTGCCGCTCATGGCCCCGAAGCCGCCGGGTGTTTCCAGTGCCCTCAACGCAGCAGGGCGGGTAAACGAGGTATCCCCACAGGAAGGCACCATGAGCACGAACTTCGCTATGTCCTTGCGCTCATCCGCGGCAAGGCTGATCCCCCAAACGATCTCTGACCTGAATCCCGGTGAACGGATTCCCAGATCGTAGATGCCGGCCGGAATTGCGGTGAGCTTGTACAAGCCCATGCTGTTCGTCTTTGTCTGGGCGATGATCTTCGCCGCTGGGTTCGACCGCAACTCTACCGCCGCATTCGCGATGACCGCCCCCGATTGATCGTACACCGCTCCCGCGAGGTCGGCCCCGAAGAGGGGATTAGCGATGAATAGCACCGCCGATACGAATAGGGGGCAAATGGTCATTAGCTTCAATGTCCCAGTAAACAAGGGTGCTGCACCCAACCCGATTGGGGCTTCGTACAGTCGCCGGCCGCGCATTGCTCCACACCCAAGCCATGGCTTACGGTTTCGAAATGGGCGAGAACCGCATACGGGTGCGCCTCGCGGACGTAGTAGCCGCGGGCCTCGATCTTGAGCGCATAACGGCCGGGTTTCAGTCCTGAAAATCCGTACGAGCCGTCGGGGTCCGTTCTCGTTGCGCCGCACGCTTCGCCGGTTTCGCAGACCAGCGTCACCTTCGCATCCTCAAGGGGAGATTGCAGATCGACATCCCTCCCCGGACTAAGACGCGCCTGCAAAAGCTTACCAGTTAGGTTCCCCTGTTCCGGTGAATCCGGCAGGTATCGCAGAAACGTCAGGGATGTGTCACCGCATCCCACCGCAAGCCTCGGGTTTACGATCAATCGTTGGTCCTCCGCCAGGATGATGCCCCGCAGTTTTAACCCCGCGAAACTAGGCACACGCACATCCAGATCATGGGTTCCGGCCGCGAGGCCAGTAAAAGCATAATGACCGGATTTGCCTGTCTTTGTTCGTGCGATAGGATTCGCCGCGGGCGCGGAGTTCCGGTACAACACAAGCTCACCACGTTCTACCGCAAAACGATCGGTATCCGGATAGCGGACCACCCCGCTTAACTCGGCTGCGGGCGCGGAGATCGCCAATAGGGTCATGGTCCCCACAATAGAACCAGGAAGCGTCATGAGTTACAGTCTCCTCTCAATGCCACACCCCGCAAGAGTGCGGCGTCCAATTAATCACCGCGGCGGCGCAATTCCCGGACGAGCACTTCTCTACACCAAAATCGCCATTCAGCGTAGTAAATCGGGCAAGGACCGGATACGGATAGGCCTGCCTCTGGTAGTATCCGGCGGCGTCAATTCGCAGATTGTATCTGCCTGGCTTCAGATTGGAAAAGCTGTACCGGCCTTTGGCGTCCGTCGTAGCGGAACCGCAAGCGATTTGGTTTTCGCAGATTAACGTCACAGTTGCGCCGATGATGGGAGGGCCCAGGCCAGTGACCTCGGCATACCTCTTTTGCCTATGGACGATCGCCTCCCTCGCGATGCCACTCATGCCTCCAAAACCTGGTGGCGAATCCGAATATCGGAGAATCACGCCTACCGTATCTCCGCAGCCGATGTTGAGGATTGGCTCGATTGCGAGTTTCTCAACCTCAGCCAACTGTATCTGCGCCATCCAGAGAATCGAGAAGCCCTTGGCGGAGATTCTGAGATCATAAGTGCCGCCTGGAATTGCAGTAATGGCAAAATGGCCCGCTTTATCGGTCTTAGCCAAAGCGGTCTGGTTTGCGCAGGACCGTACGTAGATACTCGCCCAGGCGTCGGTGTTCGCGCACAGAGTGACCGATGCATCCTCCACGGGAAAATGGGGAAGAACGCGAACCACCCCGCTCAATTCGGCTGCGGGCGCACTGAGCGCGAAAAGCGCCATGGACGCCACAAACACGTGCTGCCTGTTACTCAACATATTCTCCCGGAGCCTTCCAGACAATCTTGCCTGACCTGTCGACGTACCCCGACCACAGGGCTCCCCCGTGTGACCTTCCTACGATGCCGCCGCCGGAAGATGGCGGTTTTGGTTTGAGCGCAATTCCTGCCAGCCCATCTCCGAAGAAATCGCCAACGTTTTCAAAGCGGGCAGGGATCCCCAATGCGCCACTATGATCGATGTACCCCCATTTCTTCTCGGCCGTTTGCACCGCAGCCAGCCCCAGGCTGAATCGTTGCGCCCCCAGAAAGGATGACGGGATCGCATACTCGCCAGATTTGTCGATATAGCCGAACTGGGCGCTCTCCCTGACTGCGGCCAATCCTTCCGAGAATGGTCTGCCGGCCCTGAACCGGGCGGGGATCGCCATGTTGCCCATCTTGTCGATATAGCCCATGCAGTTCCCCTTCCGATCGGGGCACTTCACTTCAACTGCCGCCAGCCCTTCGGAGAAGTCGCTCCGACTCATGAAACGAGGCTCGATGACCAATACTCCCCGATGGTCGATGAACCCATACTTCTTGCCAACGTACACCCAGGCTCGGCCTTCGTGGAACGACCCTGCTCCTTCGAACTCAGCTTCGAACGCCTTGGCGCCGTTGAGGTCGATGTAAAAACACTTGCGATTCACGGCCGTGCGAATCATCGAAGTACCCGTGCAGACGGAGGCGACACCCTCGGAGTACTCTCGCGCGATGATGTACTCATGCGGAACTGTCGCGCGGCCATGCGTGTCGATGAATCCGTAGCGGCCTTCAGTGCCCGGCGCACGGACAGCGGCGCGATCTTCACTGAAGTCCGTTGCACCCCGGCGTCCTAAATCGATGGCAGTCTTGCCGGCCGTATCGATGAACCCGCCGGAGCCGCCTTTCCGCACTTGTGCCAGACCATCATGAAAGACGCTGGCAAAATCGAACTGGGCCGGTATCGCAACTTCACCACGTTTGTCGAGATATCCCCACTTATGGTTCTCGTCGAAGAATGGATACAGTTGGCGAGTTTGTGCCGAAGCGCAGGTTGCGAGCAACAACGCCGAAATCGGGAGTAATTTCACGCGCATCGGTCTGACTAAAAGATAACACTATCTCGTTTGGCCAGGATTTGGGCTCGATCCCGGGTGGCCGCGTTCAAACGCCACGGCTCGCTGCATCATCACTGCGCCTCGGACCAGTTCGCCGCGGGTTATCAGGATCTTTGAATACGCGCGCAATGCCGCCAGCATAACCTGTGGCCGCACGCTTTCTTCCTTGCGGCTCAATACCAGGTCAAGCCACTTTACGGCTTCGTCCGAACGGCCGGCAAGAAACAGGACGGAGCCGGCGATGCCTTCCACGTCGGCCATGCGCCGGTCGCACAGATCTGCCTCCTGGCCTTTGTCGATACATGCTTTGTAGAACGTCACGGCGCGATTTGCCGTAGCCATGGCGTTGTCCACCTGGTTTGTTGCGCCATAGAACGACTCCAGATCGAACAACGCTTGCCCAATTCCCGGGCCCGCTTCATCCGCGTGGCGCTCCAGGATGGAGATTCGCTCCTTCGCCAGAGCCTCCGCCTCAATGTTTTCCTTCTGCTCAATCACGACCTTGCCGAGTTCCTTGACCGCGTCGGCTTTGAGCTCAAAGAGCGTGTCAGGCAATCTTCGGCTTAGTGCCACAGCATCGGTGCAATAAGCCCTGGCTTGCGTCAACTCCTTGTTCGCGCGGGCTGTCATGCAGGCGGCCAAGGCGTCTGATCTTCTTTGGAGGAGTTTCGTTTCTTCCGTTACGCCCTGTGCGCAGCAGAGGCAGAGACTGGTTAATCCGAGAGTAACGGTTGGCAGCAAGCGCATAGAATAGGACCTTCTCAAACCCACCTCAATGTATCGCGAATAGAAACTGCTGGCTACAAGTCCTCAGGTCGCAATCCCGTATGTTTCTCAACCTCAGCAAGAATTACTGGTACCAATTCTTCATTGTCATCGCAAGTGAAACGATACTGGGGCTAACCTTTGCGTCGAATCGTGCGGTGGGATCCAGACGTTCGGACGATAACCCAAGCGGAAGGACTTAGGCATTCCCCGGCGGCCCCATTTCCGCAATCGTTCACCTGCCCAAATGGCACAATTTCCTAGTTCACCGCGCCAACGGTCCCTCTGCGAGCTTGCTCAGAGTTGGGGAGCGCCCGCCGCCTTGCGCGCTTGCTCCCGGACCCAAAGCAACCATGGGTCATCGCCTAAGTGAAGTTGCTCATTCACGGGGGCCAGGGGAGCCCAGTTCACCGTAAATTCTCCATCCTTGGGCTTATTGAGAAAAAGAAGAAACTGTCTGTCTGCACGGTACGAGTTGGCGAAACAACTTCCAGCGCGGCCGTCTGGCCGGACAAACTTATACGGCGGCAGCAGTTCGTTGAAATCGTCTCTGTTAACGAGATATCCAGGCAGGACGAGATCCGAGAGCGCCGGACCGCGGATAATCTCGATCACTTTGAAGCGAATCCTTGAATCAGGTACGCCCGTTGTCCGAATACTGGGATCTCCCGGCGGAGAAGCATATTCAACCGCTCTTGCCCGAACGACCGTGTCGGCGGCGCTTAGCATCTCAAGATTCGTGATTATGCGGCTGACAGTGCACGAGTGGGCTTCCCGTGTGAATACGACGGCAGCCAGAATCATCCAAAGCAATTCCCTTTTGTGGTCAGCCATCTTGTGGATCTCTCCTTCTATTCTCCCTGATTTTCGAAGCCGGGAGGATCAATGGCGCGCAATCAATATGAGCAGATTGCACAGCCCCCAGCGGTTGCGGTTCGGATCGGCCATGGTGAACCATTGGCTGGATAAGGCGCATTTGCTTTGACCTTGGCCGACATGTCGAGATGGATATGCAAATATTGCGAGCTAGAGAGAGCCACTGGCCATGCCGCCGGGCCTCACCAATGGTAATTCGTCCATCGCTTCATCAAGGCATGAGGCGCCGCATCCGCCTTGCAGGCGACCAGCTACTTTTCTCTATAGGGCGACTTTAGGTATTTCGACGCTTCCGCTTGTGCACCCTGCGTATCGTCCCCAGTTCGCACAGCCAACCTGTATTCCTTAATGGCGCGTTCGCGCTGGTCCGTTATATCGAATATTTTGCCAAGGCAAATGTGCGACCACACTTCGGTCCATGCGGGCTTTTTGTTTCCGTTCATGGCTTCGCTTAATTCGTTCGCCGATGCCTGAAAGTTTCTCTGCCGCAACCAGAGTTGCGCCTGGCGATAGTGGGCCAGCGAGTCGGCCCGATTGATTTTGAGATCTTCGCGGTACTTTTCAAATGTGGCGGGCTCATCATTGGGATTTGACTGACAGAACCCCGCGACCGGAAATAAACAGATTGCGGCAAACGCCAATATTGGTTTCATCACGACTACCGCTGCACTTCCGAAGCCCGTGTCATGAAAGGCACCGTATACTTTCCATTGATCTCGCGGAAAGCGAAGATCCGCCACTCCGTTCCTTGCTTTTTCATCACGAAGAGCACTCGTCTGCTTCCCACTAACACAGAGTCAAACTGCGCCATCGAACCGTCCACAAGTGCAACGTCTGCGGTAACAAATCGGATGGATTTGACAATCCGCGTAGGGGGCACTTCCGACCAGGGCCTATTGGAAATCTCAAGCACCTGCCGCTGCATATCCGCCAAGCGCTCAATTTCGGCTGGATCTGCATCGGAGGTAAACAAAGTGGTTAGGGATTTTGCGTCTGGGCCACTTCCAGTCGCATTCAGAGACGTAATTTCCCTCTCAATAGCGATACGATCAGCGGCATCATCCGCCAAGGCACACACCGCGAACAGAAGGGAGACGCAAAGGACTGGCTTCATGTCTTAATAATGCCACATTACGGTTTTTCATTTCATGCGCCTTAGCGTACAAAAGTCCCGCCTGGTGCCGCTTAGCATCAAATAAATCGTTGAGGTCCTAAATCGAATAATCCAGAATGCTCCTCATGGCCTTGAGTCCTTGATAAGTCCAGTATCGCTCAAACTACCCTTTACGGAATATACGGGCACCTTGCGGCGCTCGTCCCGAGCAGGGGCAAACGTATCAACACTTCGTTGCCCCAAAGCGTCAAATCGGATGTGGAGAAGAAAACGATGCGATCCGAACTTCTGCGTAAAGGGAGGTGGCGCACACTCGCGATCTGCGTCGTCATCGTACGCTCGGTGGCGGCGGTCTACTCTCACGGGAGATGTTTTGAGGCTCGGGAGAGCGAGCTGAGAGCAAAGCTGTGGACCCTGAACAATGTGCTCCACGAGTACACCTTTGATCAGCTGAAAGCACCACGGACCGTCGCGGACCTGTTCCAAGAGCAATACTTGAGCGAGGTCCCGGTTGATCCTGTTACGGGCTCAAATTCGACTTGGCGGATTGTGCCCTACAGGCAGAAGATCTACTCACTAGTTGCGCCAGACGGGAAAACGATCACTGAGTCCGAGGCGTGGGGCGTTGCCGTGAAGAGCGCTTCAACAAAAGTCGGTCTCAACGGGCGGCCCTATTCAGAATGGTGAAAGTGAAGCATCAACCAACTTCGCCGCCTGTCTCAGAAAGGACCCTTTTCGGAACGTATGAATGCTGACCAATGCCATTGGCAGGCACGAGAACAATCCGTTCGACGGCTGATGTAGAATTGTCGAAGAGGTTTTTCAATGCTACGTGCTTCTTTGACCTTCTCGACACTAGTCTTTTTTTCGGCGTTTGCGCAGAGCCCTGAAACCGCAGGCAGGCTGGTAGCGCAACAGAAGCTCCTAAACGAACTGCGTGTCAAACTAAGTGCTGACATGACGCGTTATACGCCTATGCACCCCGAGCACCCCCAAATAGGCCGATCACGCGAGCTCATAAGTGTTTTAGAGGAACAATCCAAGTTGTTGCAAACGCCGCGGGAGCAATGGAAGTACGATGCTGTTAGAAAACAGACAGCCGCGATAACATTTCAAGTGGAGCGCCTCCGTAGTGATATGAGCAGATATTCGCCTAGCAGTCCGACCATGCCTCGCAACCGCGCCATACTCGATCTGCTAGAGCTCGAACTTCAAAATTTGACAAACTGAACTGTGTTCTCTGAGAAGGGTGGCAGTCCCAAAACTAACCGGTTGTGAAACGTCTGCCCACTTCCTTTGTGAGGGGCATCTGTTTAATTAAGATTAACTAAGAAAATAATTGCTAGACGATCAATGCAGTTCGCGCGTCTTAGAAGCAGGGAGCACAGCATGAAAATTCTTGCCGTCTACTTTGCGGTATTTGCCTTCGCGGTTGCCGAAACTCCAATCCGAGAACTGGAGACCGGATTGATTGGCGCTGGGGGTATGAGAATTCCCGAGTACCGGCATGGCTATCTTGTCGGTTATAACGGCGTTGGCCCGTTTCATGGCTTCACTACTCATGCTCCCAATGGGGTATTGGCGGTGCAAAAGTATATCGATACGTATCCGTCGATAGGCGATGTGGAAATTGATCGGGATGGAAGCATCATCGTTGGAGTGAGTAACGGAATGCTTCTGTTCGACCCAACCGGCAAACAGATCGGCTTCATCGATACTGGCCGCTTTGTCCCGAGTCACATCAACTCGGCGCCAGACCATTCTATTTGGGTGTTCGGCTGGCAGCGTGATCAGTTTCTCAATGGAGCGGCGGCCTCAGATTACATGATGCTTCGACAGTATTCGCGTTCAGGCAACCTGGAAAAATCGTTCCTGCCCAGAACGCTGTTCCCGGCGGGGCTCGAACCTGGAGGCAGTAGCGGTGACATAAAGCTGCATGTCACGAAGGACCGCATTGGCATGGCGGCCACCTCCGGCAAGAGTGGTGATTCCCGCGAATGGCTGGAATTGGATTTCTCCGGCAATGTTTTGAAACGACTCCACCTTGATCCCATCGTTCGGGGTCCGCTAAGCGTTGCCTTCACCGAAGATAATCACGCCTATGTCCAGAGCGCCGGCGCTGGGCCAATCTTCACCGTTGACGAAAGCGGTAAAGCCTGGAAGCTGGTGGCAAACCACAAAGGCTCTCTTATGGGCGCTGATGGCAATAGCCTAGTGTATCGAAATAACAATACTAGCATCGTCCGTTTGCAATGGTACGCTCAGCCCTAACCACAAAACATCACCCCTTAGTCGTTATCGTTCCGATCCCTATTTGGGAGACCACTTTCCGGCGCGGAAGTCTGGTAAGTAGCGAGCGATGGCGAACCCCTTCGGATAAACTGTGCCCGTCCCGAAACTTACCCTTTTGTGGAACACGCACGCGGCGACTGCTTCGAGGCTTCGCGCGGTTGCTCGCCCGTTGATTGATCCGCCCCGTAACGGAGAGTTTCTAGGCTTGCCCGATGACAAGATTCTCGCGTGCCGCTTCAACCACCTCTTTGGTCACTGACGGCAGGACGTTTATTTCGAGAATCCGTTCGACTTGCGTCAGGAACCAGTTCAGCCGCCGGCAGTTGCCGCCGGTGACTCGAATGATCGAATCTACTTCATGCTCGGACTTCTTGGGCTTAGGACACGTCAGCCGAAGACATGGCTACCGGAGATGATCTGCTTCGGCGTTGCTACGGCCATTTTCGAATTACGGGAGTACCTGACCGGGGGTGGATTTCTGGACCAGCGATGGTTTGGCGTCTGGCTAGGCTTTGCGACGGTGCTCGCTGGTCTGTTGCGGCTTTTCAGCTTTCTTAAATCGCATCCAACACGGCTCACATAGCCCGACCGCGATGGAGCCATTAGACGAAGGGTCTGGGGATTCTGACGACCGCGTGAGTGCAGATGTCTTATTATCCAGGAATGACTGGCTCCGCCCTCCGAGTTCCAAGATGAATCATTTGAGATGCGTCGTATGCGCCGGAGACCGTGGACGGAATGAACGGCTGCGGTAATCAAGCCAGTGGCAGACTTCGACTCCGGAAGCACAAGCCATGGACTCTGAATGACCGGACCGCTAATTCCTTACGGGAATCGATAAGCTCAACTGACTGCTCTGTCCGCCAATCGTTGCCACAATCGGTTGATCGCCATCGGGAACCACGGGTACGATCACGTTGAACTGGTACTCGCCCGACGCAACGATCCCAGCAAACTGAACATTGGCGGTAATGCCGCCAATAGTGATCTTCAATTGTGCAGGGTCAGAGAGCGGCGCTGGGCTGGCTATAATCTGGCCAGGCGACATTGCGGGCGTTGTCGGACCGAAACCTGTGCCGAAAATCAATAGTGTTTCGCCAGGCTGGGCTGGCCGGGAAGCAACCGCGCTCCCAAAGTACCCCGCCGGAGCCAGATAAACCCCGTCGGTGTGTACGGCGGCCACGTACTTCCCCTGAAACGTAAAGAATCCCGGAGCGTACGCCTGCAATGTTGCGGTACTGGTTGCCGTTCCAGAAGCGTTCTTCACCTGCACTTGAACGGGGCCGACCGCGCTGTCCGCTGGGGCCAACACATTCAACTGTTCCGAACTGACATAGTAAACGGCCGCACTCTTGCCATTGATTTGAACGCTCACGTCGTCAAGCTCGGTCGGGAGATTGCTGCCAGAAAAATCAGAACTGTTCCAGGTGCGCGCAGCCGAGGCGAGATAGCTCCCATAGATCGACACCCACGATCCACTCGCGATACCAGCCTGACCCGTGGCATTGTTGGAGACTGCGGTAATCGTGGGCGCTCCGGCGACATTTACGATGTAATTGCCAAAAGTGATGCTCGCATAATTGGAGTCGCCAGAGTAAATCGCAGTCAAAGAGTGAGTGCCAACGCTGAGATTCGATATTGGGACTCTGAGGAGTTGGCCGCCGTTCAACGTGCTCGTTCCAACAACCGCCGACCCGTCGAGAACCTTGACTGTACCGGTGGGTGCCGGCAATGCAAGGTTCGCGCTTGGATTGGTCTTGAGATTGGTGAGATAAGTCTGATACGGCAACGCTTTCGTGGTGAAGACCTGGACGGCCACCGTCAGACTCTGTCCGGCGGCGACCTGCGCCGGTCCTGGAATCAACTCCCCGGCGATGGGAGAGAATACTTCGGGCGGACACGGGTATGGCAGATTGGTTGTGCTGACGTTGTTGGTAACCGTTACGCCAGTTCCGGTTAGCATCGAGCCGAAATTGACAGGATCTGGACCGAGCTTGAAATTGGCGTTAAGCACTGTAATATCGGAAGTCTTTATGCCGTCGATCTGCACATTGCTGAGCGTGAGGGCCGTGGGCACGGTTGAATCATGGCCTTCGATGAACACCAGGCCTTCCGTCGTCGAATGCAAATTCCGAATTGTGATGTCTTTGAACTGCGGAAGCAGACTCCCCGTAGCGCCCACCGTGAAGAATGGATCCATCCGGATTACCCATCGGACGTTTTGCATGCAGATGTTACTGTATGTGACGTTCTGCACCAGGCCGCCCCGACTCACGTCGGACTTGATGAAAGGACCTCGCTGGTTGCGGTTTGCGCTATCTCCGGCGATCGAAATGTGATCGAACAGGACATTACTGACACCACCGGCGGTGCCACTGCCTATAGACGCTCCCTGCCCATCAAAGAAGTGATTATTTGTGATACTGACGTTGTTTGCTGCGACAGTATTGGAGGAAGAGACAGCGACATAATCATCGCTTTGACTGATGTACGAGTTAGTAATGGTGACGTTGTTGGAATAGATTGGATCGATTCCATCGGTGTTCCTGGAATCGTAAGGCGCAATGATTTTGATGCCCCATGCCGTAAAATTGGTGACTCCGTCCATTGCCACGTGGTAATGCGGCGAGTTCAGGAAAGTAATCTTGTACAACGTGAAGTTGGTAGTGTTGGTCACTTCCAACATCCGCGGAGTACTCTGAGGATTTGAACCAGTCGCCTTAAGTGCCAGGTCCCACCAGCTCATATCGGTAGGTGAACCATTGATCAGCATTGGCAATTCGCCACGGCCGTCAATCACTCCGTAGCCCATGATGCCCGCGCCATCGCCCTTGTACACATTGATCAGTGGGAAGCAGCCAGTACCTGCCGCGGTAAGCGTCCCGCAACTCATGGTTGCGTCCGAGTCGTAGTCGCGCTGATTCCGCGAAGCGAACACAGTCACGCTAGCATCCACCAGCAAATTCACGCCTTTGGGAAGTGTTATAGGCGCGATGAGGAACGCATTGTTCTGACCGCTGGCCAGCAATTCGACCGCTTTCCCGGCGGGACATGCATTGAGCGCCTTCTGCACGCGGTTGGTATCTAGAAGCGTTTCGCTCGTCGGAGCCAATCCTGACGCCACAGTCCCCAACTGGGCTGTCAATTGCGTGCAAACGGGCGGAAATACGGGTTCCGTTACGACTCTCGAGTCCTGCGCACGCAAGCCAGCGCCAATACATAAGACGCCTGCCACTCCGAACAATCTCATTGCGTACAGCATGATTCAGGACTCCTTTATTAATAAGAAGGGCATCCCGCTCTCCGAAGATCTGGCACAAAGATCCCATTAACACCTTATTATATTTTTCTGCCCAATAATTTCAGTCACGGTGTAGTCAAGCATCAGAAAACGTAGTTTGCTGGTGATTGACTACACCGGTCTGCTCACGAACTCGACGGGGGGGACAATCTGAAGCGTAACTTCGGATTCAGCTGAACACAATTCAGGCACTCAATGATACGACTGCTTTGATCCCAATCGCATCAAGAATATCCTGGAGCCGGGTAATCGCAACAGTCTGATATTCGCTCTCTTCATAGCGGCTGACTACCTGCTTGCTTACGCCTAGCCGTCGCGCTAACTCAGTTTGCGACACGCCCTTAGCAATCCGGATCTTAGCAATGAACGGCGCTATTTGATCGAGTCGCTCAACGTGAGGCAGAGTTAATTCGCCGGACTTCAGTTCCTCGTACTCACGCAGGTCATCTTCGAGTTGCCGAATCATGCTCTCGTAGTTAGATCGAACCACAGCGTGCCGCTTGCCTGGCGTCTTCTGCTCAACCATGGCGAGTGCCTGCTTGAAGCCTTCGATTTGAACGATAGTTCGGTCGCGTTGTGCATCGCTCTTTATCATGATCGTGCCTTCACTACTTGAATTACCCCGCGCGGATTTCCATCCCGGTCCTGCCGAAAGAATTCTGGAAAACCCAGTTCCGGACTGGCTTGCATCGCCGGATGAATGAAGAACTCAACTCCATGGTCGGCCCACATTCTCCACTTCCACTTCCGCAGGTGCGGAATCAAGACGAGTTCGAAATCGATCCAATATGGATCGATGCGGTCATAGATTGCCTCATCGGGCTCAACCCAGTAACCGTCTATATCGCCTGGATCTGGCTTCTGTGTACAGAAACTGCCGTCTATATAAATTTCATCGATACCCGCTGCCCAATAGGCTTCAACGGCAGCGCGGAGCCCCTTCAACAACCATCGACGCCGTGGCGTGAAACCAAGGCGCTGCCTGATCTGCTTTAATGTTGCCGGATGATTCCCCGGTGGTAACCCGCCTGTGTTAGGGTCAAACTCCAGAATCATAAGCCACCTCCATAATGTCAGGGACAACCACCTTTGTCAACACAAATGCTGTCGTCTTAAGTTGTGGCATTTGCGATCGCGTACAAAGTCAGATTGTATGCCGCATGCGAAACAGCCGCCGGTGCCGTCGATCCAGATCGACACCTGATCCAGCCGTAAAGCGTTCCTGTCGATGTGATGCAGACCAACTGCAGCCAACTGACTCCCGGTTGTGCGAGATGAATCGCAGCAAAGATCAAAGCCGCCAACGCCACTAGCAAATGATTTCTCATTCCGTTGAATGCCCATATCATGAACGTGAACAGATAACCGCGGAACAAGACTTCTTCAAGCACAGGCCCCAGCGTTACCTGCAAGGTGATGAGTCTCCAGTCATCGCTCAACGTCATGTTTTCGCCCGCAACAGCCGCGATTAAGAAGACACCGATGCCGGCGAGGACCCCGGTCAAGCCGGCGAGCACCCAATTCGTTCGCTTAGCAGACCGCCAGCAAGCGTGATTGAGCCCCAGGCCATTCAATCGGTCGAGATTGACCCCGGCGAACAGCAGGAATCCCACAGAACCAAGGGTGCCGACAATACCGGCCTTGTAACCTGGTGCAGATAGAAACTGCCAGCTTCCGAGCAGCAAGATCCAAAATGCGACTTCCCTGTATCCGCATTCCTTCATTTCGCATGAGCTCCGAACTTGGTATATTGGAAAAGTCCTGACCAGCAGTCCAACGAGCCTCCCCCAGAAACAGGTCGCAGATGGTGAAAAGAGACTCCGCAACGCTCGTTCTCAACGTACGGCGCGACAGCAAGCAAAAAGCCATGCAGGAAGCCCTTTTGGTGCCTTGGCATCAACTGGCGGAGGGCGCAGACGCTTTCACCGAATGGCACGTGATCATTCTGTGGGTTCGCATCATCTCTGAAACCGCCAATCAGCTCCCGGCAATTGTGCGATCCGTATTGCAGTCCCGCTGCCCCGGATTCTTGGAGAGCTTGACCCGAGAACAAAACGACAATTTCCCTATCTGGAAATCTCTTGAAGACTGGGTAGTGGGTCATGTTTTTTCCAACGCCATAACCGAAGGATGGTTCGGCGCCTTGATGTACTACTCGTACAAAGACCTTCGCACCGAGCAGGCCTGGACCACTTGGGAGCGCACGAATGCCGATTGGCGCATCGGTCCGCCGCAAAGATGGCCAACTCTGGAAGAATGGACGGCGGAGGTTCTCGCCACGCGCACTTTGGCAAATGGCGGAACCGAGAAATCTCGAGCCGTTCAGGCACTGGGGAGAGTTAAAAAGGAAAGGCTCGCCAGAGCGGTTGCCGATTTGTTGGAGTCGCGGGCTCTCGCGCTTTGGGTCGTTTCCGTTTCCGAACCTGCCCAACCGCTCACAGCCGCCGTGTTGACGGAACTCTCCAGCAAATGCCCCACTAATTTCGCGTCTTGTTTCGAAGCGCGATGGGCCCGCTCCATGTTTTACCGACTCGCTCGCCTCGGCGATTCGAAGTGGCGCGCAGTTGCACGTTCGGAAGGATGGTACTCCGCGCTGCGTTACCGGGTCGTTCACCATCCTCGTTATCAACGCCTCATTCATTACAACCAGCGATGTCATGATGAGTGGTCCATGACCCGGCCGAACTCCTACCCATCCTTCGCCGAATGGCTTGAAGCTGCCGACAGCTATCGTGCGGGTCGAAACTCATAGAATTCATTCATTGCCCGCATTGGCCACTTTCGACTTGTCGCGTTGGGATTGATATCCCATCTCTTGAAGCCACTTTTTCATATCCACACTCAAGTTCTCGAATTGAATCTTCTCTGGATAGTCGGTTAAGAACTTCTCCACGGAACTCTCGGTTATGCGGCCCCCCTTGGTGAACAGCATCTTCTCAGCAACCCAATATTGAACCCTGGCTGGTGGAACCGCGAACATCTCAGCGACATCTTTCACCTTGTATCCGCCCAAGCTTTCAGCGCTGTATCCGAGGTCCCTCAATTTCTTGCGGACTGCCGCGACAGTGCGATCGAGCCGCTCTGCGATCAGTGCCATCGAAGCATTGCTGTCGATGGCCCATAGCATCTTCTCCACATCCACTTCAGTCCACGGCAGTGCTCTTCGCCGGCGCAACCCCAGCGCGGCCGCTCTCCGCTTCACCGAATACCTGGACCATGCAGGTTGGTGCTGCCGAATGGCCCGTCTGGCCGCGAGCAAACCGCCACGCGAGTACGCGCTTTTCAGGATATCGTCCAACTCCGGTGTCCAGGTGCAGGTCTTGCCTCTGGGCTTACCGAACTTCCGGCCCTTCATCGGACGCACTTGCTTTTCGGCTGAAGTGGTTTGCATGGTTAACTCTCCATTTGCGCCACACCGCTTCTTTTCGTCTGGGGCGACGAGACGCCTCAGACAGAATCCCCAGTCAATAGATTAAGAGGCAGTCTTTTGCGAAAAACGGACGAAAAGAAGAAGTTCGTGTTGCGCATTACGCCAGCTGTCCAGTAACCCCGATTGAGTGTGACGGATGTTACTCAATATTCCGTGAATGCAGGCCGGCCCCTGAAACACCCGCCCCTTGTACCCGCCAATTTGGAATTGTATAATCAAACCAACCGCCTCACTGACCGTCAGGAGGTAGAAATGCCGCCGAAGATCTGGTTGCGACATGCGGATCCAGGCCAACAACTGGACCCTAAGCTCAAGGAGGCCGGTGAAGAGGTATTTCGCAAGGTCCTACCATTTCGCCGCGATCGTCTGGGAGACGACACCACCGCGGCAAATGCTGTTGAAGATGCGGTCCGTTCAGCAAGCAGATTTGCGGCGTCAATGAGAACTCCGTCCGCATACCTACTCACATCGGTAATGCGGCTAATCAAACGCGCAATAAAGCGCACTCCGAAGACTTGCCAAATGGAGCCCGCCCAGTTGGAGGGCCTGGCATCTACAAATCCATTCGCCGAAATCGACACGAAACTGTTTTGTGAAAAGATTCGCGCACAACTTTCCGAGCGAGATTTCGCCTTCCTCATGAGCGTACTGGCGAAGGATTGCTCGTGGGAACAACTCGGTGCAGGAATGGGCCTGAGTGCGGATGCCGCGAGGAAGAAGTATGATCGATTGATCAAGAATCTTCGGGAAGGGCTTTTACATGGCGGCAATTCTGAGCGACAATGATTCGGGAGCAATGCCATGACCTTCCGGCGTCCACAAGGGCAAAGGAGCTTCGATTGTTGGAATGAGCGATAACGGTTCGACAGAACAGTTCGGCGAGGCACTGAGGGCGGCGCTACTAGCGGGCAGATTCCCGAATCCGAATCACGAAGGCTGTCCTGAAGACGGGCTTTTGAAGCGAATTGCCGCGCGGCAAGGTATGTTACCTGTCGGGGATCCGAAGCATGTCCACATCATGCAGTGCTCTCCTTGCTACCAACGACTGGAGGGGTATCGGGCGGCCAACCGCCAACGCCGTACGATCACCGCCGCGGCGATGGTATTTCTAGTCCTCGCCGCCAGCTATGGCGCATATCGATGGTGGCCTTCTTCGCAAGACCAGTTCGCGCACAATCAACCGGCAATGGTCCAATCCGAGCTTGATCTTCGGTCCTACACTGTTGAACGTTCCGATCAGCCCACCAGCAAAGCGCCTCACCCGCTTCGCTTGACTCCTAGTCGCGTTCAACTGGCAATTTTGTTGCCCGTGGGCGTTGAACCCGGTCCGTTTGAACTCCGCATCCTAGATTCGGATCTCAAAACGAGGGTGAGCACCGCCGCCTCTGCGAAACTCGAAAACTTCCAAACGAGCATTCAAACCACGATGGACCTTCAGGCGTTGCCACCTGGCAAGTACATGCTTGCTATGCGACGCGCCGGTGATGACTGGCGTCAATACCCTTTGTTTATAGGCCCTGTGAATTAAGTGCTGACATAAAGTCCCGAATACCGACGATAACGACCTAGCTACGTGACAAGCACAAAACGCTTTTGGGCGCCTTGTGATAGATTGTCGGACGTCATATACATTGCAACAGTCCACATCCAAAACTACCGTTGTGTTCGCGGTCAGGCCGTCAACTTCAAATCTGATTTAAACGTCAGAGATCCATCCTAAATGGTTGGGTAAAAGCGGCCACCATGGAAAGAGATTTGAAGAACGTCAAAGCACGCGCAGCATCACAGCTCTGCAGCCTTACGGCGAGCAGCCTCAAGCTGATTGTCCTGTCCATCCCAAAGCGCCGTCAGAGACAACGGCTCATCAATATCCGGAGATACGCCGACACCTTCGAGAACTCTTTCCAGCCAAGTGCGATACTGTGCAACGGGAATCGCCACGCGATATCCATGACCAACCTTGAATGAACTTGCGCCGGTCAATCTGCCGGCCGTCTTGAGGCCGACAATCGTGGCAAGGCGATTTTCCGCTGCAAATCCGGCCACCATCTCCGTCGCACTCGCCGAATGTTCGTTGACCAGCAACACGATCTTTCCGCGATACTTTTGATGACCCAATCCTTCCGTAAACACAGCAATCGAGCGGCCTGCAAACGCGAAGCGTAGCACAAGCGGAAGCAGCCCAATCTTGTTGTCCGGTATATGGTCGAATCGTGGCAACTTTTCCTTGTTATAACCGTTCTGTGACGCCTTCCGAGCCACGCTATATCCCACTCCTCGCTTGTCATCGCAGAGGTGACTCATGACGCGGAGGCATCCCATGCCACCGCCGGAATTGCCGCGCAGGTCGATGATCAAGCGCTCGCAATCCAGATTTCTGATGGCGGCACTTGTCTCTCGCGCAACCTCCACTCCCACCATGCCTGGAAACATAGTGATCTTGACGCAGCCGATCGAGCCATTCAGTTTTTTTGCCGACACTACTACGCCAGGGACCACGACCGGCTGCTTCTTAGACTTGGGTCCCGGAACGTCTACTTGAACGTTCCGGCTTGTACCATCTCGTCGAAGTATCGTGAGCTTCCGTGGCAATCCCAGCGGGAATGCTGGTGCTTCCGGCGGACTCACTTCCACGTCATCGACCTTCAGCAAAACGTCACCCGGAACGATGCCCACCAGTGCCGCTGGTCCACCAGCATGAACGTCCTGGAAAACCCACCGATCCCCTTCTTTCGTTTGGCCTCGCGAGAACGTTGCGCTGATGGCCATGCGGCCCGAAACCCGCGGCTTGCTTTCGCGAAAAAGCCCCACGTGACTTGTCCGCAATTCCTTGAGGACCTCGTTCACTGCCGTCTCGAAATCCTCTTGCTTAGTCTTGCGGATGATGTCCGGTTTCGATGCCTCCAACCGGCCTCGAATGTCCACACCGTTCAGGTTCGGGTCGTAAAACTTCTCCTCAATCGTTTTGATGAGTCGATTGATGACCTCTACTCGTTGTCCTTCCTTCAGTTCGACCACGTTGATACTCCGTTATCGAATGTATTTGAGTTTTCCGCTGCCGTCACCCATCACAATATACCCACCCCACAGCTTCGGTGTTGCGCGACTTCCAAAAAGTTCAATCATTTCCAGCTTTGCTTGCCGGAGCGCCGATGCGACGTCCACTCCGGATTTAAGACGTGTGTAGAATCGCTTCATGAGCGTGCGGCTGAAGTCGTCGTTCGCGCTCCATAAATTCGCTACCACGCTTCGTGCGCCAGCAACCAAGAACGGGCGCGCCAAGCTGGAGACGCCCTCTTGTCCGGCGACCTGCCCGCTAAATCCATCGCACGCCGCCAATGTCACCAGACCTGCGTTCAGCCGCATTGTCAAAATCTCCCGCGCCTGCAGAAGCCCATCTTCGTGGCGTGCTGCATCGCTGCGAAGGATGAGTGTCGACCTTTCTGGAAACTTCGTGCTGGTCAATCCATGAACGGCAAAATGCAGCACGGCGAAGTCGTTGAGGGGCTGCGCCTTCACCTGCGACTCCGTCGCGTCGATCAACACAACACTCTGGCTTCCAAGAATCTCCGCGACGTCGCGCACTTCGCCGTTCGCGGAGGGGAGTGGTGTTAACTGAGTGTTGCCGCTATCGTATACACCTCGTACCGCTGTACCTATTGCTGTGCCTGCTGGCGACGAACTCACCGCAAGTAGTGGAAGCCGTCCAGCTTGCGCGGGCACTCTCGCACGCAGCAGCGTCAAGACGGAACCCGACGGCGCGTAGGTGACAATGCGCGTCTGCAGTACGAGCTTGTCGGACTTATCGATCAGCAACTCTAGCGGTATCTGATGAAGGCTTCCGTCCGGGACGATTATCAGGCGCGTTTTGCTACCCAAATCCTGATCGACTGGAGACAGCACGAGTTCGTACAGCCGCTTGGCGGGACTTTCGGTGCCTTCCCCGGCACGAATGCTCTTCAATAGCAGCCCCACCGTACGATCCAATTCAGATCTTCCGGCCAGTTTTCGGAGCCTGGCTGAGGATTTCGAAACGACTAGACAATAGGAGTTGGGTTCATCAAGTACGTATTCAAGCAAAACCTCATCTGGCTGAAGCCTGCGCTGCAGTTCCTCCAGGTGGACAGGTTTGGTAGCGATTCTCATCCAGCGGTTGGCCGATGTGGTCGCCGGCCCCATCGCCTGTTCCGTGTCAAACAGTCGATCAAGAATCCGTTGCCGCTCCTTGCTTCCTGCAGTCCGCTGCAACTCGATTTGGAGCCGCGCGATTTCTCTTTCCTCAGCGGTGAGTTCTGCTGGCGGAATGCCTTGGCGCTGCTCGCGTGCCCGCAACATATCGGAAATCGGCCGGCCACGTGCTTCTTCAACGATGCGGAATGCGGTTCGCGGATTCTGACCGTATTGCGCTTCAGTGCGAAAATGCCCAAGAAACACGTCGTTCATTGCCGCGATGAGCGAGCTCTTTGTCCAGACATTGCTTACGTTGACCAAATTCCCGTTGATCAAGTCCTTCGCTTCTTTGTAGGTGGCTTCCGCCTCACGTACACGTCCGCGCTTGATCTGAATCTCGGCTTCGCGTGCAAGATAGCGGGGCAAGAAGAAACGGTCACTCACCCGCCGGCAAGCTGCTACAGACTGTTTTGCTGCCACCTCAGCAGCCGCGATGTTTCCGTCAGCCTCGTGGAGTTTTGAGAGCTCGAATCGAGCTTGCGAGACAGCACGCCAGCCATCCACTGTCTCACCAACTCGCGCTGCTTCCTCAAATCGCAGTGCCGCCTCTTTTGCCTGTCCGGCGCGCTTCGCTAAGAGGCCAAGTTGCACCAGCAAATCTGCCTGGTAGCCAATGGCATTCCTCCGCGTGGCCACGTCAAGCACACGATCGAGAAGTTGCTTGGCTTCGCTGCTACGGCCCAGAGCAACCAACGCTGTCGCCTTGCCGGAATAGGTGAACATGGGCTCTTGTGTATCTTTTTCTCGCTGAGCCGCCACTAAGGCCTTATCGAAATACGCGAGTGCCCGTTCCGGCTGTCCGAACTCCACCGTCCCTTCTCCGAAAAGTGTCAGGTAGCGAATTTCCGCCCCGATGTCGTTATTTTCCTGTGCTTCTTTTAATGCTGTTCCAACCTTGATCATTGCACTGGCAGTGTCGCCTGTGAGGAAGGCGATAATTCCCAGTTCCCCAGTTGCTCGCGATACCCATCTTTTGTCGCCAAGAGTCTTCGCGATCGCTAGTGCTTCCGTCCAATCGCGTTCCGCTAGGGCAGCGTCCATGTCCAGATCCGTGTCACCCTTGACCACCAGGCAACGCAGCCGCAACCGTTGGTCCGACCTTACAAGTGGGTCCATCAGAAGTTCACTCAGGACCCTGGATAAATCGGCGTTGGCCATTCGTGGCAGTTGGCCACGAAGCTTGCCGATCCGCGCATAGAGTTCATTTCGGCGATCGCCCCGAGCGGCGAAGACCCGTTCCGCTCCGGCGAACAATGGCTCCGCCCTGGTCCAGTTCTTTAACCAAGATAGACGCTCGGCTTCTGCTAATAGTTTTTGGGGATCGGGGTCGTCGCCGGCGAGGAGTGCCGTCGGGACCAGAAAAACAGCCAGAACAAATACTCGGCAATTCCGCCAGTTCGCCCTAATAACTGGGAATTCAGACATACCTGTCCTCCTCAGGATCTGCGTTTCCTGTTTCTGTTGACGCAGCAAGGATCAAATTTGTTCCCTGTTACGTGTGACGACTTCAGGATTTACACGAAACAATCTTGTTCATCGGAGCCTTACGTGATTCCCCTTAACCAGTAATACGCCTTCGATCACCTCACCTCGGGCCATAGCATCGGATAGGATTCCGCGATGGAGTTCCTTTTGCACGGCTTTGCCTTCGCCATCCGTCAGACGCTCTCGCAAAGGCCCCAGTGGTAACGTCTCAAGAATTTCCAACCACTCTGGCCAGGTGATCTCAATCTTGGCTCTAAAGAAGCTGGCTGGAATGTTGGTTGGCTCTTGGATAACGAGGGATGAGGCACTGTTGGCTTGCAGACTGATGGTATTCAACTCTCCCCGCAGTTTCTGGATATTCCGCGTAAGCATGAACCACACCAGCATTTGCTTCAACCGCTTCTCCCGATTTTCCGCGGCTTTGTATCGTGCATGGAATCGCTCGCCCTCACGCTTTGCGATCTCAGCCTCCGCAGTCTGGGCTTTCAGGAAATTGGCGATCCCATCCACTTTGTACCCGAAAGCTTCGACATAGGTTGATAGGGCCGTCTTGATCGACTCCGAAAGCTCGCCGTTGTTGGCCTCGGCTTCTTCTTCCGCGGATTCCACCAACGCAGCGAGCGATTCATCGATCTCGAAAATGTTGAGACCCCTCGCCACATCGGTGGCGGTAATATTTGCGGGTGCACTCATAAGATCATTCCTCCTTTCTATAGTTGTTTCGAAATGTTTAACTGAACAGAGAGAGTTGCGCCTCACTGTCAAATCGAGATTTTCGTGCGGCACTCGATCGCGCCACAACCAGGTCTGCAAGCCCAGTGATGGGTCGCGGAGGCTCTGGCGCTGTCGATGCCTCATCAATTGTGGCTGACATCGTCGCTGACTCCTCCGGTCGCTCGATCACGGGAATCCGGTGGGCTTCGAGCAATCGCGAGTGTTCTTGCTGGACCGCCCGCCAGCATGCATCGGCCTTTTCTCCGACACCTTTCTGCGTCACAAGTTCCCGAGCCATCGCGGTCAGCATGTCATCGTCGTCATCGAGAGCCTGGAGTCCGTGATTTGCGAACTTGCCCTCCATGGCAAGCGAAACCAGAAGCTTCTTGCCCATCAGCCGAAGGCAGTTCTCCTGCATCGTACCTGCATACGCCATGAATTTTACGCGGACTGGTTGCTTCTGCCCGATGCGCCAACTGCGACGGCTTGCCTGCCTCAACACGTAAATTGAGTAGCCTGACTCATAAAACAAAATTGTTGGAAATTGTAATAAGTCTAAGTTACGTGGAATATGGCCCTCTGGCGATGGGCGGCGATTGCGGTCAGCCGCCCATCCTTTCTCTTTGAAACCAGTTTGTTTTTTGGCCTCTTCAGCAGAATCTGTGGGGTGATTCCGGTTCCGGCAGTCGTCCCAAGTTGTGATAAAGGGCCATTTCCATCGCGTTGAACGTGCGAAAGCCGTAGGATCGTCTGGTAACCACTCGGGTTTTG
>Ga0209697_10001612_pt1 | contig 34341 bp, 38 predicted proteins | sample AliMusrvi5mmetaG_FD_184115 | JGI IMG/M metagenome (GOLD analysis project Ga0209697, IMG submission 184115) | Freshwater lake bacterial and archeal communities from Alinen Mustajarvi, Finland, to study Microbial Dark Matter (Phase II) - Alinen... | ecosystem: Environmental > Aquatic > Freshwater... | reverse complement strand
TCGGGAAAACCTTGTAAGCGTTCACATTCAAGAGGAGTTAGGCGGCGAATCTTCATGTCTTTTGTTAAGGTGTGTTGTTGCATACCAGTATCAATTGTTTGTGCGACATCGCTTACTCGTCCTCGTTTCGTCTTGCTATTGGGGACTGACAGATTTATCGATTGGCCGACGGTCGCTTCGGCGTAACCTTTCTTGGTGGCTTCTGGCACTCTGATATAGGTCTCGTCCGTCCATCGCTGGCTGTATCGTGTATTAAGACACGATGACCTTGCCCCTTCTTTATCTTCGACTTCTCGAACCTGATCATCGACTTTATCACCCTGTCCGATAGGAAATACTTTTGGTCTGGGTGTTCCTCTAAGATGTCCGACAATGAACACTCTTTCCCGATTCTGGGGGACGCCGAAATTCTTGCTGTTAAGCACTTGCCATTGGAGGTCATACCCCAATTCATCAAGGGTTGCGATGATAGTTCTGAATGTGTCGCCTTTGTCGTGAGATAGAAGCCCTTTGACGTTTTCAAGGAGTAGTAAGCGAGGTTGTTTAGCTTTAATGATTCTGGCGATGTCGAAGAAAAGAGTTCCCCTAGTATCTGCGAAACCTCCCCGCTTTCCTGCGATTGAAAAGCTCTGGCACGGAAAGCCTCCGACAATAAGGTCAAATTCTGGTAGGTCTTCGGCTTTGATTTTGGTGATGTCTCCATAGTTGTGATATGAGGGGAAGTGCTTTTGATAAATTTGTGTTGCGTACTTGTCGATTTCGGAGTAACCAATACAAGTGGGGGTTCCTTGTATAAACTCGCCTGTAAGCTGATGCTTTGTTCCCAGTACCACCTCGGCTTGCCCCTGTTCTTTGTGTCGATTAGCCATGTCATATGCTTGTTGTATCCCTAAAGTGAAGCCACCTATTCCTGAAAATAAATCGAGATACTTCATTTTGTTATATTTTTAATCTTTTTATCGTACTTGGCGTGACACGATTCACACATTCGCTTGTAGTCATTTAAGTCTGATAATTTTCCTGTTAAATTTGCCCACTGGTATCTACGATTTCTTTTGGAACACCCACACACTTCGCATTTTTGAGGACGACCCCTTGCTTTATATAAACGATAATGGAGTGCCTTATATCCAGCCCTGTCCCCTTTCCATGAGGAATTATTCTCACCAAATTGATTTCTCTTTTTAGCCACTCGACATTTGTACCCAGCATTTTTGAATAATCTCCAGATAACTTTTTGCGTAGTTTCAAGTTTAGCCGCAACCTCTGATTGGGTCATTCCTTTCTCGTATAATTGTATAGCTTTTTTTATCATGCTTCAATTCTAGCAAATCCACCTATACCTGTCAACCCTCCGATGCCAGAGAATAATGAGAGGTATTTCATGTTTTTATCCCCTTTTTGATAACGCTATACTCGCTCCATAACCAATAAACATCACCGCAACGAACACACCGATAGGTGCGTCAATCAGTAACAAGAATCCGATTATCGCCATAGCGATCATAGATGCAAAAAAGTCTTTCATGGTAGTTATAATTATCCCTTTCGGGACCGAACCAGACCGCCGTTGGTATGGTCTCTAAGGTCATACTTTGCGAACGGCCCAGTAAGGTTGTTAAAAAGGTACGTCTAATGGGTTAATAGTTTCGTTCTCGTTCTTTGGGTAGTTTTTCCCCGAGAAAGCCGGGGTATTCTTATCAGTGTTGGGTTGTACTTCTGTAGAGAATGGGTCTTTCCCATCATACAGGGCTTCCAAGTTAATAGAAGTCTTTTTGTAAGCTTCCCCGATGGCTTGTGCAAGTTCGGCATCCTTTGGAGTAACGGTATACTCGGTATTCTCCATAGTCGTACCCGTCCGATTGACGGTGATATCGTACTTGGAAGGCTCGCCCCAATCACTGTCCTCATTCATAACTTGGAGGGCGGTGATGATGGTCTTTTGGGTGATTTCCAGTATCTGCACCCTCTCGTCTTGGTAATTCCACACGACGAAGGCGATGAAGAACTTGGGCGGCTTGCCGTTGTTGTTCGGCATCTCCTCAAACTCGGTTCGTGAGCTGATCGGCTTCTTGTCCACCGTCCAGTATTCCCATCCAGTGATGGCATCTGATAGGACACGGAACTTATTTTTGCCCTCGACCAGTTTCATGTAGTTACTGGTAGACGGCACGGAAAAATCCTTTGGTAGGAATGGCATGTTAATTATGATTAGTGATAATGGTCGTAGCACGTTTCACACATGGTAACGCTCTCATCTCCTGCATGGATTTCGTGTGCCTCCTCTTCTTCGATAATCTCTCGGCAATAGTCGCACACAGTCTCATTTGGTTTAAGTAGTTCAGTCATGGTCGAAGTTTGTTTTACTCGGCTCCTCTCCCACATCGTAGGCGGTTCTATCGTTGGATAATCCGTTCTCGTTAGCGATCCTTTCGTTCATGGCCTCGTTGTACTTGTGTTTCCACGTTCCCTCACACATGCACTGGTAGTAGAGTTTTTTATTCATAGTGGTTGAGGTGGATCTTGAGATATCTGGTCGTACTCGTCATGCTCCATCTTGAAGTCAGTTACGGCCACAATCTCGCTGTTAAGTAGTAAGTCCATGACGATTCCCTCTCCTAGCTCGGCATCCTTTGCAACCTCTTGAGTGGCCTCGAACTCCCTCCTAGCTTCGTCTGGCGTGGAAGCTTCCACCACTACAGAGCTTGCGACAATAATTTTATATTGATTCATTTTAGTATTGGCGGACGACCTACTCTGGTTTTAACTTCGATCCCCTTCGCTCGAAGGACTTGAATCCATCGGTTGATGGAGCGCTCATGGACACCGAAGTGGGAAGCGATTTCCTTAATGGTCAGAGTTTTAACTAGTTCCGGTATTTCTCTCGCCTCTTTTTCTGTTAAGTAATGCGACATTTGTGTTTGTTATTCTGGTAATCGAATTAAGTATAGCATAAAGTATTGTCTTTATCAAGGGGATAAGATGTTAGTATCATGTGGATAATTTCTCCGAGAAATGGCCTAGCCTAAGGCTTTTATGGTCGGGTATCTCGCAGATATTTCATCCAAAATCATTTCAAGGTTGGCGGCGTGGTTGAGAAGGTAGCCTCGTTCCTCAACGTCTATATCTTCCTCAAGTTGCTTTTTCACCTCGTGAAGTTGGTCGGCGATCTCGGTGAATCTTTTGATATCAGCTTCCTCTTTTTCAATCGCCACTTGGTCAATCGGTAAGTGGGAGGCGAACATTTCATCAAGGACACCGTTGCCGTGTTGTTCAATTAAGGCCGGTTTCTTTTTAGTAGTCCATGTTTTTGTATCTTTGTCCCATTCCGCTTCATTGTGGTCGTAGTTCCCCTTGTACTCATAATGATATCCTACAAAATAAGATTTTGAAGTTATCTTATTGGATGTGTAGTCATGGATATACAAGGTATCTACAGGAACCTCGGTTCCTTTTCCTTCCGAAGTCACAGATGTGAAGTTCGTGTGGTAGAAAGTTTTTAATGGCGATCCGCAGTTCCGGCCCCAGAACTTTGAAACAGGAGCTCCCTCCTTTGTGGTTTGAATACATACGAAAGCTATTTTGCCCCACACGTGTCGAATCCCGGCCTGTCCCTTGTCTAAGTCCTTCGCCAGTTCTATAGCGAACATCTCGCTATCATTCCATTTGCTTTCCATCGTGTAGACGCTTCCCTTTGAAGTAGTCCATTGATTTTTGACTAGGGTTGAATATATGAATCCCGCCTTAACATGTTCATCGTGGTATTTCTTATTATCTATATCATTGATGGAGCCATTGTGGACAACGTAGTAATCATGTTTCAAACTCTCATGGCTAACATGTATGGGGTGAGCAGTCTCCCAGAAGTTTGGCGTCGAAGTTGGGTTGCGATGATGGAAAAGGATTTCGTTTCCTACTGTCTTTTTCAATTCCTCTAATATCGGTCCCTCTTCTTCGCTTTTGCGAAACTCCTCGAGCTGGCCCGCCCGAAATGACACGAAGCCAAATCCCTCTTGGCCTCTCGTTTTTTGTTTTCGATACAGCCTTGTGACCATCTTCCGTGCTGGAAGGGTATCGTACCTGTTTACTGAGATTATTCCGCACATTAGATTTCCTTTTCAGCATTAAGCTCAGCGACTCCCGACTCGAAGTCAGCATTTTTGGTAAACTTAGGCGCAGCGAAGAAAGCGGCTTGTCTCGCTAGGAAGTATCCTCGGGTTTTATTAGACAGTTTTAGAAGAGAAAACAGCCTGTTCGTTTTTCGATTTAGGTCCGTGTCGTTCAATTGTGTTTTATACCATTCAATATCGTTACAAAGTAACTCTCCATTTATGGACATGTCTATCATTCTCGTATGTAGGTTGGCCCATTGTAGTATTTTGTTGGCCTGTATTGTTCCAGTGTGGTAGCGGACCTCCATGTGCCTTGCTGAAAACAAAGGATGTAAGTTTATACCTCGGTAGCGGCTTTCATGGTGGCTATCAGACTTGGCGGACACAATTTGGTGCATATTCTCTGCTCGATACCACGTTCGCTCTATTTGGTCCATATTCTTACAGTTGTCTATCTCGTCTAGACGGTATTCAGATCGAAAGACCTTACAATACCTCGAAGATCGTCGTGAAGGCGGCAAAAAAGATAGGATAACATCCTCGAAGCTCAGATATAACATCCAAAGGCTTTGGATAGCTACCAGTTGGTTACTAGCTGTTAAATCGTCTATATCCTTCATTTCAAAGTGGATATGTAGTCCACAGGATGAATCGGTTTTGAATCCATGCTTTTTGAGCGTATCGCATACGTTTTTCGTCATATTCTCAGCCACTACCCCGCTTGCTGGAGGTAGGCGTATTTCAACCCCGTTCCCAGAGATTGATGAATCAGTGCCTACGCCCACATATTCAGGCAATTCATGTATGGCCTCGTTGAGTTTCTTGCGAGTTGGATATTGCACTTCCATTTCAACCCCTATTGGTCGAGCTGAAATCAAGGTTTTTCCTCCTTGTACATCTTCCACGAACTCAGGTAGCGGATTGTAGGGACGAAGTTCAATTCCTCCTTCCTCTCTTCCTTCCCTGCAATTCGGGCAGTATTGTTCATCCTGTGAAAAAATGCCGCAGTCTCTGCATCGTTCAAGTTCTTCTACACGGGCACAATAAATACACATCGAGCCCTCGCTGTTATACACGTCCCGGATATCAGTGTTTAGTCTTATCTCGTGACATTCCGGACATTCTCTAAGGGTTCTTTCAGAACATTGGCTACACCACAATCTCCCTACGCAAAAGCTGAAATCGGAAGGTTCAACCATCGGATCCCCACAACTATAGCAATCTAAGTTAATAGGCCCTCTTTGTTGGGAGGTTGGAGAGTTTACATTCAGATAGTTTTCAAAGGATTGGTGAATATTGGAGATGGATATCCCCCCAGGGATTTGTACACTTTCAAAGTGTGATACGGGTTCTACCGGATTTAAGCTGATCGGTAAATTATCACTGTCCTCATAGAATATTGGTGATGGCATGTTATTTGGTATTTACGATTGCTAATTTGGTATCGTCGAACTCGGCTTCCATATCGGCTATCAAAGCTTCTACATCATCGAGATCAGCTAGAATCTTTTGGTCGTCCACGCCCTGTAGTAGTAAATCTTCGTAAGACCTTCTCAAGTTGTCGTATTTTTCTAGCAATTGAAAGTATTTGATGTTATCCGTTTCGTTCACTAGGTCTGTTGAATCGGTATAACTGTTATAACTTTGATAGTTAGTGAAACCCATTGGGGTATGTACCCCCACTGCATAATCTCGGCATGAGACTGTCTTTCGGGTGTAGTCGAACTCATAAAGCTTATTCTCGGGCACAAGTATGCCGTTCCCTTCTGAAGCTATGGTGCGAAACACTTTTTTCAACTCGTTGATTTTGAGTGGGTAGCCGTCATTCCTACCCCAGAATAGGCGTGTAGCATTGCCTTCCTTGTCGGCTTGAAGCATGACGAAGGCTATGGAGCCGGACACATTGATTCCATTGCCTTGTTTATCGAGATCTTTCGCAAGCTCGATGGCAAGCGCCTCGCTGTCATTGAACTCATCGCTTATGAATATGGAGCGATGCCATGTTCTCTTTTCAACGGCGATCCGAGTGTTATAGGTGAAGCCTTCTTTTTCATGTATATCCTTCCACGCCTCGGGATTTCGGATAATCCCGTTATGTATGAGGTAGTAGTCATGTTTGAGGCTCTCATGCGATACCTTAATGGGGTGTGCCGCCTCCATGAGGTTTTCCGTTGAAGTAGGAAAGCGGTGGTGGAAGATAACTTCATCGCCTTGAAGCTGGTCTAGCCTGTCCATGATGTCGGCCTCGGTTTCAGCTCGTTCATAGGCCACTATCTTGCTGCCCTTGAGCATTACAAAGCCGAACCCCTCTGTTCCACGGCTCTTTTGCATCTGGTATCTCTTATGTAACATCTTGTGCGGTGCGTGTCCGTCAAGGCGTTTGATTGATATGATTCCGCACATATTAGTTAGAGTTATCTTGTAATAGTTGGAGGTTTTCGATCACCTCGGTTGAAAGCAGCTTTGAAATTATGGTACTAAACTTGATTTGACGAGCCTTGAGGTATATCTCTGTAGGCTTATTCATTCCTAATATGGCATATAGAGCCTTGCTTTTAACTGATAGTCCCTTTGTGGCTCGCATACTCTCTATCCATGCAAGGGTTATGGTTCCGTCCATGATTTTATCCATAATCAAGCAATGCAAGTATGCCCAGTGTAGTATTCTCTCGCCTTGTAATGTGCCGTTGTGATAGCGGATTTCGGCGTGCCACTCCTTCCATAAAGATATTAGGTTGATACCACGGTACCTTGTCGGGTCTTTGTATTTTATTATTGATGTTGGGTCTAGTAATGTGGGATCGGTGCTTTCGTATATGTTCATCAAATCGTGTAATGACGTGGCACTGTGAACAGCGTTGTAGACGCTCTCGCATGGCTTACAGTAATGATTCTTACGTCTCGAAGGTGGGAGGAAGGAGCGAATCACATCGTCCATAACGATATAGAACAGCCAATAGTTTTGTGCTAGCTTGTAGCCGTCCTGCTCATTAACTTTCATCTTCATATCAGAAGCGTCTATATGAACATGGAGGCCGCAAGAATTATCCACAGCAAAATCATAGCGGTTAAGATTCACACAAAGCGTCCGGATCATGTTCTCTCCATTCTTACCAGAAGCAGGAGGTGTTCTTATTTCAACGCCTATGCCATTTATAGAACCATCACTTCCAATACCGATATTTTCATCAATATTCTCGTCTAACGCTTCTATCTGTCTATCATCACTGTATTGACATTCCACCTCTACTCCAAAAGCTCTAGTTGATTTCATAATAACGCCCTGTGTGGTGTCTATAAGGTCTGGTGATCTCTTCCAATCTCTATTTATATATGGCATGGTAGTTAGTTTCCCGGGGAAACTTAGTTATTTAGTAATAAAATCCTGCCCCTCGCTAGGTAAAATCCGGCGGCCGTAGAACATCGTTAGAAGCTCATCAGTGCTGAACAGCTCGCCTAGTATCTCTATTTGCTCGAAGCCTCGGCGCTTCATCTCATAGAGCGCTACGGCTATTTTTTCTTTGGTCATGGTTGTGGTGATAAGTGTGCATTTATAATGCGATACAGGATTCCGTATGTATTCGACCTAATACATACGTGGTCCCATTCTCGAATGAAATTACCTATTTGCTCCAAATACTTCGGCTGCTATTCCACGGCTCTGTTCCATAATTGTTGAAGAGGTACATAGCCATGTCTTTATTGCCCTGCTCTGTGAAGATATCGAAGCCTAATTTGCGGGCTTTATCATTCCATATCGTCTCATTGATCTGGCAATAACCTATGTCTGATGGCTCTATCCTGCCTCGAATTACGTCCCCGTTGGCTTTGAACTGATGCAATCCGCTTTCAGCCCTGCATATCCTAGTAAGGATCGGCGGCCATGTGGTGATAGGTACTTCCGTGATCTTCTCGGCGTAGACTGTTACAGGAGCTATATTGCTCTTAGCATAGTAATAGCCTCCCAGTAGCAACCATCCGGATATTGATATCACCCCGCTGACTATCATTGACTTGAATAAGGTTCGGCCCGTCCACTCGACAATTGCCTGTGTTTTGGTTACGATCTTCCCACTCTTACCTATATATGTTTTGGTCATAATTTTGGTCATATTAGTTAATTAGTTAGCAAAGTTCCTATTGATCCCAGTTGTGCAACGCCGTTAGGGTTGATTGCAAAGCACTGGTAACCGAATACAGGTTTGTTAATTAGGCGTGTGATACTTGTATCCATTCTCCATTCCACGGGATTTTGTTTAGAAACCATTCGTAGTTACGTTGAGTGATTCTGACGTTTGGGAGGCCGTTCAATCGCTCCTTAGTTGTCACTGTAGACCAGCCAGCATTGGTGATCCACAGGGCACCGTCCCGCCATTCAGCGATTTTATTATCGTGTAGGAAGATAGCGTTTCCGTCTGTGTAAGTGTTAGAGATCTTCCGGCTATACTTATTAAGGAAAGCAGAAGCTATTTTTTGTGTGATGATTCTCATGTTAGTTGTTTATTAAGTAAGGATAGGGCGGCCAAGCTGGACGGCATAACCGCCCTATCCTTGTCCACCTTGTTAAGCTAATATAGCGCCCTGTTCTATGAGTGACTGCGCTGTCCGGCCATACCAACCTTGTAGGCTGTAGGCTTGCTTGGTATCGTGCAGGTATTGCCATGCGGCGAGCGTTTCGGCTAATGTAGCCTCTTTTCCACCGCCGAACCCTTCGGCGATCTCGCAAGCGACATAGCTGCTCATTTCTTTGTATTCCTTACTATTTCTTATATTTTCCATATAATTGATGTTAGTTATAGGCCGCCGATATAGCGCACATACGCTTGTCCGGCTTATTTTATAAACTCCATTACTGGCGTGCTGAACTCTAATAGCACGGCTTCTTGTTTCAATTCCTGCGCAACCTCATGCGCTATCTGGCGCAAGCTTTTGCGGCTTTTATCTGTTATTACTTCTACTCTTAACGTTTTTTCTGGCGTGCCCTTCCAAACTCCGTTAACCTCGAAGGCGGTTAGACCTTCAAAATACTTATTGAGAATGGCCAGCGCCTTTTTGGCTTCTAGCTTTTTCGTCTCATTGTTTGATCCTATTGAATATGTAGCTTTTGTCATGGTTATTATGCCTTGCGGCGATTATTAAAGCGTATACACACTATATCGGCGGCCCTTTCCTGTATTCGATTATCAATGCTCTATCCTTGTCTATGTCAATCGTATCATAAGACAATACATAATGCAATACAATACCATAGACCAATATAGGGATATGCTGTGGATAGCCAATATATGGCTGTGTAGAGCCATACTAATGCTATTTACATTCCATTTCTTTCATGGTGTATTGCAATACATAAATAAATAGATAACGACAAGGCTATCCACAGTGCAATTGTAAGTGATTTATTGTAATATCAACCCTATGAGCAATTCCTGGTCAAAAAAAGCAAGCGATGATCGTATAGCCGCATTTGTGAAAGAGTATGAAGCGTTATGTTTGAAACATGGTGTTGAGTTGATGGCTGCGCCGCAGTTTGTTCCTAGCGGCCAACACGGATTTAACGTCAGCGCTTTTATTCAGCCCGTGGATAAAAAAAGCCTACCTGTTCCGAGCGATCCATCAATACTATGATGTTTGCGCTTGGCGTTATTGTAGGGGTTCTATTATCTATAGTGTGTTTGTTGGCTATGGTAGTTTCTCGGAGAAAGATTTTGCATGCCGTGGATATCATTACAGCTGCAACGGCGAAGCGCCCCGCTACTATTATTAACATGTCTAATCCATTCAAGGAATTATGATATTCGAGCCTTTTTATGATTGTGTAGAAGTTGAGCCTATAGAAGCGCCTAGCGTTATAGCAGGCGGCTTTGAGAAGATAGAAGCGGCCCGGATCGTTGGAATATCCCCAGCTAATATGAGCGCAGCCAATGTGCATGACTTACATACAGGGGATATAATCTTTTTCCGGCCGCATGGGTTCTTTGAACTCCCTGAATATGAAGGTAAGCGCCGCTATGTGGTGAAGATCGCCCCCGAGTATATTCTAGGCATACTACGGGCTTAGGTTATGGCACCTGGCCGCGCGGCAAGGCGAAGCCCTATGAGGAGTACTGATAGTGTAGAGTCATTTGTAATGTCGTTTGTAGTGTAATAGTTGTAGTGTAATAGTTGTAATAGTTGTAGGTAATAATTGTTGTATCCCCATCCGTTTCCATTCCCTTATATCTGGTATGTAGTCACCTGTAGTTGTTTGTAGTACAGCGTCCTACGTCCTACAATGCTTATTGTACGACATAGATTATACGGCTTAGTAGAGCCATAGTATGATAGGCTAGGCATGGCCTATGTCATGGCCTATGTCATGACCTATGTCATAAAAAAACGAAACCGAAAAGGTGCTATAGAGGGCAGGGAATCATACCACCACCTCCCATTTTTTACGGAATAACAGTCATTTTCTAAGTGAATTAGGGTCCCATATTCAATAACTACCCTAGGTTCGTATTGCATTTTTGTATTGCATCTGTATTGCACCTGTATTGCATAAGTGGTATCATGCAATACATGAAGACACCATTAAAAGCAAAAGCGTTCCGATTCACAGAGGAAGATATTAGGTTGATTGATAGAATCAAAACTAAGTATGGGGCAAAGTCTGACGTAGAAGCGATACGCTACGCATTACGAATGGCTGAAAAGACCGACAGAGTTCTTGTATCTGACCCAGAAGAAGAGTACGAGTTCGCTAAGTTCAATGGGTACCTTTGGCGTGACCAGACTTGGGATGCCCAGAACGGAAACTGGGATGTGATCATTCAGAATCCTCAGAAACCTTTTAATCGGGAGACTCTCTGCTTTGAATCCGAAGACCCTCGAATGAAGGAGTTGAAGGAGTTTCTTTCCCCGAGAAACCATGCTGAAACAAACCATGTGGCAACATAGCAAATGTAAAAATACCTATTGGCTCCACGATTTCCGTATCGTGCGGGAAATGCGTGATGGCGTAGAGGAGAGATGTGACAGATGCTTATCCACAGTTTTCTTTAGACACAACGTTCCGAATGATGTATATTTGTCCTATCACATCCGAATGGCTCTCCAACCTAATTTACCAGAATATAATATAGAGTACTCAAAATGACCTCTCAATCCGCTCAATCCGCTCAACCCGCTCAATCCGATAACCTCCAAAATTATGAAACATCCAAAGCCAAGCTCATCTCGGGCATCAACAAAGTCTGCGAAGTCATCAAACCAACCTATGGACCAAAAGGTGGTAATGTTGTCATTGAATCAAATCTCTATCCTGGGCACCGAGTTGTTAACGATGGTAAAGTTATTACAGACTCTATTATTCTTGGAGACCCTGCGGAACAGATTGGAGCCAACCTCCTCAAAGAGGCCTGCGACAAGCAAGAGAAAGAATGTGGGGACGGCAGGAAGACCACGATAATCCTAACTGCCGCTATTCTGAATGAGGGACTGAAATCTAAGAAAGCTCCGCTTCTTCTTAAAGAGGAACTGGATGGAGCACTTCCACGTATCTTAAAAGAGATAGATAAAGGAAAGAAGGATATCGAACTAAGTAGGGTCGGGGAGATCGCTACGATTGCTTCCGAGTCGAAAGAGATCGGCGACCTTATCGGGGAGATTTATCCGAAGATTGGAAGGGAAGGGATAATCGAAGTCGAGAGCTCTTCTGTTCCTGACACCTACTACGATATCGTCGAAGGAATGCGACTTCACGGAGCCAAGATGTTCGCTGGTTGGCAGACTGCCCCAGATATCTGTTCCGTTGAGAAGCCCAGGATAATTGTTTGCAAGGATAAGATAATTTCTGTTTCTCAGCTTGAACCTATATATGCCAAACTTATTCAAGAGAGAGTATGGGAGGTCGTTCTTTTCTGTGAGGATATCGAGATGGGTGTAGTTTCTAGATTGGCTCAAAATACTGTGAAGTCCATTCAGGGAGAACCGAATCGGATTAAGACTCTTATAATCAAAGCACCAGTTCTTTTCAAAGACCTTATCTATGAAGATGTCTGTGCGATGACTGGCGCAACGCCTATTGATTCAACCAAGGGATTTACTTTCCAAATGTTCAGCCTAAAGGAACTTGGTTCTTGTGGAAGTTGGAAGGCAACGAAAGAGGAATCAGTTTTGAATGGTACGAAAGATATCACTGAATACCGATTTAATATAAAAGACCCGATTCGCCTCGGTTGGTTGAATACCAAGGTTGCCATTCTAAAGGTCGGAGCCAATACGGAATCCGAATTGACTTGGAAGATAAAGAAGACTATGGATGCCGCCCATGCTTCTCAGTTGGCTCTAGTAGATGGAGTAGTGAAGGGAGCAGGCATTGCTATTCTTATGTCTTCAAAGAACCTAAAGTCAAAGATAATGAGAGTGGCTTTACAGGAGCCTGCCAAACTTTTGCCAGGTGCCTTAGTATACGATCCCGCTTTGGTAGTTAAGAATGCTATCTCTACTGCGATATCTTTGGCTGGGATAATCTTAACAACCAAGGGTGTCATTACTATTCCCGAAGAATATAAACGAGCGGCCCGTCAGGTGATGAGCCGCGCACAACAATAATGGATACTATCTATGAAACTTTGTGCTAAATGTGAAGTATGTCATAAGTGGAGATTTCTTATACGAAAGAGATACTTATTCCATACTAAGATAAATGCAAGAATCACGTCTCACTCTTTGATGTGTTGGAAATGTACGAGAGGAATAAAAAAGTTGATTAAGTCAATGTAGTGTTGTAAAATCCCAGCATGGATATTCCTAAAGTTGAAATCATACCAGCCTCCGCAGTCAAAATCTATGAACCTGCGGTTATTAAAGGAAGGAAGGGATTTCTTCCTGGTCGTTCTGGGAACCCAAAGGGTAAGCCGCCTGGAACTAAAAGCTACGTCACTCTTTTCCGAGATGCTTGCAAGACTATCGCAAAAGAGAGAGGGATGAATCATAAAGAGATAGAGGCATATCTCGTAGCTCAAGGAGTATCGAAAGCCTTAGATGGTAATTTCCTCTTCTACAAAGATACTCTTGATAGGCTCATCGGAACTGCCGTTCAGCAAGGGAGTATGAAGATAACTCAAGAACTTGGAGACAATGCGGCGCAGAGTCTAGGAGATTTGTATAACCTAATCAATGAACATTACAAGCGACAAGATAGCCGCCCTCTCGGAGAGGGCGCACATAAGACATTGGATAGAGAATCGGGGAATTAAGACGGAGACTGGCAAAGAGCTGGACTTCATCACCCACCGATACTTAGCCGACCCCTACGCCGACTCTGCCAAAAACTTAGTGTGTTTGAAGGCCGCCCAGATAGGTTTTTCGACGATGGCTATTTTGAAGACTATTTGGTTGGCCCAGATGTTCAAGATGGACGTGGGATACGTTCTTCCTACCTATGAGATGGTGCAGAAGTTCGTCGGCTCCAAAGTGAACCGCATGGCACAGCAGTCCCCTTACATTTCCTCTCTTATGCGTGATAAGGATTCAATAACGCAGAAACAAATCGGAGAGAGTTTTATTCATTATCTTGGAGCGCAGACCGATACCGCTCCAATCATGCTATCACTCGACATGATAGTAGCCGACGAATATGATAAAGCACCGCAAAACATCCTTGAAACCTACGACTCCCGTTTACTGCACTCAAAGTATGGTTATAAGTGGCTTTTCTCGAACCCGACTTCCCCAGATTTTGGGGTGGATAAGTTCTGGCGTATGTCCGACCAAAAAATTTGGCATGTTAACCATTCGTGTGGGGAAAAAGTATTATTCGATGAGTCGTGCATCGACTACGAAGCCAAGATATTCCGTTGCCCAAAGTGCAAAAAAGAAATAACCGACGAGGAAAGGCACATGGGAGAGTGGGTCAAGACCGCTAAAGGAGAGTGGTCTGGCTATTGGATACCTCTTTGGATAAATCCTCTGAAAAACGCTAAGGACATCGCAGAATATAAGAGGACTAAGAACGCCGAATACTTCTACAACTTCGTGGCTGGGCTTCCTTACGCTGGGTCGGGAAATAAAGTCTCGGCCATGACCCTTGAGAAGTGCATGACCCCAAAGATAAATGACCAAGATGGGCGTATCATAATCGGAGTAGATACGGGACTCCCGATTCACTACGTTCTAGCGAACAAAAAAGGATACTTCCACTATGGGACTTGCTCTAATCCTCTGACTGGCAAAGACCCTTACGATGAGCTTGAGGCCCTTCTTAAAAGATTCAATAACTCTATTATCATAGCCGACCAAGGGGGCGACCTAATCGGAATACGAAAGCTCCAAGCCAAATATCCTGGCCGAGTCTATCTAGTTTGGTATCGAGCCGATCGAAAGACTATGAAAGTAATCCAATGGGGTGAAGGAGAGGAGTACGGCAAGGTAATTGTGGATAGAAACCGTGCGATTCAGCAGTTCATTGACGAGATGGTAGATAAGCGTGTGACGTTCAATGGAACCGAAGGCGATTGGCACGACTATATTGTTCACTGGATGAATATCCACCGTGAGTGGGAGTATGACGATTCGGGTCAGGTGGATAAGTCGCGGGGATTTGTGTGGACAAGAACTGGGCCAGACCATTGGGTTCATGCTACTATATATGCGCGTGTGGGTTTGGATCGTTATTCGGAAACAAAGGCAAAGGTCGTAGGTTTAGATATGTTCGATGGAATATCAAATGCCGTCAACTTCTGAAAAAACAGCCATATATCTCGATGATAAGGAACTAAAGTCTTTTGTCTTGTTCCAAAAGCATCGCAATCTTTTAGAGCGTTTGGAGCAAGCCGGGATATTCGATACCTGCGACGCCCAGATTGTCATTCATAAGGATAGGGATGGAATGGTTAGGAAGATAGAAACCACTAGATATATAGTATACAAAGGAATCAATTTTAACCCCCCTTTACAGTATTGAAGAGTATGTAGTATACTTCTACCGAACCCAATGAAGGGACGCTCTTGCGTCCTATTTTTGTATGAAAATCTCCAAGAAAAAAAGTTTGAGAAATAAGAAAGTGCAAATACAAGGGAACGCTTATTCAAGGTCTAAGCCTGTCCATAAATCTCAATCGGAAGGCGGGACTCCTAATTTGAGTAGCCTGAATGTTCGGGCGCTCGGTTCATAATATGGCTAATACAGGTGATCCTTTTTCGATGAATATCCGAGGTGTCACGAACCTCATTGAGAGTAAGTTAAATAAAGTCCCTGGACAGGGTGCTGTTGAAGACCAAGAGGGGGTCCAAGGTGAGAAGATAGATGAGCTCGAGTTAAAAATGTCGGACCAAGACTTGATTGACTTGGCTGATAAGTGGACTCTGAAGTATGCTCTCTATGAATCAAAAATCCGTCCTCGACAACAACTAAATGAAGCCTATTACCTTGGAAGACAGAAACTCTCCACTCCTGCTGCTGTTGATGATAACGCCGCTATCTCTGCTAACCTGCTATTTGAAGCTGAGGAAACTTTTTTGCCTGCCGCTTTGTCTCGTAATCCTGAGCCAGTAGTCTGGTCTGATAACTCTCCCACAGGAAATGCCGTAGCTGAGGCTGTTAAGACCATGCTCCAGTACCATGCTGACCAATTGGGTTTGCGTTCTAAGATGACTCTCATGGTTCGTAAGTGGTCACTCGATTTTTTGGGAGTAATCAAACACGGATGGGACAATGATATTCAAGAGATCAAATCTGAGGTTCGAGATGCCAAGAACTTTATATTTGACCCATCGGGCTATGTTGATGTATATGGAGATTTTACCTCTTATCTTGGGGAAAGAATAACTGTCACCGCTCAAAGACTTACAGATATGTTCCCAAATAAGGAGGCCCATATTACCTTGATGGTTGATGGGAAGATGGGAACTGAAGTTACATATACAGAATGGTGGAACGATGATTATTGTTTCTACACTTTCAAAGATATCGTACTAGACAAACATAAGAATCCTCATTTTAATTATGATAGAGAGGAGTCAGATGTAGAGGGACAAGCCGCTCTAATAAATGGCATGAACCATTTTGCTAAGCCTGCCAAACCCTATACTTTCCTATCAGTTTTCTCTCTCCAACAGAAACCTCACGATGAGACAGGACTTATAGAACAGAACATCCCGAACCAGAGGTTGGTTTCCCGACGAACAGAGCAGATAGATTTTAACCTCTCTCGCTCGAATAACTCTACAGTTTTCTCGGAGAATAACTTTAATCAGGAAACTGCCAAACAGGCGGCTACTGCATGGACCAAAGGACACCCGATTCTTGTCCCCTCAGGAGGACCGATCGACCAAGCTATTAAGGACTTCCCAGCTCCTTCAATTCCAGGGGCGTTCTTCGAAGACTTAGCGAACAATATGGGTAACCTCCGTACTATTTTTGGTACCCAAGGAATTACTGCTCAAAAAGGCAATGAAGATCAGACAGCTAGAGGAATGATCTTGAATCAGCAATACGATAATTCCCGAATTGGTGGTGGAGTCGGAGACAAGATAGAAATGGTTGCTCGGGGTATCTTTAACTGGTGGGTACAACTCTACTATGTTTACTACGACGAACAGCACTACGCTTCTGTGATGGGGCAACTCAAGTCTACTCAATATATAGAGCTATCTATTCAGAATCTGACCGCCAAACTAGTTGTTTCAGTGGCCCCAGACTCTATGAAACCGCACGATGAGATAACTGAGATGAATCAGGCGCTCTCTTTATGGGAGGCACAAGCAATAGATCCTCTAACTCTTCTAACTCGCCTGAACTTCCCTTCTCCGAAAGAAACAGCTGGTATGTATATGCTCTTCAAGCTGAATCCTCAGGCGTACTTCCAAATGAATTGGCCTGAATTAGCCCAAGCCTCAATGGGAGCACCACAACAACCTGGTGTACCTGCGGTCGGTGGAGGTGGGGGTAATCCTGCGCCAGTTCAAGGAGCGCAACCAGTTGCAGGAGGAGTACCTGCTCAGCCAGATTTATCAAGCGTTCCGTTAAATGGATAAAAAATGAATAATTCCAACCGTCCTGAGAAAATTGAAAGAAAGCTCCTCCTTGGAGAGAGCAAAGGTCGTGCTCAAGCTAGGAAGCGGGCCTTAAAGAAGACTTTATTAGCTAAGAAAGTAAAATAATGAAGAACTATTCGTCGGGAGGTCGCTCCCACTACAATGCTTTCGCCGAGAAATATAAGAAGACTCTGAAAGATCGCCGAAAGCCTCCGACAGCCAAGGCCGCCGCCCTAAAGATGGCAAAGGTCGATGCCCCAAAGGCAAAGTCAGGTGTTAGCAAAGTAATTCGTTGATATCATGCACAAAGCTATTGGTAACATGATTAAGAAGGAGATGGGTGAGGGGGAAAAAAAGGCTCCCTTGAAGTCCCTTTCCTTGAAAGTTAAGTTTCAGAAGTCCAAAGGAAATGTTTTAGACTCCAAGAAAAAGGGTTCGCGTGAGTAAACTTGACTTATAGTGTGGGTACGGTGTTATACTAGAGACAATTCATACGGAAACCCTAACAAAAGGGCGCACTTGAGCAAAGTTGCGCCTGTTTTCGTGTTAACGCGAGTCCAAAGTCTCGTAAATAAAACTTGAATTATCAAAACTGCCCTGCAACATGGGTTAAGCATCAAACTAAAATGCCCAACGCACAAGAAGAGTTCCTTGAGTCCTTAAAAGGCGACGATATCAAGTTAAATGATGACTCGCAGTTCATGGAAGCAGTCAAACCTGCCGTTCCCCCCGCTGAAAAGCCCGAAGGTGACGGAAAGGATGACGATTCCCCCCGTAATCGACGTGAAAAGCGTCTTATGGCTAAGCTCCAAGCGGAAAAAGAGGCTAATATCGCTCTAAACGAGCGGTTGAGAGTCCAATCCGAGCTAAAAGAGAAGGCCGCAGACACTAAAAGCATCGATCCAGACCTCGTAAGGCTCTTTGGAGACACTCCCGAAGGTAAATTAGCCCAGGAATTGTTCTCTAAGAAGTTCTCCGAGACTGAGGAAAATGCCTATAAGCGTGCTTTAGGGGAGATTAAAGCCGAAAATGAGCGTCTTGAGGAGGTTTCCGCCCAAGATTCCCGTGAGATAGACGATGGTTTTTCGTCTGTAGAAGACGAATACAACGTCGATTTATCGGGCGATACTAAGGAATCAGCCGCTCTTCGTAACGGTTTCATCGACTTCCTTACCACAATTTCTCCGAAAGACAAGAATGGTGAGATAGTCGAGTATGCCGACTTTGAGTCTTCGTTCGATGTATACAGAAAGCTCGCTGAAAAAGGCAAACCACGAGAAGTTTCCGAAAGGCAGAAGGCTTTAGCCGACCGCAGCATGGCTTCGGGAGGTCAACGCCAGCCATCACAAGCACCGAAAGGGCCAGTGAACTTCAATATGGCGCGCAGGTATATAGATAATCTCTATGACCAACAGCAGAAGGGTAACTTATAATTATTAGCTAATCTATTACTAATTTGCCTCCTTCAAACTTAATCCAAACAACGACCAACCAGTATCTAGCTCCTGCATGGGTAGATCAGGTTCTTCGCGATAACCTCTTCTTCGGAAAGATTCTTTCCAAGGTAGAGCGTTGGAAGGGTTCGCAGATGCTATTCCCTATCAAGTACCAAAAGGGAGTTGCATCAGTCCCGTTCAACGGATTCGATGTTCTGCCTATCACGCAGATTCCTACCACGGTCAATATGTTCTTTTATCCAACCTTCGTCGCGACAAATATCGCTCTTGCTGGTTCGGATATCTCACAGAACAGGGCCGAGGGTAACGGCGCATTAAAGGTACTTGATCTCATGGAACAGACCATGAAGGCTCGCGCTCAAGATGCTGCCGATGATATCGGTAACTACTTCCAAGGCGATGGTACGGCTGGAAACGGCAAGGCCCCGATGGGCTTGGCTGGAATCGTAGACAACGGTTCTGACTTGGCTTCTTACGGTGGACTTTCGCGCGCAACCTATGCAGGTCTGAACGCTTATGTCTCCGCTTCGGGAGGTACGATTTCTCTTTTGAAAGTCCGTACTGCTTGGAACAACATCTCAGATGGCCCAATTCGTCCCGATATGTTGCTCACTGATTACACCACTTGGGCTTACTTTGAACAGCTCTTAACTCCGTTCCAGCGGAATATGATTACCTCTTTCGAGGCATCGAAGATGAAGTCTCCACAGACTGCCTCTGCCTCTGGTTATGCCGACCTCGTATGGGATGGCATGACTATCTTCCGAGATAAGAAAGTCGTCACTGGAAACTTCTATCTCTTGAACACGGACTTTTTGAAGTTCCATGCTCTCAAGTGGTGGGAAGGAACCTCGATTTCGCAGAAGACAAGCGACATCGAAGGTAACGTATACGAAGATGCCATGTACTCGCCTCCTGGTGCGTTCACATGGACAGGTTGGATTCGCGCCTACAACATGGGAGCCGTCAATGGCTTCGTGATTTTGGGCGGTCAACTAATCTGTACCGATCCGTTCCGTAACGCAGTAATCACCGGAATTGCCGGAGTTTAGTAGACTAATTTGTACCGTAAAAGGAATACAGAATAACCAACTTAGTAGGGAGGTGTTCTAAAAATCTCACGGCACCTAAAACAAAATGGCAGCACCTTCACAGACCAATTTTGGTCACCAAAGTCCTCAGAGTTCCTTACCACCACTTGCATTAAAAGTGGTTAATACAGGAACTTGGGGTGCGGGTGGAAATACTCTGACTATTCAGGACGAGTATATTCATACGAATTCACAGGTAGATATTTGGGTAACAGGAGCTACACCACAAGCAGGCCAATGGGCGTATGCAATTACTCAAGGACAGTGTGTTATCACGTCATCAAGTTCGGAGTCGTCAGCCTTACCAATAGTATATGTAATATACTAAGATGAAAACATCAACTTTCTTCAAATTGTTAGCTGGTGTCGTAGTCGTGGTAGCTATCGTAGGCGGATATATGTATCCAAAGACGACCATGCTTGCTGGGGCAAGTTCATCTTCTGGCGCGTACTTTAATAGCGTAGATTCAGTCACTACAGTGTTCGCTCCTTTAACATCGACTTCAACATCGATATTAAACACAGGAGCGTCTGATAGAGCAGTCTCTTCTTCGAATATTTATTGTACCCCTGTAGGATTGGTTCAGACTTATGCGACAGGAGCAACATTGGCTTCATGGACAGTAACCGTCGCTACTACTTCGGTAGCTAATACTGGATTGCAAGGCAATGCAAATTATGTCGCACTTGATACCATAGGCACGTCAACACAGTCAGGTATAATTGCTGGATGGGTCGCCTCATCGACTGTCAATGGAAACTTTGCTTTCAATGTATGGCCTGTCAATACCTACTTGACGTTGAACTTCAACGCAACGTCAACCGCCACTTGTTCGTTGAAAATCGTGTATGTGAATCTTTAATTAGCTTATCAACTTAATAACTTAAAAATAACTAAATGTCTCGTATAACACAAAAACCTTCTGTTGGAGCACTCAGTCCGTGGTACGCTGCGACTGGTACTTCTAACTACACAGGTACAGCTACCCCTCCTGGTGGAAATCAGGCGTATGGAGCGATTCCTGCCACAGGCCCGCAGCCTGCGTCTGGTACTGGATTCTACGATTCTTCCTTCGCCACTTATGTGGGCCAGAAGTTCGATACTTCTGATGGTCGGGAGTTCGTCCTGATTCAGAACGGAGCAGTCGCAGTCGCTGCGGCCTCGGCGATGCAGTCACCTGCCGAAGTTACAGCCTTCGAGAAGCTCGCTATGACGGTTCCGACCGCCTATCCCGCAACCGCTGGTACATACCAAGTGTATGTTACCAATGGAGCGACCAAACTCAATGTAAACCAGTTCGCCCAAGGTTACTTGATTGTCGCCGCTGGGACAGGTATCGGTCAGATGTTGAAGATTGCTTCACATACTGCCGCCGTCGCCACGACTGGTAAGATAACAGTGACCCTTGAAGACCCGATTCAGACCACCCTTGATGCGACCTCTGTGGTTTCGCTTATTGCGAATCCTTACATTGGTAGCGTCATTGCCGTCGCTTCGGGTTCTACTCAGACTGGTTCTCCTATCGGTATCGCAACGTATGCTTTGGCCGCTTCAACCGCCGCCACTTACGACGGTACGTCAGGTGCTCTTACCGCTAATGGTGTAGCTCAGTACGGAATGATTCAGACCCACGGCCCATGCGTAGGTACTATCACTTCGACCACAACTTGTGGTTACGGTCTTGGTATCTCCACGACTGCTGGTGCTCTCATCGTTCAGACTCTCACTACGGCTCCTCTGATTGCATACAACATGCAGACGCAGACAACCGCTCAGTGTGGAATGGTCTACCTAAACTTGTAGGTTCCTTTTGTCCCCAAATGCTATCGACTTGGGGGCAAGGAGGAGCACGCAAAGCTCCCATTATATCGTCTCGAATAGAGACATAATCGCGCCGAGAGGCGTAAAAAAGCATGAATCCGAACCAAGCTAATGCTCCTGTGACTCAGCTACCCGCTGATTACGATGGAGTGTTCCGTTTTACAAACTGGACAGATAGGGACTTCACCGCTAAATGGGGAGGCATCGAATATACTTTCCCAGCATTGAAGACTACCCCTATGCTCCTGCCATTCTCCCCTTTGGAGATACAGAGCATCCGTAAGAAGTTCGCTAAGGAGCTTGCCGAGCGTGAGTTCTTTCAAGGCAAGAAGATTAAAGACCTCGATAAGAAGAATGAGGGGGTTAATTTCCAAGGTGCGGTCACTTACACCGAGAATGACCTGACCCCATTCATCCAAAAGGCTCTTAGTCCGCTTCCAGTTGGTCAAATGAAGGCCGAACAAGTCCTAACCGAGGGCGAGAAGCGTCCAAAGGCTAAAGTAACCAAGATAGTCAAGACCAAGTTATCAGGAGATGACGAGGAAGAGACTCTGGTTCAAGGCAAGGGCGACGTAATACAAGGCTAATGCGTATACTGACTCAAAACGAGGTGTTCGCCAAGAAGGGAAATGAGCGTCGAGCCGAGCTTGACGAAGGTTTGAAGATCGCCCAGAAGGTAGATGAAGTCCGATCTACTCTCCAAAAGGAAAAGAACGACTTGGAGAAGTTTCGCGGGGAAACCACGCGCCTCGTCCAAGCCGAGATTGATTCCCTTTTGAAGAAGAAAGCCGAGCTTGAGCGTGAGAACGCCATCATCCAAAGGCAAAACCTCGATTTGAAACGTCCTTTCGATGAAGAATGGGAGCTAGTCAAGATGACTCGCCTCAACGAGCTTGACGAAAAGCTCTATGATACCGAAAGGCGTGAGCGTGAGCTTGCTAAGAAGGAGTTTGACTTCGGTTTCAAGGAGAAAGACATCTTGGATGCTGAGGCACGAGCCGCTGACCAAGAGAAACGCTCCGATGACCTCTTAAAAGAGGCGACCTTCAAGGAAAGAGATGCCCAAGAGCGTCTGAATCAGGCTAAAATCCACGAGGCGCAAGTCCAAAGCGAGATAGATGCCAAGACCAAGAACTTCAAAGAGCAAGAAGACAAGTGGAAGGCCTGGCAGATGGACTTGGAAGTGCGTGAAGAAGCTCTTAGACGGTCGGTTCAGGAGCTAGTCAAGCGAGAACGCTTTATAAACGATAAATATCGCTCACTTCTTAAAGCGGAGCAAGCGGTGAAAAACAAAAAATAATGAATCCTACTCAACGAGGCTCTTTCCCAAGAGACGAAAACGCAGTTCCCATCGTACAGAATGGTCTTTTGACCAAAAAAGACATTACGTTCTCCACGACAGGAACAGTCCATGTGCCTTTATTCCATATAACAGGATCAGTCCTCATAAACGCCTTATATGGAATCGTAACCACGGTACTTGGAAATCAAACTGCCGTATATTTTGATTTGTATGACCAATCAACACGAACAGTACTTACATTGATAACAGGTTCGACAGCAACAACATTGCCTGCTGGGTCAGCAATAGAAAAAGATGCTTTAGCATCGGTCGCTGTTCATCTTGATACTGCGGCGGCTGGGATATTCGATGAGAATACGACTTCTGCGGGACTACCTCATTTCCAACAGTTTCATGTCGGTCAAAAGACTGGTAGTATACAGACTGATATAGAATATACTTATACGACTTCTGACAATCCGACCACAGGTGCGATAACTTTCTATTGCGGTTGGGTTCCACTCTCTTCCAATGGAATAGTAACCCCAGTATAATATGTCAGAAAATCAAGCCAAAAGAGATGAGAACGACGTGCCGAGTCTTCTCGGTGTATCTAACGTAGATGAGGAAACCACCGTTCCTATATATGCCGACCCTGTAACCCACGCCCTCCTTATCGAAAACTAAAAACTGTGTCATATCGCTACGATAAAAACTCAAGCGAACTGGTGATAGGGTGAAGGAGCTTTGTATAGATTGACCATCAATACTCCGACTGCGGGTGGGACAATAACTCTCTACGATGGTCTTAGCACGAGTGGAACAAAAATGGCGACGATAACCGTTTCAACTTCTCCTCAGCCTGTTACCCTTGTCTACGATATATTCTTTGCTACTGGGCTGTTCGTAGTCGTAGCAACTCAGGCAGAAGATCTTACAATAATTTACAAGTAAAGTTACTCTCAATCCATGAGTACCAAAATCATTCTCACAGCCACAGGTACTAATAACTGGACAGTTCCAGTAGATTGGAATAATGCCGCTAACTCGATAGAGGTTATTGGAGCTGGAGGTGATGGTGGAACTGGTGGATTCAATGCAGGTGCAGGAGGAGGTGGCGGAGGGGGCTATGGAAAGATAACAAATCAAACTTTAACCCCAGGTGCATCAATTTCATACACAATAGCCAATCATGGGTCAGCGGGTGATACCTACTGGAATGGAGCCTCTTATGCGGCGGCTCCTGTTGCTGCTCATGGAGGTACGAACGGTACAGGTTTGGCTAAGGGAATAGGCGCTGCTGGAAAAGGAACTGTCAACTATTCTGGGGGTGATGGATATTGGATTACAGGTAGTACCGTAGGTGGTGGTGGAGGCGGAGCTGCTGGTCTTAACGGTAATGGACAATTAGCCCAAATAAATACTGTTGGTGGTGCTGGCGATAATGGGTCAGGTGGAGCTGGTGGTGCCAATGCTTCTGCTGGTGGAAACGGAACTGAATATACTACAGTCGGTTCAGGAGGCGGCGGTGGAGGAGGTGCAAATCCTTATGGGCCGAGTGGTAATGCTGGCTTGTATGGTGCTGGAGGCGGTGGCGGCTCTGGAAACAATATTTCAGGATATACTCCAGGTCTTGGCTCTCAAGGCCTCATTGTGATTACGTATTTATCTGTTGGGCCTCGATATTGGGTAGGTGGCACAGGAAACTGGGACGCTTCTACCACAACTCACTGGTCAGCAACTTCAGGCGGAACAGGCGGTGCATCAGTACCTACGACTGTTAATTCGGTGTTCTTTGACTTAAACAGTGGAAGTGGTGTAGTCACGACAACGGCCTCGCAGTCAGTCATCAATATTGATATGACGGGTTCTACTATTACGACTTTACTTGTAGGAACATCCGTAACATGTGCAGGTAATTTTATATTGGGTTCAGGTATAGAACTATATGTAAATACAGGTCAAACAATCACGATTGCAGGTGATTTGACTGTAATTACTGGAGGCATTATCTCACATGCAGGAAACATTACCTTGGGCGGCAATTTGACCATTGGCACTAGTTCAACATTGGTAAATACTGGAACACTTACATTTAATTCAACCTCATCAGGAAAGACTATTACGACGAATGGAAGCCAACTAGAATGCTCCGTTACATTTAATGGTATCGGGGGTGCTTGGACTTTACAGGATTATACAAACATTGGATTTGGAAAATCCTTAACTATAACGAACGGAACGGTAACGCTAGGAGCAGGAATAGAAGTCTATAGCATATCCAATGCTGGTACATTTAATTTAAGTTCATACGGTGTTAGACTTTATGGAATAGGCACAGTATGGAGTAATACAGGCACTATAAATGCAGGAACTTCGACATTGACTTTATCTGAATATTCAGCCACATCATCGTCAAAAATATTTGCAGGAGGAGGAGCCGCATATAATAATATTTATTTAACAAACAACGGCACAGGAGTTTTCGTAATTCAAGGTAACAACACCTTCAACGACTTCAAATGTGATACGCCACCTCATACAATTCAATTCACAGCAGGGAGCACCCAGACATTGAATACTTTTACAGTGAATGGAACAGCGGGTAATCTTATGACACTTCAGAGCACATCGGCAGGCAGTCTTTGGTATCTAGTTAAAAATCCAGCTGGAGTCGTAAGCTGTGATTACTTATCAATACAAGATTCACACGTCTCATGAGTTTCCGATATGACAAGGCATCTAGCGAACTGGTGATAGACGGATTTGAAAAGGGCATAGCCCCAAGTCCTTACCAAGGTATCTCCAATATCCGCAATCTGAATACTACTTACTATTCTGGCGTGGCCTACAATAACTATCGTCGGAGGCCCTGCACTTTCACTGAATCTGGAACATGGTGGTATGCAGGCTCACACAGCACGGATGTTTCTGACAATACGGGTTGGATTTTCGTTGCATCTCCTGGGGGAGCTATTATGTCAAATCCTATCCAAAAAGCTGTTTCTCCAGTGGGTCTCATTTATATCCTTGAGGACTCAGGACAGATCTGGAAGCAGTCGGCAGTTAATTCCACAACTTTCAATCTTTTAGGAGATGCTGGCCGCTACGGTAATGGAGCCTCAGGAATAGTTTATTTCAATAATTATATAGCCGTCTTTGGTGATGGTCTAATCGAGTGGTGTGGAGATGGATCAGGCGATGCTGGGATTATTTCTGGAAATTGGAACATCAACGCATCAAATACCCAATTGGACCATGATACTTTTACGACATCCTTTGCTAGTATTCCTTATGCAATAATCCCGGCTTCGCCTCTTACCAATGGTCTGGCTCTATTCCAGAACGGTGATCCTGTGACTTTCTCTTCTACTGTTACTCTTCCTGCTCCCTTGGTCGCTGGAACAACTTATTATCTAGTAGTAAACTCTTCGATACGAAGTATCAACCGGTTTGCTGTTGCCTACCGACAAAAGGACACGATACAACACGCTTCCGCTGGTATTTCCTCAGGGGCCACCAGTGCAACTTTGATTACTAATTGGGACGGTATAACAGGAACGTACGCTGTGTTCTTTTCTGACGGAGAATATAGAGATGTAGTTCTGACTAATGGTTCAGCCTCTATGTCTTGGAGTGTCGGTCTTACTGATACTGTAAGCGACGCATTGCAAATCGCTATAGAGTTTACAAGTGATGGGACGGGTACACATACCATTACAGATGTAGCCAGGGTAGTTCCTTTCGGAAATTGTACTTCAGTAGTTCTATATTTTCCGAGCAGTTCCTCTTGGACGACAGCAACTTTTGATCCTGGTTCAAGTGTCTATGGTTCTTATGTTGATCCGACGGGGGCAACCGTAACTGGAATGTGGAAGGGGGCAACAGGAAATTACAATCTAGTGATGGGTAATGGGCAGAAAGTATCTGTACTACTTGTTAATGGTTCTCCTACTGTTAATTTTGCGGTTCCTCTGAATTATACTGGTCAGGGTGGTTCTTGGACTATCGAACTACTAGTTCCTACTGTCACGGATTACCGACCTTACAATTCTAAGGTAGATGGAAACGTGTACTTTGCTAATGGACCAGGAGTCGGCTCCATTCAAGTCATCAATGCAAACCTAAACTATAACCCCGCTATTGGATTTACTACTGGTAATGAACCCACTGTCTCTAATGAGTTCTTCCTTTTGCCAGTCGCAGAGAATCGAGACTCTGACTATGTGACTGATATGGTTGACTTGCAGTCAAATATGATTGTTTCAGGCAAGAGAGATGTCTATACTTGGGACTATATCTCTAACTCCGCCTCGGCTCCTGTGCCGGTTGGAGAATATATCCACAGATCGTGGAATCTTTTGAACCAAATCTATATTTTTGCAGGACAGAAAGGAAATCTTTATGTGTCAAATGGTAACTATGTACAGCTTTTGTTGAAGCTTCCTGACTATATTGCAGGAGTATTCGATCCGGTTTGGACTTATGGAGGGGTAATAACCCATCGTTCACGCATTTTCTTCCAAGCTTTGGCCCAGACTACTTCGGGAACGAACATCCTCGCAGGTATATTCTCTATAATAACCTCTCCACAGCTCCTCGGGGAGACCGCTAGCGGTCTTGTAATGGAAGCACAGAACTCTTACGGACTTGCGCCAAATCCAGGAGCCACTGGAGCAGGACTTCTTATCGACAATGAACCCTCTTCGGATGGCAGAGATAGTTATTATAGCGCATGGTCCAACGGGTCAGCTCTGGGAGGTGTAGATTACAACGATACCTCTCTCTGGCAGAACTTCGAGCCTACTATAGAGACAGATATCATCCACGTTGGGACATTTTTGAAGAAAGGCACTCTCGGTCAGATACAATTCAAGCTCGATAGACCTATGGCAACGGGGGATCAGATACGAGTCTATGCCCGTGCCTCACTTTCTGACTCTTATACCTTGGTTGGAACAACTACGACTACTAATATTGGGGATGCCTACCCTTCCAATCTTGCCCAATCCCAGTGGATACAATTCAAAGTCCAGTTCAAGTGTGCGGCCTCTGGTTCTAGTTTCATTCCTTTGAGGGAAATAAGGGTTCAATATAATCCTGAATCATAATGAATGAACAACAGGTAAGAAAAATCGTGGATGAGGAGATACGGAAGAAGCTCTTTCAACTTCCTAAGATTCCACCTCATAGGCACAATGGTGTGGACAATATTAAGATCCCTGAACCGAGCATCATTATACCCACTCCTGTTTTAGGAAGCGTAGACATGTCTCATCAAACAACCTATACCTTGAATCTCACGAATAAAGGACTAGCCCCAACTAGGGTGACTTTTTATGGAGGAGCTCTTAACGTAAGTGCTGGTGTTCATGCCTTTATTGTTGGGACAGCTATATTTGGAGCTAACGTACGATTCCAGCCAAGTACCACGACCTCTGTTATCGCAGGTTCCATTGTGGAGAATATTATTCAAGGTTCCGGTTCTATAACGATGATAGACGGTTCAGGAGGCGGCGGTGGAGGAACGTCCTTTCTAAAGAATAGCCAAGGTCATATTGTATATGCTGAATATCCTTCGGGGACTCTGGTCGCAGTAGCCGACGTTACTGATGTTAACGCTTCGTTTGTAACGGTGAAAGTTATAGTTTTGTTACCAAATTGGACTATTTCGGGATTGTGGATAGTGGAATAGCTTGCGTTTTATTATTAGTCGTCGTACAATTCATTTAATCCTAACGCAAGGGAGGTTGCATGACCTCCCTTTTATCTATGAAAACTTTTACAGAAATAACAGGATCGACCGCTAGTAACTCCAACGTAAAGTATGGAGGTTCTATAACCACCCTTGCGAACAATAATTCTCCTGCGGCTGTGTCAGTGGCACAGGCTCTAGTAAACGACCAGCATAGATATCTTATTCAGCGTTACTTCGACAACGAGCGTTCTTTCGCCGTGCCGACTTTAGGGGCGCAGAACCTCACTCTCACAACAACATTAAACATGGGAGCGTCTTCTGCGGTCCTAAACTCGGCGTGGACATATGCTACTTGTCAGCAGTTTGTGAACTTTTCCTCTGGCGACCAGAGAATGACTAGATTCACAAACGGTTCGACAGCTCTTTCTTGGGATGTGGGACTGTCGAAGACGGCCACAGCTTCGATCTCAACCGTGGGTCTTAGAGACTATCCTATCCCAGCCAATGTCTCCAAGATTAAGAATGATACTGTTACAGTTGGACAACTCGTCTTCCAACCGTTTCCAACTCAGAGTCGTCAAGAGTGGGATATGATTAACACGCTTCCTTATACTTCAGATATACCCAATTACTTCTTTATTTGGAATGGGACCATCGGGATTTGGCCTATTCCTTCGACCACGAATAATGTCCTGACTTTCAACTACAAATCCCGTGTGCCAGATTTGACCTTCCAAGACTACTCCACGGGCAATATAACTGGGATGACCCCAGGAAGTTATAACGTAACAGGAGCAACAACTGCGTGGAGTTCTACTGGAGGTTTTCCTTTGAATACAGATATATCATGGATGAACCTCATGCTTAGAGTCGATCCTCCTTATGGAGACGGGACTTGGTACCCGATTCAGAGATTCAACAGCGACACCTCACTAACTCTTCTCTTGCCTGTGGTCAATGCTCCAAATATCACAGCGGCATCTACTTATACAATTGGACAAGTTCCAGTCCTTCAAGAGGACTTCCACGATATGTTAATTTATGGAGCCTTGATGACCTACTACAATTCAATCGTCAAAGACCCCGACCGATATAAACTCTACGAGGATATGTACAATCGTCGCATGACTCTACTTGAGGACTACGCAGGTACGAAGTCTGTTACTGTGGATTTGGAGCAAGAACCTCCGATGTTGAACCCGAATCTGATGATCTATCAAAATAAACCTTAATTTATAAAAACTATGGCAGGATATATTACCAATTGGTTAGGGAATCTCAATAATACGGTCAAGAATGCCGTAAGTAATGTAGGTGGAACACAAAACCTTTCTTGGAGCGACGTGAGCAAGAAAGCAACTGCTCCTATTATTTCGGCTTTCAGTTCTCAGCCAGCACAGGCTCAAACTTCTGCTCCTGCTCAAACTCCAACTGTCAAACCACAAAAGCAACTCCCGAGTGTGGATCAGTACAATCAGAACTTTATGGCGAATAATCCTCAGTTTGGAAACGCCCAAACTGGAGCGGTTCCCTCTGCTCCTCAACAGGGTATGAGTTCGTATGTTCCTCCTGCTACCCCGACTCCTCCTGTACAGACAGAACCTCCCCCAGCAGCACCTGTTCAACCCTCATATCAGCCTGCGGTGAACCCTGGTGGAACTGCTACTGCTCCGAATTATTCAAATCAAGTTCAACCAGGAACAGCTGGGGCTTTTCAGACTGCAATACAACAGCAATTAGGGCTCGGATTAGGTGGTGGTCAGCAAGCAGTTAATCCTGAGATATCACGATTGATGAATATATCTCAAAATCAAACTCCTGAAGTCCAGCAAGCTGGAAAGGCTTACCAAGACTTTATTACTAAGACTGAACCGGGGATTGGTGCTAATCAAGCGGCACTTGCTATGGACCCTAGGGTGGGCTCTGGCCGTGGTTCTATCGTTTCTAATCAACTTGCTCAGACGGCTCAGGGGTTGGGTACTGCTTATAGTGCGGCAGTCCAAGGTGAACAACAACAGGTTGGTGCCGCTCAACAAGCTGGTAATCTTGCTCAGCAAGGTCAACAACAGGGTATTACAGCTCTTCAGAATGTTGCTGGTGCTCCTGGAATCGCCCCTCAACTTGGTCAGTATGGTCAGACGTTCTATCAGATGGGTCAACAAGGTGGTAGTAATCTTGATCCGCAGACTTATGCCGCTCAGATTGCAGACCAGATATATACAGGAAAGATGAGTCCGCAAGATGGTAAAGCCGCTCTAGGCTACGCTGGTAGTGCAGGAGACGCTTTCCTCCAACAGGCAATGAAGGACAAACATCCTGATTTTAACTGGAATCAGGCTCAGCAGAATATACAGACTCAAGGATTACTTGCCCCAGCCGCTCAGAACGCTACTAGCATGTTAAAAAATCTGGATCAGACACTAAAGACTGCTCCTTGGTACACCAATACAGGTATTCCTGTTTTAGATAAGTTCACTAGACTTGCTTCTAGCCTTACAGGAGTAGGAGCAGGGGGTACTGAGGGGACTCAGGCGGTCCGTTCTGCTATTGTTGATGCTCGTACCGCTATGGCAAACGCTCTTGGCGTGGCAAACAATCAGAACCCATCAGCTTACACTGACTATGTGAACACTCTTGTGCCCGATGGTATAAACTCGAACACCCTAGCAGGAGCCATCCAGCAGTTCGATATTCAAATGAAGGGTAAATTAGGTGCCTTTGAATCACCTGGGACTACTCAAGCTCCTCAGGCTGGTGGGACTTCTCAGAATACTGCGGCAGGTGGTGCGCTTGTAAGGAACGCTCAAGGTTTGTGGGTTCAAGCTCAAAAGCATGAATATACCAACTTCTGATAATAATCCCGGCGACATCAAAGACCCTGCCACGGGAACCTTTAAGGTGTTCTCTAGCCCGATAGAAGGTCAGGCTGCTTTGTACAATGACTTAGAAGGGAAGATGACTGGGAACACAGCTACGGGTCTTACAGGGAATAGCTCTCTTACAGACTTTGCTAAGACCTGGGCACCTGCTTCGGACGATAATCAACCTCTCCAATATGCTGCAAATCTAGCCAATAAACTTGGCGTTAATCCTGATACCCCGATAGGTCAACTCCAACCTAGGATAGACGATTTCGCCCGTGCTATAGCAGATAATGAAGGATATGAAGGGCCTTGGGCTGGTAAGACAGGATCGGCCCCTGTTCAACTTGCTCCTACTAGCCAACCTTCGGCTGGTATGCCTTCATGGGAGAAATATGGTCTTGTGGGGCTAACAACTGCTCTTGGAATAGGGGGTGCCTTCTTCACGGGGGGTGCTGATCTTCCTGAGACTGCCGCTATTGATACTGCGATACTTGGAGGCGAGGGACTAGCCGAAGCCGGGGCAGGTGAAGCAATTTCAAGTGCCGTTCCTAGTTTGATGTCCCGATTTTTGGGCGGAGCAGGAAAACTTGCTACTACTGCCGCTAAAGGTTATGCCGCTGAGAAAGGGATACAAGGTGTTGAAGGGTTACTTGGTATGAATAAAGCTCCTTTGCCAGTAAATACTCCTACGGATACCACTCCACCTAAGGCAACAGAAGCTCTATACAAGGGACTAGCTGATGCCCTTTCTGGAACTCAAACAGGCCGTGTTCTTGCATCTTCTCCCGAAGGTCAGATGGGCATGGCCGCTAATTCCTTGTATGGGTTATCTCCTTCCGTTGAAGAAGGACCGAACGGGTCTCTTTCCTTCAACAGTTTGGATGCTGTTAATAGGAGTAAGAGTATGGTATCTGAATTGCACAATGGTATGGCAGGAGTTCTTGATGCCGAAGGAAAGGAAGGAAACTTGGATGAGGTTGCTCAGGCTGCTATTGAGAATATGAGAATGCACACTCCTATGCACGAACAAGCAGATGCCGAACAGCATATAATCCACGAGATGAATAACTATAAAAACTTTGCTGATGAGAAAGGGAATATGGGTCTCGGACACATGATGAGGGGCAAATCAGAGATGGGGACTGCGGCAGGAGATTGGAAGAAACATCCCGTCTCTGCCCAACGATCTGCCATGAAAGCCATCTCTATGGGATTCCGAAAGACAATCGAAAGACATACGGACAACCAAGAATTGTTTAATAAGGCGATGCTGGAAGAGCAGAAGCTCATAAATGGTAGAAAGGTTCTAGCGAAGCTTCATGGCAAAACAGCTCACCGTCGACATGGTCTTGTGCACACAGCCCTTCATAAGATGTCTGACTGGGCCGCTATATCTATTGGAAATAAGATTGGTGGTCCTTTCGGAGCTATTGTCGGTGCTTATGTCGGAGAGACTTTAAGCAAGTCAATTGATAAGAAGATAGGTCGGACTCTTCTTGAGTCTCCTTCAATAAAGAAGGCTATTGAAACACTTTCTGGCAAGAGTCCAAAATTGGCCAAAATCTTGAGAGCAAGGATAATGGAGTATGTTCAAGAACATGCCAAACAGATGCAGGAAGAGATTAAACGGAGAGAAAAGGATGCCAAGAGAGCCGAATACCAAAAGAAGAAAGAGGGTATCTTAAATCCCCCTGGAAAACCCAAGGAGGAATACGAACCATATACTCCGTACGCCATGCTTCCTACTATCAAGATGGGAAAGAAACCTAAAAGTAAGGAGGCTAAGATGTACGCTAACTTACCCACAATAAGATGACCAGACCAAATATCGCACAACGAGATGAGAACAGCGTACCTTCGCTCCTAGCCGTATCCTCTGCGGACGGTGAGACTCCCGTAGTTGTCTGGGCTGACCCAGTGACTCATCGACTTCTTATACAATTGGTAGGTACGGCAGGATTAACTCCCCTTACTTTCACAGGAGCAGTAAATGGTTCAAACATCTCTTTCACGACTTCCGAAAAACCTACCTATGTCGTCTCGGATGGCGCATGGTATCAGGCTACCGATAACAATGGTGTGACCCAATGGACGTGGAACGGTGTCGATACTGTTACAATGGTTATCCCCCCTCAGTCGGCAATCTGGGGATTCAAATAATGTTATAATATAATTATGAAAAAATCCTTATATATCCTCGGTTTAATAGCGCTTATCCCCACTACAGTATGGGCTATTAACATTACTGTACCTGCAGCTCCTGGCGCTAATTATGTTTTACTTTCCACAACGACTGGAGCATATAGAGCGGTCGCCACCTCCTCCCTCGGCATCTCAGGCGGTGCCTCCCTCTCCGGCGGCTCTCCTAACACACTTACCTACTGGACATCTGATACGACTGTAGGAGCTACCTCCTCCCCCACCGTCGGCTACATCACAGCCACCTCCACCACCGCCACCTCCACCATAGCAGGCGGTCTTACCGTAGGCACGAACAAGCTGGTGGTCAATAACTTTAATGGCAACGTCGGGATTGGGACGACGACGCCATATGCCAAGATGTCTATCCAATCAACTTCCAATGATAGTACGCCATTATTTGCCATTGCTTCCTCTACAAATGGGACTGGAACTACCACAGCATTCTACGTCGGTGCAAACGGAAGAGTTGGAATTGGAATGGAAAATCCGGTGACAGCCCTTCAGTTAAATAATAGTCCTGAACTGCGATTGTCGAGGGATGCTGTTTCCGTACCGAATCAATACTTCTCACTGATCGAAAATCCTACAGGGGCTTCATTTGTTGGAATGTCTGACCAAACGAATCAGAAGCCACTTATATTCACTGCAAATGAAAGTACATTGTATCAACCGACAGCGACTTTGGCTTTGAAGTTTCAGGTCAACAATGAGACGGCGCTGAACATTGATTACTTAAAACGCATCGGTGTTGGTACGACTTCCCCTAGATCATTATTGGATGTTGTCGGTACTC
>Ga0209697_10001607_pt1 | contig 34417 bp, 34 predicted proteins | sample AliMusrvi5mmetaG_FD_184115 | JGI IMG/M metagenome (GOLD analysis project Ga0209697, IMG submission 184115) | Freshwater lake bacterial and archeal communities from Alinen Mustajarvi, Finland, to study Microbial Dark Matter (Phase II) - Alinen... | ecosystem: Environmental > Aquatic > Freshwater... | reverse complement strand
CATATGAAGTCCGCGGTCGAGATGAGGTGCTTGTCAGCGACTATGCATCAGGGCCATCGGGCGAGTCTGGGCAACCAGGCAGACCACGAAATCAAGGCCGGATATAAGTAAGCAGCCGATTCTTTTATAGAACAACACAAATTCTTCTTGCTATCCGGGAGGCATCCATATAGGGCCCGCAATGACCAGTGTGTTTATGGCGCCAGCCGCTCGCGCAGCCACAGCGCCTTGCCGTCTGAACCCGTGCGGGCCTGCGTGTAGCGCAGCCGGTCATGCAGGCGGCTCTTGCGGCCTTGCCAGAATTGCCATTGCTCGGGCTTGAGGCGGTAACCGCCCCAGTGCGGCGGCCGCGGCGGTTGCAGCAGGAATTTCGCGCCGTACTTTGCGGCATTGGCAACCAGCACGCCGCGTCCGCTGATGACCTGGCTTTGCGGCGAGGCCCAGGCACCGATGCGTGAATCGAGCGGGCGGCTGTGGAAGTAGGTGTCGCTTTCCTCGGAGCTGACTTTTTCCACCAGGCCTTCGATGCGCACCACGCGTTCGAGCTCGACCCAATGGAACTGCAGCGCGCCATAAGGGTTGCCCGCGAGCTCCTGCCCCTTGCGGCTGTCGTAGTTGGTGAACCAACTGATGCCGCGCTCGTCATAGCCCTTGATCAGCACCACGCGCGTCGACGGGCGCAGATTGCTGGCCACAGTGGCCAGCGTCATGGCGTTGGGTTCGGGTATTTCGGCCGTGATGGCTTCCTGCAACCATTGTTCGAACTGGAGCAGCGGGTCGCTGTGCGACGCGTCCTCGCTGAGTTCGGCGCGTTCGTAGCTTTTGCGGAGATCGGCAAGAGAGTTCATGGCAGCAGTATAGGCAGCGGCAGAGCGGCTGGTCGCAAGCGTGTGCACCGTTTTTGCGCGCAGCGTTTTTGCATGCACCAATTTGAGCTGAATTCCCTTTCTTTCTTGAAGCTTCTGCTTGCATGAACTTCCTTAGGATCAATCCTCATAAATGGTGGGTTTGTTTGCAACGAGGGGACCCTTGAATTCGTCAGCCTCAGTCCTCCTTCTGTCACGGACCGGGGCGCGTTGATTCGCCGAGCGCGGCTGCGCCTGGCGAAGTTGACTTTGTCTGGCGGGATCGTAGCGACAACGGGAGATTCGCATGCATGACTCAGCACGTACCAGGTCTTTGAATATTTCCACGAAATTGGGCATGCTCGTGTTCAGCGTCATTCTTGGGCTGGTTCTGATCGCGGTGGCGATGCTCATTTCGGAGCAGAAGATTCTCAGGACCGAGCGCGAGAACGCCGTGCGCCAGACGGTGGAGGTCGCGCACGGCATCGTCAATCGCTACCATGACCTGTCAAGCAAGGGCTTGATAACCGAAGCGGAGGCAAAGCAGCAGGCGATGCAAGCCGTCAAGACGCTGCATTACAACGGGTCGGAATATTTCTGGATCAACGACATGCACCCGCGCATGGTGATGCACCCCAACAGCCCGGCCCTTGATGGCACGGACCTCACGGAGAACAGGGATCCCAATGGCGTTCGTCTGTTTGTTGAATTCGTCAACCTCGTCAAGGCCCGGGGCGCCGGCCTGGTGGCCTATGCCTGGCCCAAACCAGGCAGCGACAAGCCGGTTCCCAAAATATCCTATGTGAAAGGCTTTGCTCAGTGGCAATGGGTGATTGGCTCGGGCGTTTACGTGGAAACCGTCGAAGCCATGATCCTCGCACGATCCGCGAATGTTGCCATCGGTTCCGTTGTCCTGATCGTCATCCTGCTCGGGATTGGTTTGCTGATTGCCCGCTCGGTCGCGCGTCCGATCACGCACGCCGTGCGCATCGCTGAAACGATTGCGGGTGGTGGCTTGATGAGCCATATTCCGGTGGACACCGATAACGAATCGGGCAAGTTGATGCAGGCATTGAAAAGCATGAACGAAAGCCTGGCGCAGATCGTCGGCAACATGCGCGGCAGCACCGGCGCGATCGCCACGGCTTCGCGTCAGATGGCGGCCGACAATCTCGATCTGTCGTCCCGCACCGAGGAGCAAGCCAGTTCACTCGAGCAGACCGCAGCCTCGATGGAGCAGTTGACAGCCACGGTCAAACAGAACTCCGAGAACGCGCGTCAGGCCAGTGATCTGGCGATGTCAGCCTCGAATGTCGCAGCCAAAGGCGGAAGTGTTGTGTCGCAGGTCGTTGAAACGATGGATTCGATCAATGGATCGTCCAGACAGATCGCCGACATCATTGGCGTGATTGACGGCATCGCCTTCTAGACCAATATTCTTGCCTTGAATGCAGCGGTCGAGGCGGCTCGTGCCGGTGAACAGGGGCGCGGTTTCGCCGTGGTGGCCACCGAGGTCAGAAACCTGGCGCAACGCTCGGCACAAGCGGCAAAGGAAATCAAGACACTGATCAGTGATTCGGTCGACAAGGTCGAAAAGGGAAGTGCGCAAGTCGCTCAGGCCGGCCGGACGATGGAGGAAATCGTCGACAGCATCAGACGGGTGACCGACATCATGACGGAGATCACATCGGCCGTGCAGGAACAGACCGCAGGCATCGAGCAGATCAACCAGGCGGTCGCGCAGATGGATCAGGTGACGCAGAGAAATGCAAGCTTGGTAGAAGAGGCCGCTTGGGCTTCCGCCTCGCTGCAAGAGCAGGCGAGCGGCCTGGCCGAGATGGTGGGTGTTTTCAGACTCCCGAACAAGGATGCATTGCTGCTCGCGCCAGCCTGAAGTCGACAGGACGCCGCTATGCCATGGTGCGGCTGAAGGATGCGCTGCGCAACGCTTGCCTGCGCCAGTCGGAAGCGCAACTTGGTAACCACTTGGTAACGCGATGCGCTCCGTTGCCTTCGGTTCCGCAGTACCATCGGGCTTGTAATTTTGTTACCAACATTTCCGGAAATCATGAAACTCAACTCCACGGTCGATGCCGTCACGGCGCGCATTCGCCAACGTAGTCAGGCAACGCGCAGCGTGTACCTGGAGCGTCTGGCCTTGGCGGCGCAACGCAAGCCGGGTGCCGAACGCCTGGGCTGTGCCAACGTGGCGCATGCTTTTGCCGCGTTGCCCGTCAATGACAAGCTGCGCGTGGTGGCCGAGCGCGCGCCCAACATCGGCATCGTCACGGCCTACAACGACATGCTCTCGGCGCATGCGCCATTCCAGGCTTATCCTGCGCTGATCAAGATGGAAGCGCGCCTGCTTGGCGCCACGGCGCAGGTCGCCGGTGGCGTGCCGGCCATGTGCGACGGCGTGACGCAGGGCACGGCCGGCATGGAGTTGAGCCTGTTCTCGCGCGATGTGATCGCGATGGCCACGGCCGTGTCGCTGAGCCACGATGTGTTCGATGCGGCGCTGATGCTGGGCGTGTGCGACAAGATCGTGCCGGGCCTGCTGATCGGCGCACTGCATTTCGGTCATCTGCCGACGGTGTTCGTGCCGGCCGGCCCGATGACTTCGGGCGTGTCCAATAACGAAAAGGGCAAGGTGCGCGAGCAGGCGGCACAGGGTCTGGTCGGGCGACCTGAACTGCTGGCGGCCGAGTCGGCGGCCTACCACGGTGCTGGCACCTGCACCTTCTACGGTACGGCCAACAGCAACCAGATGCTGCTCGAAGCGATGGGCCTGCACGTGCCGGGCACGGCCTTTATCAACCCCGGTGCTGAACTGCGCGACGAACTGACACGCGAGGCCGTGCGAACGGTGCTTGACATTACAAAGGATCGAAGATTCGCGCCCATTGGGCGAGTCGTCGATGAACGCTGCATTGTCAATGCCATGGTAGCGTTGCTGGCCACCGGCGGCTCGACCAATCACCTGATCCACTGGGTTGCGGTGGCACACGCCGCCGGCATTGTGATCGACTGGGATGATTTCGCGGCGCTGTCCGCTGTCGTGCCGCTGTTGACGCGGGTCTATCCGAACGGCAGCGCTGACGTGAACCAGTTTCAGGCGGCGGGTGGCCCCGGCTTTGTGATCCGCGAGTTGCTCGATGGCGGCTTTATGCACGCCGACGTGTTGACCGACCGCGCCGGTGGCCTGCGCGAGTACGCCGGCATTCCTTCAGCGAATCCCGAAGGCGGCCTGCAGTGGACTGTCGTCGGCGCCAGTCAGGACGACAGCGTGGTGCGGCCCGTCAATGCGCCCTTCAGCGCGAGTGGCGGTCTCAAACTGTTGCGGGGCAATCTGGGGCGCAGCGTGATCAAGGTTTCGGCCGTGCCCGACGACCGCCATGTGATCGAGGCGCCGTGCCGTGTCTTCGATTCGCAGGAGGCGCTGCACCAGGCCTTCCATGCGGGTGAGCTCGATCGCGATGTGGTGTGTGTCGTGCGCTGGCAGGGACCGCAGGCCAACGGCATGCCCGAGTTGCACAAGCTCACGCCGCCGCTGGCGGTGCTGCAGGGCAAGGGCTACCAGGTGGCGCTGGTGACCGACGGCCGCATGAGCGGCGCTTCGGGCAAGGTGCCCGCCGCCATCCATGTCTCGCCCGAGGCCGCGGCCGGTGGCGCGCTGGCGCGTGTGCGCGACGGCGACCGGATCCGCCTTGACGCCACGACCGGTACATTGCAGGTGCTGCTCAGTGACGACGAGTGGGCGGCACGCCAGCCGGCAATAATGCCCGATGCGCTGCGCCAGGCCAATGGCGTGGGTATGGGGCGTGAACTGTTTGCGAGTATGCGGCGCAACGCGCTGACGGCCGAGATGGGCGCTTGTACGTGGCTGTAGGATGGAGATTCGATGAACGCAAATGACAATTTGACCGCTCTGCAGGTGATGCAGGACGCCCCGGTGATTCCGGTCATCGTGCTGGGCGATGTGGCCCATGCCGTGCCGCTGGCGCGCGCGCTGGTGGCCGGCGGCATTCGCATGCTGGAGGTGACACTGCGCACGGAGCAGGCGCTGGCCTGCATCGAGGCGATTGCGCGGGCCGTGCCGGAGGCGGTCGTCGGTGCCGGTACGGTGCGCAGCAAGGCCGACGCGCAGGCGGCTGCCATGGCCGGCGCGCGCTTCGCCGTCAGCCCTGGCTATACCCGTTCCCTCGGGCAGGCCTGCCGCGATGTCGGCCTGCCCCTGCTGCCCGGCGTGGCAACCGGTAGCGAGATCATGCTGGCGCAGGAGGATGGCCTGAGCGAACTGAAGTTCTTCCCGGCCATGCAGGCTGGCGGGCCGGCCTTGCTCAAGGCCTGGAACGGACCTTTCTTTGATGTCAGGTTTTGCCCGACTGGTGGTGTCACCCTCCAGAATGCGCATGAATTTCTGGCCTTGCCCAATGTGGTCTGTGTCGGCGGCTCCTGGCTGGTGCCGCCCGATGCGCTGGCGCAGGGCGATTGGGCGCGCATCACCGAGTTGGCCCGTGCCACGCAGGCCCTGAAGAAGTAGCCTGCTACAGCTTGCGTTCGATCAGTTCGATCTTGTAGCCATCGGGGTCGGTCACGAAAGCGATCACGGTGCTGCCGCCCTTGACCGGGCCGGCTTCGCGTGTCACCTTGCCGCCGGCTGCCCTGATCTTGTCGCAAGCCGCGTAGACGTCGGGCACGCCGAGCGCCAGGTGGCCGAAAGCCGTGCCCTGCTCATAGGAATCGACGCCCCAGTTGTAAGTGAGTTCGATCTCCGCGTGCTCCGGGTTCTTGCCGTAACCGACGAAGGCCAGCGTGTACTCGTAGTCCGGGTTCTCGGTCTTGCGCAGCAGTTGCATGCCCAGGACCTGGGTGTAGAAATCGATCGAGCGTTGCAGATCGCCGACGCGCAGCATGGTGTGGAGGAATCTCATGGAGCCGATTGTGACGCAAGCGGGAACACCAGGCAGGTCGTGGTGGCGTGGGCGTAGAGCGTGCCGTCGGGACCGATCAGGCGGCCTTCCGCCGTGGCGACTTGACGTCCGCAGTGAATCACCCTGCCTTGCGCCAGCACACGGGTGACTTTGGGCGTCAGGGCGCGCACCATGTTGACGCTGAGTTCAGCCGTGGTGTAGCCCTGGCCGCTCGCCATGCGGGTGTGGACGGCGCAGCCCAGGGCCGAGTCGAGCAGCGTGGCGAACCAGCCGCCGTGCACCGTGCCCATCGGATTGAGGTGCGCCAGGCCCGGTGTGCCCAGAAACGCGGCGCGGCCATGACCGAGCTCGAACAGGGTGAAGTCGAGCGTGCGGGCGATGTGCGCGTAGGGCAGTTCGCCGCGCAGCAGGGCTTGCATGAATTCGAGGCCGGTCTTGCCGGCGGCCTGCTGCGCGGTGGCGACGCCGGGCCCAGGGCCGGCATCCATCGCCGCGCGGATGGTCTGTTCCTGGGCCAGCCAGGCGTCGAGGTGATTGGTCTTGCTCATGTCGTGTCCGGTTTCCGGTTATTATTGCATATGCAATCATTGTAGCTACAATGCGGCGCATGTCTGCAACCCAACTTTCAACACCGAAGCCGGCGGCTGCAAAGCTGCAGGGCTGTACCAACTTCAAGCTGCGCCAGTTGACGCGCCGCGTCACGCAACATTACGACGCCGAACTGGCGCAGGTCGGTCTGCGCACGACCCAGTATTCGCTGCTGTCGCACGTCCTCAAGCTCGGACCGATCCGTCCTGGCGCGCTGGCACAGGCGATGAAGATGGACGCCTCCACGCTGACCCGCAACCTGCGGCCGCTGCAGGCGGCAGGCTGGGTTGAGCACGCGGGCGGGGTTGACGGACGCAGCCGCCTGATCAGCATCACCCAGAGTGGCCGCGACAAGCGCCAAGAGGCGCAGCGGCATTGGAAGGCGGCGCAGGGCAGCCTCAATCGCCTATTCGGCGTGCCGCGCCTGCTGAGACTGCACACGCTGATCGATGAGGCGCTGGACCTGATGACGCCGGGCACGACGGGTGATCGCGATGAATGAGAGACTGAACCCCGGTCAACCGGCGGTCGCGGCCTGGCTGGTGCTGCTAGCATCGGCCGGCACCTTTGCCGTGACCATGGGCACGCGCCAGACCATGGGACTGTTCCTGAGCCCGCTGAACACGGCCACCGGCATCGGTGTCGGCAACATCAGCCTGGCCTTTGCCTTTGGCCAGTTGTTCTGGGGTCTGACGCAACCCTTTGCCGGGGCCATCGCTGACCGCGCGGGTGCCGGGCGCGTGCTGTTGATCGGTGCCTTGCTGGTGGCGCTGGGCACTTTCATCACGCCCTGGATGAGCAGTACGGCGGGCCTGATCTTTTCGATTGGCGTGCTCGCGGCCGGCGGCGCCGGCATGGCCGGGCCGGCCGTCTTGATGGCGGCGACCACGCGCATGATTCCCACCAGCATGCGCGGTCTGGCCACCGGCATCGTCAACGCCGGCGGATCGTTCGGGCAATTCCTGATGGCGCCGATTGCCGGCGCGCTGATGCTCGCCTTCGGTTGGGCCAATGCGATGCAGGTGCTGGCCGTGATCGTGCTGCTGGCCTTGCCTGCAGCCTATCTGCTGCGCGGTCTGGCGGGCCATCCGCTGGCGCTTGGGCACGTGCCGGTCGGCGCGCTGGCGGCGCTGCGTCAGGCCTTGCGCAATCCGGACTACCTGATGCTGGGCGGCGGCTTCTTCGTCTGCGGCTTTCACGTCGCCTTCCTCGGCACGCATTTGCCCGGCGTCATCGCCGCCTGCGGCCTGCCGCTGCAGTACGGAGCGTGGTCGCTGGCCATGCTCGGGCTGTTCAACATTGTGGGCAGCATTGCCATGGGCTGGGCCGTGGGTCGCTGGCGCATGAAATCGCTGCTGTCGCTGGTCTATGCCACTCGGGCGCTGGCCGTGCTGCTGTTCCTGCTGGCGCCAAAGAGCGCCGCCGTGATGCTGGCGTTTGCGGCGGTGATGGGATTGACCTTCTTGTCGACGGTACCGCCGACGGCCGGGCTGGTGGCCAAGTTCTTCGGCACGGCCAACATGGCCACGCTGTTCGGGCTTGTGATGCTGGCACACCAGATCGGCGGTTTTCTCGGTGCCTGGCTTGGCGGGCGCGTGTTCGAGGCCACCGGCAATTACAACGGTGTCTGGTACATCGATATCGTTCTGGCCATCGGCGCTGCCTTGCTGCACCTGCCGATCCGCGAGGCGAGGGTGGCGGCCCGCGTCAGGCCTGTCAACACCTGATGTGAAACGGATGCCCCGGCCCTCATCGGGGCCAGGACTGACCTCGTTCGCACATCACGCAGAAGACGCCAGCCCTCAGGCAGCGACCGTGATGGTTACCTCAATGTTTCCGCGTGTGGCATTGGAGTAGGGGCAAACCAGGTGTGCCTTCTCCACCAGTGTCTGAGCGGCTGCATGTTCCATTCCAGGGATGCTGACCACCAGTTGCACTTCGATCCCGAAGCCTGCAGGTATGGGACCGATGCCAACCGTCGCCTCGATGCTGGTGTCTGCGGGAAGAGCAATCTTCTGCTTCCCGGCAACAAACTTCATGGCCCCGATGAAGCAGGCGCTGTAACCGGCGGCGAACAGTTGTTCAGGATTCACGCCGCCGCCTGGCCCGCCCATTTCCTTGGGAACCGCCAGTTTCAGGTCCAGAAGACCGTCTGAAGTACGGGTGGTACCGTCACGTCCACCGGTGGACTTGGCATGGGCTTGGTAAACGACTTTTTCCAATTTTGCAGGCATGGTCTTCTTTCAATGGTTGCTCCCAGTCGGGAGCGGGTCAGGAACGGGTCAAACGGCTGCGCAGTTGCTGCATTTGTCGGGTCAGGGCGCGAACCTCCGGAATCGAACAGCCGGATTGCTCGACGACGCAGGAGGGAACGCTGGCCGCACGGCTTTTCAATTGCGTGCCTTGTTCGGTGATAAACACATGGACCCGGCGTTCGTCGTCAGGAGAGCGTTGGCGCCGCAGCAGACCCGCGTGTTCCATGCGTTTGAGCAAAGGGGTCAAGGTGCCGGAGTCCAGGAACAGGCGTTCACCCATTGCCGAGACACTCAGGCCATCACTTTGCCAGACCACCAGCATCACCAGGTACTGAGGGTAAGTCAGTCCAAGGGCTTCTAGCAATGGCTTGTATAGCTTGGTCATCGCCAGTGAGGTGGAGTACAGGGCAAAGCACAACTGGTTGTCGAGAAGCAGCGCCGGATTGATGTGCTGGTCTGTCGGTTTGGGAGGTGGAGCCTTGGGTGCCATGGGATGAATTCTATCGAGCAATTTAATTGCGTGCAATTTAAAACACCAAACAAGCGAATAGTGCCTAATTTTCTTTTTCTCTCGGCTCGAATCACCGCAACCCCTTGATTTCACGGGATTTTGGTCATCTGCTTAATAACACCCATGCCAGACAAAAAAAAGGGCTGGTCTTGTGACCAGCCCTATTAAGGGATCCCTGAACCTAAAGGTTACGAAAGGACCCGAGGAGACAACCTTTGGAAACTTACGTTTCTGAAAATCTGACTTGGGTGAAGTATCTCAGGGTTTTCCCTATTTTTGTAGAGTCACGCCACAAATTTCGTGATTTTTCTCAATGTCACTTCACGCCAGATTGATCCATTAGCGCTTCTTGGAAGCGGGCTTGGCAGCGTCCACGGCCGAAGCGGCCACAGCGTTGAAGTTGGATTGGGCAACGTCGGTCGCCTGCTTGACAGCCTTTTGCACGGATTCGAGGGCGTTGTTGGCAGCAGCAACGGCGTTCTTCATCACGGCAACAGCGGCTTCCGAACCGGCCGGGGCGTTCTTGGCGGCATTGTCCACCAGGCCCATGAACTTCTTTTGAGCGTCAGCAGCCTGGTTTTCAACGGTCTTGCTGAATTCGCTGGTGGAGCCCGAAGCGATGTCATAGAGGTGACGGCTGTAGGCAGCGGTCTTTTCAGCCAGGGGCTGGAACATGGCGGTTTGCAGGGCCATCAGCTCTTGCGCGTCTTTCACGCTCAGCAGAGCCTTGGCATGCTCGGACGATTCGGCCAGGGCTGCCTTGGAAGCGGTCAGGTTTAGTTCGACGATCTTCTCAACGCCTTCGAAGGCTTTGGAAGTCAGACCCAGCAGGGTCTCGATGTTTGCTTTTTGCGAAGCCAAGACTTGTTCGACGGTCAACATAGGAATATCTCCAGAAAGGTGAGGGAAAAGAGTATCTGCGCCGAAACCTGGTTTTGCCGGTTTATGTTGCAGTGCAGCATGGAGCGAATTATAGGGAGGTCTCAGCTGCTGGCAAGCATTTTTTGCTGCAATGCAACATTTTAGACCGCGAATTCTAGAAACCGCAGTTTTCACGAGCCTGTCACACGATGGCGGGACTGCTTTTGTGCCTGGGCCCCGGTTGCGTCAAAGGGCGCCGGTGACGCACTGGCAAAATCGGGGGCCATGAGCGACAACAAATCCGACAAACCCCAGGCCGAGCCACGCAGCAGCTACCGGGTATTTCGAAGCATCGGCACGCGCTGGATGGACAACGATGCCTACGGGCACGTCAACAACGTGGTCTATTACAGCTGGTTCGATACCGCGGTCAATGCCTACCTGATCGAGCAGGGCGCGCTCGACATCGAGCGCAGCGAGGTCATTGGCCTGGTCATCGAGACACAGTGCAATTACTTTGCGCCGCTGGCCTTTCCCCAGATGGTCGACGCCGGCATCCGCGTGGCGCGCCTGGGCAGCAGCAGCGTGCGCTATGAAGTCGGCCTGTTTGCGCAGGGCGAGCCATTGACGGCGGCCAAGGGTCACTTCATCCATGTCTATGTCGACCGGCACAACCGGCGCCCCGTGTCTTTGCCACCCTCACTCAAATCTGTTCTGGAGACCCTGTTATGAACCCAATGACGGTCGACGAGGCCATCACCTCGCGCATGGCGGTACGCGCCTTCACCCAGCAGGCCGTGCCGCGCCAGACCATCGAGGATCTGCTCAAGGTCGCCAGCCGCGCGCCCTCGGGCACCAACACTCAGCCGTGGAAGGTCTACGTCCTGCAGGGTGCGAGTCGCGCCGCGCTGGTGGACAAGGTCTGCGCCATCCACGAGGCCATGCGCACCAACCCGGCGTTGCTGGAGGAGTACCAGGAACCGTATGACTACTACCCAGCCAAGTGGTTCAGCCCCTACATCGAGCGCCGGCGCGAGAACGGCTGGGGCCTTTATGGCCTGCTCGGTATCGGCAAGGCCGACCGCGACAGGATGCACCTTCAGATGCAGCGCAATTTCAGGTTCTTCGATGCGCCGGTCGGCCTGATCTTCACGGTGGACCGCGGCATGGGACGCGGCGCCTTGCTCGATTACGGCACCTTCCTGCAGAACATCATGCTCGCGGCGCGCGGGCGCGGCCTGCACACCTGCCCGCAGCAGGCCTGGAACCTGTTCGCCAAAGTCATCGGGCCGCACATCGGTGCCGGCGACAACGAGATGCAGGTGTGTGGCATGGCCCTGGGCTATGCCGACGAGACCGCGCTCGTGAACAGCTTTCACACGCCGCGAGTGCCGGTGGCCGAGTTCACGCATTGGCTCGAGTGAACAGCCGACTGCGCCTTGCCCGCACCCGCGTGAAGGCCCAATGGATCGGGTAAATACCTTCGCCGCGCGCCAACTTACGATTTAAAGTCACCCCATGATCATCACCAGTCTTCTCGACACCGACTTGTACAAGTTCACCATGATGCAGGTGGTGCTGCATCAATTCCCCGGCGCGCAGGCCGAGTACAAGTTCAAGTGCCGCAACCCCGGCATCGATCCGGCAACCGGCCTGGCCAAGCACAATCTGGCCGCGCACGTGAACGAAATCCGCGACGAGATCCGCTCGCTGTGCAGCCTGCATTTCCAGGACGCCGAACTGATGTACCTGCGCTCGCTGCGCTTCATCAAGAGCGACTTTGTCGATTTCCTCGGGCTCTTCAAGCTCAACGAGAAATACATCAGCGTGACAGCGCTGCCCTCGGGCGAGATCGACATCACGATCCGCGGTCCGTGGCTGCACACCATCCTATTCGAGATTCCGGTGCTGGCGATCGTCAACGAGGTCTACTTCCGCAACACGCAGCAGCTGCCCGATCTGATGGAAGGGCGCAAGCGCCTCGAGCTGAAGATAGGCCAATTGCGCGAGAGCGGCCTGCATGATCTGAAGATCGCCGACTACGGCACGCGCCGGCGCTTCTCCAATGCGTGGCACGAAGAGGTCCTGCGTGTCCTGTCGAACCGCCTGGGCACGGCACAGAGTCCGGGCAATCTGCCCGGCATGGCCGGCCAGCTGGCCGGCACCAGCAACGTGCTGTACGCGATGAAGCTCGGCCTGACGCCGCTGGGCACGATGGCGCACGAATACCTGCAGGCCTGCCAGGCGCTCGGTCCACGGCTGCGCGACAGCCAGATCTATGCCTTTGAGTCCTGGGCCAAGGAATACCGGGGCGACCTCGGCATCGCGCTGAGCGACGTCTACGGCATGAGCGCCTTCCTGCGCGACTTCGATCTGTATTTCTGCAAGCTGTTCGACGGCGCGCGCCACGACAGCGGCGACCCGTTCCAGTGGGGCGAGCGCATGCTGGCGCACTACCACCACAACCGCGTCGATCCGCACACCAAGACGCTGATCTTCAGCGATGCCCTGACGGTGCCGCGCACGATCGAGCTCTACCAGCAGTTCAAGGGGCGCTGCCAGCTTTCCTTCGGCATCGGCACGAACCTGACCAACGACCTCGGCTACGAGCCGCTGCAGAACGTCATCAAGATGGTGCGCTGCAACGGCCAGCCGGTGGCCAAACTGTCGGATTCGCCGGCCAAGGACATGTGCGACGATGAAAAATACCTGGCCTATCTGCGCCAGGTCTTTGACATCACGCAGCCCGGATAATCAGGCCCAGTCTTGCGCCCATAACAAAAAACACGAACCAAGGTGGCCCTCATGTTGACCGCGATTTCCATCATCTTTGTCCTGTCCTACCTGGCCATTGCGCTCGAGCATCCGCTCAAGATCAGCAAATCGGCATCGGCCCTGATGGGCGCGGGCTGGCTGTGGACGATTTATGCGCTGGTCAGCGGCGACATCAACCAGGTCGATGCCGACCTGAACCGCTCGCTGATGGGCACGGCGCAGATCGTCTTCTTCCTGATGGGGGCCATGACCATCGTCGAGGTCGTGGATGCGCACGAGGGCTTTATGGCGATCACCTCGCGCATCAAGACCACGCGCCTGTCAAGCCTGATGTGGCTGGTCGGTTTTGTGACCTTCTTCCTGAGCTCGATCCTGGACAACCTGACGACGACCATCGTCATGATCTCCCTGATGAAGAAACTGCTCGACAAGCGCGACGACCGGATCTTCTTCGCCGGCATCATCGTCATCGCCGCCAACGCCGGCGGCGCCTGGACCCCGATCGGCGACGTCACGACGACCATGCTCTGGATCGGCAACCAGATCACCACGCTGTCGATCATGAAGAGCGTGTTCCTGGCCTCGATGGTCAACCTGCTGGTGCCGCTGGCGGTGACCAGTTTCATTCTCGGCGACCGTCCGGTGATTGCGCCCAAAAGCAAGGTCGATGATGGCACGCTGCGCTCGACCGCTTTCGAGCGAAACCTGATGCTGGTCCTGGGGCTCGGCATTCTCGTGGGCGTGCCGCTGTTCAAGACCGTGACGCACCTGCCGCCCTTCATGGGCATCCTGTTCGGCCTGGGTGCGTTGTGGATGGTCGGCGATCTGCTGCACCTAAAGAAGGAAGATCACCACAAGCGGCATTTCACGCTGGTGCACGCGCTGACGCGCATCGACATGAGCTCGATCATCTTCTTCATCGGCATCCTGATGGCGGTGGCGGTGCTCGAACACACCCATGTGCTGAGTTCGCTCGCGCAGTGGCTCGACAAGACGGTCGGGCGCCAGGACATCATCGTGCTGATCATCGGGCTGGCCAGCGCCGTCGTCGACAACGTGCCGCTGGTGGCGGCTTCCATGGGCATGTACAACCTCGCGCAATACCCGACCGACAGTTTCCTCTGGGAATTTATCGCCTACTGCGCCGGCACCGGCGGCTCGATCCTGATCATCGGCTCAGCTTCAGGCGTGGCGGCCATGGGGCTGGAGAAGATCGATTTCTTCTGGTACGCGCGCAAGATCGGCGGCCTGGCACTGCTCGGTTACCTGGCCGGCGCCGCGACTTATGTCGTGCAGTACAAGTTGTTCCACTGAAACACCGGAAACCTTGCTGCCATGCGACCCAGGATCCTGATTGCCCGCGCCATTTTTCCCGAAGTGATCGACAAACTGGCGCAGCATTTCGATGTGACCTCCAACCAGGACGACGTGCTGTGGACCCCGGTGCAACTGATGGCGCAATTGCAGGGCATGCAGGGCGTCTTCACCACCGGCAGCGAGCGCATCGACGCCACCGTGCTGGCAGCGTGTCCGACGCTGAAGATCTGCGCCAACATGGCAGTCGGCTACAACAATTTCGATCTCGAGGCAATGAGCGCGGCCGGTGTGCTGGGAACCAATGCGCCCGACGTCCTGACCGAGACCACGGCCGATTTCGGCTTTGCGCTGCTCATGGCCACGGCCCGGCGCCTGACCGAGAGCGAACACTTTCTGCGCGCTGGCCTGTGGGCGCGCTGGCGCTACGACATGTTCACCGGCGCCGACATTCACGGCGCCACGCTCGGCATCCTGGGGATGGGGCGCATCGGGCAGGGCATTGCCCGGCGCGGCGCGCATGGTTTTGGCATGAAGGTGATCTACCACAACCGATCAAGGCTCGACGCCGCCACCGAAGCGCAGTGCCAGGCGTCCTATGTCAGCAAGGAAGAATTGCTCCGGACGGCCGATCACCTTGTGCTGGTGCTGCCGTACTCGGCGTCCTCGCACCATGCGATCGGCGCGGCCGAACTGGCGCAGATGAAGCCGACGGCGACGCTGGTCAACATCGCGCGGGGCGGCATCGTGGATGACGCGGCGCTGGCCGCGGCGCTGCGCAACCGGACCATCGCCGCAGCCGGTCTCGACGTGTTCGAGGGCGAGCCCCGTGTGCATCCGGACCTGCTGACCGTGCCCAATGTGGTCCTCACGCCGCACATCGCCAGCGCCACCGTGCCGACGCGCCTGGCCATGGCGCATTTGGCAGCAGACAACCTGATCGGCTATCTGCTGCACCACAAGCCGTTGACGCCCCTGAATCCTGCAGTTCTGTAGCGTCGCGTGCATCCCGGGCCATGAAAAAAGCCCCGGGGTGCCGGGGCTTCTTCCATCAGCCACCCGGTTGCGGGCGGCGCTCGATACTCACTTCTTGGTCTTGTCCTTGTCCATCGTGTCCTGCATGGCCTTCATGGGGTCGTCGTCGGCCGGTTTTTCGTCGCTGCCAGGCGCGGCGAGCTCGCCCATGCTGGGCTCGGATGCGGCGGCTCTGGGTGCTTCAGCCTGCACTTCGAGCGTGACCTTGTCCAGATCGACCTTCTCGGTCTTGTCCAGGCCGCTGGAGACGATGGCGGGGAAGGCGATGATCAGGCCGACCATGATGATCTGGATGATCACGAAGGGCACGGCGCCCCAGTAGATCTGCATCGTCGTGATCGGCTGGATCAGCTTCTTGGTCAGCTTGTCGGTGTACTCCTTGGCCGGCGCGACGCTGCGCAGGAAGAACAGGGCAAAGCCGAACGGCGGGTGCATGAAGGAGGTCTGCATGTTCACACCCAGCAGCACGCCGAACCAGATCAGGTCGATGCCGATCTTGTCGGCCACCGGCGCCACCAGTGGCACGACAATGAACGAGAGCTCGAAGAAGTCGAGGAAGAAGGCCAGGAAGAAGATCAGCAGGTTGACCACGATCAGGAAGCCGATCTGGCCGCCGGGCACAGAGGTCAGCAGGTGCTCGACCCAGCGCGAACCGTCAACGCCCTGGAACACGAGGCTGAAGACGGTCGAACCGACCAGGATGAACACCACAAAGCTCGACAGCTTGGTGGTGGACGTCAAGGCCTGCTTGAGCAGCTTCATGCTCAGGCGGCCGCGGCTCCAGGCCATGATCAGCGCGCCCATCGCGCCCATGGCGCCGCCTTCGGTCGGTGTCGCCACGCCCAGGAAAATCGTGCCCAGCACGAGGAAGATCAGCAGCAGCGGCGGGATCAGCACAAAGGTCACGCGTTCGGCCATGCGCGAGAGCAGGCCCAGGCGCGTCACCTTGTTGATCAGTGCGATGACAAAGGCCAGGATGACGCCGGCGCACAGCGACACCACGATTGTTTCGTCGGTCGGCGGCTCGATCAGCGTGGCGTTGCCGGTGACCCAACTCGTCACCTGCGCGTAATTCTTTCCGAGGTAGACCGCCAGCGAGGTTGAGATGATGGTCAGCAGCAGCAGCGAACGCAGGCCGCTCTTGCCGTTGTCTTCGCGGATCGTGCGGGCTTCGATCGGCAGGGCCGGCACCCAGTTCGGGCGGATGAAGGTCAGCAGCACGACGTAGGCGATGTAGAAGCCGGTCAGGGCAAAGCCCGGAATGAAAGCGCCCTTGTACATCTCGCCGACGCTGCGGCCAAGCTGGTCGGCCAGAATGATCAGGACCAGCGAGGGCGGGATGATCTGCGCCAGCGTGCCTGAGGCGGCAATCACGCCGGAGGCGACGCGCCGGTCATAGCCATAGCGCAGCATGATGGGCAGCGAGATCAGGCCCATCGAGATCACCGACGCCGCCACGACGCCGGTGGTGGCCGCCAGCAGGGCGCCGACAAAGATCACGGCAAAAGCCAGGCCGCCGCGCAGCGGGCCGAACAGCTGGCCGATGGTGTCGAGCAGGTCCTCGGCCATGCCGCTTCGCTCCAGGATCAGCCCCATCAGGGTGAAGAAAGGAATCGCCAGCAGCGTGTCGTTCTTCATGATGCCGAAGATGCGCAGCGGCAGCGCCTGCAGCAGTGCTTCGGGCAGCAGCCCGAGCTCGACGCCGACGAAGCCGAAGAACAGGCCGCAGGCGCCCAGGCTGAAGGCCACCGGGAAACCCAGCAGCAGGAACACGATCAGCCCGCCAAACATGATGGGGGCAATGTTGTTGACTAGAAATTGCATCTGTATCTCCCGGGGTCAGGCCGCGTTGCTCTTGGCGGCTTTTTCTTCGGCCAGTTTCTGAATGGCCTCGGCCAGCTCTTCTTCGGCGGTCTTCTCCACCTTCTTGTGCGTCGGGTCTTCGATCAGGCCCATCAGGAAAGCCACGCGCTTGATCAACTCGGACAGTCCTTGCAGCAGCAGCAGGGCAAAGCCGAGCGGCATCATGGCGTACACCGGCCACAGCACCAGGCCGCCGGCATTGGACGACACCTCGCCGGATTGGTAGCCCTTGAGGAAGAAAGGAATGCCGAACCAGAGGATGGTCGCGCAAAACGGCAGCAGGAAGAAGGTGAAGCCGAGCACATCGATCCAGGTCTGCGCGCGCTTGGACCAACGGCTGTAGATGACGTCGATCTTGACGTGTTCGCCATTGAGCAGCGTGTAGGCCGAGGCCAGCAGAAAGGCCGCCGCGAACAGGTACCACTGGACCTCGAGGTAGGCGTTGGAACTGACGTTGAAGATCTTGCGCACGGCGGCGTTGACGGCGCTGATGACGGTGGAGCCGAGAATCAGCCAGATTACATATTTGCCGATCTGGGTGTTGAGCCAGTCGACCGCCTTCGAGAATTTCAGTAGCGCGTGCATGGGGTCTCCATCAAGGGTCATTGCGGTCAAAACAGCGGACCGCATGCCTCTTGGGAAGAGCTGGCAGCGGCGTTGTCGTGATCCATCAAGCGTAACCCGTTGTGGGCGGGCAAATTTCCGGATCGCGGTTTTTTAACCTAGGGTATACGCTGATTCTAGAGGCTCGACCGGGCCCGCCATCAGTGCTTCTTGTGCTGCGGAAAATTCCACCACGGCAGGACCTGGCGCATGGACTGGACCTCGCCGCAGTGGTGCGGCGTGTAGCCCGCCATGGCCGCCAGCCGGTGTTGCCAGCGTGAGCTTTGCAGCACGGACAGCAGCGCGGCGATGGCCGGTTCCGCCAGTGCCGACTTCAGGCATACCAGGTGGTAGCTCTCTTGCACCAGTGGCACGAAATCGAGACCTTGCGCACGCGCTGCGATCTCGATACCGAGCGCGGCATCGGCGACGCCGGACGCCACCGCGTGAGCGGCCGCCGTGTGCGACGGCTCGACTTGCTCGTAGCCACGAATCGCGCCGGGGGTCAGGCCTTGCTGCGCCAGCAATTCGTCGAGCACGACGCGCGTGCCGGTGCCCAAGGTCCGGTTGACGAAGCGCGCTGCGCCGTTGGCCAGATCGGCCAGGCTGCGCAGGCGCAGCGGATTGCCCGGCGCCACCATCAGGCCCTGCGTGCGCTCGGCAAAGCCGATGATCTTGTGCAGACCCGGCTGCAGCAGCGGCTTGTAGACGCGCTCGGCCAGTGAGCCCGGCGCCGGGTGCTGCAGCGTGTGAAAGCCGGCCATCACGCAGCGGCCTTCGTTGAGGCCGCGGATCGCGTCCACGCTGCCGCAGAAGCGGATGTCCAGATGCAGTTGCGCTTCGTTGTGCGCGGTGTCGCCGGCCAGCGCCTCTTCGCGCAGGGCGGTCAGGGCGTCGTCGTGGCTTGCGTACAGCGTCACCACATGGGCGTTCTCGTCGAAGGCGACGGCGAACACGCGTTCCAGGTCGCTGCGCAAGGCCTCGATCTGCGGCGCCAGGCGCGCCTGCGCCTGGCGCTCGGCCCAGAGCAGCTTGGCGCCGAATTCGGTCAGGCGGGCCGACTGGCCTTTCTCCCAAACCACCAGCTCATTGCCGAGCTCGTTCTCCCAGCGCTTGAGCGCGCCCCAGACGTGGCGATAGGACAGGCCGAGCGCGCGCGCGCCCGCTGAGATCGAACCCTGCGAGCTGACCGCCTGCAGCAGGTCGATCAGCGGGTTGCGCACCAGCGCCGGGCTGGCATCGCGCGAGAGCGTGTAGTGGAATTGGAGCCTATGCACAGGGGTTCATATCGCAGGTGATTGACTTGCTGGCTACGATACCTCAAATCATTGCAGCTTATGACCTCTTTCTCGGCCAGCGCCAGCACCGCGCTGCAACTCATTGTCTCCCTTGATCCCGGCTTGCTTGCCATTGCGGGGCGTTCGCTGGCCGTCAGCGCCACGGCCTGTGCCATCGCCTGCGCCATCGGACTCATGCTGGGCGCCTGGCTCGGCGTGGCGCGCTTCGCCGGTCGCGGCGCGCTGCTGACCGTGCTCAACACCTTTCTCGCCGTGCCTTCCGTCGTGGTCGGCCTGGTGATCTATTTGCTGCTGTCACGCGGTGGGCCGCTCGGTTTCCTGGGCTGGCTCTATTCTTTCAAGGCCATGGTGCTGGCGCAGGCCGTGCTGGTGCTGCCGGTTGTCGCGGCGCTGACGCGCCAGGCGGTGGAGGACGCGGAAAGCGCCCACGGCGAGCAGTTGCGCTCGCTCGGCGCACAGCCCCTCATGCGCAGCCTGCTGCTGGCATGGGACGAGCGCTATGCGCTGCTGACGGTGGTGATCGCGTCGTTCGGCCGCGCCATTTCGGAGGTCGGCGCGGTGATGATCGTCGGCGGCAACATCGATGGCTTCACCCGCGTCATGACCACCGCGATCGCGCTGGAGACTTCCAAGGGCGATCTGCCGCTCGCGCTCGGCCTCGGGCTGATCCTGCTCGGTGTCGTGCTGCTGCTCAACGTCCTGATCGCGCTGGTGCGGCGCTGGCGCGAGCGCTCCGAGCTCGGAGAGGGCAGGCACCATGCCGTGCGTGATGGCGCGCATGACTTGGCCAAGCGCGTGCTCGAGGGGTCTTCATGAAGCCGGTGTTTCGACTCAGCGGTGCCAGCGTCCGTTTCGGGCCGACGCAGAACGCCGTGCGCGCGCTGACCGATGTGACGCTGGCGATCGCGCCCGGCGAGCGCGTGGCGCTGGTCGGCGCCAACGGCTGCGGCAAGAGCACGCTGCTGCGCCTGCTGCACGGGCTGGCGCGCGCCACCGCCGGTCAGGTGGAAAGCGCCCCGGCGGCGCTGCAGGCCATGCTGTTTCAACGTCCGCATCTGCTGCGCTTGTCGGTGCAGAGCAATATCGCGCTCGGTCTCTGGCTGCGCGGCAGCAAATGGCGCATCGCCCGCGCGCGCGCGCTGGCGGCGCTGGAGCGTGTCGGGCTGGTCGCGCTGGCCGAGCGCAACGCGCGCAAGCTCTCGGGCGGCCAGCAGCAGCGCGTGGCGCTGGCGCGCGCCTGGGCGCTCGCGCCCGAGGTGCTGCTGCTCGACGAGCCGACCGCCAGCCTGGACCCGCATGCCAAGCGCGAAGTCGAAAGCCTGATCGACGAGTTTTCCAATTCGTCGGCCGACGGCGCCATGACGCTGGTCTTTGCCAGCCACAACCTGGGCCAGGTCAAGCGCCTGGCCAGCCGCGTCATCTATCTGGAGCAGGGCCGCGTGCTGGCCGATCTGCCGGTGGCCGATTTCTTCGACGATGCGCTGCTGCGCCAGCGCTACCCCGCCGCCCAATTGTTTGTGAACGGAGAACGTGGATGAAGTTTTTGAAATCCTTCGGGCCGCTGGCCTTGCTGCGCTCGGCCCTGGCCGCCACGCTGGTGCTGTCCGCCGTGATGGCGCAGGCGCAGTCCATCGTCGTCGCCTCGACGACCTCGACCGAACAGTCCGGTCTGTTCCCGTATTTGCTGCGCGAGTTCAAGAAGGCCAGCGGCATCGACGTCAAGGTGGTGGCGCTCGGCACCGGCCAGGCCATCGACATGGGCCGCCGGGGTGACGCCGACGTGCTGTTCGTGCACGACCAGGCGGCGGAAGAAAAAGTGGTGGCCGAGGGCTTTGCCGTCAAGCGCTTTCCCGTCATGTACAACGACTTCGTCCTGATCGGCCCGGCGTCCGACCCGGCGAAGACCAGGAGCAACGACATCGTGGAAGCGCTCAGGAAATTGGCCGCCGGCAACGCCGCCTTCATCTCGCGCGGCGACAAGAGCGGCACGCACGCGGCCGAGCTGCGTTTCTGGGCCATTGCCCAGCTGGCCGACAAGAAGGGTTCCGGCTACAAGGAATGCGGCTGCGGCATGGGCCCGGCCCTGAATATTGCTTCGAGCAGCGGCGCCTACCTGCTGGCTGATCGCGGCACCTGGCTCAACTTCAAGAACCGCGGCGACCTCGCGGTGCTGGTCGAAGGCGACAAGCGCCTCTTCAACCAGTACGGCGTGATGCTTGTGAACCCGGCCAGGCATCCGCATGTGAAGGCCGCCGACGGCCAGAAGTTCATCGACTGGCTGGTGTCAGCGCCCGGGCAGGCCGTGATCGCGAGCTACAAGATCGGTGGCGAGCCGGTGTTCTTCCCGAACGCGACCAAACCCTGACTGGAACACGCTCAGGCCTGTTGTTTGATTGCCGCGCGCTTGGAGCGCGCGCGGATGTTGAGCGACTCGACCGCGAGCGAGAACAACATCGCCACATAAACGTAGGCCTTGGGCACATGGACGTCGAAGGCTTCGGCGACCAGCAGCGTGCCGACCATGGTCAGGAAGGACAGCGCCAGCACCTTGATCGAGGGATGGCGGTCGACGAAGTCGCCGATCGCCTTGGCCGCCAGCATCATCACGCCCGCCGACATCACCACTGCGGCCACCATGATGCTGATCTGGTCCACCATGCCGACGGCCGTGATGACGGAGTCGAGCGAGAAGACGATGTCGACAATGCCGATCTGCACGATCGTGCGCCAGAACATGGCACCACCGCTCTTGACCGCCGCGACACCCGCCTTGTCCTCCGGGCTCGGTTGCGCCTCGACTTCGAGAAAGATCTCGTGCGAGGCTTTGTAGAGCAGGAAGATGCCGCCGCCGAGGAGGATCAGGTCGCGCCCGCTGATCTCGTTGCCGATGAGCGTGAACAGCGGTGCGGTCAGCGTCATGACCCAGGCCAGGCTGAACAGCAGGGCGATGCGCGACGCCATCGCAAACAGCAGACCCAGACGCCGTGCCAGATCGAGCTGTTGGCTCGGCAGGCGCCCGACCAGAATGCTCAGGAAGATGATGTTGTCGATGCCGAGCACGATTTCCAGCGCGGCGAGCATGAAGAAGGCAATCCAGGTGTTGGGATCCGACAGGAATTCCATGCGTCACGTCCAAGCTTTTTGAAAGGCCACAGTGTACGGTCGCCGGCCACGCCGACGTGCCAGGGCCGGCGATTGCCGCACGCGCAACCGGGGCATGTTCTGCGATGATGCAGCCAGTTCCTCCAATCAAGCGAGCCGATTGCCACCATGAAGAAAAGTCTGATCCTTGCCACGCTTGCCCTGCTCACAGCGGCATCCCTGTCCGCCGTCGACGCCGAAGCGGCGGCCGACCGCTGGAACCTCAAGGACTTGTACGCGCTGCAGGCCGATTGGGACAAGGACGCGACGGCACTGACGCAGCAGCTGAAGACGCTCTCGTCCTGCGCCGGCCATCTGGCGCAGTCGGCCCCGCGCTTCAAGACCTGCCTGGATCTGAACGCCGACATCCTCAAACGCTATGCCCGCCTGTCGAGCTATGCCTCGCAGCATCACGACGAGGACACGGGCCTGGCCGCCGGCATGGACTTGCACCAGCGCGCCGTTGTTCTGGGCAACAGCGTCGAGGAGCTGACTTCGTTCCTGAGCCCCGAATTGCTGAAGATCGGTCGCGCCCGCGTGACGGCCCTGCAGAAGGCCGATCCGTCGATGGCGATCTATTCGCACTGGCTCGACGACATCCTGCGCACGGCGCCGCATACGCTGGACCGAAAGGGAGAGGAACTGATCGCCAATTTCAGCGCGGCCACCGGTGCCGCCAACGCGATCTATTCGACGCTGGCCGATGCCGACATGCCGTGGCCGAAAGTCACGCTGTCCGACGGCGCCAAGGTCGTGCTTGATCAGACCGGCTACGAGAAATACCGTGCCCTCGCGAACCGCGCTGACCGCAAGCGCGTGTTCGACGCGTTCTGGGGTCGCTGGAAGGAGTTTGAGCGCACCTTTGGCGTGACGTTCTATGAGCAGTTGAAGAAGGACGCGGCCCTGGCCAAGGTCCGGCATTACCCGGACTCGCTGACCCAGGCGCTCGATGCCAACAAGCTGCCGCGCGCCGTCTACGACACCCTGGTGGCGCAGGCCGAGCTCAACCTGCCGACGCTGCACCGCTACTTCCGCCTGCGCGCGCGCATGCTGGGCGTGAGCGACATGCACTACTACGACGTTTATCCGCCGATAGTGGCGAGTGACCTGAAGTACCCGATCGGCCTGAGCACGCGCCTGATGCTCGATGCGGTCAAGCCGCTCGGTGCCGACTACGTGCAGGCGCTCGAACAGGGCACAAAGAGCGGCTGGATGGACGTCTACCCGCGCCCGAAGAAACGCTCCGGCGCCTACATGAACGGCTCGGTTTACGACGTGCACCCGTACCTGCTGCTCAACCACAACGACGACTACGAATCGCTCTCGACGCTCGCGCATGAATGGGGCCATGCCATGCACTCGTATCTGGCAAACCGGGCGCAGCCGTTCATCAATGCCGAGTACCCGACCTTCACGGCCGAGATCGCCTCCACCACCAACGAGGTGCTGCTGCTCGATCACATGCTCAAGATCGCCAAGGACGACAACGAGCGCCTGCTGTATCTGGACTCGGCGCTGGAGAATCTGCGCGGCACCTTCTTCCGCCAGGCCATGTTCGCCGCCTTCGAGCGCGACGTGCACGCGCGCGTCGACCAGGGCGAATCACTGACCGGCGAGGCGCTGACGAAGATCTATGGCGACATCCTGCGGCGCTACCACGGCGACCAGGAGGGGGTCGTCAAGGTCGATGCTCTGTACACGGTCGAGTGGGCCTTCATCCCGCATTACTACAACCGCTTTTACGTCTTCCAGTACGCGACCTCGATTTCGGCCGGCAACATGTTTGCCGACGAAATCCTGCAGGGCGTTCCCGGTGCGCGCGAGCGCTATCTCGACATCCTGCGCGCCGGCGGTTCGCGCTATCCGTACGAACTCGTGAAAGAGGCCGGCGTCGACCTCGCGACCCCCGCGCCTTACCAGGCCATCGTCGCGCGCATGAATCGCATCATGGACCAGATCGAGGCCATCGCGGCGAAGCGTAAGTAGCCCGCTGGGTGCCGGGCTGTCATTGCGGGCCACGACCCGCAATCCATGGTGTGCGAAGCATGGATGCCGGATCAGGTCCGGCATGACAAGCCGTCGGCAGGGTCAGCGCCTCAGCCGACGATCGCCACGCCCTTGACCTGGGCGTAGACGGCGCTGCCGGGCACGAGCGAGAGCGCATCAACCGACTTCTTCGTGATGCGCGCCAGCAGCGCGGTGCCGCCCGCGTCAAGCGCCACCATGACCTGGCCCGGGCTGTCGTCCGCGAATGCGACGACGCGCGCCGGCAGGATGTTGAGGATGCTGGTGCCGGCCTGCGGCGCGAGCGTCAGGCTCACATCGCGCGCTAGCACGCGTAGGCGCAGGCGTTGGCCGAGTGCGCGCGGCTGGCTTGCCACGCGCAGGCGCCCGCCGGGGAAGTCGGCCAGCGTCAGGTGATAGAGTGCTTCATGGCCGCTGATCGTGGCGTGGATCAGCGCCCCGGCGCCGTCGCCGTGCGCCAGTGGCAGATCGAGCCGCGTCATCAGTTCGTGCGTCGCCCCCGCGGCGCTGACGCGCCCGGCGTCGAGCAGCACCATCTGGTCGGCCAGGCGCGCCACTTCGTCGGTCGCATGGCTCACGTAGAGCACCGGCAGGTCGAGCTCGCTGTGCAGCTTTTCGAGGTAGGGCAGGATCTCGGCCTTGCGCTGCGCATCGAGCGCGGCCAGCGGCTCGTCGAGCAGCAGCAGGCGCGGGCTGGTGGCCAGCGCGCGCGCGATGGCCACGCGCTGGCGCTCGCCGCCGGACAGCGTGCCGGGCCGGCGCTGCATCAAATGCCCGATGCCCAGCAGGGCGACCACCTGCTCCAGCGCGATGCGCTGCTGCGCCGCGGCCACGCGCTGCCGGCCAAACGCGAGGTTCTGCGCGACGTTCAGGTGCGTGAACAGGTTGGCATCCTGAAACACGTAGCCGATGGCGCGCTGGTGCACCGGCACGAACAGGCCCGCGCTGTCGTCCTGCCAGACCTTGCCGTTGACGGCGATGTAGGCATTGCAATCGGGGTCGCTGCGCGAGAGCCCGGCGATGACGCGCAGGCAGCTGGTCTTGCCCGAGCCGGAAGCGCCGAACAGCGCGGTCACGCCGGCGCCGGCGAGGTTCAGATCCACCTGCAGCGTGAAGCCCGGGTGGCTGAGCCGAAAGCGCGCGTGCAGGCGCTGTTCCACGGCGGCCGTCATCGCTGCGCAGCGCCTTGGCGCTGTCCGCCCGGGTTCAGTGCGTAGAGCGCGAGCAGCGCGGCAAACGAGAACAGCAGCATGCCGCCGGCGAGCCAGTGCGCCTGCGTGTACTCGAGCGCCTCGACGTGGTCGTAGATCTGTACCGAGAGCACGCGCGTGCTGTCCGGGATGTTGCCTCCGATCATCAGCACCACGCCGAATTCGCCGACGGTGTGGGCAAAGCCCATGACCGCCGCGCTCAGGTAACCGGGCCGCGCCAGCGGCAGCACGACGTGGATGAAGGTGTCGAGCGGCGAGGCGCGCAGCGTGGCGGCGGCTTCCAGCGGCTGCTCGCCGATGGCTTCGAAGGCGTTTTGCAGCGGCTGCAGCACGAAGGGCATCGAGTAGATGACCGAGCCCAGCACCAGGCCGCTGAAGGTGAAGGGCAGCAGGCCCAGGCCGAGCGATTGCGTCAATTGCCCGAGCGGCCCGTGCGGACCGAGCGCCACCAGCAGATAGAACCCGAGCACGGTCGGCGGCAGCACCAGCGGCAGCGCCACCAGCGCCCCGATCGGCAGCTTGACCCAGGAGCGCGTGCGCGCCAGCCACCAGGCCAGCGGCGTGCCCAGCAGCAGCAGGATCAGCGTGGTCAGACCGGCGAGCTTGAGCGTCAGCACGACCGCGCCGCCATAGGCCGGGTTCATTTCGGTTTGCCGAGTTTGCGGTAGACGGTGGCACGGCTGATGCCCAGTGCCAGTGCCGCCTGCGCCACATTGCCGCGCGCCTGCTCGACCGCCTGGCGGATCAGGCTGGCCTCGATGTCCTTGAGCGGCCGCGCATCGGCCAGCGGCGCGCGCGCCGGAATCGCGCCGGCGCGCTCCAGCGCCAGCACCTGCAGGCGCAGCCCGCTCCAGAGGGGGATCTCCAGCGACGCATCGCCGCGCCGGGCGGCGTCGAACAGCAGGCCGCAGGCGATGCCGAAGACTTCGCTGGCGTGCACCGGGGTCCGACCGACGGCGGCCAGATCGGGCACCATCTGGCGCGCCACCTGGTTGGCAGCGGTGATCCAGCCGTCGCCGTCGAGCCCCAGCATGCCGTCGGCGTCGCTGCCCAGGGCGTTGCCCGGCCAGTTCAGGCGCAGCAGCAGATGGTGCGGCTGGCGCCTGAGCAAGGCGTTCTCGATCCTGCGCGCCGACTGCCGCACTAGGTGCTTGAGTTCGGGCCGCTCGACCGCCTCGATGCCGGTCAGATCGAGCATGCCGATGCAGCGGCCGTCGGGTCCGAACAAAGGGGCGCCGGCGCAGCTGTAGATCGAGGTGTCGGCGAAGAAATGCTCGCCGCGGTGCAGCCAGACCGGTTGCAGGTCGGTCAGCGCCGCGCCGATGGCCGTGGTGCCGACGCTGTGCTCGGACAAGTCGGTGCCGACGCGCGTGATGTTGTCGGCACGCGGGTCCGAGCGGTCAATCGCGCCGCCGGCATCCACCACAACGCCGTCGGCATTGGTGAGGATGGCGAAGTAGCGCGTATTGGCGATGGCGTGCCCGAGCTGCTCCAGCATCGGCCGGGCCGCCTGCACCATTTGCTGGTTGGCTTCCGTGGTGCGGCGCATCTGCTGCGGCGAGACCTGATCGAACACCACGCGCTGTTGCGGGTGCAGGCCCAACGAAAGGCAGCGTTGCCAGGAGTTCTCGATCCAGGGAGCGAGCGCACCGCTTGCCAGCACGCGGCGCTCCTGCAGCACGGCGCGGCGCGCCTGCGCGATGCGGCTCAGTCGCGCGGCGGCGCCGGCCGGGTCGATCGAGGTGGCGGTGTTTTTCATGGGCATGGCAATTTTCGTTCACAACGAACGGACGCACGCATTGTTGCAAATTGAGAATTTCACGGCGTCCAAGGGGAAATCCTAGGGTTACCCCTAGGTGAAACGCACTTTTGCCGCCTAACAATCGCTATGTTCTTTTTTTCATAGGCATGGCATTTCATAGGTGCCGCTACCCCCAGGAGAGACACATGCAAAAGGTGTTGCACATCAATGCAGACAAATGTACCGGCTGTTTGCAGTGCGAGATGGCCTGTTCTTTCGAGAACTACGGCACTTTCGCCACCGCCAAATCGCGCATCAAGGTATTCGACTTTCACCACACGGGCAAGAAAGTGCCCTATACCTGCACGCAGTGCGACGAGGCCTGGTGCCTGCACGCCTGCCCGGTCGAAGCGATCACGGTGGACAAGGCCACCGGCGCCAAGGTCGTGAACGAGGCCACCTGCGTCGGCTGCAAGGTTTGCACGATTGCCTGCCCGTTCGGCACGATCAACTACGTTGAGGCCACCGGCAAGGTGCAGAAGTGCGACTTGTGCGGCGGCGAGCCGGCCTGTGCCGACGCCTGCCCGACCGGCGCCATCACATTCATCGACGCCAACTGGACCGGCCTGGGCAAGATGGCCCAGTGGGCAGACAAATTGGGCAACCAGCCCTCGGCCGTTTAAGGAGAACCATCATGGCATGGGCAGGAAAAATTCTTCGCGTTGACTTGACCGCTGGCACCGTCAAATCCGAGCCGCTCAACATGGATTGGGCGCGCGCTTACCTGGGCTCGCGCGGCCTGGGTTCCAAATACTTGGTGGAGGAGGTCGATGCCAAGGTCGACCCGCTGTCGCCGGCCAACAAGATCATCTGGGCCACCGGCCCGCTGACCGGCACCATGGCCTCCACGGGCGGGCGCTATACCGTGATCACCAAGGGTCCGCTGACCGGCGCCATCGCCTGCTCGAATTCGGGTGGCTACTGGGGCGCCGAGTTCAAGATGGCCGGCTGGGACATGGTCATCTTTGAAGGCAAGAGCGCGAAACCGGTCTACCTCTACGTCAACGACGACGTGGCCGAACTGCGCGACGCCAGCCACCTTTGGGGCAAGAGCGTGTGGGAAACCGAGGATGCGCTCAAGAAGAGCCTGCAGGACCCGCTGACGCGCGTCTCGAGCATCGGCAAGGCCGGCGAAAACGGCGTGCTCTACGCCAGCGTCGTCAACGACCTGCACCGCGCCGCCGGCCGCTCCGGTGTCGGTGCCGTGATGGGCAGCAAGAACCTCAAGGCGATCGCCGTGCGCGGCACCAAGGGGGTCGGCAACATCGCGAACCCGAAGGCCTTCATGGCCGCCGTCAAGGCCGGCAAGAAGGTGCTGGCCGAGAACGGCGTCACCGGAACCGGCCTGCCCGCGATGGGCACGCAGGTGCTGATGAGCGTCATCAATGAAATCGGCGCGCTGCCGACACGCAACCACCGCGACAACCAGTTCGAAGGCGCCAAGGACATCGGTGCCGAGGCCATGGCGGCGCCGCGCAAGACCGACGGCAAGAAGCACCTGGTCACGAACCAGGCCTGCTTCGGCTGCACGATCGCCTGCGGGCGCATCAGCAAGATGGACGAGGGCCACTTCACCATCATCAACAAGCCGCAATACCGCGGGGCCAACGGCGGCCTCGAATACGAAGCGGCCTGGGCGCTGGGCGCGGCCAATGGCGTGAACGACCTGGAAGCGCTGCAATACGCGAACCTGCTGTGCAACGAAGAGGGCATCGACCCGATCAGCTTCGGCACCACGGTCGGCGCCGTGATGGAGCTCTACGACATGGGCGTGCTGACCAAGGAGCAGGTCGGCATCGAGGCCACGTTCGGCTCGGCGCAGGCGCTGGCTTTCCTGGCCGAAGAAACGGTCAACGGTCGCGGCTTCGGCAAGGAGATCGGCCAGGGCTCGAAACGCCTGACCGCCAAGTACGGCCATCCGGAACTGAGCATGAGTTCCAAGGGCCAGGAGTTCCCGGCCTACGACGGCCGCGCGATCCAGGGCATCGGCCTGGCCTACGCCACCAGCAACCGGGGCGGCTGCCACCTGCGCGGCTACACGATCGCCTCCGAAGTGCTCGGCATTCCGGTCAAGACCGATCCGCTCGAGCATGAAGGCAAGCCCGATCTGGTCAAGGCCTTCCAGGACGCCACCGCGGCCTTCGATTCGTCGGGTCTGTGCATCTTCACCACCTTTGCCTGGGGCCTGCAGGATCTGGCGCCGCAGATGCAGGGTGCCTGCGGCGAGCAGTTCACGCTGGAGGAACTGGCGCTGATCGGCGAGCGCATCTGGAACATGGAGCGCGAGTTCAACAACCGCGCCGGCTTCACCGAGAAGGACGACAGCCTGCCGGCGCGCCTGACCAGTGCGGACGGTGCCTGCAAGACCGGCCCGGCCAAGGGCAAGTTCAACATGCTCGCCGAGATGCTGCCCAAGTACTATGCGGCGCGCGGCTGGGACGCACAAGGCCGTCCCACCGCCGAGACCCGCAAGCGGCTGAGTTTGTAGGCACGAATGCGGAATTTGTCATTGCGGACTTGATCCGCAATCCAGGTTTCACGTCGATATGGATGCCGGTTCAGGTCCGGCATGACAAGCGGTCATGTGACCGCTTGTTAACTTTTGGAGACCCACATGACCCATCACCTCATCCTCGGCGCCGGCCCGGCCGGTGTCATTGCTGCAGAGGCCATCCGCAAGCAGGCACCCACCGACCGCATCACCATCGTCGGAGACGAAGGCGAGCCGCCGTACTCGCGCATGGCCATTCCCTACCTGCTGATCGGCAAGGTCGACGAGAGCGGCACCTACCTGCGCAAGAGCGCGTCGCACTATGCGGATCTGGGGATCAAGCGCGTGCAGGGCTCGGTGCAGCGGGTCGACGCGGCGAACAAGAGCGTGCTGCTGGCCAATGGCGAATCGATTGCTTTTGACACGCTGCTGATCGCCACCGGCTCGCATCCGGTGCAGCCGCCGATTCCCGGCATCGCCAGCGCCGGTGTCCACACCTGCTGGACGCTCGCCGATGCGCGCGCCATCATGGGCCTGGCCAAGCCGGGCGCGCGCGTGCTGCAGCTTGGCGCCGGCTTCATCGGCTGCATCATCATGGAGGCCCTGGCGGCGCGCGGCGTGCAGTTGAGCGTGGTCGAGATGGGCGACCGCATGGTGCCGCGCATGATGGGACCGACTGCGGGCGGCATGATCCGCGACTGGGTCGAGGCCAAGCACGTGCAGGTGTTCACCGGCACGCGGGTCGAATCGATCGAGGCCGGCGCGCCGCTGCTTGTGCGCCTGAGCAACGGGAAGACGGTGCAGGCCGATCTCGTGATCAGCGCCGCCGGTGTGCGTCCTGCGATCGGCTTCCTGAAGGATTCCGGCATCAGCTGCCTGCTCGGCGTCCTGACCGACGAGCATCTGCAGACCAGCGTGCCCGGCATCTATGCCGCAGGCGACTGCGCCGAAGCCTTCGACAAGGTCTCGGGCAAGGCGGTGGTCAGCGCCATCCAGCCCAACGCCGCCGAGCAGGCGCGCGTGGCGGCGCTCAACATGGTGGCGTTTGCGCACGGCAAGGCGCTCGCGGCCGAACTCAAGGGCGTCACGCAGATCAACGTGCTCGACACGCTGGGCCTGATCTCCACCAGCTTCGGCGACTGGCAGGGCGTGGCGGGCGGCGAGCATGTCGAGCTGACCGACAAGGCGGCGGGCCGGCACCTGAGCCTGCAGTTCAAGGACGATGTGCTGGTCGGCTGCAACTCGGTTGGCTGGACCGCGCACGTCGGCGTGATGCGCGGACTGGTCGAGGGCCAGGTCAGGCTCGGTGACTGGAAGAACGTGCTGCTGAAGGATCCGACCCAGCTGATGGCCGCCTACCTGGCCAGCGCGCAGGCGCAGGGCCAATGGTCCGGCGCGCAGGACGAGCGGCGCCGATAGAATTTGCCACGCATGAAGATCACGCTCAAGCTCTTTGCCTCGCTCACCGACTACCTGCCCGAGTCCTCGCGCTACACCAACATCGTCGAGCTGGAGGTGCTTGAGGGCGCCAGCATCGGGCAGATCATCGAGTCGCACCGGTTGCCGCCCAAGCTGGTGCATCTGGTGCTGGTCAACGGAAAGTACATTGAGCCCGAGAAGCGCGCGACGTACGCGCTGGCCAAAGGCGATGTGCTGGCCATCTGGCCTCCGATCGCCGGTGGTTGACCGTCTGTCCTGCCGGGCTTGATCCGGCATTCATGCCACGACTCCCGCAGCCATGCAATCGTCTTACCCTGAGCGCTTCGAGCGCGAGATGGCCTGCACCGAGGCCGACTGGCTGCGCTGGCTGCCCGGCGCGATCGGCGGGCACCACTGGAAACTGCAGGACAAGTCGGCCGGTGTGCGCATCGGCGACGGCGCGCTGGGCTTGAAATGGCAGGCGGGCGAGCCGCGCGTGATCGGCCTGGTGCGCATGCCGCGTTTCCTGGTGAGCTTTCGCTTTGCCGGCCTCGATGATGCGCAGCGCCACGCGTTCATGAAACGCTTTGACCTCTACATGCAGCGCGGTGGCGGCTGATCGATCCGCACGCCTTGTCCCTCACCTTACCGCAGCCGGTTGACCGAAAAATGGGCTCATCCTAAGATGCGCGCGACGCCCTCGTCGAATGAAGAAATACAAGCGGGAACCCGATGCCTTACGCCCAGGTCAACGGCCAGAAAATCCACTTTGAAGACAGCGGCGGCAGTGGCCCTGCAGTGGTCTTTTCGCACGGTCTGCTGATGGATGGCAGCATGTTCGCCCCGCAGGTCGCGGCGCTGCAGTCGCGCTACCGCTGCATCGTGTGGGACGAGCGCGGACACGGCCAGACCGCCACCGGTGACTGCGCCCCGTTCAGCTACTACGACAGCGCCGATGACCTGGCCGCCTTTCTCGCGCATCTGGGCATCGCGCAAGCCGTTCTGGTGGGCATGTCGCAAGGCGGCTACCTGTCCTTGCGCTGCGCGCTGACCCATCCGGCGATCGTGCGCGCGCTGATCCTGATCAACAGCCAGGCACTGCCGGAAGACCCGGCCAGCCTGCCCGGCTATCAGGACATGCTGCAGGACTGGACCGGCAGCGGCCTGTCGGAGCGGCGTGCCGGCATTCTCGAACACTTCATCCTGGGATCGCAGTGGTCGGGCGCTGCGGCCTGGCGCGCGAAGTGGAAGCAGACGGCCATTGCCGATCTGCGGCAAAGCTTTCGAACCCTGCTGACGCGTGACGACATCAGCGGCCAGCTCGGTCGCATCGCCGTGCCGACGCTGGTGCTCCACGGCGAGCGCGACCGCGCCATCGAGCCGTCGCGCGCACAGGCCATGGCGACCGCGATTCCCGATGCGCAATGGGTGCTGGTGCCGGGCGCGGGACACGCCTCGAACCTGACGCACCCGGATGCGGTCAATCCGGCCATCGACACCTTTCTTGCTTCCCTCACACCATAAACTGGAGACTCAAACCATGCTGCAACCCGGCCTCATGATGGACCGACCCCTTCTCATTTCCGGCATCATCGAACACGCGGCAGCGCAGTTCGGCGACGTCGAGGTCGTCTCGCGCGAGACGCACGGGCCGCTGTTTCGCTACACCTACGCCCAATGCGCGGCGCGCTCGCACAAGCTTGCCAACGCGCTCAAGGGCCTGGGCCTGGAGCCCGGCAGCGCGGTCGGCTCGATTGCCTGGAACAACCACCGCCATCTGGAGGCCTACTTCGCGGTGTCGGGCAGCGGCATGGTCATGCACACCTGCAACCCGCGCCTGCAGGCGCAGCAGCTCATCTACATCATCAACCATGCCGAAGACGCCGCCATGCTGTTCGACAGCACGTTCGCGCCGCTGATCAAGGGCATCGCGCCGTATTGCCCGAAGGTGAAGAACTGGATCTGCCTGAGCGATGCCGCGAACATGCCGGCGATCGATGGCGTCACCACGGTGTGCTACGAGGACCTGATCGCGCCGCACAGCGAGCAGTTCGACTGGCCCGAGTTCGACGAGCGCAGCGGCGCCGCCCTGTGCTACACCTCTGGCACCACCGGCAACCCTAAGGGTGCGCTGTATTCGCACCGCGCCATCGTCATCAACGCCATCTCGGGCTGCCTGCCCGGCATCCTGTCGCTGTCGCCGAGCGACACCATCCTGCCGGTGGTGCCCATGTTCCACATCAACGCCTGGTGCATTCCCTACGCGGCGCCGATCGGCGGTGCGCGCCTGGTGCTGCCGGGGCCGCGCCTGGATGGCGCCAGCCTTTATGAGCTGATGGAAGGCGAACGCGTGACGGTCAGCGCCGGCGTGCCCACCATCTGGCTGGCCTTGATGCAGCACGTCGAGCAGCATGGCCTGCGCTTCTCGACCATGCAGCGCACCGGCGTCGGCGGCTCGGCCATGCCGGCGGCCCTGATCGCCAAGTTTGTCGACAATTACGGCGTCGAAGTGCGCCACGGCTGGGGCATGACCGAGACCACCGCCGTGGCCACCATGAGCTGCCTCTCGCCCAAGAACCGGGAACTGCCGGTGGCCGAGCAGCATGCGGTGATTGCGCGCCAGGGCAAGTCGGTGTTCGGCACCGAGATCAAGGTCGTCGATGAATACGGCGCCACCCTGCCGCGCGACGGCGTATCGCAGGGCGAGTTGTTGGTGCGCGGGCAGTGGATCGTGCAGAGCTACTACAAGGCGGAGGCATCACCGCTGGTCGACGGCTGGTTTCCGACCGGCGACATCGCCACCATTGATGCCCACGGCGTGATGCAGATCCGCGATCGGGCCAAGGACGTCATCAAGACCGGCGGCGAATGGATCAGCTCGATCGACCTGGAGAACGCCGCCATGGGCCACCCGGCCGTGGCGATGGCCGCCGTCATCGGCGTCAAGCACCCCAAGTGGGACGAGCGCCCGCTGCTGTTCGTCGTGCGCAAGCCCGGCAAGGCGGTGGAGCGCGAAGAGATTCTGGCCTTTCTCACCGAGCGCGTCGCCAAGTGGTGGGTGCCGGACGATGTCATCTTCCTGGATGCGCTGCCGGTCGGCGGAACCGGCAAGGTGCAGAAGAACGATCTGCGCAAGCAGTATGGGGGCGTGTTCAGCTGAGCGACCCGGTTTGTGGCTTTCATCCCGGACTTGATCCGGGATCCACGCCTTTTGCACCATGGATTGCGGATCAAGATGCTATGGATGCCTCCCTCCCCACTGGGGATAAACAGGAGAGCGTTGAACGCCAGGAGCATGAACAGCCGTTGTTCAGGAAGAGACTTCGAGCAATCGAGGTGGATCCTCTGATGGATACGGCATCAGAGTGCCCATGCGTGATAAACAGCAGTTTTCACAAACACCATAGAGGATCCGCTATGAATCTTAATACAGCAACCAAGGCAGGA
>Ga0209697_10001605_pt1 | contig 34446 bp, 26 predicted proteins | sample AliMusrvi5mmetaG_FD_184115 | JGI IMG/M metagenome (GOLD analysis project Ga0209697, IMG submission 184115) | Freshwater lake bacterial and archeal communities from Alinen Mustajarvi, Finland, to study Microbial Dark Matter (Phase II) - Alinen... | ecosystem: Environmental > Aquatic > Freshwater... | reverse complement strand
CCGCGCCAGGACGTCCCGCAGGCTGTGCCGTCGGGCATCGAAGCGCAATTCCGCCGCCGGGGCCGCATCGCGGTTCAGCGTAACCCCGCCGACTACCTGACCCGCTGCAAAAATGTGGTGCAGAAAACGTTGGCAGTCGGCATTGTCCGGCTCGGCGAACAGGGCTTGGCTCTTTACACAAATCACGCCAGTGCCAGGGAACGAAAGTTCGACATCGGCCTGGGCGGGAACATTCATCTTGGCACGAGACTCAAATCTATAATCATCAAACATAGTGGGCCTCCCTCAGGCCGGCATCGAATTCCCACCGTCAGGCTTGATGCCCTTGGCCTCGTTGACAGCGTCGAGGGCAGCGCGCCCACCGTCGATGAAACCTTCCACGACAGGGTTTTCCTGCGGGACTGACTTGGCCACGAACACGGCGGCATAGACGATGCCGTAGGAGATCATATACGAGGTGGTATAGGCAAAACGCGATGTGGAATGGGCAATTTCCGGCCCCATTTGGCTGATGCGCTCCTTCGCACGGGCGGCATCTTCGGTCGCTTGGTTCACTGCGTCCTTCATCGCATCGGCGACGGATTTAAGCGGGTCGGTCTGTTCGGCGGTGGTTGTTTCGATAGTCATGGTATTTGCTTTTGGTTGAGATGGTTATGCGGAATTAGATTTATTTATACCGGAGATGGACTTTTAACACTATTGGTCTTTAGTCCAATACGGACATTTAACGCTGTCTGTAAGGCGGACAGCATTTGATCGGCGGTGAACGGCTTTTGTATGAAAGGGGAGGAATTTGCTCTACAGGCACGCCATTCGTCATCCGGATCGTCCGACCCCGTAATGAAGATCGTGGGCAGGCTGCGATGTTCTGCCGCGAGATGTGCCTTGATCTCGAAACCCGACATCTGCGGCATGTGAATGTCCAAGACAACACAATCGGGTTGATTTTCTTGCAGCCAATCAAGAAAAGCCGGACCGGAACCAAAGGTTTCGGCAGCGAAGCCAAACGAACGGATCAGCCGCTGCAATGCCTTGGCCACGGAGGCATGGTCTTCGATTATTACTATTAATGTAGGCTTCATGCATACACATTAGACCTAAATTGCAGCATTGGAAATTGGACCTTAGTCCAATAAGGCCACCTGTATCAACAACATCGCGAATCGGGCCTCCCAATGCCAAGCTGCATGGCGAGTCTCACCAGTTCCGCAAGTGAACCTGCCTCCATCTTTTCCATGATGCGCGCACGGTGAACCTTGATGGTCTTCTCGACCGTCCCCAATTCTGCCGCAATTTTTTTGTTGGTTTTTCCGTCCACGACATGAATCAGAACCTCTTGCTCGCGGGGCGTAAGCAAAGAGTGCCTCCGTTTGATAGCACTTACATCGACCAGCGAGCGCCGGTTTTCACTGTCGTATTTGATCGCCTCGTCCACCGCACGCAGCAATGCGTCGGCATCCACGGGCTTGGTGAGGAATTCCACCGCGCCCGATTTGATGGCGCGGGCGCACATCGGGATGTCACCATGTCCAGTGACGAAGATGATCGGCAACGAACTGCCGTTGTCAGCGAGGTATTTCTGTAGTTCGTCGCCGTTCAACCCAGGCAGCATCATGTCGAGTATGAGACAACCGGGTGTCTGCGGATCGTACTCATGCAGAAACTCCTCACACGAGGCATGCGCGTCCACATGAAAACCGGCAACCCTTAGTAGGCGGGCGAGTGCTTTCCTTATGGCGGGTTCGTCATCGACGAGATACACGGTGGGCTGTTCCATTAAGGTCATGCCGTGCCTAAGGGGAGGGTGAAACAGAAGGTCGCACCGTGTTCGGAATTATTTGTCGCAGTCAGTTGCCCACGGTGGGAACGAATGATCGAATGGCAAATCATCAGGCCAACACCCAGTCCATCGGGCTTGGTGCTGACGAAAGGCTCGAAAAGAGTGTCCAACTGTTCTGCCGGCATCCCTTCGCCGGAGTCGATTATGGATACCCGAATCCCGGCGTTGGACGCTTCGGTGCGGATCGTCAGTTCGCGCTTTTCAACTGAAGAAACCTCCATTGCCTGGGCAGCGTTCATAACCAAATTGAGCAAAACCTGCTCTATCTGCACAGGATCAGCGCTGACTGCGGGCAATTGTGAAGTGAAATCCCTCACCAGCGAGATGTGTCTCATCAGTAGTTCGCTCGCGATCAGACCAAGAACCTTGTTAATCAATTCATTGATGTTGAATTGCTGGATGTGCGGTTTGCCCTGCTTGAAAAGCCCGTGCAAGCTATGAATGTATTCGCCTGCCCGCCGAGCCTCGCTGGCGATATCGTCAAATATTTCGGCCAGTTCAACAAACTCTCCCTGCAAGCCCGCCGACAATCGCTGCCCCACTTGCGCGTTTGTCAAAATGGCTGTCAGGGGCTGATTCAGTTCGTGCGACAAAGAGGCTGACAACGCACCCAGCATCGTTACACGGTCCATGTGCTCCAATTGGGCACGATCTTGTGCGGCCTGTAATTCCACGGCTTTCCTGTCGGTGATATCGATGCTTATGCCGACTAACCGCACCTGCTCACTACGCGAAACTGTAAGCACCTTTCCGCGAGACATGATCCAGCGAACGGACCCGCCGGGAAGCACGATGCGGTATTCGGCCCCAGTGTCCGTCCCCAACTGTAGCGCTTCCTTAACCGTCTCGCGAAGCCGCTCGCGGTCATCGGGATGCACGATAGCGAGAACGCTGACAGAGTCCATGCCTCCCTCTGGGGAAAGTCCGAACATCTCCTGTGCCTTGTCCGTGGCCCAGATTTGCCCACTGCCTGACTCCCAATGCCATAGGCAGGTGTTTGAGGCGGTGGCAGCCAAGCTTAAGTACGCCTCGCTCTCCCGCAAAGCGTCCTTTACGCGCTTTTGCTTCCGCCGCTCGAACAGCAGCCAAGCAATCAAGAAAGCCTGTGCAAGCAACATGACCAAGAGAATGATCATTTTGGTTCGATGCATCTCCCATAATGATAGTTCGCGGAAATGGACAACAGTGCCGTCGCCAAAATATCCGAGCGTGTACACCGCTGCTTCATCGCCTAAGTTGACTGCAGGTTTGGGTTAAATAGTGCTGAATCGTTGACTGGCTCGCTTTAGGGTAAATCTTTTTAAATTATAAAATAATTTTACGGCTTTCGGCAAATATTGCAGCCAGCTCACAGCAATTCTCATCCGGCATGGACCGCCGGAATCTAGTCTCCATGGACGGCGGGGTTTGTGGCCATCCCTGCAATTAGTCGGTTTGTGCAAACCCACCCAGGCATGAGCTATCCTGCCTGATTTACCTACAAATTCCTCAGAAGATCCACCCCATTCTTGAATGATTGGGAGTCGGTCATGCGCTTACGCTCGGGGGATCGGTATGGAAAATCCAGGCCAAAGGCCCCGTGCGTCGGCCAAGCCGTGCCATCGAATCGGACCCGAAACGGGCGATCCGTGGCATCCGTTTCGTAGGCTAGCTTGACCACTGGCGTCCGCATCTCACAGATGCCGTGGGAGGCATTCCATTCTGCGGGCCAGTGCGCCATGTCTGCCCAGATATCCGCCAGTCCGGCATGGCTTTCCGCCCGCATCCATTCCAAATGCTCCGTAGTAAGACGCAGTGTAGTGGGGCAATACAGGTGACAGAGCGGGTAACTGAACGGGTTTACCAACAGCTTGTGCCAGACTGCGCCGTGGACATATCCGCCGTGTAAGGTGATGGTGTCGGTGTCAAATTTTCTCCCAGGCGTCGCTTCGGCGCTTTCCCAGATTGACTCCTGTCGTGCATTGCCTTGCATTTCGTTGTGTCTGGCGACACAGCAGTCCGGTATTCCTGCGGTATCGCCGGGCTGGCTTGTGTGCCGCAGTTGAATAACGACATCGTGGAATACCGGTCCTTTCTCCCCTGGCAAGCCAGTTTGCGTCGAACGCACGGCCAGCCCTAAGGCCTTGGCCGTCTCGGGCAGTTTCATCACCGCGGCCCCCGGGATGCGTATCCGCCGGGAATTCCATACCCCTTGCGCGACGCCGCTAAGCGTAGTGTCGATCAACGCTTGGTTGAGTTGCTTGAAAATCGGCTGCCAATGCTTAAGCGCTTCTTCACTGACCCAGGCAACCGATAAAAAGGGCGGAATGGAAAACTCAAGTCTATTCACAATCCAGTCCCCCTTTGGAGCGCATGTCCGGGCTTTTGCTTTGTTGCGAAGCGATTCGGATCAGTGTGTGCTTGAGCGAGGTGTGCCGATCTTTTCGCCAGTGGTCGAGCAGGGCTTGCTCGAAGGTTTCCCGTGCGGGATGCAGAGAGAGCGGCAATTCGCCCCGCGCTTGCAGCATCTGCTCACAACGTTCGAACAGTGCCATCCAGACCGCGCAATGCTCGGTGCGGTTCCGCCAATCCCCGTTAATGGAGGTTCCGGGGCAGTGTCCCTTGCACATCGAAAAAAACCTGCACCCTTGGCATCCCCCCATGGACTTAGGGGTGTGGTAAAGCGCGATGTAGCGCATGTAATTCACCCGTCGCGCTTTGATGAAATTGATGCCTTCCTTGTTCGTACGACCGCAGTTGCTGCGTTGCCCATTTCCTTCCACGCCGCTAACGGCCGAAGTCGTGTAGGGATCGCAAGCGTTCCAGACACAACTGACCTTATCGTCTGTTGCGCGCATCAACTGCTCGATTTCCTGAAAGACATCAAAACGCAAGGTGGCGAGTTCATCCTCCAAAGCCGAGAAATACAGCATGGCCTCGACGTTTTCTTCCGGGCTGAGGTGGTAGCTGACGCGGACCGCGTCGTTCTCCACTTCCAGCAAATGCAGGCGGGCCGAGCGGATTCCCATGGCATCCAGTTCCCGGAACCAAGCTGCCATCCGTGGCAGCTTGTCCCAGGTCGCGTTGCCCCGGTGCAGCGTGGTGATGATTGAAGGAGGGATGCCGGCTTGCACCAACATCGCAATCGCGTCTTCCGTGCGTTGGGTGAGCGAACGGGTCTTTCCCAAAGTCCCTGCCCAACGAATATCGTTCAGATCTTCAGGCCCATCGATCGACAAACCCACGCCCACCTTGTACTTGAGGAAAAGTTCAATGTGTTCGGGGGTAATCAGCGTACCGTTGGTCTGCACCCCGTTGCGGACGTATTCCTTGAGGCCAAAGGCCCAAAGTTCCTCCAGATCATCAAGGGGAACGAGCAGCGGCTCGCCGCCGAACAGCGTGAAGCCGCCACCCTCCTGCCGCACGGCGGCTTTCATGGCCTCCATGTCGTAGCGTTTGACGGGCGGTTCGACGTCACGCTGCGGGTGCTGATAGCAATACTGGCAGCCGATGTTACAGGCGACACCGAGAGGGCGGAGTTCCGTGCCCATGGTGTCAGAACGGAATGTCCTGGTGCCGCTGGCCCGTGTCACCATGCTTGTTTATGATGTGCAGTTTCCTGATTGATACGTCAGCATGCGCATCCGCGTGCTCATTCACGCTCAGTTGTGCCGTGAAACTAGGGTTACTGAGGCTTATCTTGGCATTCACCCCCGCATTGCCGCCGACTTCCACCGATCCGCCGGCGATACCGATATCGATGTGGGGGCTGATATCCAAATGCGGCGAACTGGCGTCGGCATGTACTTGTGGCGGCATCGCCAAATCGAAGTGTTGATTGGGGTTGATGTCCAGCAACGATACGGTGAACTGCGGAGTACTGAAGTTAGTCCCGGCATCGACATCCCCATGCGCGTCTTCATGCGTAAAGATATGGTGGTCAAAGTGGTAGTTGATGATCTGCCCGAGATCGGCATGAAAACTATGCGCTGGAATACATTGGCTGACATCAATGTGGAAATCGGGGTTGCCGTCGATATGGACACCGGCCTGCAACTGTGCAAGCAGGGAGATGATGCTGTCTACCTCTTCGTTATATGCATGGGCCAGCACATCGAGCACAAAGTCGCCGTCGCTCAGCAAGCCAGCACCCAGTGCCTGTAAGTATTTGGTCACATCGCTGAAATAGTTCCCGAAAATGGTATTGGCGTCTTTGACGATCGCTGCTGCGATGGCTTCAGGAAGGTCTTTAAGGTTGTTGAGGTTGCCCCCCAGATCGACGCTTACCGAGAAACCGTGGTTATTCCAACTGAACGTGCCATTGACCTTCGCGCTCAAGCTGGTCCCATTGACCGATACCGAGAGCGACCCGTCAAGACTGTCTTTGATTTGGATGGTACCCAATTTGTAGTTGCCAATGGTAATGGTCGGGCTCACATTGAGGTTAACATTCAGCGTACTGGTGAAAGACATGTTGTCTTTGCCTGAGAAACTCACGTTAACGCTTTCCAACAGGAAGCCTGTGTTGTCGCTCATCGTGAGCGCCAGCGAACCGCTGGAGAAGGCAACGCTGTTTTGCGTGGTCAGACCGAGGATGTTGGCGTTCAGACTGCCTGTGAAACTCTCTGAACTCGTGTCGAAATCGAAGCTTGCCCCGCCGGGCTGCACCCCGTTACCGCCCGTGCCATTGCCGGTGACCGTGATGTTGCCGTTCCACAGGGATATCGGATCAATGTCCAGATTGCCCGTGATGCCCGAACCTTGGTTGATCATTAATGCCGCGTAGGCATCGAACCCCCAGAGGTTAATGCCCGCGTTGAATCCGACACCCGGCTGACAGGCACTGCCCGACAGCGGCCCCACCGGAACGGTTTGCGACTTGTCGCACCAGTACAGAACCAGCGGACTGAATAAGAGACCGCTCAAGCCCCTAGGCAAGTGAATGGAGGGATCGATGACCGCGTTGAAGATAACCTGCAAGCTCAGGCTGGAAGAATTCAGATAGAGCAGCGACGGATTGGGAAAATCGTCATCAAAGTCGATGGCCAAGGCAAACTGCTCGGTCAGGGTATTCTGGCCCAGCATGAACCCACCGGCAAACAGGAGACCCACGCCCGTCAAAGCACCGAACGAGATATCCATACCGAAACCGATGTCGAGCAGGGTGAAGCCTGTTATCTTGAACGGCTCCGCGATTTGCGTAGTGCTGCTCAGTGTGGCTTCGATATTGCCGGTTCCATCGTTGTAGCTAAAGGAGGTGGCGCCCGTGACCGTGATCTGCGAAACCCCGGGATTGCCGGGGATAGTGGTCGGAATGATCAGATTTCCGGCGAGGCTGGCCGATACCGGGTTGGTTTCAAAAGTGAAGTCAACGTCGCTGAATGTGAGTGCCTTGGGGCCTGTGGATCCCGGAAAAGCGAAAGGTCCCGGAATAGTCGCGGTCAACGTGATGTCATTTTGCGCCGTGTTGATGTCGATGGTCGCGTCGATTTCCGTGCCGGACAGCCCCTCTGCCAACGCGTTGGCAATCTGAGCGACCGACGAACTCCCCGTGGTTTCCGTTAACGTCAGCGTCGAAAGGAACATGACACCTTTAATTACACCGGTAACCCCAGCAATTTGCACAGTGGGATCGGTGAAGTTGGCAATAACCACCACTGAATTGCTGAAGGTCAACACCGCGAAGGGTTGCAGACCACTCCAAATATCCGTCAGGTTCACTGACGAATTTAAGGCTATTCCCAGGGCCGCCCCCCATGCGCCATTGTCGAAATCAACCAGGAGAGTCACATCCCCCCAATCGGAGTCGGCCGTCAAGCTCAAATTGTAATTCTTACTATGGAGGTCCAAGCTGGCGCTGAGTTGGATGTTCGTCAGAGTCAGATTGGGGATGACCGAAGGAACTCCCGTGATGCTTGACAGGTAGTGTGTGATCACATTGCCGAGAACACCCGATTGACCGGTGGATGCTTCGAACGTCCATGTAATACCATCGGTGCTGTCGTAATTGAACGTCCATGCCAAGGCAAGACTGACCGAAAATAAGTTGATGTTGCCGTTCAGAACCAATGCGCCGTCACCGCTCAAGCTAACCCCGGTGACGGTCAGGTCTTGATTTCCGATCACATTATTGATGAATCCAGTGAGATTGGCTTCCGTGACTAGGCTGTTCGGCAGCGTGATGCTTCCGCCAGTGATGGCGCTTTGCAACTGGGACTCGAGAATTTCTAGTGGTGTACTCATAACAATGGCTCCTCACTTGAAGGTATTGCAGCATTTTCTGAACTAGGCCGGGACCCTTTATGTATGCACATGATGAATCCTCTATTTTAAAGTGTTGCAGAATTTCACAAGTCTCTGTATATGCTAACATGCGTGGCAAGTCAAATTAAAAAATATGAAAATCAAGTTCATCCGTCATCCGGTGACTTAGTGGGGCAGCGAGGAGGCGAAGATTTCACAGCCGGATCAACAAACGCTGATAAACTATTTCCAGCAAACATTGAAGGAACAGCTTGCTAGAACCCCCCAACCCCCTTTTGCATAGGGGGAAATGTATTGCCGAGCGTATTACGCTAAGTGGTGCGTAACATCAGTAACTATATTTTTTATAATGAATATCCAATAGGAGAGCAATTCGTGAAAGAACTTCCACCCCATACCGCCACCCCGTCAAGGCGGACAAGTTTGGCAACCGGCATCATCCTAGGGCTTGCACTAGCGGGTTTGGTGGGTCCAGCGCACGCCGATGACAAGAAACCCGTTTCCCAAACTGCGCCAGCACCAAGCGACCAGAAAAAACCCAACATCGTTATAATCTGGGGCGACGACATCGGACAGGCTAACGTCAGCGCCTACACCAAGGGCGTCATGGGTTACAAAACTCCCAATATTGATCGTGTCGCCAATGAAGGTGTCATCTTCACCGACTATTACGCCGAACAAAGCTGCACCGCCGGCCGCTCCGCGTTCATCACTGGGCAAAGCGTGTTCCGCACTGGCTTGAGCAAAGTCGGCCTACCGGGCGCGGATGTCGGCTTGCGCAAAGAAGACCCCACCATCGCCGAGTTGCTGAAGGCGCAAGGCTACGCCACCGGTCAGTTCGGCAAGAACCACCTAGGCGACAAGGACGAGTTCCTGCCCACCGCCCACGGCTTTGACGAGTTCTACGGCAACCTCTACCATCTGAACGCCGAAGAGGAACCGGAACTGCCGGATTATCCGAAGGAAGCGGATTTCCCGGGTTTCCGCAAAAAATTTGGCCCACGCGGTGTGATTCATAGCTTTGCCAACCCGGATGGCACTCAGAAAATCGAGGACACAGGGCCTTTGACCAAGAAGCGCATGGAAACCATTGACGACGATATCGCCGCCCGTTCCGTCGAGTTTATCGAAAACCAAGTCAAGGCCGGCAAGCCGGTGTTCATCTGGGTGAATTTCACCCATATGCACTTTCGCACCCATACCAAGCCGGAGAGTTTAGGCCAGGCCGGACGCTGGCAAAGCCCCTACCACGATGCGATGATCGACCATGACAAGAATGTCGGCACCGTGCTCGCCAAGATCGACGAACTGGGCATTGCCGACAACACCATCGTCATGTACTCGACCGACAACGGGCCGCATATGAATTCTTGGCCCGATGGCGGCATGACGCCGTTCCGCAGCGAGAAGAACTCCAACTGGGAGGGTGCCTATCGCGTTCCGGCGATGGTGCGCTGGCCCGGCCACATCAAACCCGGCACGGTGTCCAACGACATCATATCTCACTTGGATTGGGCACCGACCCTACTGGCCGCCGCCGGGGTTCCCGATGTCAAGGATAAGCTACTGAAAGGCTACAAGGCAGGCAATAAAAGTTTCAAGGTACATTTAGACGGCTACAACGTCCTGCCGTACCTGACCGGACAGGAGCCAAAGAGCCCACGCGAGGAATTCTTCTATTTCTCCGACGACGGCGACCTGACCGGGATGCGTTACGACAACTGGAAGGTGGTGTTCGCCCAGCAGCGGTCACCGGGTACTTTGGCCCTGTGGGGCGAGCCCTTCGTGAAAACGCGGATTCCGTGGCTTTACAATCTGCGCACCGATCCTTACGAGAAGGCAACCGTCACCTCCAACACCTATTGGGACTGGTACATCGATCATGTCTTCCTGTTGACACCGGCACAGCGCTACGTCGGCCAGTTCCTGGCGACGTTCAAGGAATATCCGCCGCGACAGAAGGCTGCCAGCTTTACCATCGACCAAGTGATGGAGCAGTTGCAGGCACCGGCCAGCAAGTGATCCGGCGGACCTGCCGCCGAATCCGCTGATAGTCCGAGTAGGGCGGATACAAGGATGTGATCCGCCGGACGGTATGCCCCCCACAATCGCATGGCGGAACCCCTCCGTGGTTCCGCCCTTACGATCCTTAAAATGCTCTAAATATAGTGGAGATTCTAAAGTGCCTTTTCCAATGCGACCCTTTGTATACTGGTCCGGTGTCTACAATGCCGGGCTGTCCTTGCTGTTGCTGTGTCCGCCGCTGTACCGGGTGCTCGGTCTTAACATCTGCGCACCCATCTGGGGCTGGCTGATCGCCGGTTTTCTCGGCTTCACCAGTGCGGTGTTGATTCTGGCTGCCCGCGACCTCCGCCGTCGGGCTTCCCTAGTGTATTGGGAGGCACTGCTGCGCTATGTCGCCGCGCTGTTGCTCATCCCCGCTGGACTGTTCGGCGATATCGGGTTGATTGCGACACCGATGGGCTTGGGCGACCTCGCTATCGGTCTGGTGTACATGTTCGGCTTGCCCAAGGAACTGGGCATCTCCCATCACGCGCTGTTGTGCGACCGTCTGGAATAACGGCCTTGGTCATCGTTCAGCCCACCAAATGTGGAGTGCGGCGACTTGTCGCCGCTTTCCGAACCATGCGGCGACGAGTCGCCGCACTCCACAAACTCACCCATCGTGCTGAATGATGACCAAGGCCGGAATAACAAACCCTTTCACACTTTGGGCTAACCTAAAAACTAAGTTACACATGAAAAAACTGATTCATCCGCTTTATTGGTTTGGCATCCTTCTGTTCCTCGAGTCGGCTACGACTGTAGCTTAACCCGTGCGTTAAAAAGTGCATCCTATGATAAGAAAGACCAACCTATCCTTTTGCATCCCTAAGCCTTGCCTTGCCGCAGTGCTCCTCGCCTTGTGGGTATGCCAACTGCTGGTCGGCCCCGCCTTTGCCGGCGAGGCGAATCCTTTGCAACCAATCGACACCTCCAGCCCCCGGTCCACGCTTCTAGGGTTCCTTAGAGTCATGAACGAGGCTTATCCGAAGGGCTACGGATTATTACAGACGTATCTGGCTTCGCCGAGGCTCTACCTTTCGCCGGAGGAGGTGTCAACCCTGCAGGAATACCGCAGCAATTTGATCACAGCCGAACGGTCTCTCGACTTGAGCGACCTGTCGCCATCGATGGCCCGCGAATCCTCACGGCGGCGCACCATACAACTGAAGGAGATATTTGACCGCATCGGCCTCCCGCCGCTCGAATCCGTCCCGGATGAGCAAGCGATGGCCAAGGAAGAGTTCAAACGCTGGGCCGTTCCCGGCACTGATATCCATATCGCCCGGATCGAAAAAGGACCGCGGGCGGGCGAGTATCTATTTAGTGCGGAAACGGTGGCCCAGATACCCGAGTTCTACGATAAAGTTAAAAACCTGCCCTACAAACCCGGTGCCACCGCCGGCTGGCACGAGTTCGGCACCTACAATCCAATGGGAGTGGCTTTGGCTTTGTACGAGATTGTGCCTCCGCGTTGGGTGGTCGACCTACCCCTGTGGACACGGGCAAGCTTTTTTGACCAACCGCTGTGGCGCTGGTTTGGCATCGTGACCGTGCTGGGTGTCGGCCTTGCGGCTATTCTGCTCTGCCACCGACTCAGTCGCCACTGGGCCGGACAGGCGACGTCTGCCAGTCGATGGGCAGATTTGCTCCGGCCTATCAGTGTGGTGGTCGTGTCTCCGTTCGTTGTTTTGGTTCTTACCGATGTATTGAGGATCTCGGGGATTATCTACCAAGTCGCCACGCCGTTTTTGTGGACGGTGTTCTATTTTTCCCTTACCTGGACAGTCTGGGTAGCCGGGAGCGCGGTCGCGGAGAGTGTGATCTCTTACGAAAAACTCCGTGCGAGCAGCATCGATAGCCAGCTCATACGGCTTGTGCTGCGTCTAATGACCACGGTGATGGCGACAGCGATCCTCGTCGCCGGGGCCGACCAAGTCGGGTTGCCAGCCTACTCGGTGTTGGCTGGACTCGGTGTGGGCGGTCTTGCCGTCGCCTTGGCAGCACAGCAAACCCTTGCCAATCTACTCGGTTCCATTATAATCATGGTCGAGAAACCCTTCGCCATAGGCCATTGGATCAAGGTAAAGGACATGGAGGGTATCGTCGAGGATGTCGGTTTCCGCAGCACTCGCATCCGCACGTTCTACGATTCGCTAGTGACGATTCCGAGCAGCCAGATGGTGAGTAGCACGGTCGATAACATGGAATTGCGCGAGTACCGGCAAATTAAGACCCTTCTCAACCTGACTTACGACACGCCAGTTGAAAAAATCGAGCGCTTCATCGGGGGTGTCAGGCACATCATTGAGACACACCCTGACACCCGCAAAGACAACATCCAAGTAGTGTTCAACGATCTCGCACCTAATAGCTTGGATATTCTGATGAACTTCTTTTTGAAAGTGCCCAGCCGGATGGACGAACTCATGGGGCGGCAAGCGATTCTTTTGGACATCCTGCGTTTGGCCGAGGGTATGGGAGTGCGCTTTGCATTCCCGACACAGACTTTACACATCGAGAGCCTGTCGGGTGAACTACGAACCATAAGTGACGGCCCAGTCGGTCTGCCAGTAAAACCAATGCGGCAATGAATGGGGCGTCCATTGGATGACCATAAAATTTGGGAACGATTGGATCCATCTGATTGATTTTTCGCTTTGTTTTTCAAAAAATGTATTATATTTCGGAGATGTTTTAGCATGCCCCATCCTTATTCGACATTCAAAACCTTAAGTATCGCATTGGCCTTCACAGCGGCATCAGGCTTCCAGTGTGCTTTGGCCGTGGAAAGCGATGCCAAACCCAATCCATGGGCCTTCAACCTTTCGCTCTACACATGGCTGCCCGGTGCAAACGGTAACTTCTCCGCCGGACCGTTAAGCAAGTCGGTCGATGTAAACTTTATCGACATCGTCGGGAAATTGAGCAACTTCCCGATGGCCTTCAATGGACGCCTGGAGGCGCATTACGAACGGTTTGGGTTCTTCTTGGATGGCAATTACATGGACATGGACTTCAAGCCACGCTTTGACGGGGGAATCAGCAAGGGTTTGTCCAGCCAGTTGGGCATCATGGATTATGGCGCGACTTACCGACTGTTTGGCCCAACCGCTGCCGAACTTGGCACCAGCAGGGACGGGAAGGCACGCTCTAATGTTCTTGAAGCCTATGTCGGCGGTCGCACTATTTGGCTGGACAACCAAATTCAATATGGATACTCCGCCAGCGCGTCGGGCAGCAGGTCGTTCACCGCTCCGCTATTGGGTGGACGCATCATGGTGAATTTCAGCCCAGACTGGTTTGGGATGGTTGATGGCAATTTTGGTGGCTTCGGCGCGGGCAATGTGAGTTTCACTGGCGGTTTACTGGGGATGGCGGGCTACCGCACGTCTCTGTTCGGCCTGCCCACCTCGATTGAAGCCGGCTACAAGGCATTGCGTGTGAATGCGGGTAAAGGCAATCTGGAAGCCAATGCAACGCTGAACGGGCCTTTCATTGGGCTGACAGGCTATTGGTAAATGGTGTAATTTGTCTAAAAACCATATCCGCGCCCATGCATGATCGCCTCTTTATTGATATAAGATATATTTATGCATATATTAAGAAAAAATAACTTTTATTTATGCATTACTCCCTGTATAAAGTCTGGATAAAGTCAGCCTCGATATGAAACGGGCCGCACCGTGCCCCCAATATCCCGCTGAATTTTCCGAAAACGCCCGACAAACGCATGAATTTCGTGACAAAGGCGTTTTCGCTGATAGAATTTACCGTTTACTTCCCATCCCATAACAACACACAACAGGAGCAGAACATGCCTTCACGTCGTGAATTAGCCAATGCCATCCGTGCCCTCAGCATGGACGCCGTCCAGAAAGCCAACTCCGGTCACCCGGGCGCGCCGATGGGCATGGCGGACATCGCCGAGGTGCTGTGGAACGATTACTTGCGCCACAACCCCGCCAACCCGAAATGGCCCGACCGCGACCGTTTCGTGCTGTCGAACGGCCACGGCTCAATGCTGATTTACTCCTTGCTGCACCTGACCGGCTACGACCTGCCAATCGAGGAACTCCAGCAGTTCCGCCAGTTGCATTCGAAAACCCCGGGCCATCCCGAGTACGGCTACACCGCCGGCGTGGAAACCACCACCGGCCCGCTGGGCCAGGGCATCACCAACGCCGTCGGCTTCGCCATCGCCGAGCGCGCCTTGGCCGGCCAGTTCAACCGCCCCGGCCACACCATCGTCGACCACAACACCTATGTGTTCCTGGGCGACGGCTGCCTGATGGAAGGCATTTCGCACGAGGCATGCTCGCTGGCCGGTTCCTTAGGGCTGGGCAAGCTGATCGCCTTCTATGACGACAACAACATTTCCATCGACGGCGAAGTGCGCGGCCACGGCGACACCCCCGGCTGGTTCCTGGACAACACCCCGAAGCGCTTTGAAGCCTACGGCTGGCATGTCATCCCCAAGGTTGACGGCCACGACGCCGACGCAGTCAAGGCCGCCGTCGAGGAGGCCCGCAAGGTCACCGGCAAGCCGACCCTGATCTGCGCCCAGACCATCATCGGCTTCGGCTCGCCGAACAAGCAGGGCAAGGAAGAGTGCCACGGCGCGGCGCTGGGCAATGACGAAGTCGCCCTGGTCCGCGAGACCTTGGGTTGGAACTACCCGGCGTTTGAAATCCCCGCCGACATCTACGAAGGCTGGAGTGCGAAGGAAACCGGCGCGAAGTACGAGAACGAGTGGAACGACCGCTTCGAGGACTACCGCCGCGAATTCCCCGAATTGGCCGCCGAGTTCGAGCGTCGCGTCATCAATGGCGAACTGCCGAAAGACTGGGCCGAGAAGTCCGCCGCCTTCATCAGTGCCGTGGACGCGAAGGGCGAGACCATCGCCAGCCGCAAGGCTTCGCAGAACACCCTGAACGGCTTCGGGCCGCTGCTGCCGGAACTGCTGGGCGGCTCCGCCGACCTGGCCGGTTCCAACCTGACCCTGTGGAAAGGCTGCAAGGATGTCAACGCCCCCGGCCATGACGGCAATTATGTCTACTACGGCGTGCGCGAGTTCGGCATGTCGGCGATCATGAACGGCATCGTCCTGCACGGCGGCTTCATCCCCTACGGCGCGACCTTCCTGATGTTCTCCGAGTACGCCCGCAACGCGCTGCGCATGGCGGCGCTGATGAAGGCCCCGACCATCTTCGTCTACACCCACGACTCCATCGGCCTGGGCGAAGACGGCCCGACCCACCAGCCGGTCGAGCAGACCGCCACCCTGCGCCTGATCCCGAACATGCAGGTGTGGCGCCCGGCCGACGCGGTCGAGTCCGCCGTGTCGTGGAAGGCGGCCATCGAGCGCAAGGACGGCCCGTCCACGCTGATCTTCTCGCGCCAGAACCTGCCGCACATCCCGCGCACCGCGCAGCAGATCGCCGACATCGCCAAGGGCGGCTACGTCGTCAGCGGCGGCGAGGGCGTGCCCGACGCGATCATCATCGCCACCGGCTCGGAAGTCGAGTTGGCGGTGAAGGCCGCCGAGGCGCTGTCTGCGAAGGGCAAGAAGATCCGCGTGGTTTCCCTGCCGTCCACCAACGTGTTTGACGCGCAGGATGCCGCCTACCGCGAATCCGTCCTGCCTGCCGCCGTCACCAAGCGCGTCGTGGTCGAGGCCGGCGTCACCGACTCCTGGTGGAAATACGCCGGCAGCAACGGCAAGGTGGTCGGCCTAGACCGCTTCGGCGAATCCGCCCCCGCGCCCAAGCTGTTCAAGGAATTCGGCTTCACGCCCGAGAATGTCGCCGCCGTGGTCGAGTCCATCCTGTAACACCCCTTAGGGTTCCCGCGCCCCGGCGCGGGACCTTGGTTGGGGCTTAAGGCAAACAAAAAGCCCGGTGGCTCAGGCCACCGGGCTTTTTTGTTCGCCTTTTTCGGGCTGCCACCTTGGTGCGCTAAAAAAAGCCAATGGTGTCTCTGGCCTGAACCAATATTTTGCTGACGGTCAAAGTTCTTGCGCCCGTCGCACACTAAGATGGCGCAGGTCGATGTAGTCATCGTGCTGATAGCCGGTGTTGATGATGATTCCGCCGACCAGCGCTATGTATTCGCATTCGAATACCTTTTTCTGGCTGCGCAAATAGCGTCCAATTAGTCCATGAATGATATTGTACGCACAGTCGGTGGCAGCTTTAAGCGGATTGTCCGCCGTCAAGATATGTCCTCGGAAGGGTAAAAGCCGCCGTTCCAAGGTCATTAGTTCGGTATCGTCGTCGTCATAGGCAGGCTGATAACCGGGCGAGGATTGAAAGTGCTTAAGGGCCAGTGTTAGCGCACCGCAGGCGGAGGATTCACAGCGCTGTCCTGGGCGTAGCAATTTGCCCGGTTCGCCTTGGTCGGAAATGCCAATGTGAGGGCCATAGGCAATGAGCACGGAACCTTTTTCGGGTATATGGTGACCAATCGTCGACATGCCGGTAAGCCCCGAATAGGGCAACCCGGCTAAGCCGCCCATGGAAAATGGGCCCAAAAAATCGTGTTTGAGTTTGGTCTTGTGCGAAGGCACTTCCGGCCCTCGGACCGCGACGATATCATCGGCACATAGGGAAGTGGCCAACAATACCTTGGCTAAGTCGATGGAATGCCCGTTGGCAAGCACATCCCGTATTTTTTCTCTAAAGGTGGACATGGTCACGGCCTTCGGATAATGCTGCCTGACCCTATCCTCAAATGAAACTGTTTCGTTCATTGGTGTTTCCTTGTTGGTAGGTTGATGATTCATGGTCATTAAAAGGACAACGCCACCCCGAGATTGGCATTGTAAGCGGGGGTAAACCGGGTCAGTCCCCAGTTGTAACTGCCAAAGAAAGCGATCTGTTTATTCACCGACCATTGACCGCCCAATCCAACCGCTTCTTGCTGGGGATAGGAAGGTGCCAAAGATGGCCTAGCTCCCGGCACCCGCGGCAAGGCATCGGCATTGTGGTAGCCTTGGACAAACAAGGCGATGTCATCGGTGATGTTGCGCTGGAAAGCCCATTGGAATGTGGGCAGATAGAGGGTTCTCGTCGGATTGGTTTGGCGGACAAAGCCCAAATTCCATTCGAAGGAAACCCCCCATGGCAAATCGTGGTCTACGAGCAGATTGAACGCATATTGCAAGGGGCTGTACAAAGCCGGCGAAGCCAGCCAGGAGGTGGTTTGGATATAGGCTTCCGCGCCCACCGAGACATTGAACCAATCCCAGTCCGCCGCCCAGAGATGGGCCTTGGTGTCGAAGGCCAGTGGCGAAAAGCCGGTGGCACCCGGCACGGCAGTCAAACCGTTGGAGAACAGGCGGAACTCGAGGTTGTCAGTCAGACCATAGCGCAGCAGATACTCCCAGTTCCACTGGGACGAGGAGATGGCACTAACACCATAAAACCCGACGGGGCTGCTTTCCAAGTAAACGCCGCCCCTAGGGAGGGTATAGGAGCTGTTGGGAAAGTTTGCAAGATCAGGCCCAGGCAGGCTGACATCGGCATTGGACCGCCACAGGAAAACGTTCTCAGACGGCTTGCGCCCCATGAATTTGAGCAAACGGCCCAAGGGTCGCCAAGGGCTCACATCGGTCGCGGCAGCTTGAGCGGCCTGCTGCGGAAGCAGGTCCGATGCGGTTGCATCAGGCTCATCGCCCCGGGGGAAGAGCGTAGCGGGGGGGGCGGATCCGGTTGGGGCGAGAGTTGAAGAGTCTGGAAGTTCCTTCGAACCCATGGTCTTAGCTGGCATCCCCTCTTTTACCCTACTCTCTGCCAAGGGGAGAGTGTCTGCGATCTTTGGGGCGTGCGTCACCACGCCCGTGCAGCCTTGCAGTGCGGGAAGCAGCAAAACGGCCAAGGGCAAGCACTGGCGGCTAGATCCCGGTAGCCGGCGCATAATAGAAACCGACACCCAGCATCAGATAAAGCGCAACCAGAGTAGCACCGGCGGCCCATCTTACAAAACCACTTTGGAGCATCGTGATGACCGCGTAGGTCGTCAAGATGATGGCGATCAACTCGAACTGCGAGAACAACAGGTTCATGGGCTGACCGATGGCAAGCCCGAAAAACACCAGCAAGGGCGCGACCAGCAGTGCCATCTGGGTACTGCCGCCAACCGTAATCCCCAAGGAAAGATCCAATTGGTTTTGGCGGGCGAAACGCACGGAATTGATCAGTTCCGCCGTGTTGCCGACCAGTGCGAGTAAAAACACGCCGGCGAACAGGGGCGTGAACCCCATGGCCTTGGCGGCTGGGTCGAGCGCGTCGGTCATGGTCTCGCTCATCACCGCCAGCCCGATGGTGACGGCTGCCAATATGGCCAATGCCTGGTTGCGGCTCCAGCCTGATTCCTCACCTTCCGATTCGGAATGCTTATGTTCGACTGCGCCTGTATCGGTTTGGGAGTCCGGCGCGGCCATCATCAGGGTGTACGCGACGCTAAGCAGATAAACCAAGAACAGAATGACGGCAATTTCCAGGCTGATCTCACGATCTGTATTCGTGCTGAAGTTGAACACCGCCGGGATGATTAAGCCGAAAGTCGCCATCATCAACAGTCCGGTATGCACGCGGGATGACTCCCCGCCGAAGCCCATCTTTTGCTTCGGTGCTTGCAGCCCGCCTGCGACAATGGAAACCCCTAGACCGAACAGAAGGTTGCCCAGGATTGAGCCTGTGATTGATGCCTTCACCATATCGACCAGCCCGTGCCGCAATGCGAAAAAACCAATGATTATCTCGGGCGCATTGCCCAAGGTGGCATTCAACAAGCCACCCAACGTCGGACCCAAGAAACGCGCCAGCGACTCGGTGGCATCCCCCATCAAACCGGCCAAGGGAATGATAGCCAGCGCCGAAGCAGCAAAAACCAGCAGCGGGTTGGCGTTAAACCAAGCCAAGGTTAGCCCTAAAGGTATGAAAATCAGTAGCCATCTTAGATTCATAGTTGCTCCTCGTGTGTTGTGTCGGTGATTAAAAAATTCTGTTGATGGGTGATTCCGGTTAGCCTGGATTCGTCCTCCACTGTCGGCATCCGCAACACGAAACCGACGCTCAACAATGCAATGGCCAGTGTCAGCGGCAGCGCGGGACCGGAAGGCCTGGCGAGTGCAAAAGTAGCAGAGTAAACGATCACCATGAAAATGAAGAGTCTTTTCTTGGTGGAGATTCGCATTGCCCTGTGCAAATGCCAGTCAGTCAAGATGCGTCCAAATAGGTTTGAACGAAGCAGCCGGCTGTTAAGCTCGGGCGAAGAGCGCAGCGCGAAGTAGCTGCACAAAATGACAAAGGGCGTCGTCGGTAACAAGGGTGTCATTACGCCAACGATGCTCAAACCGAAACACATCAAACCCAACCCACCATACAACAAACGGCGGATACCCGAGACGGTTTCCGGTGCCCTGGAGTAAATGGTGCGACCGTCAGCTTCCTGTTGTAACACAAAGTAGGGACAGCATGAGGACGTGAACACCTGTGTTCGGGTTTCTTCGTACTTTCCGGCCAATCGCATTAGAACCTCCAACACGGCTGCACACCTCGGGTGAAGATGCACCACCGCCGAGCCGGCCAGCCGGTCAACCTCCATCGAAACGACTTCCTGCACTTCAAAGCCGCGAATCAAAAATTCCCTGAATGGCCCATATTCGAGGTCGCTAAATAACCGGGGATAGTCGATCCGAATAGTCCGGTTCTGTTGCATGGCAATCTGCGGATAGGGCATGAATTCGACTCCTGTGAGGAATGGGTCTCTACGGGTGGAAGTAAAACGCGGTGGCCACAATGCCATAAGTCACCAGCAACAGCACGCCCTCCAGCCAGTTGGAGCGACCGTCGCTACTAATGGAATTAATGACCACGACAGCCATCGCGGCGGCCATCAGTTCAAAAGGTTCAAACTCTAGATTCATCGGCTGACCCATCAACTGCCCGGCGAAGACGAGAATGGGCGCGACGAACATGACGATTTGCAAGCTGGAACCCATCGCCACGCTGATGGCGAGGTCCATCTTGTTCTTCCGGGCAAAGGTGATTACTGTGATATATTCCACCACGCCACCGAACAATGGAATCAGAATCACGCCGGTAAACATTTGAGTAAGCCCGAGGGTCTTGATCGCGCTTTCCAAGCTGGCAACCAGCACCTCGGAGACAAACACCAAGACGACGCTGGCACCAAGCAATAGCAGGACTTGCCTGCCAATCCCACCGGGCAGCAAGGTCTCGCCCGTCAGCGTCGCATTGCCATTCCCTGTATCGGAGGGGAGTTCGTATAAATACCGATGCGTCTTCATCGAGAACAGCAGGGACAATACATAAAACCCCAGCAACAAGGTGGCCGCAACCAAGGAAAACCGGTCAATTATCAACGGGTCCAAGCCCTGTGAAGTATAGTGGATGGATGCGGGTGTCAACAACACCACTAACGCCAGAATGAGCGAAGACGCATTGATACGCGCCACCCATGGGCGGAATTCCAACTCGGGGTGCTTGATTCCGCCGACCAACATGCCGGCACCGAGCGCCAGTAGCAGGTTGGCGATGACCGTGCCGACGATGCCGGCCTTGACGACATCCACCAGCCCTGCGGAAAGCGCCACGATGGAAATGACCATCTCGGTGGCGTTACCGAAGGTCGCATTAAGCAACCCTCCGACCACAGAACCCACGACATCGGCAATTTTTTCCGTCGCAGTGGCGATGATCGCCGCCAAAGGGACGATAGCCAAGCCAGAAATGGCGAAAACCAGCAACGGCTCGCAACAAAGCCATTTGACCATAAAAGCGATCGGTACGAACCACAACATCCACAACAATAACGGATGATCTATGCCGAGCAATGAACCAATCTTGGAATTCTTTTTGTGTTTCATTGCGGGATGGCCTTTGGATGGCACTGCTCCTCCTATGTCTCTGATGGACGGTACGATTTATTTCATTGCGTACTTGCGTGGCATCCCAGTTAGGCTCAAGTTCCGCTGCGCGATTATTTAATCCTCGCTAGTCCTTTCGGTTGCTGTATCGCAGAGCCTACGCTATGGCTTGTCGATGTGCGGGTAGCGCTTTTCGAGGTCGTCCAGGAAACGGTTGATCTGCTTCATTGCCCCATGGAACACTTTGGGTGAATGGCCCTTCCGCCAGCGCTCCACTTTGTTGTGGTTGCCCGGCCACAACACCAAGCCCCCCATGATCAGGAAGGGGGTGCCGAGCACACCGGGGACGATCATGCCCACCAAGCCAGCCGAAACCAGCAGCCATCCCACGCTGTGGTTGAGATGCTCCACCCGCTTGATGACCTCTTCGTCCTCGTCCGGCACGGGTTCGTCCAAAAGAGAAACCAAGGCTCGCGATTCCGTGGCCTTGCCAATGAATTCCCCGGTCAAGGCTTCGCCGTCTGTTTCGGGCTGGGCCGACTGCCCCGCCAAACCCATCTCGGCGACGGGTTCATCGGGTAGGCGGCGGACGCTTTTGGTGGCTCGCTTGCGAGGCGTCTGCACTGGTTGTTTGCTTGCTGTCACACGTTACTCCTGTTGATAATGGCTGGGCGTCGGCTGTCGCGCAGTGATTGGGCGGCTTGCCGGTAAACGTTGCTGACGCCGATATTAGCGATCAGGCCGGAAGTAATGCCGTTCAAAACCCCGCCATAGCCGCCGGCGACACAAAGCAGGTTGGGTAGTAAAGACTTGCGGCAGGCCGCACGGATGCGCCCATTGTAGCCCGCTGCCAATTCGGTCACGTCGGTAACAGCATCCAAAGCCTCGCCCAGCATGACGATGTCGGCCATGCTTTCTGCCAGGCTTGCCGCACCGCCCAAGGATACCGACACATGCGCCTCCCGGATCAATTCGGGATGGGCGTCGTCGTTTCCGACATAGGTTACCCGTATGCCGCGGCGGGCCAGTCCCTGTAAAAACCGCAGCTTTTCATCCAAGGAAAAATCGCCGCCGCTGAGTTCTATGCCTAGGCGACGGGCCAATCGGCTATTTTCCGCTTCAGGGTAGCTGGACAGCAGAAACACTTCCACGCCTTGTTGGCGTAGGCGGGCCACGGCGGCGGCGGCGCGGGGGGCAGCGCTGAGGCGGAAGCCCAGCACGGCCACTAAGGTGCCGTCGATCTCCACCGTCAGCGGCGGCGCGGCGCAGTCCTCGCCTGAACCGTTGCGTAGGATCAGCGTGTGCTGGCCTTGGCGGACGGCGACCCGGTCGGCATCCAGCGCAATAAGCGGTGGTTGGCGGACGACCAACCCACGGGCCAGGCATGCGTCTAACAGTGCATCTGAGCGCCCGTCACCCAAGTACAACCCGGCCCCGGCGATATGGCACAGCAGCTTGTCGGCCTCAGACTCTGCCAGCCTATGCTCCATGCGTTCCAGTTCCAAGCCCACGACCGACCAGGCTGGATGGTCGTCCAGCACGAGGAATTGGCTTTCGGCCAGCCGGTGCAGGGCATCTGCGGTACGCACCACCGCGCCGCTGCGCAACGCAAGGTTGACCCCACGCAAGGTTTCCAAGGGTACGGCAAGCTTCGGTCCCGAGGCGTAGTCCGCATGCAGCACCGCGCCGACGGTGAACAGGCCACCCACAGGCCAGCCTATCGCCGCAACGGCCAGGGTCGGCAGCACGGTGCGGTCGGCCAGCGCTTCGGCCTTGCGTTGCAGGGCAGGGTTGCGACTCAGGTCGCGGGCGCACTCGATCACGCTGCCAGCGATTCGTGCAGCCTGCGTCTGTGTGCCGGTGTGCCAGACTTCGAGTTCGATAGCGCCGGCCAGCACTTGGCTTCCAGCGAACACTTTGTCGCCAAAGGATTTACGCACCGGTCGCCTAGACCCGCACACGGCGGCTTCTGCAACCAGCGCACTGCCGGCGACCACCCGTCCATCGGCGGGAACCGCCGCAGGAGCATCAATGCGGACATGGTTTCCAGCTTGCAAGGCCCCAGTGGGGACTTGGGCATCGACCTCGTCAGAGCGAACCAGCCGCGAGTGAGCCGGGATGGGCAGGCTTTCCTCCAACAGGGCCCGGCATTCCTCGGCAATGACTGCATTGGAACGCCGCGCCCAGTAGCGGAACGACCATTCCATCAAGGCATGGGCGACGATCTGTCCTGTGGTTATCGAACAGCCTAGCAACGCGGTATGGAGGGTCGGCAAACCGACCTTGCCCTTGCTTAACTGCCGACCGGCATCGCCGACAGTGCTTAGGTTGGAAACCACTAGCATCCCGATGCACACCGGCAACACCACCGGCAAAGCAAATTCTCCCAGCGCGGCAAGCCCCAAGGTGGCGTTGGCAAACCCCATCTTGACCGGGGTGGGACCCGGTACCGCCAAGGCGGTGCGAGGTGAACCCAGTTGTGTCTCGGCGGTGCGGATTAACTGCATAATATCGACAAGCCCTGGTTCGTAGGACACCCAAAGCTTGCCCACTGTGCCAGTGGTCGTCGCTTGCCTCACGCCGACTAGGGCTCTGACGGCATCCTCCACACGCCGTCCCAAGGCGGGGTCTCGGGCCAGCGCGGCATGGCGTAACTGCAAACGTGCCGGACCCACTTGGGTTATCTCGAAAACCGACACGGCTTCACCGAAACGGTGGAGGGTGGTGGACTCCCCTTGCGCCCACAGAGGCAGAAGAGAGTCGTCCAGCCCTTCCTCCACCCCGCCTAAGACGGCGGCAAGGTGCGAGACAAAGTCCGCCCGTGCGTCCCTGTCGGCTTGGTAATGAACAGTCGCCTTATCAAAGGCCGGCTCCAAATGCATTGCGTGGACCTGCGGGAAAGCAAATACCCGGCGGGCAAAACGGCGGGACTGGCTTTCAGCCCCGAGTCCGAACAATCCGGCAAACTCGATATGCAGCGCACCACCTTCAATCCGAATCCGTGGTACTTGTGACACTTCGCTCACGCCACGGTTTCCCCGGTATAGGGCCGAAGTTCGCCCTGCTGGACCATCTGTTCCAAACCAGCCGCGATGTGCTTGGTCTCGACATCCAGCACATCGTAAACCGCCCGCAGCTTCTGTTGCCGACGCTTGATTTCATACCCTGCCGCCACCATCAAAAAGCTGAAGAACACTAGGGTCACCGCTTCACTCACTTCGCTCATTTTGTTTTCCCCTGTTTAAGTTTAAGCATCAGTCTTTCTTTCAATCATGCCGCTATGCTTTCCCGCATCACCTCAATTGCATTTTCCAAGCCTTTGCGGTGCAGCTTGTCACGGATGTGCTTCTCGATATCTTCGCTACCCCGGTGCTGTTGGACGAAGCGCAGGAACTTTTGCAGGGCGGCCAGCGCCTGCTGGGGATTGTTGATGAGGCCGAGGCACAGGCGAAAACCGTGGTAGCCAGACTCGCCCCTCCCACCCCGTGCATGTAGGTCATGCACCAGCAGGATGGGGTCTTTGCCGATCAGATCGGGGTTGGCGCGGATCAGTGCAATCGACTGTTCGCGGTTCAGTATATACAGCGGGTCGTTGTTCTGGAATAAGCGAATCATATGGAAGTTGTCGCGCAGCACCTTCGATGGTTCGGTTTTCCATCCCGCGTCAATGACGAAAAAGTGGAAGCGCGGCGGATGTCCATTTTCCGGCTCCGCCGCGCCGGGTTCAGACACCGCCGCATCGGGGGAAGAGTCTGCAAACCCGCTGGTTGCTCCCTCGAAAGGGGATTCATCGCCCGTTGCATCGGGTTCCAGGCTTGTTGCAATCAGCGCTTCCACCATTTCGGAAGTCTCAACTGCCGCCTCTGCCACAGCCTTGCCCGCATCTTCCAGCAGTGACGCAGCCGTTGATTTTTGCGGCGGGGTTTTTCGTGTTGCCATATCGGTTATTCTCCTGTTCAGTTTAAGGAAGGTCTTAATCCACACCAGTTGATTAGGCTGCCGAATCAGTCAGCCATAGTCAGGCCGACGCGGTTTTAATAACCGCGTCGGCCTAGCTAGCAACACACATTAGGCGGGTGCAGACGCATCCAAGCGAGTTGATGACGAGTCTATGGCATCGTCCGCCCCGTAGCCAGCAGCTTTGAGCTCCATCTCCAGCCGGTGCCGCCGCTCGGCCTCCAATTGCGCGACCTTGCGCATCGGCCAGACGCCGTTGGCCAAGGCGCCCAGCGCGGCGACATTGTTGGTCAGCACCGAAAAGCCAATGCCCAGGCCCAGCGTGAAAACCCCGGCCACGCAGGCGACGTTGGGCACGACGATCATGACCCAACTGTTGCGGACATTGCGGTCCATCGCTTGGGCGATGTCGCGCAGTTCGCACAGCTTGCCCAACCCCTGTTCCATGAACACAATCTGCGCGGTGTCGGTGGCGATGGAGGTCGCCCCGCGCAGCGAGATGGAGACATTGGCTTGTTTCAAGGCGATGGAGTCGTTGATGCCGTCGCCGACGAAGCAGACTTTCATGCCCTGGTCTTGCAGCTTCTTCACATAATCGGCCTTGTCGGCAGGCAAGACTTGGGCAAAGTGGATGTCCATGCCCAATTCTTCGGCAAGCTTGCGGGTGGGGGCCTCATGGTCGCCGGAGATGATGGCGAGGTGCTTGATGCCGCGCTTGCGCAGGCCGTCGACGATGTCGCGCACCTCGGGCCGCACGGCGGCCTGGAGTTCCAGCGCGCCGCCGAGTTGGCCGTCCACGCCGACCATCACCATCGTGTAGCCATCTTGGTGGGCCTCGTCCAGGGCCGCCTCGACCTCGGGGGTGAGCGGGATGCCTTCCATTTCAAGGTAGCGCCTGCTGCCGACGCGGATGGTGTGGCCGTTGATGCCTACGCTGATGCCATAGCCGACTTTGTATTGGGTCTCGTCGGTCTTCGCCAGCTCTAGCCCAAGCTCTTCGGCCTTGTGCAAGATGGCCATGGCGATGGGGTGGTGGAACTTTTGCTCCGCCGTCGCCGCAAACAGCAGAATCTCGGTTTCGGTGTGGCCGTTGGCGGCAATGATCCGGCCCACTTCGGGGCGCTCGCGGGTCAGTGTGCCGGTCTTGTCAAACAGCACGGTGTCGATCTCGCCCATCAGTTCCAAGGCGCGCCCGTCCTTGACCAGGATGCCCTTCTGGGCGCACAGGGCCAGCGTGGACAGCATCGCCAGCGGCGCGGCCATGCGGATGCCGGTCCCCAGGTCGCTGTTCAGCACGGCGACGCCGGCATGCGGCCCCAGTGTCGCGAAGGCCAGCGCCCCCACGGCCAAGGTCGGTAGCACGGCGGTGTCGGCGAGGCGCTCGCCCTTGTTCTGCGAGGTGAGCTTGTAGCCGGCGGTGTCGTTGAGTATCTGGCTGATCTTCGCCGAGGCGGTCTCGCTGCCGGCCTTTTCCACCGAGATGTAGATTTTCCCCGCCACCATGATGGTGGAGGCAAACACCCGGTCCCCCACGCCCTTCTCGGCGGGGGTCGACTCGCCGGTCAGGGCCTGCTGGTCGATCATTGCCATGCCTTCCACCACATGGCCGTCCACCGGCACCATGTCGCCGGTGTGGGCGACGACGATGTCGCCGGCGTTGACCTTGTCCAGGGAAACTTCAACTTCCACGCCAGCCTCGGCTACCAGCCAGACGAAGCGCGGCTGCTTGCCGAAGGCGTTGAGCAGGAGCTTCTTCGAGTTGTCCTCGGTCTTCTTGACCAGCATGCGCCCGAACGACAGGCACAGGGCCAGCACCGCGCCGGGGAATACCTGCAGGGTGCCCAGGCAGCCTAGCACAACGACGGAATCCAGCAGGTCCACGCCCAGGCGCCTTTCCTTGAACAACACGTCGTAGGCGCCTACAAAGCTCGGGATCGTGGTGTAGGCGAACACGGCGGCGGCGGCCGGCAACAGCGCGGGGGCGGCAAACTGGGCGGCCCCGGCCAGCGCCAGCGAGCCGACGCAGACGGTCAGGTCGAGGTCGAGCTTGTCGAGCTCGGCCTGATGCTCGGCATTGGCCAGGGCGCCGTCCAGAATCTCAATGACTTGGTGGCGGGTCAGCCGCCTAGGGTCGTATTCCACGATCACCGTGCATTGCATGGAATGGGTCTTGTAGCGGTCCACCCCCAGCACGCTCATCAGTTCGCGCTCGATGGCCTGGCACAGGCCGTTCTTGCGGTATAGCGCCGGGTTTTTGACCTTGATGTACCCGGCCCGCTCGGCGATGACCTGGAAGCCGGTGATCACATGCCCGTAGCGGTGATAATGCACCACACCGTGGCGGTCGCGGGCGGTGGCCGCCGGGGCGATGACAAGGGCGTGGGTCAGGCCATGGTCTGCGGCGGGCTGCCCCTCCGCGCTTAATGCTTCCGCCAGCCGCGCCAGGACGTCCCGCAGGCTGTGCCGTCGGGCATCGAAGCGCAATTCCGCCGCCGGGGCCGCATCGCGGTTCAGCGTAACCCCGCCGACTACCTGCCCCGCTGCAAAAATGTGGTGCAGAAAACGCTGGCAGTCGGCATTGTCCTGCTCGGCGAACAGGGCCGCGCTCTGTACGCGAATGATGCCGGGACCGGGGAAGGACAGGGCGACATCAACCGGGGGCAAGGGATTGGTTTTGGCGCGGAACTTGAGTCTGCCATCATCAAACATGACTGTATTACCTTAAAGGGTTTTGAATTTATAAGGGCGTGATGCGACGCCCATGTGTGCTGAGGATACTCTAAACCCGTGGATAAATTCTAGGTAGCCGGATGCCTTTACTGCGACATGATACCCTATAAGGCTTTGTTGACAGTGTGGAAGGCAGCGCGTCCGCCGTCAATGAAGCCCTCCACGACCTGGTTTTCCTGCTGGACGGACTTGGCCACGAACACCGCATAGACAATGCTGTAAGAAACCATTTAAAAATTAATCAATTGCTCTTCCAGCGGGGGGCCTCGATGACGACTTCCGCCATTTTGTGCGGTAGAGCCATCCTCCCGCCTGTCAGATCATGTTCAATACATTGGTTGATAAACATAATCAACGCCCAAGCAGCATCTTCACGGGTGGCATACGGGCCTTGTATGCCCTCGCGCGCCCTGAAATACCATTCTTCCTTGCCATAATCAAAACCGAAAATCCGCTCTAATGTGGGTAACATGGACATTGCGGCCTACTCTTTAAGAAATTGAAGGATCGGACTCTCCTTGCCCAATAATGGGGGAAGCATCGGTTGTCGAATAAACTACCGACGAACATCACAACCGCTTTCTGCGCTATAGTATTACCCGGTTTGCGAAAACGATCAAGCTCCTTGGGGATTTATATTCGGCGGGTCGGCGGTAAAAAAGTCTAGTGCCGATTCAGTGCCTCCCGTTTCTGCAAAATTTGGACTATGGTTAAAAATTATGTAGTTTGAATGTATAGAGAATGTTTCCACCATAGGGTTGATCCAAAAAACCATGGGTGGTGAAAACGCCATGACGATCTAAACGGTGGTTAAAAGGTCTTAGGCATGAAAAAGCGCATAGAAAACAATTTTTTTTATTTATTAGCCGGCTTGCTGTCCCTGTTTATGCTGATTCCGGGTTTGCGCCTCTTTGCTGGAACGGCATTGGAAGTTGATTTGCTGCGGTCATTGGTCCTGGTTGCATTTAGCCTATTTACTGTAATTAGCGTATGGAGCCTTTACCGGGAGGGGGTGATTTTCCGTATTGGGCTTGGGCTTGCGGTTCTGAACATTGTGGTTGCGGTGGCAGCGCTATTCTTCCACACACACGTTGTCGAACTGTGCGCCTTCGTGCTGGTCATTTTGTTCTCGGGGTTGAGTTGTTTCATTGCCGGACGTCATGTGTTCAGTTGGCGCGAAACCGACGCCAACTGCCTCACCGGGGCAGTGTGCGTGTATCTGTTACTAGGGCTGATTTGGGCGCTGTTATATGAGTTGCTGGGATTTCTCTGGCCTATCGGCGCGTTCCAGGGACTAACGGCGCAGGAAAACAGCTTCCAGTTCGATAGCTTTTTATATTTCAGCTTTGTGACACTGACCACCGCCGGTTATGGGGACATCACGCCACTTAACCCAATGGTCAGGACGATTGCCTATTTGGAAATGATAACTGGTCAATTCTACATGGCTATTTTGGTGTCAGGGCTGGTGGCGCATTTTATGGGGCTTCGAATGTCTGACCATAAATAGCAACAACAGATAGATTTTTTCCAACTGCTGCAAATCCCAGCTTAATGTTACGGCCTTTACCCGCTTTGTTTGCCGCCGTGCTTGCCGTGACCGGCCCGGTTTCCCACGCGGCCGATCCGCAACCTTACACCGTGACTTTCAATGATACCGGCAACGCGGCGCTGAACCAAGCCTTGAAGGATTCCTCCACGCTAATCAGCCTGAAACAGAGCGCCCCGGTAGGCCCGTTCGCTCTAGTGGCAAGGGCGCAGAAGGATATTGAGCGCTTTTCTGTCACCTTGGATAGTTTTGGATTTTATAAGGCCAAGGTGCATGTGCGGATTGCCGGTAAGGCGCTGGACGATCCTAGCCTATATGGCTTTCTTGCCCGTGCGCCTACCAACCCCTCTGTGCCAGTGGTGGTTGCGACCGAACTCGGGCCGTTGTTTCATCTACGCAAGGTGGAGATAAAAGGCTCGATGCCTTACCGGGCAGCGACCAGCCTAGGGTTGAAGCCCGGTGCGCCAGCGCTTGCGGCTGATGTGCTGGCAGCGCGTGAAAGGCTGCTTGATGCCTTGCGCAATGACGGCTATGCGTTGGCAAAAGTCGCTGAGCCAGTTGTCATATTAGTACCCGATGCCAACGCGCTTGATGTCAGTTATCAAGTGACAACAGGCCCTGTTGCGACGCTGGGCGAAATTTCGTTGCACGGACTGGTTGCCGTGAACGAGTCTTTTGTGCGCGGTCGCTTGCGTATTTTTTACGGTGATCCGTTCAACCCCAAAGCCATCGAAAAAGCCCGCCAAGACTTGGCTTCGATTGGCGTTTTCTCTTCTGTCCGTGTCCATACAGCAGAACATCTGGACAGTCAAGGCCGCTTGCCGCTCACCTTTGAGTTCACCGAGCGCCCAAAACGGGTCGCCAACATTGGCGCTGCCTATTCCACAGACTTGGGCGGCAGCCTCTCCTCTACTTGGCAGCACCGCAATCTGTTGGGCAACGCGGAACAACTGAACCTGATGGTGGGGGTGACACAAATTGGTGGCAACAGCACAACCGGCATCGGCTACAAGGCCACGTCGGGATTCGTCAAGCCTGACTTTCTGCAAACAGGGCAATCTTTGCTTATCAATCTCGGTGCCATCAAGCAAAGCCTGATCGCCTATGACCAGAAAGCTATCATGGGCGATGTTTCGTTGAATCGCAAGTTCCCTGACCATTGGAACGGAAGCATCGGCGTGGCTGGCGAAGAGTCAGAAATCACCCAGGAAGGCCAAACCAACCATTACACTCTGCTGAGCCTGCCGATGACTTTGAAGTACGATAGCACTAATAGCTTGCTTGACCCTACCGAGGGAGTCCGCGCATCCGCCTCCCTTACACCCATCCAGCCTTTGACCGGCCCACACACCAGCACTTTCCTGGTAATGCAGGTTTCAGGCTCAGGCTATTTAGACGTGGGCGAACCTGGTCGTAGCGTATTGGCCTTACGGGGGATGGTTGGCGATGTGCAAGGTGCCAGCCAATTTGAACTGCCACCGGACAAACGCTTCTACGCCGGCGGTAGCGCTACGGTGCGGGGTTATAAATACCAATCCATCGGACCACAGTTTCCAAACCAAAATCCGCAAGGCGGTACGTCCATGTCGGCCGGCACGGTTGAGTTTCGCCAGCGCATTTTGGAAGATTACGGCGCGGCCGTCTTCGCCGACATCGGCCAAGTCAACGCCGATGGATTGCCCTTCGGCGGAATCTGGCGCATGGGGCTAGGTGTGGGTGCGCGCTACTATACCTCGTTTGGGCCGATTCGATTGGACTTGGCGTTGCCGGTCAACAAGCAAGCCGGTAGCGGCTCATTCGAGGTTTACATCGGCCTCGGGCAGGCTTTCTGATGCGAAGGGTAACCACTCGTTGGCTAGTTTGGATTTTCGTCCTGCTGGCGGGTCTGCCTCTACTGGCAGTCATGTTGGCCCTATTCGCTGCCAATACTCAGCATGGACGTGCATGGATTGAACAGACGGTCTCGACACTGACCGCCGGGGAAGTTGTTCTGACCGGGCTTTACGGTCAGTTTCCTGACAGTATGCGCCTAGGTCGCCTTGAACTGCGCGACACCGATGGGCCTTGGCTTGTAATTGACGATTTGGCACTGGACTGGACGCCATTGCGACTTCTGGCATGGACAGCGGAAATCGACCGCCTGGAGGCGGGGCATATTGCACTCGACCGCCTCCCCACCCCGTCACCACAGGCAGAAAAATCCACGGCCAGCGCTTCGCTTCCCATCGCTGTGATTGTGCGCCGCTTGCGTGTGGCACGTTTGGATTTGGCCCCGCCCGTCGCCGGCATCGCCGCCAGCCTCGCCATTGACGGCAAGGCCAACATCGCCTCGCAAGAACAGGGTGAAATCGACCTTTCGCTAAAGCGGCTGGATGGGGATGGAACCTATACCCTGCGGGGCAGCCTCAAGGATGCCTTTATACACACACAAATGTCGCTACAGGAACCAGCACACGGCTTAATTTCATCGTTTGCCAACATCCAAGAGTTGGATTCACTTTCTGCCGAAGCAACGGTCGAAGGACCGCTATCCGCCCTGCAAACCCGGCTGGAACTGGCTCTAGGCCCTTTACAGGCTAAGTTGCAAGGAAATCTGAATTTGATAAACAATAGCGCCGATGTGACCGTCAACGCCAAAGCGCCTGCAATGCGACTGCGCCCCGACCTGTCTTGGGAGGCCATCTCGCTGGATGCAAAACTAAAAGGTCCGTTCACCCGGCCTGTCGCTGACGGTACGTTGCGCATCGATGGCTTGAATGCCGCTAATACCGCCATACGCAGCATCGCCATGAGTGTGCAAGGCGACGCCGGGAAAGTTTGGCTGAATGGGGAACTGACAGGACTCCGCTTGCCTGGCCCACAGCCGAACTTGCTGGAATCCGCCCCGCTGGCGTTCCAAGCCGACATCCAGCTTGATGCACTGCAACGGCCCGTCGTTTTCAAACTAAAACATCCTCTCATTATCGCTGAAGGCAAGGCTGATACTGCCGATGGCCTACGTAGCGAGCTAGTCTTGAATCTGCCTGACTTGAAGCCGTTCGCGGTGCTGGGAGGCATGGATGTGCAGGGCAAAACGACCTTGAAAATACGCGCCGAGAAGCAGGGGGATGCCACAAAACTGGATGTGGAGGGAACCTTAGGCTTAAATAGCGGGGAGCCAGTGTTAGTCAATTTGCTGGGTAATGCGGCGAAAATCGGCGTTTCTGCTTCACTGAGCGGCGAGGATATCGTTCTGTCACGTTTCTCGCTAGATGGAAAAGCATTGACTGCCTCAGCCGAAGGCAAACTTGCCAAGCAAATAGCAAGCTTTGATTGGAAGCTCTCGCTCAAAGAATTCGCATCCGTCATCGCAGGAAGTTCCGGTCAAATTGTGGCGCAAGGCCAAATTGCCGGACCGCTGGAAAAATTCGCCATGACCGCCGACATGAAAGGCGATTTTTCCACCAAAGATTTCCCTAGCGGTCCAATCGCCGCGAATATCCGCCTGGAAGGATTACCCCTTGCACCCTCGGGGCAGCTCACAGCAAAAAGCATATTAAAAGGTTCGCCACTTGAATTTGTGCTTGCAGCCAAGGCTTCCTCCGACGGCTCCATAGAACTTTTACTTGACAGGGCCGGTTGGAAAAGCGTCCATGCCAAAGCTAGCCTGACTTTACCCAAGGGGGCAGACTTGCCGGTCGGTAGAGCCGATGTACACATAGCGCGGATGGAGGATTTTGAACCCCTGACAGGTCAGCCACTTACCGGGAGCATAAACGCAAGCCTAGAAACCGCCATGCAGGGCAGCAGGCCGATAGCCAGACTGTTTCTAGATGCACACAATGCCGGCTTGAGCGGAACCGCCATGATCGGGAAATCCTCGCTTGTCGTCACCGTCGCCGATCCCGTCCGGCATCCAATTTCGGACGGGCAAATCCAACTGGACGGGATATCGCTCGGGGCTTTGTCCGGTTCTGCGCGGTTAGCCCTGTCCGGTCCTTTGGAAACGCTGCACTTGGTCCTTTCCGCCGCTATGCAGAATGTGGCTGGCGCCGAAATGCAACTTCGCAGTACCGCAAGCCTTTACACAAAATCCAGAAAGCTAGCCATTGGCGAATTGCAGGCGGATTGGAAAAGCGAAAGCCTTGAGTTGCTGGAGCCTGTGCGGATTGGCTTTGCCGACGGATTATCCGTGTACCGGTTGCGGCTCGGCCTGCGTCAGGCGGAATTGGAAGTGGCAGGGCGGGTTAGCCCAACGCTTGACCTGACTGCCAGGTTAGACAATCTTCCCGCAGACTTGGCTACGCTTTTTGCCCCTGATTTGGCTGTCACCGGAACGTTGAGCGCGGAGGCGAGGCTCGTAGGCAAGCCCGACCGCCCCGTTGGTAGTGCCACTGTCGAAGTCAAGGATTTACAGATGCGAACTGGTGCAGGCCGCGCCCTGCCACCGGCCAAGCTGACCGCAACCGCCCAATTGACAGGGACGGCTGCCCAGCTTTCCACCCGGCTGTCGACTGGCGGCGACTTGAACCTGGACATCACCGGGGAAGTGCCACTTACCCAGTCTGGTCAATTTGACCTCCATGCCGCCGGTGGCGTGGATTTAAAACTGCTGGACCCCTTGCTGACTGCCCAAGGCCGCCGTATGCACGGCCAAGTCGCGCTGAATGCCGACCTTAACGGCACACTATCCGAGCCACGCCCGACAGGCAGCCTTCAGCTAACCGGAGGTGAGGTGCAGGATTTCGCCATCGGTGCCCACATTGACCACATCACCGCACTGCTGCAAGCCGATGGCGGAACGCTACGCCTCAGCAAATTCGAAGGCCGCGCTGGGCCAGGAACGGTATCCGCCAGCGGTACCGTAGGTTTGCTTGGCGAAGGCATGCCGGTCAATTTGACCCTATCCGCCCGTAAGGCCAGACCCTTGGCAGGCGATCAAATGACGGTCAACTTGGATTCTGACCTTGCGGTGACAGGCCAGGCTATGGGAAAGCTCATGGTCACTGGCACTGTCCATATCAACCGTGCAGAAATCCGTATCCCCGAACACTTGCCAGCGACGGTTGCCGTGCTAAAAGTGACCCGGCCCGGCGTGGTGCCGCCGCCGCCCACACCAGGCCCTAGCATAGCACTGGATTTGACCATGGATGCAGCACGGGAAATATTTGTGCGCGGTCGGGGGCTGGA